>Ga0137403_10010197_pt1 | contig 10412 bp, 9 predicted proteins | sample CZOMad2_1_16fung_FD_122057 | JGI IMG/M metagenome (GOLD analysis project Ga0137403, IMG submission 122057) | Vadose zone soil fungal communities from Angelo Coast Range Reserve, California, USA - CZOMad2_1_16fungal (Hybrid Assembly) | ecosystem: Environmental > Terrestrial > Soil > Vadose zone... | reverse complement strand
GGCGCGCCACGGCTGCGCCGGGGCGCGTCCGAGCGATGGGGGGTGTGGGGGGCCGGGTCGGGGCCCCCCACGACGATCGATGTCTCACCGGCGCTCTCCGAGGTAGACGCGGCGTACCTCGGCGTCGGCGCGCACGTCGGCGGGAGAGCCGTCGGCGATCACGCGGCCCTGGTGCAGCACGGTGATCTTCCGCGCGATGGAGAAGACGACCTCCATGTCGTGCTCCGTGAACAGCAGCGTCAGCCCGCGCTCGCGCGCGAGGCGGTCGATCAGCTGGATCGTCTCCCGCGTCTCGCTCGCCGACATGCCGGCCGTCGGCTCGTCGAGCAGCAGGATGTCGGGCTCGAGGGCCAGGGCCAGGCCCAGCTCGAGCTGCTTCTGCGCGCCGTGCGACAGGAAGCCGGCGACCTCGCCGGCGCGGTCGGCGAGCCCCAGCGACTCCAGCAGGCGCAGCGTCTCCTCGCGGTAGAGATCGCGGACCGGCGTGAAGGCGTTCCAGCCGCGCCCGCGATGCGAGAGGAACGCGGCCTGCACGTTGTCGTACACGGTCAGCTTCGCGAAGATGTTGGTCCGCTGGAACGAGCGCCCGACGCCCATGCGGCAGAGATCGTGCGGCGGCACGCCGGTGACGTCGCGGCCGTTGAGCACGACCCGGCCCGCGTCACAGCGCAGGTGGCCGGTGATCAGGTTGAAGAGCGTCGTCTTGCCGGCGCCGTTGGGCCCGATGATCGCGCTCACGCTGCCCTTCGCGACGTCGAACGAGACGCGCGAGACGGCGACGAAGCCGTCGAACGACTTGGTGAGGTCGCGCACCTCAAGCACGCCGCGGCCTCCAGAGCCGGCGCCCGAGCAGCTCGAGGGCGCCGCCCAGCCCGCCGGGAAAGCCGAACAGCAGCACGACGAGGATCGTGCCGAGCACGAAGGGCCAGTACTCCGTGTAGGAGACGATCTGCTGGTTGAGGAGGATGAGGGCCAGGGCGCCCACGCTGGGGCCGTAGAACGTCCCCATCCCGCCCAGCAGCGTCATGATCAGCACCTCGGACGACTTGGTCCAGTACGCGAAGTCCGGGAACACGCCGCGGTTGAAGATGCCGAAGAGACCGCCGGCCAGCCCGGCGAAGGCGCCGGCCAGCACGAAGGCCGCCAGCTCGTAGCGCCGCACGTGGACGCCGATGAACTCCGCGCGCTCGGCGTTCTCGCGGATCGTGGTCAGCATCCGGCCGAACGGCGAGCCCACCACGCGATGCAGGAGGAACAGACACAGCGCCACCAGCACGACCGTCAGCAGGTAGAAGTGGTCGCTGGTCCTCAGACCGTCGAGCCACGGCAGCCGCCCCATCCACGCGAGGTCAGGGTAGGGCACCTCCGGCATGCCCTGCTCGCCGCCCGTGACCTCGTTCCACTTGAAGCAGATGGCCCAGACGATCTGCGCGAAGGCCAGCGTGAGCATCGCGAAGTAGATGCGCGTGAGCCGCACGCAGAACAGGCCGAACAGCAGCGCGAAGGCCGCGGCCAGCACGCCGGCGGCGGGGAAGGCCAGCAGGAACGGCACCCCGAGCTTCTTCATGAGGATGCCGGTCGTGTAGGCGCCGATGCCGAAGTAGGCGGCATGGCCGAAGGACACGAGGCCGGTGTAGCCGACGAGGAGATTGAGGCTGGTGGCAAAGAGCGCCCAGATGACGACGTCGTTGGCCACGAACGTGTAGAAGCGAGAGCCGAAGGCCGGCACGAGGAGTGCCGCCAAAACGACGAGGGGCGCCCACGGCACGCGCGCGAGGTGGCTCATCGCAGCGGCCGTCCCAGCAGGCCCCAGGGACGGACCATGAGCACCGCGGCCATGAGGGCGAAGACGGCGAAGATCGAGAAGCGCGGGAAGAACAGGATGCCGAAGGAGAGCACCTGGCCGTAGATGAGCGCGCCGAGGAAGGTGCCCCAGAACGAGCCGAGGCCGCCGATCACGACGACCACGAACGCCTCGACGATGACTTCCGTGTCCATGCCCGGCGTGGTGGCGCGCATCGGGCTGATGAGGGCGCCGCCGAGGCCGCCCAGGAACGAGGCGAGCACGAACACCCAGGTGTAGAGCGCGTCCACGTTGACGCCCAGCGCGCCCAGCGTCTCGCGGTCCAGCGCGGCCGCGCGGATGTAGCGGCCCGCGCGCGTGCGCTGCAGCACCAGCCAGAAGGCCAGCGCGATGGCGGGGCCGAGCAGGATGATGAACAGGTTGTAGTGCGGGATGATGGCGCCGAACACGTTGAAGGCGCCGGTCAGCTCGGGCGGCCGGCTCACCGACTTCTGCTGCGTGCCCCAGACCATCTTGGCGGCGTCGCTCAGGATCAGCGCGAGCGCGTACGTGAACAGCAGCTGGTAGAGCTCGTCCTTGCCGTAGAGCCGTCGGAAGAGGAAGCGCTCGATCAGCCCGCCGAGGGCGGCGACGACCAGCGCGCCGCCGAGCGCGGTCAGCCAGAAGCGCCCACCGCTCACGCCCATCCACTGCACGAGCTGGTAGGTCGTGTACGCGCCGAGCATGTAGAAGGTGCCGTGCGCGAAGTTCAGCACGCGCAGCACCCCGAAGATCAGCGACAGCCCGGCCGCGATCAGGAACAGGAACATCGCGGCCGTGAGGCCGCTGACGCTCTGGGCGAAGACGAACGAGGGATCCGGCAGACCCTAATCCATGAACTTGGTCGGATCCACGTAGGTCACGGGCTTCATGATCGCGAACGGGTACTTCGGATCCATCACGGTCTTGCCGTAGAGCTGGCCGCGGTTGGCCTGGTGATCCTTCTCGCGGATCGTCAGCGCGCCCACCGGCGTCTCGACCGTCAGCCCGAGCAGCGCCTTGGCCACCTTGTCGGACTCCGTGCTGTCGGCCTTCTTGATGGCCTCGGCCAGGAACTGCATACCGATGTAGCCCTGGATCGCCCACGACGACGGGTATTCGTCCTTCAGGTACCTGGACAGCCGGGCGACGTAGGAGCGGTGCGCCTGCGTCTCGCCCCAGTAGAAGGCGTCGTAGGAATTGCCCCAGATGCCGACGGGATAGTCGGCGCCCATGGACTTGGCCGTCTCCGGCGTGGCGGCCTCGCCGACGCCGATGAAGTGATACTTGAGCGCGTCGAACATGCCGACGGCCTTGGCCTGCTTGGAGTACGTCACGAAGAAGCCGCCCCAGATCGACGAGAAGACGGCCTCGGGCTTCTTGGCCATCTGTGCGTTGATGAACGGGTTGTAGTCCTGCTCGCCGAGCTTCGGCCACTGCTGGTCCACGATCTCGACGCTCGGCTTGATCTTCTTCAGATGCTCGACGAAGGCCTTGGTCACGTCCTGGCCGTAGGCGTAGTCGAAGGACATGGTGGCGATCCGCTTCACCGGCCACTTGGCGACGATCTCGGCGGCGCTGCGGCCCTCGATGGTGGTGGTGGAGGCCACGCGGAAGACGTAGGGGTGCAGCTTGTCGGGGGCCGTGAGCTGGTCGGTCTTCGGGATCGGCGCGATGAAGACGATCTTGTTCTCCTTGGCCACGACGGAGACCGCCGGCCCCTCGGCGGAGGTCAGCGTGCCGACCAGGAAGTCCACGTTGTCCTTCAGGATCAGCTCGCGCGCCTGGCGGACCGCTTCGTTGGCGTCCGCCTTGGAGTCGCGCGTGATGAGCTCGAACTTGCGGCCGAGCACGCCGCCCCTGGCGTTGATCTCCTCGACGAACATCATGGCGCCCTTGGTCGCGGGCTCGCCGAACAGCGCGGGCGGCCCGGAGAGCGGCATCGGCATGCCCACCTTGATGGGCTTCTGGGCGTCCGCCGTCGGCGGCACGAGCAGGGCCGCGGCCAGCAGGACGATGAGCAGCGTGCGTCGGTGCATGGAAGCCTCCTTGGTGTTCAGAAGACCGGGCAACCCGGGATCGTTCGGCGGATGCGATAGAGCGACGTCGACGCGGTGACGAACAGCGAGCGATAGTCGTCGTCGCCCCAGGCGAAGTTGGCGGTGTATTCCGGCGTCTCGAGGATCTCGAGCAGCCTGGCGTCGGGATCGAACACATGGATGCCGCCGGGCCCGCAGCAGTAGACGTTGCCGGCGGAATCGAGCTTCATGCCGTCGGGGGCCCCGGGCTTGTCGCCCTTGGTCTCGGCCCACACGCGGCTGTTGGCCAGCGTGCCCTTCGGCGTCACGTCGAAGACGCGGATGTGCTTGCGCGCGGTGTCGTTGATGAACAGGCGCCGCTCGTCCAGCGAGAAGCAGAGGCCGTTGGGCCGGTCGAAGTCGTCCGCGAGCAGCTCGGGGGTCTTCGGATCAGGCCCCACGCGGAACACGCCCTGGAAGGCCAGCTCCTGCTTGCGCTCGACACCGTAGAACTTCGCGCGGCCATACGGCGGGTCGCTGAAGTAGATGCCGCCGTCGGACTTGCAGACGATGTCGTTGGGGCTGTTGAGCTGCTTGTTCTGGTAGTGCGTGGCGATCGGCACGATGCGCCCGTCGGTCTCCGTCCGCGTCACCTGGCTGGTGGCGTGCTCGCACGCGAGCAGGCGCCCCTGGCGATCGTAGGCGAGCCCGTTGGACATGTGGCACGGCTTGCGAAAGGTCGTCACGCCGTCCTTGGCCGACCAGCGCCGCATGTGGTCGCCCGGCATGTCGCTCCACAGCAGGAACTTGCCCGTCGGATGCCACACCGGCCCCTCGGTGAAGAGGAAGCCGCCGCCGAGCTTCTCGAACGCCGCGCTCACTTCTTGCCGGGATTGCCGGCCACGTACCAGTCGGGCGGCGTGACCTCGTTGAAGACCACCCAGACGGCCTCGCGCGGCAGCTTGCAGACATCGGTGATCGTGTCCGTCACCCGCCGCGCGATCTCGTCCTTGCGCTCCTTGGGATGCCCCTCGTAGATCGTGATGTTGACGAACGGCATGCAACACCTCCGTCGGCGGCGAGTCGGAAAATTGGGCGGTAAGGTACCACGCAGGCACGAGGGCGACAAGGCGCGTGGCCCACGCGCCGGCCACGAGCTCGCCGATCGACAGCAGGAACTCGATGAGGGTTGCCATCTCATTCGCGCCGGCGCCGGCACAAATCGCGCGCGGCCTCCGGCCAGGTCGGGACGTCGAACGCAAAGCCCTGCTGCACGAGCCGGCCGGGCACGACGCGGCGGCTCTTGAGCACCAGCTCGGTTTCGGTCCGGAGCAGCCACGTGCCGATCTCCAGCATCCACGCGGAGGCGGGCAGGCCCAGCCGCATCCCCCACGCCTCGCGCAGCGCGCGCATGAAGGCGGCGTTGGGCAGGGGATGGGGCGCGGCGAGGTTGACGGCGCCGTCTATCTTGTCGTGCTCGATCAGCCAGGCGACGGCGCGCACGAAGTCCCGATCGTGGATCCACGACACATACTGCCGGCCGTGGCCGGACTGCCCGCCGAGGCCGAAGCGCACCAGGCGCAGCAGCAGGTCGAACGGGCCGCCCCGGTCGGGGCTCATCACCACCGCCGCGCGCAGCGCGACCTTGCGCGTGCGCGGCGTCGCCGCGGCCGCGAGCGCGCGCTCCCACGAGGTCGCCACGTCGATGCTGAAGCGCCACGTGTCGGGTGCCCCGGGCTCGGCGCCCCCGATGATGCCCGTCGCCTCGTCGTTGGGGGCGTCGTAGCGGTGCGCGTAGATGGTGGCGGTGCTCATCTGCAGCCACACGCGCGGCGGCCGCGCGGCGCCCGCGATCGCTTCGCCCACGACGCGCGTGCTGTTCACGCGCGAGTCCTTGATGGCGCGGCGGTTATCCGGCGTGTAGCGGCAGTTCACGCTGCGCCCGGCCAGGTTGACGACCACGTCCGCGCCGTCGAGCTCGCGCGTCCACGGCCCCAGGGTCTCGGCGTCCCACGCCACGACACGCCACGGTGCTTGCTGCGGCGCGCGGCTCAGCACCACGACCTCGTGGCCGTCGCCATGGAGCGCGCGGGCGAGGATGGTGCCGACCTGGCCGGTGCCGCCGGGGAGGAGGATCTTCATCGCGCAGATTGAATCTACCGAGACTCCGGTCGGAGGAACAAGCTGTTTGGGCAGAAGAATACCCCGACGTCGCTGTGAAATCGCCAGCCCGTCGTCTTGCCATAGAGCATGCACGTGTTGACGTGGTCCAGGCCCCACCGGCTAAGGTCATGCGCCGGGAATTTCTGGTCGGCGTTGCTGCCGGGCACGAGCCACGTCACGATCGCGAGGTCCAGCCGCGTCTCCATTCCGAGCGCCCCGGGCATGCCCATGTAGGCGACGCGGAGCTTTGCGCCTGGCTGCTTCCGGAAGAACTCGGCCACCGACGTGCGGCCGATTTCGTCCGCCGGCAGATGCCGCTGCAGGCACTGCGTGTCGAAGAGCGCGCACGCGAGGCCGCTGCCCGCCGTCGTCAGCCGCCGGCGCGTGTCGCCGATCCCGTCGGGGTTCACGTAGCGCAGGAGGGTGTCGAGGTCGCGCGCCATGACGGCGTGCCAGATAGTGGCGGCGAGGAGCTCCAGTTCTATGGTACGTCGGGCCTCTTCCTCGTCGTCGCCCTTCGCCATCGCTGGGATGGCTGACACGATCAGCGCAAGCGCCAATCCGGCCGCGAGCCCGCGCACCGGTCTCATGCAGGCAGCCGGCGTCACGTGATGCGGCTAGAGGGAGGCGGTAGCGTAGGCCAGCAGGCGGTGATCGCCGGCCCCCACGAGCAAGAGATCGCGCATGAGCCGAAGGCGATACGCGCCGTAGCCTCCCATGAGTCGGGTGGGATTGGTGTAGCCGCCACGCACGTTGACCGTGCTGAGGACGGCGCCGTCCGTCGAGGACAGCACGAAGAACGAATCTCGAGACTCGCCGAGGTAGATCCGCCCCCGAGCCGTGTCCAGGACCGCATCAGATGAGATCTGCAGCAACACGCCTTGACGTTCTCTCAGGTCCGTTCGCCAGATCGCACGGTCAGCGGCCAGCTCCCAGGCGGTCGGCGTATTGCCGCCGAAGTACACCACGCCGTCGTGCCACGCAAACGGTTCGCTGAGCCGATCGATGGTGAGTGTTTTGACGATGGCGCCGGCGGCGAGGTCCACGATGTGCAGCCGGCTCGATTCGCCCGGGTAGATCGGTGACGCGATATAGGCTCGATCGCCCGAGATCAACATTCTGTCTCCTCCCGCGTCCTCGTGTCCCTCGAGCCGGAGCCGCCACGACGTCGCGCCGCTGGCCGGATCGATGGCATGAAGATCACCGGAGGCCTGTGCTCCACGGGTGACGCGCGAGCGCACCAGCAGGTGGGTGCTGTGCCAGGCCAGGGCAGCCTGCACGGCGAAGCGCTCCACGTGCCGCGACCACACTGTCTCGCCGGTCTCCAGACGCAGGCGAAACAGGTTCTCGCTCTGTTTGTGCGAGACGAGAACGAAGACTCCATCGGGCCGCACGAGCGGGACGACGTAGGGAAGGCCTTCTCGCTCACGCTCTGCGATCTTGATGCGGCGCTGCCACCGGACCTGGAGCGATCGCGGGTCGGCGCATACGATGTGCACGTCCTCGTACCAGAGATACCAGCCGAAGACGAGCGCGGAGGCAGCCGCCGCGAGGCTCGCCGGCCCTTCGGCGTTGGAGGGCTTGCGCAGTCGCGCGCTGCGCCGCTCCCGGCCCGTCACCGCGTCGAGCGCTCGGAGGTTCGAGCCGACGGTCACGATTTCGTCGCCGAGCACGGCGAATTCATCCACATCTTGCGGGCCGATCCACACGGGCGCTGCCGCGGCGACGGAGGAGGGGTAGCCGACCACGAGTCCGGCCGCACCGAGACGCAGGAACGTCCGCCGGCTGCACGTCACTTTGTGATGAGGTTCTTGATCGTGTTGATGACGACGGGATTCGTCATGTAACCCATGTGCGACGTGGCCGCGTCGAAAGTGCCCTCGGCGCTCGGATGGACCACCGTGATATTGGTGACGTTCGGTCCGTGCTTGGCCGTGGACAGCACGTCGTACCTCGCGTCGAAGTTCGTGATCGGCACGTCGGAGGGCATGGCGGCGTTGATGCTGCGCGGGAACAGGGGTGTCCCCATCATGATCAAGTTGTCGACGGGGATGCCTCGCGCTCTCAGCGCATTGCTCACATTGTTGATGATGATACCGCCCGCGCTGTGACCGACGAGGTTCAGCTTCTCTCCGGGCGCCAGCGGCTGGTTGCCGAGGTCGCGGAGGATCTGGGTGAGCAGCGCGTCGCTCGCGGTCTTCGTCGACGGGAAGATGTCGAAGAAGATCCTGCTGCTCCAGTCGATGACTCGCACGTCAGGATCCGCAGATGTGAGGTCGTTGCTGAAGGTGGCCCAGGCCCCACGACTTTCCACGTCCTGGCAGCATCCGTGCACGGTGTACGTCCGGAGCCCAGAGGGGTCGGTGAACGACAGCGGATTGTTAGCGGCGTACACATAAGGATTTGCGCCCCCGGCGTGACCCAACGGATCCGGCTGGAGGAAACGCGCGAGGCGCGGGTTGTAGTACCGCGCGCGGTAGTAATAGAGCCAGTCGGCATCCCGTTCGCGGCCAGTGAACTGGTAGCGGACACGACCGGGAGAGCCCGATGTATCCCCGCGCCCGAAGGGTTCGTAAGCGAACGTCTGGGCGACGTTCCCGGCTGTGTCCACCAGCCCGATCGTGCTTCGCATGCCGTCGGTCATGTACGCCAGGGAGCGCTCCTGCCCCAGCGTTTCGTCGGCGCCGAGACCGCGGAGGTACGGCAGATCGAGTCCAGCACGAGTTTCGCGCGCGACGTCGCCGCCGGCGTACTGATACGACGAGACGACGTTCTCGGCAATCCCGCGAGTGCGTCGGCCGAACGCGTCGTAGCCGAACGTCAGCGTGGTGTCCGGCAGCGTGACGCCGCGTAGGCGATCGCGCGCGTCCCATGCCAGGATCGCGCGGCCGTTCGGAGCGAGAAGGGACGTCGCGTTGCCGTTGGCATCGTAGGTCGGGGTGTCGTTACCGAAGCGCAGCTGCTGGTTCGCGGCGTCGTAGTTGGAGACGGTCGCCGCGTCGGGCAGCAGAGTGCGCGCGAGACTTCCGCCCATGGTCGTCCGACGCCCCGCGACGTCGTAGCCATATGTCAAATCCCCGAGCACGAGGCCGCCCGTCCGCCCGTACACAAGGCGCGTGACGCGACCGACATCGTCATAGTCGTAGCTCGTGGAGAATCCGTTCGGCAGAGTGCGACGCTGCAGCTGGCCGGTCATGAAGTACTCGAGGGTCGTGGTGCCCCAGTCGGGTTGCGTCAGCGTTGTCAGTCTCGAGTTGCGGTCGTAGTCATACGTGGTGGCCACGCCGCCTTCGATGGTGAGGCTGCGCCGGCGACCGAGCGCGTCATACGTGTAGCGTACGACGCCCTGGTCCGTGATCTCCGCGACGAGACGGTCCTGGATGTCGTACGTCATGAGGATCGTCCCGCCGTCGGTATCGGTCGTGCGGATCAGGCGGCCGATCGCGTCGTAGAAGTACTCGACGATGGAGCCGTCGGCATGCGTCGTACGGATCCGACGATCGAGCGCATCGTACTCGTACCGCGTGGTCTGGTTCTTGCGATCGACCGTTCGAACGACGTTCCCGTTGAGGTCGTAGGTGAACGTCCTGGCGCGGCCGAGCGCGTCGGTGCGGGAGAGCAGACGGTCCATGTCGTCGTACGTGTAGGTCGTCGTGTTGCCCCGGGCGTCCTGGAAGGCGAGCAGATTGCCCTTCGGGTTGTAGGTGAACGTCGAGACGCCCCCGTTCGGTTCGACGATCTGCTTCACGCGGTTGAGGGCATCGTGGAACCATCGCGTAACGGCGCCATTCGGGTCGATCGCCTTCACCAGGCGCGCGCCCGCGTCGTGCTCGAACGTCGCCGTGTTCCCCAGGGGATCGCGAATGCTCGTCACGTTGCCGGCGGCGTCGTAGGCGTAGGTCGTGGTACGCCCCAGCCCATCGGTGACCGTCGTGGGAGCTCCGCCGCCGTCGTAGCCGAACTCGAGGCGATCGCCCTCGGGATTCACGCGGGCCTTGAGGCTTCCCGTCACGTCGTACTCGAACGTGGTCAGGTTACCCATTGGATCCTTGATCGTCTCGACGTTGCCGAAGGCCGGCTCATACGTGAACGACCAGCGGTGGCCCTCACGATCAAAGGACGCGTCGGGGCGCAGTGCGAGATCGTATTCGATGCGCGCAGCGCGACCGAGGGCGTCACCGACGACACTCGGCAGGCCGGCGGGGTTGCGTTGCACGCGCGTCGACTGACCGAGCGCGTCGATGACCTCGTCGCCGCGGCCGCCCGCGCCCATGCGATGGGCGGTCGTATGGCCGCGCGGATTGGTGACCCTGGCGACCGTGTGGGCCCCGACGGGGCCTTCGTACGCGTAGCGCCAGACGCCGCCGTCGGCCATCTCCTGCGCGCCCACGCGGCCCTGCGCATCGTAG
>Ga0137403_10010196_pt1 | contig 10413 bp, 9 predicted proteins | sample CZOMad2_1_16fung_FD_122057 | JGI IMG/M metagenome (GOLD analysis project Ga0137403, IMG submission 122057) | Vadose zone soil fungal communities from Angelo Coast Range Reserve, California, USA - CZOMad2_1_16fungal (Hybrid Assembly) | ecosystem: Environmental > Terrestrial > Soil > Vadose zone... | reverse complement strand
CTGGTTGGCGGCGAGCCCGTCGGCTTTCATGTCAGCGCCAAAGGACAAGTCGATTATCTCGAGGTCAGGCCCGCTAATAACGGCGCCGCTGCTGATCGATTCTCTTCGTTGAGCAATTGGACCGCACAACTCAATCTCGGCGCCGTACAAGCGCGTCTCGGGCGATCAGTGCGCGGCATCGGATCCATAACGGACCTGCGGATCGCGAAGCAAGGTTCGTCACGACGCGTGATCGACCTGGAAGTCATCGGCACTCAAGGCGTGGCGCATATTCGCGGGGGACGAATTCGTTCGGCGCTCGGATTGAAAGAACAATTGTTCGTGATTGATCGCGTCTACAACGAAAACGATCGTGTTGCGTCATTCATCTTCACTGGCCGCGGCTGGGGACACGGCGTCGGCATGTGCCAGTTCGGCGCCTATGGTTTAGCGAAACAGGGACTCAACGTCGAACAGATTCTGAAGACTTATTACACCGGGATCGAATTGACAAAGATGTATTGACTGACTTACTGAGACGTTCAAAGCGGACTCTGGTCGATGAGAACGGTGCGACGACGGTAATCGACTATCAGACAGCAATCTCTTAGCATATTTCCTCCAAGGATCGGTTCCTCGACCTTCGCCGACGTAGCGACCGGGATTGTGATTCTCTGCCCTAGCCAATTAATCTCCGTCGGATAGATGAACACTGGGATCGGCTCTCCTGTAGCGAAGTAAAACTCCTCCAGTCCTCCGCCGTACTTAAGACCGAGATCATTGGCCAATCGTTCAGGAATCATTAAGCCGCCAGTAAAACCCGTATCCACTAAGAACTCTATTTCGCGCGGACCAACCTCAAGACTTATCGCCGGCTCTTCGTTCTTATTGAAATGGCCATCCAGTTTCATTAGTGTCGGGGGGTCATCAACCGATGAGCATAGGGAGAACCTACTCGTAGAAAAAAGAGTGTTCCGTCATGTCCTGCGGCGCGAGCTTTCTTGGAGGCGTCAACTTCATCGTTTCCGACAAAATAATCGTTGGTGCCGAGCTCGATCGCAACAATTGCTCCATTGTGCTTTGGCTCGAGCCTGGCCGCGAGTTCCTGGTGATAGGCTTGCTTAGCCCGATCAATTTCCTCCAGTGTCTTAATCACGGCCGCTACCACTCTATGAATTGCTTCTTTGCTACACCCGACCCAATGAGCTTTACCAAAGGGCGCCGAGCCCCAATTGTTTGAAGAAAAATCAGACTCCTCGATGTGCACGGCCTCGCCGTGTTCTCCGCATACTCGTATCTCTTCCGGTAGAGTCCTGATGATCTCCCGAAACCATGGAATCCTTGTAAAATCACTTGGGTGTATTTCTTCCTGCACCATCTTCGCTATCTTTATCCTCCACCGCCGACATTATGACATGGGCGCAACTCGAAATCTCAAGCATAGAAATGATTAGCAATCACCAGCCTGCAACGAGTCGCTGAATAACACGTGTTCACAGTCTTTGACTCATTTTTGCAAGCTCGTAAGGTTTGTCCCAACGTCCTTCCGAGTTAGTATGGTCGAAAAAGGACTGCTGCTCATGCATTTCTCCCGCAATCAAATCATCGGCGCAATTCTCCTGCTCACGCTTATCTGGCTCGTGATCGCGATTCGTCTTATCATCGCCCGGTAGCGCAAACTGTTAGTTTTGCGTCTGTCGCGAATCATCTGTGCCAGAGAACAACCTGCAAATTAATAATTTGCTCCACATCATTGCGATTGTTGGGCCAACGGCGTCGGGCAAGAGCGCGTTGGGAATCGAAGTCGCACTGCGCACGGGCGGTGAGATTATCAACTGCGATTCAGTTCAGGTTTATCAGCAGATCGAAATTGCAACCGCCAAGGTTCCTTTGGAAGAGCGCCGTGGCGTTGCGCATCACCTGATCGATTTTGTTTCTCCGATCGTAACTTTCACCGCGGTTGATTGGGCGCGCGCCGCGCTGCAGACGATTAGTGAAATTGAATCGCGGGGTCATGTGGCTGTGCTGGTGGGAGGCACCGGATTATATCTGCGCGCGCTGCGTCATCCATTCTTTCCCAGTCCGGCGACTGATGAAGATTTGCGCGAACGTTTGACGAGAATCAGAAAACGTTATGGCCCGGAGCGTCTTCATCGGATCCTGCAAAAGTTTGATTCAGACGAAGCCGCTAAGCTAAACGCGCGCGACTGGCCCAGAGTACAGCGCGCAATCGAGTTTTATCTGCAGACCGGCGAGAAGATTTCCAGTCAAAGGCCTTTGCGGCCGTCGCCGCCTGATGTCGCAACCCGGCTCCGAGTCTTTGCGCTCAATCCTCCGCGCGCAGAGCTTTACGAACGCATCAACCAGCGAACGGATGAACACTTTGCCAATGGATTGGTTGAAGAGGTCCGCGGACTTCTCGACCAGGGAGTGCCCGGCAACACGAGCGCGCTCGGCGCGCATGGATACCGGCGGGTCGTCGAATATCTGAATGGAGAGCGAACTCTGGAAGGCGCGATTGAGCAGACGAAGCTTGACGTCCGTCATTATGCGAAGCGGCAACTGACCTGGTTTCGCCGGGAAGCCGGCGTCGAATGGATCGAAGGTTTTGGTGAGGATCCACAAGTGCAAGAACGAGTGCTCGCACTACTTCATTGACATCGATCGCCCGCAATGGCCGCGTCTTCCTGCTGTTTGATCGGCGCAGGCAAGATGAATTCAAGTAGCTTTGGTGCCGCTTGGGGTGATGCAAGTTCTTAGCTTGCGTTACGAGACCGCAGAAAACTCTTGTAAGCTTTGACTCGCTGTTATAATCTGAGGCGCCTGTTTAGCAGTACGAGGATCGAGGACATCGTTTGGTAGACTCAAAAGCAGCACCACAAAACATTCAAGATGGTTTTCTGAATCTCGCGCGTCGCGAGAAAACCACCGTGACGATCTATCTGGTCAACGGCGCGAAACTGCTGGGTCGCATCAAGAGCTTCGACAAGTTTTCGTTGCTGCTGGAAACCGGCGCGCAGGATCAATTGATTTTCAAACACGCGATCTCGACCATCTCACAGTCGCGACGCTCGACGGGCGAGCTGCGACATTCATCGATCCAACCGGACAATCCATCGGATCAAACTCACGAACCACCTGCGGCATAGCAGCCCCGACAAGTTCAACCTCAAAAAATGGCCGGCGTTTTTATTACCTTTGAAGGAATCGACGGGTGCGGAAAGTCGACCCAACTGCGTCTGCTCGCCAGCGAATTGCGCGTGCGTGGCCTGGATGTGTTGACTACCCGCGAACCGGGAGGCACGACGCTGGGTCAAAGATTGCGCGCGGCATTGCTCGACGTGCAGGGGCAAGTGGATCCGCTGGCGGAATTACTGGTATTTGCGGCTGATCGGGCGCAACACGTGCGGACCGTGCTGCGGCCGTCCTTGGCAGAGAATAAAATTGTGATGTCGGATCGTTATGCGGATGCGACAGTCGCGTATCAGGGATCCGGACGCGGCTTCAAACCAGAATTAGTTAGCGAAATTGTGCAGTTGGCAACAGAGGGGCTCACGCCGGACCTGACCCTTTTGTTCAATTTGTCAGTCGCCGACTCGGCAGTGCGAACCAGACGACGCGTCGCCGCCAAGAATACAGATAGGCTCGACAGCGAAAACGTCGAATTTCATGAGCGCGTGCGGCAAGCTTATTTGGAAATCGCCCAATCAGATCCGCAACGCGTGCTGGTAATCGACGCGCGCGGTTCGGCGCAGGAAACTCACGCGCTGGTGATGGACATCGTAATTCCTTTTTTGGAAGAGCGGGGACTTCTTGGCGAAGAGAGAAGGGCAAGGACCAGAGTGCCTAGAACGTGAGCGCGCCTGGACTCTTTGCGCCTGGCCCTTTGCTCTTAGCTCTTAACATTATGTTTTCACGTCTCATCGGTAATGAAGAAGTCAAAGACGCACTGCGTCACTTGCTCGCCAGCGGTCGCATGCCCGGATCGCTTCTCTTCACCGGCGAAGCAGGCATCGGCAAAAAACTCTTCGCGCTCGAATTAGCCAAAGCTCTGAACTGCCGTAATCGTGTCGGCGTTGAAGCGTGCGACGAATGCTCGTCGTGCAAACGAATCGCGAACTCAACGTTCCCGCCTTTCAGCGAAGTCAAGGACAACAATGAAAGAATGATTTGGAGCGAACACGGCGATGTGGCAATGGTTCGACCTTACAAACAAATCATTCGCGTCAAGCCAATGCGCGAACTGGAAGGGGAAGCAAACTTCCGCCCTTTCGAAGGCGCCGCACGGGTGTTCATCGTCGAGGACGCCGACTATATGAACGACTCGGCGTCTGCTGCGTTGTTGAAGACGCTCGAAGAGCCACCTCCGACCAGTCACCTCATCCTGACGACTACCAATCCCACGGCTTTGCTCGCCACCATTCGTTCACGTTGTCAGGTGATTAGATTCGCGCCGGTGGCCGCAGAGCAGATCGAAAAATTTCTTATCGAGGAAAAATCAATATCCGCTCCGGACGCAGCCTTGCTCGCTCGTACGTCGCAGGGAAGCTTTGGTCGCGCGTGTGCTTCAGACCTGGATGATTATCGTGAGCGCCGCGAAGCGATGCTCGCCATTTTGAAAGCGTTGACGATCACGGGTAATCGAGTTTCTCTCCTTCGTTCAGCGGAAGGGCTCGGCGCAGCGCGCGATCGCGCGGATTACGAAGAAAGTCTGGCCGTGCTCGAAGCTCTGATTCGTGATGCGTGGGCACTTCACCTCGGACGGCCGGCGGAAACAATCGTCAACAGCGATCTGGTTAACGATCTGGGAAAGATTGCGGCTGAACTCAGCAGCCAGAAGGCCGCGTCATGGCTATCCGAGATCGAAGAGCTGCGCGGCACCCTGGAAGTAAACATCAACAAGAAAATTGCCAGCGATGCTCTGCTGATGAGAATGGCCGCGGCGTGATCTCACTTTAGTGTCAGAAGCCCGACCGTGAGGGAGGGCAAGTCGGCCATGTTGCCCTCCCTCACGGTCGGGCTTCTGAAGACACTCAAACCAACTCGAACCGTTCACCGTACTGCGGTACTTCAACAGTCCACCCAAACCGATCGCGAATGTGCGCAGCCATGGCTTGCGCTGCGTCCGGCTCTCCGTGCGTGACGAAAACGCGACGCGGCGGCGACGGCAGGCCTTCCAACCAGCGCACAGCTTCGTTCCAATCCGCGTGCGCTGAGAAGCCGCCAATTTTTTCAATCCGGCACTTCACGGGAACCCATTGACCCAGAACCTTGACCTGCTTCTCGCCGTCGGCAACCCGCCGGCCCAATGTACCCCCAGCCTGATAGCCAACGAACACCACTGTTGCATTCTCATCCGGCAGCAGCCGCAGCGCGTGATGCAAGACGCGCCCTCCGTTCATCATTCCCGACGCGGCGACGATGATACGCGCGCCCTGCATACCATTGACGCGCTTCGACTCATCGCGCGTGCTGCATGCCAGCATAGAATGGGTGCGGAGCGGCGTCGGTGTGGTTTTTAATGCATCAGCATATTCTGCGTCGTGCTCTTCAGTCCGGCGCGCGTACGCCTGGGTCGTGGCGGCAGCCATCGGCGAATCAAGACACACGGGCAAAACAGGAATTCGCTTTTCCTCTTCCAGCTCGCGAATGAAGTAAAGAAGTTCCTGGGCGCGACCGACGGCGAACGCCGGAATCAAGACGGCGCCGCCGCGAGCCGCCGCGTCTTTTATGATCCGCTCGAGCGCGTCTTTCGGAGCTTCGATGTCGTGCAGGCGATCGCCATACGTCGATTCAATCACCAGGTAATCAGCTGCCGGCGGCGCGACCGGATCGCGAATAATCGGTTGATCGTATTTCCCCAGGTCGCCGGAGAAAAGCACGCTCCGAGATTCGTCTTTATCGTCGATGTGGACCAGGACCTGGCTTGAACCAAGGATATGTCCGGCGATCCGGAACTCGGCTTGGATGCTCTTTACGATCCGCACCGGCGCGCCCGTGTTCGGAACAACTTGCAACAGTTTGAGCGTTTCCCGAGCGTCTTGTTCCGTATAGAGCGGCAGGGCCGGCAGGTGCTTGGTTATCTTGTGCCGGTTCCGATAGTCCGCTTCTTCCTCCTGCAATCGGGCTGAGTCGGGAAGCAAAATCTTCAACAAGTCCGACGTGCCCGCCGAACAATAGATTGGCCCGCGAAAACCATGGTTGACCAGGCGCGGCAGGTACCCAGTATGATCGATGTGCGCATGCGTGATGATACAAGCGTTGACAGAAGCGGCGTTGAAAGGTGGTTCCTGCCAATTGCGATCACGCAGATCGTGGCCGCCCTGAAACAAACCACAATCAATAAGCACCCGCGCGCGATTTGATTCGATCAGATATTTCGAGCCGGTAACTGTTCCGGCCGCGCCCCAGAATGCTAATGTCGACATGCGCGCAATGTTAGCGGATTGTCTGCCCTGAGAGAAGTTTTTCATTGCTGGCGGTGCTTTAGCAAGATAATGTTTTCGTTTTGCTTTGCGAATCTTTGCGGCTTAGCGTCTTGGCGTGAGATTGTTTCCTGGGTGCAAGAGTTTTCACGCAAAGACGCAGAGTCGCAAAGAAAAACCGCAAAGTAAGAACTAGACTTAGCACGCATGCCTTTTCACGTTTGGCAACCTCGCTTATGATTGCGATCCGAAAGGTCTCTTAACAGAATCAATGAATCGATCAAACCTCCATTCGAAATTAATCCGCTTACTTCTCATCATCATCATCAGTGCCGTGGCTGCGCCAGGATTCCTCGCGACGCGGACGATCGCGAATGGCGTAGCCGCCGTCCCGCAGTACGACGACCCTTATTCTGATTTTCGCAACGCGCGCTATTCGAATGCGGGTTTATTGAACGAGCGTGACGAGATCAAGTTGGGCGCGCAACTCCATCGTGAGGTGACGAAGAAATACAACTTAACCGACGTTGGTCTGGATAGGGTCGATCGAATTGGTCAACGTTGTGCGCGCGCAAGCCTGCGCCCCAGCCTGGTTTACAAATTTCACGTGATTCAGGGCCGCGAGATAAACGGCTTCTCAATTCCCGGCGGTCACGTGTATGTCACGACGGCGTTGCTACGGCTTGCGAACGATAACGAACTTGGCGCCGTGCTTTGTCACGAGGTGGGCCACCTCGTGGCGCGTCATAGTTTGCAGACGCTCAAGAAATCGAAAGAGTACGACGACATCGCAAACTCGTTAGGCAATCTGACCGGGGTTGCGGGCAGCATCGCACACGATCTGGGAGTGAGCCTGGGACAAATAGTGGGCGCGGGAATGTTGACTATCCACTCGCGCGACGAGGAACGCGAGGCAGATTTTCTGGGCGTGCGGACCATGCCCGGCGCCGGTCTCGATCCCCAGGGAATGATTACGATCTTTCAGAAACTTCTGCGTATCGAGGAACGCGATTCGGACCTGCTGGGTTCGTTGTTCTCAGATCATCCGGACGCGCAGGAACGGATCGAGAATACGAAATATGAGATTGCGCGGATGAAAAGAAGATAGTTTGTGTCAGAAGCCCGACCGTTAGGGAGGGCCGCCTTCTGCAAAGTTGCCCTCGCTTACGCGCGGGCTTCTGACACGACCAAAGAAAACAATTATGACCGGAATCAACAGCACGAGATTTCTCAGCGCGGTCTTAATTCCCAACTGACTGCCGATAATGTTTCCGAAACAACCGCACTCCAGCGGCTCTCCGTGCAGGACGTAAACGTAATAAAGAGCGAAGGCGCTGAACCCGATCAGAAGCAAAGCCGACAAGATTGCTCCCAGGCGAATGGTGCGCGGAACAATCAACAAAACCGCGGCCACGACCTCTGCGGCGATCACTGCGATGGTGACCGGCCATTGCCAGCGTTCGTAGTTGATGTTGGAAGAGCTGAGGAGTTCGGCGACATTGCCGACAAACTTTTGCACGATCCAAAGCTTGGCGCCGGCCGTGAAAAGAAACAGCGCAGCAAGACCGAAGCGGCAGATTTGTACGAGGATTTTAATGAGTGTGCGCATATCCAGGAATGGGTTGCGTTAATACGAGGAGCACTCATCGGATTTCGCTCCGCTGAGAGCGAAATATTTATAGTGCAAGTTGCCCATCAGAATGGTGGCTCTGCGACAAGCGGACGTTTGTGCGTCCGCTTGTCGCGGAGGGTTCAAAACAAATAATTCTCGTTACTACAAATATTACGCGCCTAACGACGCTTCACGACCGGGATCGGCTACGCCTTCAGCCCGCCAATGCCACCACTTTCTCGGCCGCATCTTTCATTCCCTTAGCCACCGTAAAATTCAATCCTGATTCGCGGATAACGCGCTGGCCTTCTTCGACGTTGGTTCCTTCCAGACGCACCACGACGGGAACGCTTATGCCGAGATTGTTCGCGGCGCCCACCACCCCGCGCGCGACCATGTCGCAACGAACGATGCCGCCGAAGATGTTGATGAGCACGGCGCGCACGTTGGGGTCCGCCAGCAGAATTCGAAACGCAGCTTCGACTCGCTCCTGCGAAGCGCCGCCGCCCACATCAAGAAAGTTTGCCGGCTCGCCGCCCGCCAGCTTGATGATGTCCATCGTCGCCATCGCGAGCCCGGCGCCGTTGACCATGCAGGCGATGTTGCCGTCGAGCTTAATGTAATTCAGATCGAATTTCGAGGCTTCGATCTCCAAAGGTTCTTCTTCATTCAGATCGCGCAACTCTTTGAAGTCCGGGTGACGGAACAACGCGTTGTCGTCGAAATTGATCTTGGCATCGAGCGCAATCAATCGCTTGTCCTTAGTCAACAGGAAGGGATTGATTTCAAGCAGCGTCGCATCCATCGATTCGTAAGCAGCGTAAAGCGATTGCATGAATTTCGCTGCCTGTGAAATCAATTCCCCCGGCAAGCCGAGCGCGAACGCGAGCTTTCGTGCCTGGAACGGACGAAAGCCCACGGCCGGATCGATCGTCTCTTTAAAAATTTGTTCGGGCGTTTTGGCCGCGACTTCCTCGATGTCCATGCCGCCGGCGGCTGACGCCATGAAGACCGGCCGGCCGCTAGCGCGATCGAGTACGATGCCCAGATAAAATTCTTTGTCGATAGGCAGTCCTTCTTCGACCAGCAGCACGCGCACTTCCCTGCCCTCGGGCCCGGTTTGATGCGTGACCAATTTCATCCCGAGCATCTGGCCGGCGAGATCACGCGCCTCTTCGGCAGTCTTAGCCAACTTCACGCCGCCGCCTTTGCCGCGTCCGCCCGCGTGGATTTGAGCTTTGACCACGACGGGTTGAACCGCGAGTTCTGTCGCAGCCTGAAATGCTTCTTCGGCGGTATGCGCGACGATGCCGCGCGGCACCGGCACATTGAATTTTTTCAGTAACTCTTTTGCTTGATACTCGTGTATCTTCATCGCATTATTTGGGGGCGCGGTCGTTATCGCTTGCGCAACGTCCGGCGCTGGTGACGATCAGTCTGGTTGATTTAGTCGGAAAAGCTTCATGAGTTTACCCACGCGCTACGCGGGTCGCAACTACACGAGCTCGATATCTAAAACATGAGTCGTTGGCGATTCATAATTGATCGGCGATCATTTCTGACAACAGCGACGCCTTTTGTGCTTTCGCTGACAGGTCTGGCGCGCGCGCAGCAGTTGATGGAGCGTGGGCGTTTCGACGATGAGCAACTGCCGCTCGCGCGCGAGCAACTGCTGAATCAGTTGAATGCGGAGAGATCAAGCGCCGGGCTGAACGAAGTGAAGCTGGACGACCTCGCCAGCACCGTCGCGAACCGGCATGCTCGCGATATGGTCACAGGTGGATTTCTCAGTCATTGGGGCAGCGACGGCCGCAAGCCCGCCTTCGATGCCTTGCTGGAGCGCGTCGGTGAAGGCGTCGAGCCCGCCGGGGCTTTCGGCGGCACGGTGCAGGAGCTTCTGGAAGTCGGCCTGGACCTGCACGCTGTCGGCTTCGCGCCGTATCGCGACGCTCAGGGCCACGTCGGTTCGCGAAGCCCCGCCCGCCAGCGCGGCGCTGAAGGACATGTGGTCGGCCATGCTGGCCGTGTGGCCGAGGAGGTCCAGCTCGAGGGCGTCAAAGAACGTGTCGTTGTTGCTCGCGCCGCGCGTCTGGAAGTACTCCGGCGAGCCGAGAATCGCCGCCCGCACCTGGTCCAGCGTCCCGCCGATTTGCAGGAAACCGACGAAGTAGTCAACGCCCTGCTGGTCCGCGCCGCGGTGGAGAAACTGCGGGTAGAGGAGGCGCACTTCCTGAGCCAGGCCTTCAGGCGAGAACTCAAAGGCCAGGGCCACGTTGGTGGGCGAGACACCGGTGTCCAGCTGGGCCGTCCAGAACGCCAGCCCGTCAGGGTCCGCACCCCGGCCCAGCAGGTCGATGTACAGCTGGCCCACGAAGGCGTTGGTCTGGGTCAGCACCA
>Ga0137403_10010195_pt1 | contig 10413 bp, 7 predicted proteins | sample CZOMad2_1_16fung_FD_122057 | JGI IMG/M metagenome (GOLD analysis project Ga0137403, IMG submission 122057) | Vadose zone soil fungal communities from Angelo Coast Range Reserve, California, USA - CZOMad2_1_16fungal (Hybrid Assembly) | ecosystem: Environmental > Terrestrial > Soil > Vadose zone... | reverse complement strand
AAGATGGGTAATCTGCTCCTCGGCGCGCCTGCGCTCGGTGATGTCCTCTTGCGTGGCAACCCATCCACCGTTCGCCAGCGGCTGGTTGACGATCTGGATCGACCGGCCGTCGGTGCTTTCCAGCACGGTTCTTGTCGCCCGCTTTTCCGCAACGTTGCGCAGCACGGCGGCACAGAACTCGTCGACATTGCCCGAGAACGAACCGGTTTCCTTCCGATGCGCCAGCAGATCGCGGAAATGACAGCCGGGCTTCACCACATCCGCGGAAAGATGATACATTTCCAGATAGCGCTGGTTGCATAGAACAACCCGCGCGTCTGCATCATACAGCAACAGGCCCTGCGTCATGTTGTTGACGGCGGTATCAAGACGTTCTTTTTCGAGTGCAATCCTGCGCTCGGAATTCTGATGTTGCCTGGAAAGCTTGCGAACGATCAGGGACAAGATGAGCGCGATGACAATTGCCACGAGCGCGGCCGCGACCACCAGGAAGCGTGTTTGCGCCCGCCAATCCGCGAGCGCTGTTGCGACAGTCGTTGTGGCGATGATGGAAAGGGGAAATTCGCTCAGCGCGCGAGCCGCCACCAGCCGGTGTTCGCCGTCGACGGGACTGATCACACGTGTCGTCCCATGATCAACCCTGGACAAAATTTGGTGGATCCGGGCCGTTCGGAAATTTCGCCCGATCATGGCTTCAATGTGGGGATACCGTGCGAGCATCGTTCCGTCGCGATGGACCATCGAAATCGCCGACCCTGTCCCGAGCGCGACCGACTCGAAGAAGCTCTCGAGGTTGGCGGGCGATATGTCTCTCGAAACGACGCCCAGAAACTGCCCGTTCGGTGCCACCACCTTGCGCGCGATGACCGTCGTCCATCCCCCCGTGTGGCGGCTGTTGACCGGCGCGAGCCGCACGCGTGGCGACCGGTCATCCGCTGCGAAATCCCTGAAATAACCGTGATCCGCGATGTTGACGGCAGCAACCGGCCAGGACTGCGACGAGTTGATCAGTTGCCCATTGGCGTCAAACACATGGATGCCGGCGACATCCGACAGCCCGTCGGCCAGCCCCCTCAGATTGGCGTGAAACCGCTCGCTGGACACCTGGCGCCTGAATTCCTCCTGCGAAGCCACGCCTGAGCGCTCGATCCGGCGGACCACGTCATTCTGGATGGCTTCGAAATCGTGCAGTTGCCGGTCGAAATGGCGGGCAAGCAGCAGAACGGTATTTTCCAGTTCGCGCTCGCGATTGGTCAGGGCGCGGTCCCGAAAATTCAAAACGGTGATGGCGGTGCCGATGACAATGGACGCGATCAGCAGGACGCCGACAACGATGAGCCAATTGAGCGGATTGCGTCGATCAAACGCCGATCGCGCGCGATAACTGATGCTGTTCGCTGCCGAACACTCCTGCCGCATTGGCCCCTCCTGCACTGCATGGATACAATGCATGAATGGAGGAACCCTTTGGAATCAGGCTTACCGCGGCGTTAATCGCAAAGCCAACGTGCACCAGCCGCGCTGCGGCCAACAGGTGATGGACGTGCTGCTGACGTTCCAGAAGTGACTTCCGCTCCCCTTGCAAACGGGGAGGGTCAGGGAGGGGATAAGGCCACACCAACACCCTCACCGCTTCACGAGCTCCCACACCTCATCGCGAACCTAGGTGTGATGATGTGTTCCAACCGCGGCCTCCGTCAGCTTCCCTGACGGAGGCCGCGGTTGGTTTTGAGCATTCGCTTACTTCGCTCTCCCCTTATAAGTGCGGATAGTTACACTGCGACAGGAGACTCTGGATCTACTTTCTCCTGTTCCAACGCCCGCGCATCTTCGCCCTCAAGAAATGTCGCCAACGAATGCCACGGATGATCTGAGGGCAAATCAAACTGTCTTGTCGACTTAATGGGCGTACCGTACAGACGCGCTAGCGCTGGGCACATCAAATGAGGCAAAACCGGAATGGGTAACAGTGATGTCAAATGCAGCGCGATCCGCAGCCCACCCGCATCGACATCACCCCAATGTAGGATGTGCACGATGCCAGGCCAGCGCGAAATGGCCACAAGCGCGGAAGTCACCGCACGTGACGGAAAGCCGCCAGTATAAACAACTACGTCGCCCGCTAGCCGAGATTCCCTAACGTGACGGTTGAAGCTCGCGAGATTTTCGATGGTAAGAACAGAGCGTATCACGCCCGCAGGTTCGATCAGCGAGGCCTGCTCCGGGGCTAGCCCCACGTAGACCATTCCCGAAAGATCCGACGCTGAAAGGCGCAGCGGTCCAGCGATCAGTACCGGCTGGGGAAACTTCTCTAAGCCTAGACTTGCCATAGCGTCATCGTCCGATAGTTCTACGTCCAATCGGCCAACCTGCTTCAGAAATGTGACGATGCGGGAAGCGTGCCGCTCCATCAATTTGGTATCGCCCGTCGTTTGACCAGAATAGGTTCGAAGGTCACGGCGATCCAGAGGGTCACGGGAGAGAGCCGCGTCCAGCGCCTTGACAAACTCTGCCGCATGAAGGGGCCGTTCGGGACCGAGGCCAAAGGGCCGCTCTCGCTGAAGCCACGCCTCCCCAATGATTTCGAGTGCGTTCGCTGCATCGCCTTGGCGTGGCGAAGCAACCTCCCGGAGTTGTTTTATTGCTTCTTTTGCCAGTTCGATAGCCGGCACACGCCCAAGAAATTCATATAACCGCGCGGAATCGCGCAATCGAATGCGCTCCGTGAGGTGTTGCGCCTCGCCGCGGCCCCTTACTACGCTAATTGCACCCTGCCGCTCCGCATCAGCGAGAACGCTATCGAAGGAATCGCGCGCACTCGCGGACGGAAAGTCGGGAGGAGCGCGTTCGGTCGGTGGACGCGTGCGGTCGGGGATGCGTTCAACTCGATCTAGGAGAGTGTTCAGGATATCACGTGCCTTGCTTGCGCTCACGTTACTCCGCTGCTTTCTGCGGCGTTTCTTCGATGACGGATCGGAACCATTCAACTCCCCGATGCTCCGGATTCGTCGCTGTCATCTCTGCACGCGCCCTCGGTCCTATCCATTCAGCGTCAACGGCAACTTCATCTGTACCGTTCATGCGAGTGACTGAAATAATGCAATCGACCGATTCAAGAAAGGTGGCCCGGTGAATCTCAGGAGCCGCGATTACGAGTTGAAGCCCTAGATCGCGGTACAGCTTGATGAGATTTTGTGTATTTCCAATGTCGAGCTTGTTAAACGCTTCGTCGAAGGCAACAAGGCCCATCCCATCTGTACCGGTCTCGCGTCCTCCCCTTGGGAAATAGACGGAGACCATGCTCGCCGCGATCGCCACATAATAGGGCGCCTGACGCTGGCCACCCGACAGTAGTCCGACCAGTTTGGAAAACGCTTGTTGTTCACCTGCTTGGTTTTCGAGGAACAGCTCGAATTCGAAGTAGTTGCGATAATCTTCCAGACGCTTTGTATCCTGATCTCGTGTAACAATTTCTTCCACTTGCAGCATCGCACGCTTCATCTCTTCATCCGCAGCACCCTCCGCGATAGCTGCAAAGGATGCATCTTGGCTACCTATGATGCGTTTCACCAAATCATAGAGCGGCTTGAAATCTGTGGCGACGTACCGCTTGAACTCATAACGTTGGCCTACAAATGAATAAGCTGAAAGCCTACGGTTCAGAATGTCGATTTGGGTTTTCACCTTCTCGAACCGATCGGACATTTTAGCGAGCAGGTCTTCCTTAAGCGCGGCTTCAAATTCGCGGCGGGCTTGAATGACCTTTTCAAGGTGCGGACGAAGCTCGTGTTCCTCAAGACGCCGTTCGCGGGTCGCACACCAAAAGCAATACTCGGCTTGCTCGGCCTGCTCTGGCAGCGGGCTCGGGCCTTCAATCCAAACCCGAACATATTCGCCGAATTCACGCAACGCGCGCACGCCGTTCTCCCTCGCGAGCCGACCCTGATCGTGGGCGGCCTGCTTGGCCAGATCGCGCCGCTCCGCAAGGAACTTCACTTCCTCGCCACGCTTTTGGAATGCCTCTACCGCAAGCTTCGTGCGTGCTTTCTCTATGGTCATCTCCTCGGCGTCCGCAAACTGAACGAGCTGCGCACTTCGATCCGAACTCTGCTCGCGTTCGATCACTTGGCCAGCGAGCGTTGCTTTGGTTGCAGCGTCTTGGCGCTCAGTAATCCGGTCGTCAGCTCTTTCAGCCATACCTTTGCTCTGGAGTTCCTTCTCGCGCAGATCCGTCAGCTCTTCCTCATAAGCCTTTGTCTGCTCTTCGATTATTTTGACCTCTTTCCGCAGTGCCTGGCTGGTCGGGTCTTCCACACTGTCGCGATCTCTCATTAGCGCCTTGAGTCGGGCTTGCGCGCGCCGCACATTCTCCGCTGCATCGAGAAGCCGGGATTCAACATCGTTGCCGACGAGTGTGGCAAGATAGGTAACGGCGCCGTCGAGCAGCTTTTGCTCCGTCTCCTTTTGATCAATCTGCTTTCGGAGCGATACAAGCTTGTCGCTCGCGGCGGCGATTGCGGCCGTTTGGGCGGTCTTACCGAGAATTGGCCTTTGATCATTATAAACCCGCAAGGCAAGCGCGGCTGTAGTTTTGCCATTACGCATCACCGCATAGTCGTGACCCTGCAAATCGCGCTCGGTATCAGCGCAAACATAGCGGCCGACCTGCGTATCGACGAATGCCCGGGCGTCCGGGTCACTCGTCCGCAGAACATGAGCAATTGAATAAGGCGACAGACTCCTTTGGTGGCTGCTACGTGTCTTGCGCGTATTGACAATCCGGCACCCATGCCAACGCGAGCGGTTTCGCCACAGATAGTCGAACGCCTTCTCCACCTGCGTATCCTGTACGATCAGGGCTTCGCGGTTCGGACCAAGCAGCATTTCAAGCGCCTGGGCCCACGACTCATCCGCAATTTCTACGGCGTCCGGCAAGGCAACGCTCTGAATGCCGTTTAGAGAAAGATCGCTCATGAACTGCCGGACATGAGGAGACAGCATGCTACCGCGCCCATCGGCTGCGCCGCGAAGCGACTGTTCGAGGTTAGCAACTTCCTCCCTCGCAGCAGTCATTTCGGAAATCCGCACGTCGCGCTGTTGCGCAAGAGATTCTCGCGCGCCAAGAATCGCCAGCGCGCGACGCGCACCATCGGCAATGGTTTCGCTCTCGCCGACAAGCTTGTCTATCGTGTTCTCCCCGGCGGCACGAACGAGTTCCGCTGCTGCCTGTATCGCGCCATGATACCTGATCGGAATAAACTGGCGTATAGCAGTGAATTGGGAGATTTGCCGCAGATCGTTCAGGGCTGCCTCGAACGCCGCCTCAGCGCGGGTGCGTTCGTCGTTAGCGACCCGTTCTTCTACCTGGATTGTCCGTAGTTTCGAAGCGCCTATAGTTTCCGCCATAATGGTAAGCTTGCGAAGCATCTCATCGCGGTTCTCCACAACGGCCTCTGTATGGTTTGCTATGAGGCGCTGCAGCGATGCAGTTTCGGTTTGGGCCCGCTCCTTATCTTTTCTGAGTCCTTCAATCTCGAACTCCAGCCGCATCCGCTCGGCTGCATTGTAAATATATTCTTCCGTTTGCGCCTGAAGCATTTGCCGGGCCCACGTAGCAAACCGGCCTCGTACAAGCCGCACCGCACGAATTTCCGCCTCGATTGCTTGAGCGCGCTTTTCCAGTGATCGCCACGTTTCAATTGACGAACGGATGCGCTCCACATTAAGAGGCTCCGCCTCCAGCACAAAACGCCTGACGAAATCTGTTGGGTCTTTAATCTCGCGGGCCAACACGGCATTGTTGAAGCTGCGCAGGAATAGGCGCGCTTCCGGTGACGAGCGGGGCCGCATCGTGGCCAGAAATTCCGCGACGAACTGCGTTGATCCGGGATGAAACGTAATATTCTTGCCGCACTTCCGCTTCAACCTCTCAATAACATCATCAAGCGAGACGACAAATTCGTCCCCGTCGCCATCCCGTTCGATAAAGTCTGCGAACGAGAAGGCGTATCCGCGAGCTACAAAACGCCCACGAACAGTCTCGGCACGTTCGCTACGATCGGCATGCAACAGTAGCCCGATCGTCACAGGTGCATTGTTTTCTTTATTGCGGAACGTCAGCGCGAGGATCGTCTCCCCGCGCTCGCGCCGCGGTTCTCCACGATCAAAATCGCTGATTTGGCCGAGACAGTAACCCAAAACGGTACGGTCGCTTCTCTCGCCGGCAGACGGATTGAGGTCGATAAAATTGTGATTGTTGCCCGCCACGACGACCTGGATGCCGTCGAGAATGGCACTTTTGCCAGCACCGGTCGGACCGATCACGGCGATCATGCCGGCCACGTCGAGGTCGAGTACCTCGAAGGCATACCAGTTATGGAAGGAGAGGCGAGTCAGCTCGTAGGTCAAGGAGCCTCCTCTGGGTCGATACGCTGCGGCCCCGGGTCATCAACCTTAGGGTCACTTATCGTGTCACGATTCCCAGCGTTCCAAGCAAAAAAATCCTCCGGCGCTCCTAGTTCGACCCAATTTACGAGTGACGCAGCAAATGTATCGTCCACCAATATGCGTATGCCTGGCAATACCGTAACCGGCGCGATACGCTCAATCCGGTCCGGATCATGAAGCAAAACAGCGCCCCGCCGCCGCAGTGACTTCAGAATATCTTCGAGCCGGGATTCGAGTGGCGGGTCCACCTTTCCCAGCGTTCTAATGCGATCAAATATTTCATCCGTATTCGTCTCGACACGCCCTGCATCGTCCATAAGGCCTGCACGCAGGCCTTCATCCAATGTGAGGCGCAAAGCCAGCAAGACCAGCGTCTCATCCTTTTTAAGCCGGGAGAATTGCCAACCATAACGATTCTGACCGCGAACCAGTGCGACCATGCCTGTTGATGGCTCTATCGTAATGCGGGCACCCATCGCATTGAAATAGCGTTCAAAGAACGTGTTATGGCGGCGGATGAGGTCGTAGGTGTCGCGGCGAAGCAAACCTGTGTCGGGATAAATAATCTGATGCGTAAGCAGCGCCTGGATTGCTATTTCAATATCATTCTTATCGACCGGAGCGCTGCCTCGTCGACCTTCAAGCAGTTCCCGGACATCGTCAAGTTCTAGCATGCGACGGCGCTTTTCTCAGTCGACGAACAAGAAAGTCAGGACAGGATATCCATTCGTTTTCGAGCTTCGTTGGGATAACCTCGACTTCGTATCGCTTCGATAGAACGCCGTCATCGAGCTGCTGCAAGGTTCGCAGTCTTTCGAAGATAAAGAAATCGTCCAAGGACGAGAGCGGCATATCGGCCGCCCGCAACTCCGTCCGGTCTTTTAGTGCGGATTCAAGATACGCGGCCATCTTGGCTGCCGTCACCGTCGTCCGTGCACGGTAAGCATCAAGCGCGGATCGGTAAGCAAGAAAGGCGGGATCAGGCAGCCGTCGCCGGATTTTCTGCGGCTTGATTGGTTCTCTGCCGCGCTTGTGCTGGTAGAGATCCTCCCTGCCGATCGCGGACTGGTCCGAGATCACATTGTGAGGGATCGAGAGTTCGGCTGAGTTTTCTACCGGCAGACTTCCGACTTTTTCGAGAGCTTCGATGACCTGCTCGGTCCTTGTTTCCGAAATGAGGTCCATAAACCGTAAAGTGTTCGAAATCCTCCGTTCGAGGCGCTGGTTTGTTGCTTCGATGATTTCCAGATAATCGCCTATTCGATCAAAGACGATTATAATCGTACGCAATTCCTGAGCGATGAGGGCATAGGCATCGTCGACCCGTTCTCCCCTGCCTTCCTTGACATAGGCTGCGGACAGCACCGTCATTCGCAATTCGTTAGCCAGTATGCTCTCGGCCGTGTCGATGATTTTCCGCCTGAAGCGAAACGGATTGGTAGTGCTCTTTAGCCGCTTAAAATCGGAAATAAGGAAATGCTCAACGAAATCGTCGAAGAACTTTCTAAATAGTGTCCGCATATCTGTTTGGCCGACCAGTTCTTCCTCGATGTGCCGGATGGCGCTTGAGATCGAGCGGAGATGATGCATGAACGACTTAGCGGAACGCTCCGCGTTTCGTATGGCTTCTGACCGGTTTTCCGGATCCTTGTCTGCGCCTTCGAGCTGCAACAAGACCTGAAGAACTTCGCCGCCGTAAGATCGCGTTCGGCCAGCCTTAATTTCGAGTAGTGTTGTCAGCACCAGGCGCGCGTTGGCGTTCATGTCAACGACACGTCGATACCGATCGCGAAATTCGGTCAACCAGCCGGTATCAAGGAGCCGCCGATAGGCGATGACCGCCTTAGCGTCAATACTATCGGCCGCATGCTCATTGGAGGCTTCGTCGAGTTGAACGTCACGCCCTTGCCGATCAAGAAACTCCCGAATCGCTCCGGTCATTTCATGGCGCGAGACCACCCCAGGAATATCTCCAAAAACGGTGCGATCAATGTATTCAAGAAGTTCGGCGTACAGCCACCGTGCCTCACCGGAAAAGATGCGAAACAAATCTGGCGGTAAGCCGCCAAATATGCGCGATCTGAGTTCGTAGTGTTCTTCCCGCGTCATGAGACCGTCTCTGATTGGAAGACGGAGGTCGTAGCGATACCTTGAGCCGCTCACAACCTCTGAGGGCGATTTTGGAAACAAACAACGAATTCTGGCAAGATGCTGCTTCCAATGGACTCTGCGCGCAAGTAGACTCTAGGGCTTACCCCCTTAAATCCACCGCCACCGACAACTCCTATCGCCACCCTATCCCCTGCGTTGAGCCACCGTCTTGACGAGGCTCCCGGTCCGCACAATCTGACCCGCGCGCAGACCTTTGCCGCTGGCTGCGAGATTGGCGGCCAGCCCGTGGGGCGGGTTAGCGACGCGAATCCACCGTTCACCGGCGAGAAATAGGCGAGTTCCAATACTCTCATAGCTCAAGGTCAATGAATCCGCTTGGCGCGCTTCAAAACAGCCTTAGCGCGCTCTTTCGAGCATCACCCGTTCATTCCGGCTTGATGCCAGCCGCCTTCATGATCGGGAACAGCCGCGCTTCCTCAGCATCGCGGAATGCCTTGATCTCAGCCGGCGAGGTCGGCCCGGGCGAGGCGCCAAGATCGGTGTAGCGCGCGGCTGATTGAAAACGCTTCAGGCCGCAATTTGCCGCGAAGGTGCCCGGCGCGGCTTGTGGCGCACGACGACATCTACGTTGTAGTCCATTCGGTCCAGGCACCGAAGCAGACGATCGATCGAGAATCTGCCGACGCGACCGGTAACGAGAGCAGAGACGTCCGGTTGCCTGAGACCGAGCATGGCAGCAGCCTTGGTCTGAGTAAGCTTTCGGCGTTTGATGATTGCGCGGATCTCGCGAACAAGCGCGGCCTTGAGAAGATATTCTTCCGGGTTGCCAAAACCGAGGCCGGCAAAAACAGTGCCGCTGCTCGCGGTCACTTTTTTGGGGTTGCTCATTGCTTCCCTCCATTTCCGTCAGATGGATTGGCGAGATCGTAATCCACCGTTCGCCGACGATAAAGACGATAAAGAAGGCGGGTTGCGCCGCAGCCGGTCATCGGGCCGCGCCCGGCGCTGATACGTTGGGCTAACCCACAGTTTTGTAAGCGCAATCCGCTCATTCCGGCTTGATGCCGGCCGCCTTCATGATCGGCAACGGCCGCGTTTCCTCGGCATCGCGGAAGGCCTTGATCTCGGCCGGCGAGGTCGGCCAGGGCGTGGCGCCTAGATCGGTATAGCGCGCGGCTGATTTGCCTTGATGCGAGCCGGTATCCACCCCCGGATCAAGTCCGAGGGCATGCTTCGCTTGAAAACGGCTCAGGCCGCAATTTGCCGCGAAGCCCGGCGCGGCTTGTGGCGCACGACGACATCTACCTTGTAGTCCATTCTGTCCAGGCACCGAACTAGACGATCGATTGAGAATTTGCCGACGCGACCGGTAACGAGAGCAGAGACGTCCGGCTGCTTGAGACCGAGCATGGCAGCAGCCTTGGTCTGCGTAAGCTTCCGGCGTTTGATAATTGCACGGATTTCGCGAACAAGCTTGGCCTTGAGAAGCTCTTCTTCCGGGTTGCCAAAACCAAGGTCGGCAAAAACATTGCCGCTGCTCGCGGTCACTTTTTTGGGGTTGCTCATTTCTTCCCTCCTTTTCCGTAGTTCTCGCGGTAGTGAGCCTCGGCCACCTTCAGTCGCGCCTTGATGACATCGATCTCATGCTTCGGCGTCGCGATCCCCTTCCTTGATTTCTTCTGGAAGGCATGAAGGACATAGATCACGCCGGCAAAGCGGACGGTGTAGACGGCCCGGTATGTATCGCCGTCTTCATCATCGACCACCTCCAGCACACTTCGACCGCCAAAGCCCTTCAGTGCCTTGGCACGAGGATGTTCATCTCCGTTCTGCGCATCGTTGATCGCAAAACCC
>Ga0137403_10010194_pt1 | contig 10414 bp, 5 predicted proteins | sample CZOMad2_1_16fung_FD_122057 | JGI IMG/M metagenome (GOLD analysis project Ga0137403, IMG submission 122057) | Vadose zone soil fungal communities from Angelo Coast Range Reserve, California, USA - CZOMad2_1_16fungal (Hybrid Assembly) | ecosystem: Environmental > Terrestrial > Soil > Vadose zone... | reverse complement strand
TTTTTAAATGCTACCCCGACCACCGAGAGGGATGGACTGGGATCAATTGGGACTGCCTGCTCGCCGGGAAAGGTGAGCGCGATGAGCATGCGGCTGCCCGCGTATGCGACCACGAGGCCGACGATTCCGCCCATTCCCGCTAAGATCACGCTTTCCGTCAAGAGTTGGCGAATAATTCGACTGCGCACGGCCCCGAGTGCGGTGCGGACCGACATTTCCGCGCGGCGTCCCATGCCGCGGACGAGCAGAAGGTTGGCAATGTTGGCGCAGGCGATGAGTAGCACAAGGCCGGAGACCCACATGAGCAGGCGGAGATGCGAGGAATATTGCTCCTGCAAGTTCTGAATGCCGGCTCCGCCCGGGGTGAGAACGACATGGGCCTTGGCCAACAAGGGCTTTGTGTTCTCGGATGAGAAGAGCTTGCTGGGCGCGAAAGCCTGGCGGAGTTCGGCGCTCAGTTTCTCCTGTAGAGGAATTAACGCTGTGCCTGGCCTCACGCGGCCGATGAGGTAGAGCCAGGACGCATCTGGGTCGTGGACGTACGGAGCATTGGCCAACACTTCCATGGACTGGATGGGGAGGTAGAAATCCGGAGGCGTGCTGGAGAGGCGGTCTCCGAAGAAACCTTGCGGGGCGATTCCTGTAATCGTCACGGGCCTGGTGTTCACAAAGAATGTGCTGCCGATCACGGTGGGATCCCCGGCATAGTCGTGCTGCCAGTGTTCGTAGGTCATGACGGCCGTCATGGGCGCGCCCTTAATGTCATCGGGATCGGTGAGCAGGCGCCCCCAACGCGTTTGCAGTCCGAGCGTCCGGAAGTAGTTGCCGGAGACGAATTCGCCCATGACGGAGCGGGCTTCGGTCTGGGCACCATCGCGGCGGACGACGATGGGGCGGTAGCCGAAGCCTGACTCCATGGCCGCGAGTTCTTCGAACTCGGGCGTGTTCTTCTTCATTTGCTCGTAGGTGTCGGTGGAGAAGAGGCTGTAGTCGCCGCTGTCTCGGGTGCCGGAGTTCACGCAGCAGTCGTCGGTATCGCCGATTCGGACTAGAGTTTTGGGATCGGCGACGGGGAGATTCTTGAGCAGTACGGCGTTTACCAGGGTGAAGATGGCGGCGTTGGCTCCGATGCCGAGCGCGAGGGTTAGCAGGACGGTGGCGGTGAAGGCTGGGGTCTTTCGCAACTGCCTTAGGGCGTAGCGGACGTCCTGCATCAGCGTGGTCATGGGTGGATTCTTGGCACGTCTTCCTCCAAATGGACGGGGCTTCCCTGCTTTCGTTATGTGTGACTTACGAGATTGGGCCAGGGGCGTGGGTGTTCAGATGCGTTGGGGGGCGTCCGAAAGCGGACAGTGTCGGCGTTGGGAGCGAGGTTGAAACCTAAAGACCTTTAGACCGCGCGGGCGGGGGCGCCCGCGACTACACGAGCTTGCACGGATTTGCGGGAAGGGGCTAGTTTTACGGAAGGAGCGGCGTTTTGACCACCAAGAAGGCCTCGTCCAAGAAGCGTGCTGGGCTGGCGCGACTTCGACCGATTGGTACGATCCGATCTATTCTTAGAACGCGCAAGGGGGCGCCCAAGCAAGGATCGGAGGGTGCGCCGGACGCCTGGCTTGAAGTCAAGAAGTTCGCGGCCCCGGCACTCGACGGCCTTGTCGCGGGTGGCGACATTATCGTGGTTACCTGGCTGCATCGGGCGCGGCGCAGCGTGTTGAAGGTTCACCCGCGTTCGGACCCGCGCCGTCCGCTTACTGGCGTATTCGGGACACGGTCTCCTGACCGGCCGAATCCGCTGGGCTTGCATCGCGTTACGATTCGGAAGATTGACGGGAAACGGTTGCTGATCGGGCCCATCGAGGCGATCGACGGGACGCCGGTGGTCGATATTAAGCCGGTGATTGGGGAGTCGAAGGACTCTTAGACTGCTTCTGTTGATAGATGCTCATCAACAAAAAGCAGGTCCCGCCGCTTCGGTCGGGATAACAGGCTTTTATAAGCCTTGATGGCGTCGCAGCAAGTTCCGATCATGCTGCAACCGTCATGCTGTGACCAGCTTGGCCTGCCAGCTCTTTACGAATGCTCCGAAGCGGTCGAGTGCCTTGGGGAGATTGTCTCCGGCGGCGGCAAAGCCCAGACGGAAATGCGAGGGGACATCGAAGCAATCGCCGGGAGCGAGTAGGATTCCGTGCTCGGTGGCGGCCTGGCAGAATGGACGGGCGCTTTCCTGGTTCAGTTGCTCTCCGTTCACGAGCCACGGGAACGCGGTCATGCCACCTTGCGGCGGAACCCAGCCGAGAACGTCGCGATGATCCGCCATGAAGCGATCGAGGAGCTTGAGGTTTCGGGTGGCGGCTTCCTGGGTCTTGCCGAGTACGACGTCACGTTTGCGGATTGCGATTTCCGAAAGAATTTCGCCGGTGGTGCTGTTGCAGATCGAGAAATAGGCGCGCGCGGTCCAGTATTGTTGGCGGCGCTTTGCGTCGTGCTCGATCATCCATCCGGTGCGCACGCCGGCAATTGAAAATGCTTTCGACAGGTCGGCGATGACGGTGGCGTGGGGCAGGCGCGCCGCCGATTTCGCTGGCCTTCCGTGGTAGATAGGATGGTAGACCTCGTCGCTGACGAGCTGGATTCCGCGCTCGGCGGTGAAGTCGTGCAGGGCTTCCATTTCTGCATCGCTGATTGTGGCGCCCGTGGGATTGTGCGGACTGTTGACGAGGATGAGCTTGGTCTTGGAGTCGGCGAGGCGCTTGATTTCGTCGGGATCGATGCGGAAGCCGCTTTCACGGCGCACGTGATAGAAGCGGGTTTCGAGGCCGAGTGATTCGGGGAGCGCCGAGAACGTCGTGAATCCAGGCTGCGGGATGATTACGTTGGCGCCGGGCTCGGCGGCGAGCCACATCAGGGCGACGAGAGCTTCGGAAGCGCCGGTCACGATTTGGACGGCCTCCACCGGGACACCTTGCATTTCTGCGATCGCTTCGCGGAGACTATCCGCGCCGGCGGGGCGGCCGTAGACCAGATTGTGGTTCAGGAAGCGGTGTCGCGTTTCGTCGTCGGCGAGGGCGAGGATGTCGTTGACGGTCCAGGTTGGTCCGGTGCTGGCGGCGAGGTTGAATTCAATGTCGTGTTCGTACTGGTCGAGCCAGGCATCGAGCAGGAAGGGCTTGAGCTGCATGTAGACCTCGAGAAAATTTGGCTCTGTTATTGATTCTGCGAGGCGGCGCGCGGATGGTTTTAGTTTATGAAAGCCTTAGGCGTTTTACTGGAGAATGTCGGCGTCAGCCCTTAAAGTTGACGATACCGGCAAACAGCTCGAAAGCAATTGCTCAGGGCCTAAGCCTTGCCTCAGCGCCTAAAGCCGCCCTGCACTTGCCGCTTTATCGCAGCGCTGAAGCGCTGCGCCGCCCAAAAGCTGATTCTCTTCCCTTCTTCATCTGGCGTGATTCAGTAAGCAGGTCCCCTTCGGCAGGATCAGGTCAGGCTCTCCACTCGGCAGTTGCTTCGCTTTGCGAAGCAAACTGCTGCGGTCGGGATGACAGGATCAGGTTAGGCGAGGCGAATGGATAGCTTCGCCACTGAGGCGGGAGCAAAGGTGTAGGTCGGGTTGCGACCTTTTAGTGACAGTTCCTTCGACTCCGGGTGGAGCGCATCTTTCTGGGCGAAGGAATTGTGGGCGCGGATGTCGGTGTGCGTGAGGACGGTGGCGGTGGCGGATTGGATCGCTGCGCTGCGGATGCTGATTTCGGCCTCGCGGGGTTCGCTGATGTGAGGATTGACGACCGTCAGGACCAAGTCCTTGTCGCTGAGGGAGGCGGAGCCTTTCAGTCCTTGGAACGTGGCGGGCTTGCCGTCGCGATCGTAGTGGATGTCTGGAGTGGAGAAGATTGTGCGGAGGGATTGGGCGCCCTGGTGGGCGGAATACATGCCGAAGACGTGGCCGACTGGGGTGATACAGAAGTTGCCTTCGTGGGCCAGGTAGAGGCTGTTCAGGCAATTGATCAACTGGGCGCAGTTGGCCATGGCGATTTTTTCGGGATGCTGGTGGAAGATATCCAGCGTCATGGCACTGAAGAGGGCGTCGCGGAGAGTTGGGGTTTGTTCGAGAATGTCGCCGGGGGTTTGCTCGCTGCCGGGGCGGTACCATGGGCCCCATTCGTCGATGACGAGCTTGATGTGGTGGTCGTGGTCGAATTCGCTCATGACTTGCCAGTGGCCTTGGATGATGGAGTCCATGACCTGGCCTTCGCGGAGGAGTTCGTACCAGTCGACTGGGTCGAACTTGAGCGCGTCTCCTTTCCCGGCGTCCCAGTCTTTGGTACGGCCGCGGCTCAGGTTCCAGGTGTAGTAGTGTAGGGCCAATCCGTAAATGGAACGGATTTGGTCGGTGCCCTTGCGGGCAATTTCTTCCAGGAAACCTCGGGTCCAATCCCAACTGAAGTCGCTGGGGCCGGAGGCGATGAAGGCCAGATCTTCTCCGTAACGCGGGACCCACGTGGCGTAGCGGCGGAATTCTACGGCGTATTCCTGGGCGGTGAAGTTGCCTCCGCATCCCCAGGATTCGTTGCCCACGCCCCAGTAACGCACGTGAAAGGGGTCGGCGTAGCCGGCGGCGGCGCGCTGTTCCGAAAGCGTGGTGGCGTTGGCTGGGGCGTTGCAGTATTCGACCCAACGGTAGAACTCGGCGGCGGGGAGGCTACGAACGTTGGCAGCTAAGTAAGGTTGGCTGCCAACTAGTTTGCAGAAGTGAACGAATTCATTGGTGCCGAAGTGGTTGGTTTCCGTGCCTCCCCAGAAGTTGGGGCGGCGGGGGCGCTTCTCGGTGGGGCCGATGCCATCGCGCCAATCGTAGCTGTCGGCGAAGCAGCCGCCGGGATAGCGGACGACGGGGGCTTTGATCTTGCGCATGTGGTCGACGAGATCTTTGCGGATACCGTCGATGTTGGGGACTTTGGAATCGCGGCCGACCCAGATGCCGTCGTAGATGACGCCACCGAGGTGTTCGGTGAAGTGGCCGTAGATTTCAGGGGCGATCATGCCGAGGGGCTCGTCGAGGAGGATTTCGATGCGGGAGTCGGGCGGGTCGGCGGCGAAGCCCGGGGCGCGTGCGAGCAGAAGAGTTCCGGCGGCGGTGGCAGTGTTGCGGATGAAATCGCGGCGGTGGATGGTCATCTTTTGTCTTTTGTCCTTTGGGTGAGTGAGCGGACCTATGATATACAGTTCGGGGTGGTGGGTAAACGTTTTCATCGGAGTTTTTCGGAGAAGGCGTGAAAGCGTCCGCTGCCTACGCTACCCGAGGCAGCACAGTGAGAAAGCTAGCAGTAGTTACACAGAGGAAAGATTGCAGGGGTCCTTCGACTCCACCTTCCCGTTCTTGAGCGAACGGGAAGGTTGCGCTCAGGATGACAAAGATTTGTGGAGGAGGAGAGCATGATGAAGAGGACATCGCGCAGGAGGTTTTTGAAATTAGCGGCAACGTCGGGAGGGTTGGTAGCGGTTGGTTCGGTGGCGAGGCGATCAATGGCGTGGGGGCTTCCGAGGCCCAAGGTAAAGGTGGTTCCTCCTCTTACTTTGTTTCGTTACGGGCAAGTGGAGATGTTGGAGGGGCGGTTGCGTCAGCAGTTCGAGGAGAATCATAGGTTTTTTTTGAACCTGGATGAGGACGGGATGCTAAAGCCGTTTCGGCAGCGGCAAGGGCTGGCTGCGCCGGGTCCGGATCTGGGCGGGTGGTATGACAATGGCGATGACTTTGATCCGGACAAGAATTTTCATGGGTTCGTTCCGGGACATTCGTTTGGGCAGTATTTGTCAGGGTTGGCGCGGGCGTACGCGGTTACGGGATCGAAGCAGACGCAGGAGAAAGTGCATCGGCTGGTGAAGGCGTTCGGTGCGACAGTGGAGCCTACGGGAAAGTTTTATGTGGACTACCGGCTGCCCGGATATACGTTCGACAAGACCATGTGCGGGTTGATTGATGCGCACGAGTTTGCGGGGGATCCGATGGCGCGGGAGGTGCTGCGGCGGAGCGTGGATGCGGCGCTGCCGCATTTGCCAGAGAAGGCTTTGAGCCGAGTGGAGATGGCGGCGCGTCCGCACAAAAGCATTGCTAATACCTGGGATGAGACTTACACGCTGGCGGAAAACTTCTTTCTGGCGTATCAGCGGCTTGGGGATGAGCGGTATCGGGATTTGGGCCAGCGGTTTATTTATCACGAGTACTTTGATGCGCTGGCGCAAGATCAAAATGCTTTGCCGGGGAAACATGCGTATAGCCATGTGAATGCTTTGAGTTCGGCGATGCAGTCGTATCTGGTATTGGGCGACGAGAAGCATTTGCGGGCGGCTACGAACGGGTTGCGCATGGTAAACGAGCAGAGTTATGCGACTGGAGGTTGGGGGCCGCGCGAGGCATTTGTGGAGCCTGGTAAGGGTCTGCTGGGGAAGAGCCTGAATGAGACGCGGGCTAGTTTTGAAACGCCTTGTGGGGCTTATGGGCATTTCAAGATTACGCGCTATCTTTTGCGGGTGACCGGGGATTCGCGCTACGGGGACAGCATGGAGCGGGTGCTGTACAACACCGTGGCTGGGGCGAAGCCTACTTTGGCCGATGGAACGACTTTCTATTATTCGGATTACAACAGCGATCACGGACAGAAGGTTTACAGCAAGGATAAGTGGCCTTGCTGCTCGGGGACGTTTCCGCAGTTGGCGGCGGATTACCACATCAGCGCGTATTACCGGGGGGCGGATGGGATTTATGTGAACTTGTTCGTTCCATCGCGGGTGCGGTGGGAGCAGAACGGGACGCATTGTGAGTTGACTCAGCGGACGGAGTATCCGAGAGCGAATTCGACGACGCTGATGTTCAATCTGGCGCGGCCAGAGACTTTTACTACGTATTTGCGGATTCCGGCATGGGCAGATGGGAAGACTCGGGTTGCGATTAACGGGAAGCGTGTGGAGGAAGAGGTGGTACCGGGGAAGTTTCTGGCGTTGCGGCGGCCGTGGAAGAACGGGGACCGGGTGGAGTTTGAGATTGGGATGCCGTTGCGGTTGGAGGCGGTAGATGGGATGAATCCGAATATTGTGGCATTGATACGGGGGCCGATTGCGCTGTTTGCGGTGGGGGATCTACCGGCGAAGATGACGCGGGCGGAGTTGTTGGCGGCGGTGGCTGTGACGGAGGGATCGGAGGATTGGGTGGCTTCGGGGGATTCCGGCAAGATTACGTTGCGGCCGTTTGCCGCGATTGGGGATGAAAGTTATCGGCTGTATCAGAGTGTGTGGGTGTAGGCTCGAATGGGGGTCGTGCTAGGCGCCAAGAGCAGGTCCCTCCACTCCGCAGTTGCTTCGCTACGCGAAGCAACTGCTCCGGTCGGGATGACAAGTTTCTGTCATGGAAAGTGTGTTTTTGAGATTGTGTTCTATTTTTGAACTACCCCACTCAAGCTAAAACAGTGCTTGAGTGGCGCACCCGTGGGACGGCCAGGGCGGCGATTAGTTGGGGATGCCTACGCGGCGGATTAGGTCTGCGAAGCGGGGGTCTGGGCGTAGGGGGTCGAGGCGCGGGTCGATCTTGAGATAGATGAGCTGGTCGGAGTGCTCGCGGAAGGCGGCGTCGAGGGCTGCGAAGGCTTTTTCTCTCTGACCTAGCCCCACGTAGATAAGCGCGACTTCGTATTGATTGACGTAACGATGCGCGGCTTCCTGTTTCAGATCTGCCGTCACTTTCTGCGCTGCGGCTTTGTCTCCCGAAACTGCGTAAACGTGTCCGATGTCAGCTTGGACGGCGAGGTTTCCGGGGAGGAGACTCTTGGCCTTGCCCATTTCGCGAAGGGCTTGGGGGTACATCTTTTTCTGCTCGTAGGCCAGGCCGCGGTACCAGTAGGCGAGGGGATAATTGGGATCGAGTTCGAGAGTCTTGGCGAGTTGGTCGAGGGCTCGGTCGTACTGCGCGGTATACAAGTAGTGCCAGCCGAGATGCAAATTAATGATGGGACTTACCGGGCTAAGGTCGAGAGCGCGAGTGCTTTCCGCTAACGCTTCCTCGCTTCGGCCGCTGGAGAGCAGAAGGTGGGCGTACCAGTGGTGGCCATCGGCGTAGCCGGGGTTGAGTTCAAGGGACCGTTTGAATTCGGCCTCGGCTCCCTGCCAGTCCCAGTCGTAGGTTAGCTTTACGTAAGCGAGCGAGTTGTGCGCGTCGGAGAGGGAGTTGTCGAGTTCGAGCGCCTTGAGAGCGGCGGCTTTCGCTTTGGGCTGGACTTCGCTCGGAGCTAATCCACCGACATCGAAGGAAGAACCGAACAAGGTATAGCAATCCGCGAGACCGCTATATGGCGCGGCGTAGCTGGAGTCTCGGTTGATCGCCTGTTGAAAGTAGTCCATGGCGCGGTTGAAGGATTCCTGACTTCGCTTGACCCAAAAGTAGCGGCCCTTGATGTAGAGCTTGTAGGATTCGGGATCGACGGTATGGGCGGTGGAGAGGCGGGCGTGCTCTTCGGGAGTGAGCTTGACTTGAATCTGCTGCACGATGTTGCGGGCCACGTCGTTCTGGAGAGCGATGACGTCGCGGAGATCGCGCTCGTAGCTCTCGGACCAGAGGTGGCGCTCGGGCGCGGCTTGGATGAGGTTGGCGGTAATGCGGACGCGGTCGCCGGAGCGTGCGACGGTTCCTTCCACCAGGGCGTCGACCTGGAGGTCACGGGCGATTTCGGGCAAAGATCTTTTTGTGTCTTTGTAGCGCGCTACTGAGGTGCGGGAGATTACGCGCAGGGCGCTGACCTTGCCGAGATCGGTGATCACGGCTTCAGTCATGCCATCCGCAAAATAGTCTTGCTCCGCGTCGTTGGAGAGATTCTTAAGGGGAAGGACGGCGATGGAGTCGATGTGGAGCGCGGGCTTCTCGAAAAGCTTTGAGCGAACACCGCCAACGTTCAAACTGAAGAGAATCGCGAGCGCGGCCAACACGGCGAGAATCGCTGGTGCGAATGGACCCCACGGTCGGGCGGGTAGCGGCGGGTTGGGCTGAGCTGTGTCTGGGGCGGCGGTTGGCGGCGAGACGGAGGTTTCGACTGGCCCGATGAAGCGATAGCCGCGGCGCGGCAGGGTTTCGATGAAACGCGGGGTGTTGGCGTCCTCCCCGAGAGCTTCGCGCAGGCGGGCGACGGCATTGTGGAGGCTGTGGTCGAAATCGACGAAGGTGTCGGCGGGCCAGAGGCGGGCGCGTAGTTCGTCGCGGGTGGTGACCTGGCCGGGGCTCTCGAGCAGAGCGGTAAGGAGTTGTATGGGTAGGCCCTGGAGGGGCACGCGGACGCCGCGTTTGCGGAGTTCGCCGGCGCGGATATCTAGCTCAAAGACGCCAAAGCGGACTGTGGGGACGTTGGGTGTTGGGGATGACATGCCGCGCACCCGATTCTACGCGAGTCTGCGACGAGCTTGGTCGATCCATTCGCGGGAGACGTGTGCGTATCGCTTGTCAAAACAATCACTTACGCGGAGAGGAAGGAAGGGGTTGCAGAGGAGGGCACGTGTCTTGATCGGATTGTAATGCTGCGCCATGGTGATTCCTGCACGCTGACTGTCCGCGGACATCTGGCGTGACACAACGCAGGAGGAAATACCATGAAATCCAGAATGTTCCTTGTGGCAGCGGTTCTCTTTACGTTGCTGGCTTGTAGGCCCGTACCAGCGCAGAACGTTGTGACCGACTGGAATGGGATCGCGTCGAGCACGATCGTTGCGAACGGCGGGAAGCCATCGGCGACCTCATCGGTGTGGTTCGCTTACAGCAGCATTGCCGTCTACGATGCGGTGAACGCGATTCATCACCGGTTTCAACCTTTCTACTACAAAGGCAAGGCGCCGAAGGGAGCGTCGGATGAGGCTGCTGCCCTAGCAGCGTCTCATCGGGTACTGGTCAACTACTTCCCTGCCCAGCAAGCCGCGCTCGATGGAGCCTTCCAGGATTCTCTCGCCAAGATCACGGCTTCGGTTGATGCAAAGAATATAGGTGTCACGGTCGGGGAGGCGGCAGCAACGGCTCTGATCGCGGCGCGCGCTGGCGACGGGCTCGAGGCCAGCGTGCCCTACACTCCCGGCAGCGGGCCCGGCGTTTGGCAGCCGACGCCTCCCAAATTCGCTCCTGCGTTGACACCGTGGCTTGCGCAGATGCGTCCGTTCACGATGACGAGCGCCGGGCAATTTCTGCCGGACGGGCCAACGACCCTTAGCAGCAGGGAGTGGGTTGAGGACTTCAATCAGGTGCGCACTCTCGGCGCCGTGGACAGCACCGTCCGTACGGCCCAACAGACGGATGTTGCCCGGTTCTGGGAGGCCAAGGCCGTCGTCTCCGCGATCCGTCAGGCGCTGGAGGCGGCCAGTCCACCCAGGGTCGTCTTTCTCTCCAGCATCGGTG
>Ga0137403_10010193_pt1 | contig 10415 bp, 9 predicted proteins | sample CZOMad2_1_16fung_FD_122057 | JGI IMG/M metagenome (GOLD analysis project Ga0137403, IMG submission 122057) | Vadose zone soil fungal communities from Angelo Coast Range Reserve, California, USA - CZOMad2_1_16fungal (Hybrid Assembly) | ecosystem: Environmental > Terrestrial > Soil > Vadose zone... | reverse complement strand
GCGCCTGATCAAAATGATCGGCATCAAGTAATCCGCCTTCACTAATCACCCTTCACCGGGTGTGCTGCCGCATAAGCCTCATCCTCCGCACGGAACGCCGCCAGCCGCGGATGGTGCAGCCCGTCACGTTTAACAAAATATATCGCCACCAGCATCAGCAGCGCCCCGAACACCATCACACCTGTAGCCGCCTGCAAAGCGACCAGCAAATCCGAGGTATCCGAAATCCGGCCGATCAACAACGGCCCCAGCGCTCCCACGATCTGCGTCACAAACATATAGACGCCGATGGCCGTGGCGTGCGCGCGCTGCGGCGTCAAGTCGTGCAGCACCGCGGTGGTAGGCCCGTGATACCAGGCCATGAAAAAGCTGGCGACGAAAAATCCAGCCAGCACCACCCACTTTTCATCCGATTGAAGCGCTAGCAGCAGGAATGGCGCGGCCACCATGAGCGATCCGGCAATCACCAGCATCCGTCCGTACGCCAACCGCTTCTGTACCAGGTCCGCGAAATAACCGCCCGCCAGCACCCCCAACACCAGCGAGAGCAGCGCGATCACCGCCAATGATAGCGCCGCCTCTTTCAGGCTGAAATCCTTGTAGCTTGTGGCGTAGTCGATGCCCCACGTCACAAACGAGATCGTCGAAAACGAGATGCAGGTCCCGGCAATCGTCATGGCTACGTAGGCTGGCACACTTAACAAGCGCCCGATGGAAACCACTTCCGACCGTGGCCGCTTTGGAGGTTCTTTCAGCTTGAAAGCCGAAAGACCGGGAATAATTCCGATGGCTCCAACAATCAGGAAGGCATATTGCCAGCCATGACGCTCTCCCATAATTCCGCCCAGCGCCAGTCCGGCCGCGCCGCCCAGCAGCATTCCCGAAGCGAAGATTGCCTGTGTGAGGGCTCGATGCTCAACGGGGAATGAATCGGAAATCATCGCCTGGGCTGCCGGCGCGTACGCTGCTTCACCGATCCCCACCAGTCCCCGGCACACAAAAAGCGCGGTGAAGGTCGGCGCCAGGCCGCTGCACATGGCGGCAAGGCTCCAGAACAGGACTCCGCCGGCAATGATCGTGTGCTGGCTGAAGCGGTCCGCCAGGTATCCCGAAGGAATACTCGCTACCGCGAGCACGATCAGCAGCACTGTTTGCAGCGATCCGAGTTGCGAGTCCGTCACACTGAAATGCTGCCGCAACAATGGCAGAAGCGGATTCAGCACCTGGCGGTCCGCAAAGTTGACAAAATTGATCAAAGCCAGTACAGCAAGGAGACGCACCTGCGCGGCATTGAACGGCATTAGGCGTGCCATCATGGAAAAATCAGTTCCCCTGGCGCGAGCGACCTGGCGACCGGCGGTGCTTGCACTTTACCGAGCTATCTGAGACCGAAAGGAATTATATACCGCAGATGAGCGAAGCCAATCGGAACGCGACCACAAGTGACCGTTTAACCACGGTACTCTCCTACGGGGCGCTGCTCTTGCTCGGTTATCTGGTCTTTCGAATCACCGCCCCGTTTTTGGTTCCACTTGCGTGGTCCGCGGTGCTGGCAATCTTCTTTTTCCCGGCATTTCTTCTCTTGAACAAACGCCTCTCGGTCACCAAAGCGGCGCTTCTGGCAACGATTGGTGTCACGCTGGTCTTGATCGTACCGGTGCTGACGGTGTTGCTTTTCGCTGGGCGAGAAGCGGTGGAAATCACGGTCCGTATTCGCAGCTTGATCAGCGGTGGAAGCGTCGTGGTGCCGGTGAGCATGGCCGACGCCATCCGCCATCACTTGCCCGCATCCCTGCAGGACCTGGACTTCATGGGACCTGTTCAACAGGGGATGGAAAAGGTGGCATCGTATCTGGCCGGAAGCCTCGCATGGATGCTCAAAAACCTTTTTTCGTTTTTCGTCAATCTCTTCATCCTGCTGTTCGCCCTGTTTTTTGTGTTCCGCGACGGGGAATCGATTCTGCGTGCGCTGCGGCACTTGATTCCTTTCGAAAAAAACATTCAGGATCAAATGCTCAAGGAATCGCGTGACCTCATCTTTGCCAGTGTTGCCGTGGCCCTGCTCATCGCCGCTATCCAGGGGGTTCTGGGTGGCACGGCCTTTGCCCTCACGCGCCTTCCCGCGCCCGTTTTCATGGGCGTCTTGATTGCTTTCTTTTCCATCGTGCCAGTTGTCGGCTCCGCATTGATCTGGGCCCCGGCGGCGCTTTGGCTGGGGCTCAATGGTAGTTGGGGAAAGGCGCTTTTGGTGGTGATTATTTGCGGAGGGGTGGCGGGGCTGGCGGATAATCTGGTGCGCCCGCTGCTGCTTCGCAACCGCACGCGTCTGAACGATTTGTTGCTCTTCATCAGCATTCTGGGCGGGCTGCAGGTGTTCGGCTTGCTCGGTTTGGTCGCCGGCCCGACCATTGTCGCGGCCGCTCTTGGTGTTTTCCGCGTCTATACGGAACACCGGGACGAACTGGATGGAGCCGGCGCGTAACTTCTTGCCATCGCCCCGGGCTAAATTCAGCGCTTCCGGCTTCCCTGTATGCTAGAGTACGCGCTCGAATGGCGAAAACGACCGAAATGAACATGAGCAAGCCGAAAGAACTCGGACTGGAGAAGCTTCGCTGGCGCTGCGAGCTCTCTCGCATTCCGTTCGAGACCACTGCCCAGGCGCAAAAGCGCGAAGGTTTTATCGGGCAGGAGCGCGCCTTGCGTGCCCTGAAAATGGGCGTGGAACTTTCCGCGCCGGGCTACAACGTTTTCGTTTGCGGATTGGCGGGCACCAGTCGAGGCGGCACCATCGCTCAGATGATCGAGGAGCTCCATCCGGCCACCAAACCCTCGATGGACCGCTGTTACGTGAACAATTTCAAGATTCCGGATCGTCCTCGCTTGCTCGTTCTTCCACGAGGTTCGGCCAATGCCTTTAAGAAGGACGTCCAGGCCGGAATTGATTTCCTGCGCCGGCGCATCCCGCAAGTCTTCGAAGGCGAACCCTTTCAGCGCCAGAAAGGGCGCATCGTCGAGCGCTTTTCCGTACGCGAAAAAGAATTGATGGATGATTTCACCCGCCGCATCGCCCGCGACCAGTTTGCCCTCGGCCACATGCAGGTGGGCGCCGTCGCGTTGCCGGAGATTTTCCCCGTTCTCGAAGGCCAGATGGTGCCCATCGAGGATATTTCCAAGATGGTGCACGAGGGAAAACTGGAAACCGGCGTTGCCGAAGAAATTGAGCGCAAGTACGAGCAGTTCCGCCAGGAATTTACGGTCGTCTATCGCAAGACTCTAACCCTTTCGCGCGAACTGGCCAGCGAGCTGAGTTACCTGGAGCAGGAAGCCGCTTCCGTGCTTGTCGATGGTGTGATTGAAGAGCTGAAGGAAAAATATCCCGGATCTGGCATGACGGAATACCTCGAGGAGGTACGCCACCACATCCTCGACAACCTCGGCCCCTTTAAGGAGCGCGAAGGGGAAGAAGAACCAACCCCGGAGTCTCCCGAAACTCAGCAGCAGAAATCGCCGGGGCCCGAACGCGACCCTTTCCGCGTTTACGGCGTCAACGTCATTCTGGCGCACAACTCTGAGGACAATTCGCCGGTCATCTTTGAGACGACGCCGAGCTTCGCCAATCTCTTTGGCACCATTCAGCGTGCCTACGACGCGCGCGGCGGCTGGTCCAGCGATTTTATGGATCTTCGCGGCGGCTCGCTGCTTCGCGCCGACGGCGGCTTCCTCATCATGTACGCTATCGAAGCGCTTTCCGAACAGGGTGTCTGGCGCGCACTGAAACGCACGCTCAATCACAATCGCCTGGAAATTCAGCCGCTCGAAGTTTTCTATCCGTTCACTGCCACGGCGCTGAAGCCAGAGCCGGTCGAAATCAACGTGAAAGTCATCCTGATTGGCGATCGCGATCTCTACGAAGTTTTGTACGAATACGAAGAGGACTTCCAGAAAATCTTTAAGGTCCGCGTAGAATTCGATGAAGAAATGCCGATGACCGACGGCGTGATCGAAGAATACGCCGGACGCCTTCGCGCCCTCAGCGAAAAAGAAAATCTTTTCCCCTTCGATCGCGGGGCCTTCGCCGCCATTCTCGAATACGGTGTTCGACGAGCTGGCCGCCGCAATAAAGTCACTGCCCGCTTCGTGGATATCGCCGACCTGGCTCGCGAAGCGCACTATGCCTCCGCGGCCGCCGGTGAAAATGTGGTTCGGGCGGCCCACGTGCGGTCCGCCATCGCTTCCAAGATGGAGCGCCACAACCTGGTGGAAACCCGGATCCGCGAAATGATCGAGGAAAAAACCTTGCTGGTGGACGTTTCGGGCGACTGTGTCGGCCAGGTCAACGGCTTAAGCGTTTTGGAAATCGGCGGATATTCCTTCGGGAAGCCTGTCAGAATCACCGCCAGCGCTGCCCTCGGAAAAGCCGGCCTTATCAATATCGAGCGGGAATCGAATCTAAGCGGCAGGTTCCACGACAAGGGAGTGCATATCATCGCCGGTTATCTGCGGAGCTGCTTCGCCAAAGACAAGCCGCTTTCCCTGGCCGCGAGTATCTGCTTCGAACAGTCCTACTCGGGTGTCGACGGCGACAGCGCAAGCTCCACCGAGGTCTATGCACTGCTTTCCGCGCTCTCCGAGTTTCCGCTTCGCCAGGACATCGCCGTCACCGGCTCGCTCAATCAAAAAGGCGACATCCAGGCGATTGGCGGCGTGAACGAGAAAATTGAGGGCTTCTTCGACGTCTGCCGCATCCTGGGTTTGACCGGATCGCAAGGTGTCCTGATCCCCGCATCCAACGTGGAAGACCTAATGCTTCGCGAAGATGTGCTCGACGCCGTCAGCAGCGGAAAATTTCACATTTGGCCCGTGGCGCGCATCGAGGAGGGAATTGAACTCCTCACCGGCCACGCAGCCGGACACCGTAATGGTGACGGCTCGTTCGAAGACAAGACCGTCTTCGGCAAAGTCGACCGCCGCCTGATCGAAATGGCCCGCATGATGAAAGAATTCGACTAGCGGACTTCTCGCGCTTATTCCTTCGGCGCCTGATATCCCTGCCGGTGATCCACGCGATACGCGGACTGCGCGGATTTTCCCCCTGGACCCGATCTGTCCACTTTCACGTCAATCGAATGAACCGCTCCATCCGTCGCCGGCAGCGCAAATGCCAGGCTGTATTCGTGACGCACAATCTCCGCTACCTCTTTGTATGTTTCCTGAAAAGCTTTGCCATTCATCGGAAAGTACGCGCGCCCGCCGGTAAGCTCCGCAATCGCCTTCAATCGCCGGTCCGCCGCCGCAAACTCGTCCTGCGTCTGCTGAATCTTCATTTTGGCCCCCTGCTTGCCGTTGCGCAGCGGCCCGCTTGTGGAAACACACAGGACACGCACGTCGCCCAGCCGCAATCGCGTTTGCAGCGCCGCCGACGCGGACGGGGGCGATGTATCCACCCCGGTCGAAATCAGAACAATCGTTTTCTTTCCCGGAATGCGTTCCAGCCAATCCAGCACGTTGCCAAGGCTGCTTGAAAGATTAAGGTCCGCGAATCCCAAATTAAACCGGATGCTGCTGAGCGCGGCCTGCGCCGATACCTTGTCTGTGGTGAAATCCATAATTCCAAGCGGGGCGTCCGTATATCGCGCTACCGCCACGCGATCTCCCTCGGAGAGTCCCTTCATCATCGCGTCGGCAGCAAAGAGGTTGGCGTCTTGCAAAAAATAGGCGGCCGGGCCAGCTTCCACGAGCAGCAGCACCTGCGCGGGCTCTTCGACCGGGGCGAACTCCGTTATGGACTGTTCCGTGCCGTTGTCGAACACATGGAAAGCATCCCTGTGCAGGCCTTCGACAAATTTCCCCTTATCGTCAGTCACCACCACGCCGACGTTCACTCTGGCGACTTTCACCTGGATCGCCTGGCCGGCAACTACCTGCGTTTCCTGGGCATTTCCGCTGGTGCAAAGCAGGAATAAAATAGTCGCAGAAAGCAACCACCCGGGGCCGCTGCGAACGCTTAGCATAAGAGCTTCAGTCCAGCCATTCGCCAAAGTGCACACCACCGGCGTCGTTCCACGAAGGCCTTGTCATGGAATGCAGATGGCGTGGAAATACTCCCAGATTCAAAGTGACCCCGCCTAAGGAAAGTTCATCAGGGTTTTGCAGGCACAGCCGCGGGAGCGGCCGCGCTGCTGGCATCCTTCGGCGTCGAAAGGTATCCGGTGAGCTGGCTCTTGCCGACATCAAACACCACGATTTCATAAGGGGTGGTGCGGGCGCTCCCTTTGACATAAAACTGTACGGGCTCGCCGGCGGTCTTGTCCTTCTTTTCGATTGCCTTGTCGTCAACCAGCACGGTTACGGTGTACTTGGATTTCTTCGAGTCCGTCTTGCCCAGTGACATCTGAACGGGACCCACGCGCTGCGGTGTCTTGGCTTTTTGCAGCGTAAATTCGTAGTAGTTCCGGTCTCCCCGCCGCTTCAGCTCCTCCAGGTCATCATGGTTGTGGGCTATCAATCCGCTCATCACGCCCATGTCGCCGGCGGCGCGATCCAGCTTTGATTTGGTCGCTTCCAGGTCCGTGCGGGTCGCCTCAATGTCTTTTTTCGCGCCGGTGACATCCGTGGCCACCGCCCCAATTTGCGCTGCGCTTTCCTTCTGGGCTTGCACGATCTCTTCAGTCAGTTTGGCATCGGATGCCGTCTGCTGCTTGCGAATCGCTTCCGCCCGGCTCCGGGCTTCGGCGAGTTCCGCCTGTGTCATGCCAATCTTCTGTGACGTGACGTCCATCCGCCCTTTCAAGTCTGCCAGCCGCGTGTTGGCTGCATCGAGCTGCGCGGTCAGGATTTTGTTCTGGTCCTGGGCTTTGGTTACTTCCTGTTGCAGGCGCGTCTGTGCCGAATAACCTGCGTAGGCCATTGCCCCCACTCCAGCAATCACCACCGCGAACAGGATGGTGATCCACCTTGGTGTTCCGCCGCCGCCCTCGTAGTGGTAGGACTCCTGCGGGCTCGGAACATTTGGAGAAATGCTCATTCTTCCTCCTCGGAAAATTTCAAATCGCGCGGAATTCGTTCGTTGGGATTATCTAACGAGACCCCGCCTAAGTCTAATGCGCTTCACCTGGAGTTGACCACTTTTTTACCGCTCGACTCACCCCGCCGCTCTGGCCACCGCGCGAAGATGGAAGTGTTCAGCCCGCCGCGTGGCGTGAATTCACCCTTCACAACGCACCACTCGGGCTTGGTGGCCTCCACGATTTCATGCAGCATCTTATTGACCGCATTTTCGTAAAAAATGCCGAGATTACGGTAGGCCAAGAGATACATCTTCAGAGACTTCAATTCAATGCAAGCCTTACGCGGCTTGTATTGAATTGTGATGATTCCGTAGTCTGGAAGCCCGGTCTTCGGGCACACGGAAGAGTATTCGGGAAACCGCGTCGTAATCACATATCCCGGGTATTGATTCGGCCAGGTTTCCAGTTGCGGCAGCTTTGCGGCAATCCCGGCCTGGGCGTGTTCATCGGTATAATTCGGCATAGCATCCTCTGAAACTATTGTACCCGGGAAGCCGGTGACTCCGGCTCTTGCCTCCCTTGTGCATCTGTCTTATCCTGTGGGCAACTTGGAGGGGAAGTCACCTACCTAGATGAACTGTCCCATCTGCAAGCAGGGTGTTGCGCGCCGATCGCGCCGCCAATCGACTGCTGATTACATTCTGGGCGTTATTGGTGTCTTCCCGTGGCGTTGTCGAAGCTGCAAAGCCCGCTTTTACTCCCGGCTGATGTCTTTTAGGAGTTCACTCCACGCCCACTGCCCGATTTGCGGCAATCTTGCCCTGAAACGCATTTCGCCCGAACATGTGGACTCCATGTTTAGATTTCTCTGGCGACACCTGCACATACCCGCGTTTCGTTGCGAACCCTGCCGGTATAAATATTTCTCTATTTTGCCTCTGCAAGACCAAGCGAAGCAGCAAGTAGGGTTCTCGTCCCGCGCTTGAACCCTGCTCCAAATCAGCCAGCCGTCAATTGCGCTACGCGCCACAGTCGATCGATTTCCCTTGCCGGATAAGTCCTCGTTCATCCGTCATCACGGCGTATCCGCATTTCGGGTCGGTGACATCCTCGAGAAGCAGGTCGTAGGCTTTGTCGCCGTTTGACAGGTGCAGCCGCAACCGCCAGCCCGGCGCGATCTCCGCTCCACTCGCGTACAGCGCGTGCGCCACCGTGGGAAAATCGGCTGGGGCCCACTTCGTCCCATTCGAAGAGAAATCGCCGATCCCCAGCAGCGTGTCCCAGTTTGCATAAACGTCATGCTTTTTGCGGTAGTCCGCTTCCGCAGCGTTGATGGCTTTCACCACATTCTGCGCAAAACTTCGCCGCTCGCGCTCCCGGTCGGCCATCACCGGGGACCCCTTCTGCGCCCGGCTGGCCACCTGGCCGCTCGACATCAGAATCAGCAGTAAGGCGGCTTTTTGCATTTTTCCACGCATCGCATTTCCTTTCCCGGTTTTCGCACGGGGAAAACGAACCTTGCCTAGTGTAAACGACGTCTCCTGATTTCACAGAGGCAGCCGTCCACTCTCAGCGCCTGCCCGGGCCTGTGCAGTAAGCCTTCCGCTGGAGTATGATGCCTTCCCAATCCTGCCTTGCTCCCGGGCGGGTACACGGACGGAGGTAGCCATGGACGCAGCTGCTCCCTCTCAGGAAGCCGCCCGAGTCGCGGCCCTGGATCGCTATGCGATTCTCGATACCGAACCCGAACAGACCTTCGATGACTTGGTCGTTCTTGCCGCGTATATCTGCAAAACCCCCATCGCCATGCTTTCGCTGGTGGACGAACACCGGCAATGGTTCAAATCCAGGGTCGGCGTGCAGATCCGGGAAACCCCCAAAGAAACATCCTTTTGCGCGCATGCTATCCAGCAAGAGGATTTGTTCATCGTCCCCGATACCTTGAAGGACCCGCGCTTTAAAGACAATCCGATGGTGTTGGGAGAGCCGCACATCCGTTTTTATACCGGGGCGCCCATCGTCAACGAAGACGGCTTCGCCTTGGGCACTTTGTGCGTCATCGACCGGCAGCCGCGCGAACTGGACTCCGAACAAAAAGAAGCGTTGTGGGCCTTGAGCCGCCTGGCTCTTGGTCAAATGGAACTCCGCCAGAATTTGCAGCTCCTAAAGGAAGCTCTCAACGATCGCACCCGCGAAGAACATGCCCGGGAAAAAGAATTAAAGCGCCTGGAAGAAAAACTCGTCCGCGTGCTGGGCCTGAAGATTTAGGCGAGTTTGCGACTGGTTATTACGGTTGCGATCTTGAACGGGCCCACCGATTTATCTGTGACTTGAGTCACATCGTCGCTTAATCTTGTATACGCCAGCCTGGCACAGCCGTCCCAGCTTCATGGAGATCGCTAAATTGAACAGAGTAATTCTCTTGCTGATATTCGCCTGCCTCTTGACCGCAGGCGTTCATGCCAAACAACCAGTCCAGGGCCCTGTTAAGAAAACCTGCGGCACGGGAATTGTCCTCAAGTTAAGCGCCGCCGCCGCTTCCCAGGGCGGCCTGCTTCTGGCCGAAATTTCGGGCGTGAAACCCTCTCAAGAACTTTCTGCCGAATGGGATGGCCGGCCGATCCCTGTTTGGCGCGAAACTCCCGCCTCTCCCAAGCTTCATGCGCTTCTTGGGGTAGACCTGGAGAAGCCGGCGGGCCGCTACGAGTGGAAACTTAGCTGGTCCGGCGCAGATGGCAAACCATTCACCTGCAGCCTGCCCGTCACCGTGCGCGCGGGAAAATTTCCCACGGAACACCTGACGGTCGAAAAGCAGTTCGTCCAGCCGGATCCCGAGCAGCAGAAGCGCGCCGAGGAAGACCAGAAAAAGATGAAGGCCATCTACGATACGGTGACGCCCGAGGTGTTGTGGAAAGGGAAGTTCGTCATGCCCTTAAAAGGCGTCACTACCGGCGGGAATTTCGGCCGCCGACGCATCCTGAATGGAGAAGCCCGCTCGCCGCACGCCGGAGTGGATTTTCCCGCTGCCGCCGGCACTCCGGTTTACGCAGCGCAATCCGGAAAAGTCGCGCTCGCCGAGAATCTTTATTATTCCGGGAACACCGTGGTGATCGATCACGGCTTCGGAATCTACACCCTTTATGCGCATCTTTCGGAAATTGAGGTCAAAGCGGGTGATCCCGTCGATGCCTCGGATGAAATCGGCAAGGTCGGCGCCACGGGACGCGTTACAGGCCCCCATCTCCATTGGGGTCTCACCATCGAACACGCTCGGGTCAATGCTCTGCAAATCGTCCAGCACCAGCCTTGATGCTATTCACTCCTTCTGTTACAGCCCATTCACGCATTTCGCAGTGTGGATAGGTCATTCTCGTTCCACGGCGCTTGAAACGCCGGACCGGAGAAGCG
>Ga0137403_10010190_pt1 | contig 10417 bp, 9 predicted proteins | sample CZOMad2_1_16fung_FD_122057 | JGI IMG/M metagenome (GOLD analysis project Ga0137403, IMG submission 122057) | Vadose zone soil fungal communities from Angelo Coast Range Reserve, California, USA - CZOMad2_1_16fungal (Hybrid Assembly) | ecosystem: Environmental > Terrestrial > Soil > Vadose zone... | reverse complement strand
TGGGATAGACCCTGGCGCCACCGCGGTCGAACCACGGCTGGGCATGGGCCAATTTGCGATAGATCATCCCTTGCGAGCCAGTGGCAGAGCCAAGGGCCAGGGTGTCGACACCGGCTGTTGCGGCAGCCGATAGATAGCCGAGGTTCCATGCGGCGGCGAAGAGACCGCGCTGGCGTGGATCGATATCGGAGAGGCAGACCCGCCCATTATCGGGGTTTGGCGCAACCGTTGCGCCATAAGGGTTGTCGCGACAGGGAATACTGGTCGGCCCGATGTGATAGGGCACTTTGCCGATCATGGCGCGCGCAGAGGCGAAGATCCACGGAAGGGTCTCGAGCGTCTCCATGATCGAGATTTCATCTGCCGCATGGACAATGGGGCAGCCTGTGTGGGTGATGAAGTCAAACACGCCCTTGGGCGCGGGCCTACGGTTCAATTCGGTGAAATAGGAGAGCATGCCACCGCCAAGCACGGAATCCGGGAAGGAGGCTCGTGCCGCCGCCGCCATTTCCTCGTAGGTGGGCCCCCAAGGCCTCGGTGTGTTGGGCTGAAACGATTTGAGATCGTGCATCTGGGTGACGACAACGGATGCAGGTAGGAGCCCCGCAGCATTCACGACGCTAGCGATCGCAGCCACTTCATTATCGGCCGGCTCCTTGGCCGGCAAAATGATCTCAAGTGTGACCGGGGCTCCCGTTTGCCTTGACAGATCGCGGAAGTTTGCAGCGGCCTCTTCTTGCCCTCGCTCGCGTCCATCGATCTGACAAACGAGCGCCTGAGGCTTCGCCGCAGCGATAAGTTCCGCGGCCTGGAGAGCCGCCGCGGCTTCCACCATGGGTACGCCGAGGCCGATTTGCGGAATACGGCCCTTCGTGCCTGCAAGGGTTACGGTTGTATCGGCGGCAGCGCGCGTTGGCCTTGATTTCGGCAGTTTGCCAGAGACGGTGAGGGTTACTGACTGGCTGAAGCTCTTGCCTTTCTCCAGTGTGTAGGGCCAGGGATCGAGCAGGGAGCACACATAGGTCTTGTAGGAGGCATCCATCCAGTTTCGATGGTCCTCCATCTCGAACTTGTTTCCCTCCATCAGAACAGTCACCGCAACTCCCGAAAACGGCTCGTGCTTAAGTGACCGGATTTCGAAAATGGGCTGACCGGGGCTGATGAATTTGGGGAACTTGCGCTTCTCTTTCTTTCCATCCGTGTGGACCACTTCAACTGGGCGCCCCACCGTTCCTGCGAGCGGATGCAGCACCACAAAGCCGGTCCGATTGGTGAGGAAGTCAGAAAGTGGCGTTCCTTCGGCCGAAAACTTCAGTGTTCCATCGCTCCTTGCGTCGATTTTGGCGGAATAGCGGATCGCCTGATCCTTGTCGTCGCAGATGGCCTCATAGCCAATGGCAAAGCCATCCTTGCTTTGGCGGATGTTCAGGTTCTCGATTGCCGGAGCATACGTGCCCCAGTCCTTGTCGCGGACGATATAGGCAATTCCACGCAAGACCTCTTCACCGTGATAGCGGATGTAGCGTAAGGCGCCGCTGTCGAAGACTGCCGAGATGGGACCTGCTCTCAATTCGCGGCGTTTACCGTTAGGAACTTCGGTTCCGAAGAACTTGATTGCACGGCTCGGCTTCTTCTGGGCCATGGCGGCCTCCTCAAATGACCTTGTCAGTTTGTGGATCGATCAGAACGGCGCGGGTCATATCGATGTCGATACGGACCAGTTCGCCCGGAGCGGTGACCTCGTGAGCCGCGAATTCTGCGGTGATGCTGATTCCCCCGAGCGGCATGCTGACCTGCACCCGCGAGCCTGTCGGTTGGACGAGCTCTATGGTTGACGGCAACTGCACGTGACCTAGCGCAGCGCTCGCGCCGGCTTTGGCAATATGCTGGGGCCTGAGCCCCAAAACAACGGCTTGGCCGTTCGGCGCCTTGCGCCCGGGGGGCAAGGTGAGCTTGGTTCCGTCGCGAAGGATCACTTCGCCGGTTTCGATGGTGGCGGGAAGGAAGTTCATCTTTGGGCTGCCGAGGAAACCGGCCACGAAGCGCGTTGCCGGCCGCTCAAACAGATCAAGCGGCGCGCCGAGCTGTTCAATCTTGCCGTCCCGCAGAAGCGCAATGCGGTCGGCGAGCGTCATCGCCTCGATCTGGTCGTGAGTCACGTAGATCATGGTGCGGCCGAGCTCCTGATGGAGCCGCTTGATTTCAACCCGCATGTCGTCGCGAAGCTGGGCATCGAGATTGCTGAGCGGTTCATCGAACAGGAAGAGCAGCGCGTCGCGCACGATCGCGCGGCCGATCGCGACGCGCTGGCGCTGACCGCCGGAAAGCTCACGTGGAAATCGTTCGAGAAGTTGTGCAATGCCGAGCATTTCGGCGGCACGCTTCACACGTTTGTCGACCTCGGCGGATGCAACTCTCCTCGCCCGCAGGCCGAATGCAATGTTTTCATAGACATTGAGATAGGGATAGAGCGCGTAATTCTGGAACACCATCGCGATGTCGCGATCGCGTGGGCGTGCCCACGTAACATCTTTTCCGCCGATTTCAATGGTGCCGGCGCTGGCTTCCTCGAGCCCTGCGATGGTGCGGAGCAGGGTTGATTTGCCGCATCCCGATGGGCCTACCAGGACTGTGAATTCGCCCGAGGGCACCTCGAGATCGATTCCTTTGACGGCGTGGTATGCGCCGTAGTGCTTGTGAAGTCCGGTGATCTTCAGGTCCGACACGACTTAACCCTTGACTGCGCCCATGGATATGCCGCGCACGAGATAGCGCTGCAGCGTTGCAACGGTGATGAACACCGGAATGGTTCCAAGCACCGACATAGCGGCGATCTTGGACCAGAAATTCGACTGGCCGCCAAAGTAATGCGTGACTTGGACTGTGTAGGTTGTGACCTCGGTGCGGGTGAGCACCAGTGCAAACAGAAAGTCGTTCCAGGAGAAGACAAAGGTGAAGACAGCGGTGGCAAAGAGCCCCGAGCGCGCCATGGGAAACACGACTTTCCATAGGACCTCCCAGCGGCTGCAGCCGTCGATCAGGGCACTCTCTTCGAGTTCTAGCGGAATATCCTCGATATAGCCGCGCATCATCCAGATCACATAGGGCAAGCTAAATGCGGTGTAGAGAATGATGAGCCCGATGTAAGTATCGACCCAGCCGAGCCAGACATAGAAGAGGAATACCGGGAATACGATGGCCACGGGGGGCATCATACGTTGCGAGATGATCCACACTGCGAGGTTTTCGCCACCTGTCCTGAATCGCACCAGTGAGTAGGCGGCGATGGTGCCGAAGATCATGGCGAAGAAGGTTGATACCGAAGCAAGCACCAGACTGTTGCCGACGGTTTTGGCGTCGCCATCCTTGAACAGCACCGCATAATTGTTGAACTGGATGCTCTTCGGATACCACACCGGTGGAAAAGCGAAGATCTCGCCTGGCGTCTTGAAGGAAATGGCGAAGAGCCAGTAGATCGGAAATACGAAGATGACGACGAGCGACGCCGCGGTGAGATAGCGGAAGACGAGCTTTGTTTCCTTGCGGCGATGAAATGGAAGGGTTGTCATTTTGCCAGCCCCATGCGCCGGATGGCCCAGGTCACGATAACGGTGAGAAGCGCGATGACAAGGAAGGCGATCGCTGCCGTGTAGCTTGCCTCGAACTGCCGGAAGCCTTGGACATAGGCATATACCGAAACAGTTTCGGTCATAGTGCCGGGTCCGCCCGCCGTGAGCGCCCAGATGATATCGAAGATGCGGAAGAGGTCGAGGCCGCGGATCAGAATGGCGATCGACATGACAGGCCAGATTGCGGGGAGAACAATATAGCGGAAACTGCGCCAGAACCGCGCTCCGTCAATCTCTGCGGCCTCGGTAAGTGAGCGGTCGACATTGGAAAGAGCGGCCAGCAGGATCAGGAACATGAAGGGTGTCCACTGCCAGATCTCACAGAAGATGATGGCGGGATAGACGAGTTGGGGATTAACCGTCCACAAGGCCGGCACCGGGTGGCCGGCGAACCAGCCAATGATCTGGTTGATCGGACCATAACGATTATCGAACAGGAGCCGCCATGTGGCGCCGGCGACAATCGGTGAGATAATCGTTGGCAGCATCAGCAGCGAAACCAGAATCTGCCGCCCCGGCATGCGGTCGAGGAACAGATAGGCGATGGCGAGGCCGAGCAGCAGCTCGATGGGCAGGGCTATGACGATGACAAGCGCCGTATGTACGAACGACTGCCATAGCCTCGCGTCATGAAAGAGTTGAACGAAATTCACTAATCCGGCAAAGGATGTGTCGGTCTCCAGCATGGTGACGCGCATGAAGCTCACCACCAGCGAGAAGATCAGCGGGAACAGGCCGATCAGCAACAGCAGGAAGATGGCCGGCGAGATCAGCCAGTATTTGAAGTTGCGGTCGGGATGGGCGATGGCGGCCATGGCTGACAGTCGGGTGCGTTCCGTAGGTCTCGTGTCGTCGTAAACGGCAGGCGGAGCCTCTCCCGCCGGATGGCGGGAGAGGGGAGAGAGGCCTGCTTACATTTTCGGATAGGCACCGGACTTGGCGGCCCAGCCTGCATAGACTACCTTCTGCTTCTCGACGCCGATCTTCTGCGTGATGTCGTCCCACTGAGCTGCCGCCGCATTGAGGATCGTCTTTGGATCATCGCCTGCCCAGAGCTTTGAAATCGCCTGGCGCATGACCTCCTCGTACTTGTCGGTTTGCAAGAGCGACAGATCGAGAAGGCCCGTCTCCGAGGCCTGCTTCAGGGCCGCCAGATAGTCCTTAGCGTTTGGCCACAGGGCCAGATAGCCAGGGTCCGTGTAGTGCGATTCGCGGAACGGATCGCGCAGCGTATAGGGAAGCTGAACGCGCTGACGGCTCACATCTTCGCTGTTGAGCCACTGGATGAACAGATAGGCGGCGTCCTTGTTTTTCGAGGTGGACGAAATTGACAAGGCAAAGCCCGCGGCGAGCTCGGGATGTCCTCCCGGCGGTAAGGCGTAGCCCACCTTGCCCGCTATCGCCGTTTTCGGGACCCAGTTCAGCGCCTCCTGGTCGGTACCATAACCCTCGGCCCAGCGCCCATAAGGTGGCCAGGAGATCGTCATAGCTGATTGGCCTTGCAGGAAAGCTGCGAGATTCTCCACGAAGCCGAACTGCTCCACGCCGGGCGGCATGAATCTGTTCTCTTTGCGCATGCCGGTGAAGACCTTGACGCCGACATCGGAGTTGATCGTGGCCTTCATGGTGTCAGCGTCGAAGAACTTGCCGCCCTCGTTGCGGAAGCGTTCCTCGAACATGTACATCGCGTAAGGAGGCTGTCGGAAAAAGGCGGCGCCGTAGATACCTTTGTCCTTGAGGATATCCGTAAGACCAGCGCCGACGACATCGAAATCTGCCCAGGTCTTGGGCACTGCGAGGTCCTTGCCAGTCTTGTCCTTGAAGGCTTTTTGTATGGTTGGATCCTCGAAGATGTCGCGCCGATAGTACATCAGGAAAACGTCGCCATCATCTGGGAAGCCGTAGATCTTGCCCCCCACTTTCATCTGGTTGTCGCGGAATGTCGACGCAATCGTCTGGAGCTCGGGGGCGTAGCCGTACTTCTCGACATAGGGGTCGAGCACCTCAAGCGCGCCGGCTTGGGCAAGATCGGGCATCCAGGCAGGAATGACGTTGAGCGCGTCATAGGCGCCGGCTCCCGACTTGTAGTCCTGCATGATCTTGGTGAACATCTCGGCGGTCGCGACCTCGATCACCTTCACATCCATGCCGGTCAGCTCTTTCCATTTCGGACCGGAGAAGTGGGTGGGATCGAGCGACTGAAGCCCGGCCTCCCAGACAATAGTGATCGAGCGTCCCTTGTATTGCTGCGCGGCCTTGACGGCGGTGTCGGCGGCTGATGCGGCCCATGCCGGCCTTCCCAATGTTGCGGCGAGGCCTGCGGCCAGGCTGATCTTTCCGAAATCACGTCTATTGACCATTTTGTCCTCCCGTTTCTTGAATGGCAGAAGCCATTCGAATGTACCTCGCTCGTTGCGGCGAGGAATTCTCAATTGGCGAATTGGCGGCTGTAGTCCTCCAGTTTGCGTCGGAAATTCGGCTTTTCGAGTACTGCGCTATTGACAATACCGCGCGGGGTTCGCCCGTGCTGAATGTCGAGCACAGCCTTGATATCGGCTGCACCGTTTCCGGCGAAGCACTGATCGGTCCAGCAAAGTGCGTGAGGCGTCACGATGACGTTGTCGAGCGCGAAAAGAGGATCGGCCGGATCGGTCGGTTCCTGGTCGAACACATCGAGGGCCGCGCCAGCGATCCGCCCGCTTGCCAGAACGTCCGTGAGCGCCTTTTGATCGACGATAGGTCCGCGCGCAGTATTGATGAAAAAGGCGGTCTTCTTCATCAGGGCGAGGCGCTCAGCATTCACGAGGTGGCGGGTCTCGGCCGTCAGCGGGCAGTTCACCGTAACGATGTCGGCGCGGGCGAAGACGTCGTCGAGACTAACGAGTTCGACACCGAGCCCGGCCGCCAACTTGGTATCCGCAAATGGATCATGGGCGATGAATCTCATGTCGAACGGCTTGGCGAGGCGGAATAGCTCAGCGCCGATATTGCCGATACCGATCGAGCCCAGCACCCTGCCGACGAGGCCAATGCCCATATGCTCGCCGCGGGCGGCAAAACCCGATGGGCCTTGCCGGGTCAGCTTGTCCTTCACCATCAGCCTTCCGCTGAGTGCCAGAATGAAGGTCATGATCGACACGGCGACAGGGCGGCGCACGCCATCGGGCGTGGTCGCTAACGCGATGTCCGCGGCGGTACAGGTGGGCACATCCACCGTGTCATAACCGACGCCAAAGCGGGCGATGATACTGAGCCTTCCGCTTTTGGGTGCGCTTTCGGGCGCAAAACGGTGAGCCAGCAGGATAAGCGCGTCGAAGTCTTCAAGATCGCTGCTGCGCAGAGGATTGGCGTTGTCCAAAAAGGCCGTCTCCACGCCGGAGGCCTCTAGCAGAGGCTTTAGATCGAAATCGGGGTAGACGGCTGAGCCGTCGGCTTTCCTGAAATCGCCTGAAAGGGCAACACGGAATGGGGCGCTCATTTCATGCATCCCTTCCGCAACGTGGTGATTGCGGCGGCCAGCGCATCCCGAAGCACCCACACGTCGCCCGAATAGCAGCAAAAATCGAAGCCCTGTTTGTAGAGCGCGATGCCAACCTCGGTGGTAGGCACAAGGCGGCCCAGTGCTTTTTTGTGCTTCTTGGTGGCGGCAATCGTGCGCTCAACCGCCTTCAGAAATTTCGGATGGTCGAACTGGCCCGGAATGCCAAGCGACACTGACAAGTCGAAATGGCCGATCCACAGGCAGTCGATGCCATCGACAGCGGCAATCTTGTCGGCATTTTCGACACCTTCGGCGGTCTCGATCTGGCAGAACAGCGTTGTCCGCTCGTTGGCAGCCGCAAGCTTCTCGTGCACCGGGCCCTGCCCATAGGCATCATGCGCAACGCCCAAGGCAACGCCACGTCGCCCATCCGGATAATATTTCGTGCAATTGACGACGGCCTTTGCTTCTGCGGCAGTGCTGACCATCGGGATCATGATCCCTTCCGCACCCATGTCGCAGGCCCGCGCGATGTGGTGATATTCCTTTGAAGGCACGCGGACGATGGCCGGCAGCCCCGCGGCTTCAAAATAGCGCGCAGCACTTTTGACGGTTTCGAAGCCGAAACCTGAATGTTCCAGGTCGAAAAGGGCGAAATCGCAACCCGCCTGCTTGAGGATATGGCCGATTCCCGGAGTGGCAAACTCGACGATGAAATGACCAAGCTTGGCCTCTGGCGTCCGGGTCATTTGCTTGAGGCCGGCACGAGCCATCGTTCATCCTCCCGTTTAACGTCTGTTGTTTGATGCCTCGAAGATGAGATGAAGCTTAGCAACGTTCTCGTTCATGACCAGGTCGGCGCTGGTCGTGTTGAATGTGGCGAGGTGCGGCGACCGCAAGTGAGTACCGAAGGCCGCGCGGCTATCACAGATTTCATAAAGAAAGATGCGGTCGTTCGCCCCCTTGGGTACGAGTACGGCGAAGCGCCGGCACCCCGGTTCGCGCTCGCATGACATTTGCGCATTCTCATCGATGAGCTTGCGGGATGCCGCCATCGCCCCGACTTTGGCTTGAAGTCGACGGTGACCACGAACCTGTTCATTTGGCCGCCCTCCGGGCCTTCCAGTAGAGCTTGGCTACCTGGTCGAGGTGAGAGCGCATGCGGGCATCGGCAAGTTCTGGATCGTGCGCCTTGATAGCCTCGAAAATCGCGACATGCGCGCCGAAGGCGACCCGGTTCTGGCCAGGATAACTGAGCGTCACACGCCTCTGGTCGACCAGCCAATCGATGATGGCCCGGTGCATGACCACATAGATGGGATTCTTGGGGATCGTAGCGATGGCGTAGTGAAACGCGACATCCGAGTCCTCAAAGCGTCGGATGTCGCCGATGGACTTGTAGTTCGCATCGAGCGCATCGCTCAGGTGGCGGATGTCCTTCGATGTGGCGTTGCGTGCTGCATCGCGCGCCAGGCCGGTTTCAAAGAGAGCGCGCGCATCCTGGAAATGGCGGATGCTGTTGTCATCGGAGAGCAGATATTTGGCACTGCTCGAGAGCGAGGTCATGACGGCCTCAGCGTTCGGGGCTGTGACCCGTGCTCGCGAACCTGCCCGGAGATCGACGAGTCCCGCCCGCTGCAGGTGAAACAGCGCCTCGCGGATCGCTGTCCGGCCCACGCCAAACTCCGCCATCAGCTGACGTTCTGATGGCAGCTCGGCACCAGCCACCAATTCCCGGTCGCGGATCCTCTGCTCGAGGACATCGGCGACCTGCTCAAAAAGGCGCGATCGTTTGAGCTGAAAACTCATCTGGTATACCTAGTATACCAATGGTAGTCGCCCTGACGGCGCTGTCAATACGGCCATACTTGCGGAGATTTGTCTTTCCGTGGAGATGTCGGAAGACACTTTTGGGGAGCCACCAGCTTATGCTTCGCAAGAAAGGCAGTGAATTAGCCTGCCAAATGCGAGAACTGGTCGTTGTCTTTTCGTGTCGGGGATGGATTGTTGCGGCTCTCCGCATGCCTGTCCACCACACATGGCGGCCGCTCGGTGGCACTCGAACAATTCCTTACGATGAAAACCGTAGAAACGCATTTTGCCGCCGACGCGATGCCTTTCTCGATCATTGCCAAAATGTCCGTTGTATAACCAAACGGTCTCCTGATCGGCTGCTGACATCTGTCCAAGTCGCCGCACGAGATCACCAAGTGTGCTGTCGTCATGCTGCGGCCAACCGAAGAGGAGGCCGACGCCTTGGTCGAGCGGTTTCGCAGCCAAGCGTTGCCCACGACATTTTTGGCAGTTGCCGAAATCGCCAGGTCCAACGCCGGAGCACCGCTCAATCCTGCATCGATCGGGGATCTGTTTGGAGTGTTGATTGAGCATCGGTTGGTGCGCGAAGACGCGGGAGGTGAATGGTTTTTTGGTTTCGGGCTCGCGCAGACACTGGCTGGTTATGCGGAGGAGTCTATTCCGACGGAACAAGCCGAAATCAGCACCACCTCACACCCATGGGCCCTACTAGTTGGTCACTATGATGAAGCGGCTGGTGTGCCTCCCGGTTGACCGTATCGACATGGGATGAGAGAAGCTGCCCGCAAGCGTGATGTCCGCCAACTCCTGGCACAATTAGAAAATTCGAACGGCAAACCAGCGACAGCGGACGATCGGACCAACGACATTATTCTAAGGCTTGCGGAGCTCGACGATACTTTTGACGACCTTCTTAGCGCTCACGAGTACTGGGGGGAGATCGAATCTTGGTGGCGGAGAGAAAGTCTAGTTCGAATGGATTCCCGCGAATTCCAAGTCATGTGGAGCTTTCGTGCTAAGGCCGAAACCAGATCTTTGTCCGGCAGTCAGGAAGAATCGGCGCGAAAGTTTCTTCGCGAACGATGTCGGCCTGCTTCGGCATTTCAACGAGAGCAGGGCGCGCGTAGGTGCCGGTCTGCCCGACGCGTTCCCCGCCCGTCACGGTTCCACCCGCTGCCTTGGCGGCAGCGAGCGCGCGTTGCATGCGAGTGAATGCGGCTTCGTCGATCAGCGGCCCGACGAGAGTGCTCGCTTCGCGAGGATCGCCGACTGAAACGGACGCATACGCACTCTTCAGTCGCGGCACGAGCACGTCATAGATGCTCTCATGAACAAACAGACGCCGCAGCGTCGTGCAGCGCTGGCCAGCCGTGCCCATGGGCGCGAAAGCGACGGCCCGGACTGCTAAATCGAGATCGGCCGAGGGCGCGACAATGGCGGCATCGTTGCCACCGAGCTCAAGGATCGCGCGGGCGAAAGGAGCGGCGAGGCG
>Ga0137403_10010188_pt1 | contig 10418 bp, 7 predicted proteins | sample CZOMad2_1_16fung_FD_122057 | JGI IMG/M metagenome (GOLD analysis project Ga0137403, IMG submission 122057) | Vadose zone soil fungal communities from Angelo Coast Range Reserve, California, USA - CZOMad2_1_16fungal (Hybrid Assembly) | ecosystem: Environmental > Terrestrial > Soil > Vadose zone... | reverse complement strand
ATTCTGCTGGCCTACTGGTTGGCCGCGCGTTTGCAGCGGCAGATTTCCGCGCCCATCGTCAATTTGGCGCACACCATGCAGCGTGTCTCGAACGAGGAGGACTACAGCTTGCGCGTGGAGCGCAATTCCCAGGATGAAATCGGCTCGCTGATCGACGGCTTCAATCAGATGCTCGCGCAGATCCGCCACCGCGACACCCGGTTGGAGCGCTACCGGCAATTTCTCGAGCAGCAGGTGGCCGAGCGCACCGAGAATCTCGGCAACACCAACTTGGAGCTGCAAACGACGATTGCCGCAGCGAACCGCGCCAAGGAGGCCGCGGAACGCGCCAGCAGCGCCAAGAGCGAATTCCTGGCCCGCATGAGCCACGAAATTCGCACGCCCATGAACGGCGTCATGGGCATGTCCGAACTGCTGCAAGCCACGCAATTGACGCCGAGGCAGCGCCACCTATCCGAGACCATCTCGCATTCGGCCGAAGCACTGCTGCAAATCATCAACGACATCCTGGACTTCTCCAAAATCGAAGCGGGCAAAATGGAATTCGAACGGATCGCGTTCGGTTTGCGGGACGCGGCCGAGGAAACCATCGAAGTATGCGCCGGCCGCGCGCGGGAGAAGGGGCTCGAGTTGGCCTGCATCATCGAGACCGATGTGCCTGCCAAGGTCCGCAGCGATCCGATGCGATTGCGTCAGGTGCTCATCAATCTGGTGGGCAATGCCATCAAGTTCACTGAAAGCGGAGAGGTCGTGGTGCGCGTCAAAGCGCTCGACGCGACGGGACGGCTGCGATTCGAAGTCAGCGATACGGGAATCGGAATCGCCGAGGATGCCCAAGCGCACATATTCAACGCCTTCAGTCAGGCCGATTCATTCACCACGCGCAAATACGGGGGGACCGGACTCGGGCTCGCGATCTGCAAACAGATCCTCACCTTGATGGGGGGCGACATCGGCCTCAGCAGCGCGGCCGGCGGCGGATCCACGTTTTGGTTTGAAGTACGGCTGGAGCCGATCGCAATCTCGACCCGGAACGATGCCGACGCCGAGGTCGCGCAATTGCCGCGGCTGCATTTGGCCGGCGTACGCGCACTCATCGTCGACGACAACGGGAACAATCGCGAACTCCTGCAGCAGCACCTGGGTTCTTGGGACGTTGAGGCCATTGCGGTGGACAGCGGCGCGGCGGCCCTCGAGGCGCTGAACGCGGACGACCCGCAGCAATACGATCTGGTGCTGCTCGACGATCGAATGCCCGGACTGGACGGTATCGAAGTCGCCAGGATCATCCGGCAGGACGCGCGCTTCACGAACCTGCGCCTCGTCATGCTGAGCTCCCAAGAGAGCAGCGGCGAAAACGCCGATTGCGCAGAACTGTTCGCCGCGGTCCTGCTGAAGCCGTTGCGGCGCTCCCAGCTGTTCAGTTGTCTGAGCAGCGCGATGATGGACGCGGCCGGCTCGCAGGCCGGAGAACAGGCCGAGGGCGCGATGTCGGCTTCCACGCGTGCGACTGCGGGTCCGCGGATCCTTGTGGTCGAGGACAATCCCATCAACCTGGAAGTGGCGGTCGGCATGCTGGAAAGTTTGGGCTGCAGCGCGGATACCGCGGACAACGGCCGGACGGCCATCGAGGCGATGATCGGCGGAAGCTACGATGCGGTCTTGATGGACTGCCAGATGCCGGTGATGGATGGCCTGACTGCAACCGCGGAAATCCGCCGGCGAGAGGCAGGCGCCGGCAAGCCACGCATTCCCATCATCGCCGTTACGGCAAATGCCATGGAGGGTGACCGGGAACGTTGTCTCGCGGCCGGCATGGACGATTTCCTCAGCAAGCCGTTTACGCAGCAGCAGCTCGCGTCGCTGCTGAAGCGTTGGCTCACCGCCCGCCCGATGACGGAGCATTCCGAGCGAAGCGATGGCGTGCGGCCGCCGCTGGTCGACGCCGGCGTGCTGCGCAACATCGCCGCGCTGACGCGGCCCGCGCTCCTCAACTCGTTGATCGACCTGTATTTGAATCACAGCCCCGGCATGGTTGCGGCCGTCGAGGCGGCGGCCGCCGGCATGCAGGCCGTTGCGCTCGCGGAGGCCGTGCACACGCTCAAGTCCAGCACGGCGAACCTCGGCGGTGCGCGGCTGGCGATGGTTGCCAAGGAGTGCGAGGTGCTGTTGCGCGAGGGCGGAATTGCGCAGGTGGGACCGCTCATCGCGCGACTCCGCAAGGAATATAGAGATTTTTGCATTGCGCTGGCACGCGAGCGGTCGGCCCATGCGGCGTAGCGATGCCGAGCCGTTGGACGCCGTGGCCCAAGGGGAAATTGACATGATGAGAACTCGAGATTCCACGGCGAACATGACGGCGACGGTGCTCGTCGTCGACGACGATCCGGGGGCGCGCCTGCTGATCGGAACCGCTCTGGAAATGGCGGGTTTCCGCGTCACGACGGCGGCGGATGGCCGGATCGCGCTCGAGGAGTTTCATGCGCAGCCCTTCGACTGCGTCGTTCTGGATGTCGTCATGCCGGGATTGAGCGGTTTCGACGTATGCACCGCCTTGCGGGCGATTCCAGACTGCCGGCACGTGCCGATATTGATGCAAACCAGTCTGGACGACGTGGATTCGGTCAATCGCGCCTATGACGCGGGGGCGACGGATTTCTCCTCGAAAGGGATCAATCCCATGCTGCTCGCGCAGCGGGTCAAGTTCCTGGTGCGCGCCAAGCAGACGCAGGACCAGTTGCGCGCCAGCGAAGCGCGCGTAAGGTACCTGGCCTATTACGATCCGTTGACCGCACTGCCAAACCGGCAACGCCTGCTGCAGATCCTGGAGCAGCACCTCGCCTGGGCCATCTTGCGGCAGCGCGGGATCGCCGTGCTGATGCTGGATGTGGACAATTTTTCACGCATCAACGATACCCAGGGCCAGGCGGTGGGCGACTCCCTGTTGAAGGAGGTCGCAGCGCGGCTGCAGACGTGTTTGCGCGATGGCAGGCGAGGTTTCGAGCAAGCGGATGGCGATGTGGCCACCGACGACATCAACGATTGGGTGGCCCGTACCGGAGCCGACGAATTCGCGTTGGCGCTGCCCGGAATATCCACGGCCGCCGAGGCGCAGGCCGTCGCCCGCCGCATACAGGCGGCGCTGGAACGGCCGTTCGCGTTCGCGCTCCAGGAGATCTCGTTGTCGGCCAGCATCGGCATCAGCATCTTTCCGGCGGATGCCGCCGACGGGGAGTCCCTCGTCAAGAACGCCGATGCAGCCATGCATCACGCCAAGCGAAGCGGCCAGGGCGGCGTGGAATTCTTCAAGAAGTCGATCAGCACGCGTGCAGCCCGGCATCTATCGCTGGAGGCCGACCTGCGCAAGGCATTGGAGCGTCAGGAGTTCAGCCTGAACTATCAGCCGCGACTCGGGCTTCCCGACTTGCGCGTCGAAGCCGTGGAGGCCTTGCTGCGCTGGTCGCACCCGCAACGCGGATTGGTGCCTCCGGACGAGTTCATTCCGCTCGCCGAGCAGAGCGGCCTCATCGTGGAGATCGGCGACTGGGTGCTGCGAGAGGCCTGCGCACAGGCGCGCCGCTGGCGCGATGCGGGCAGGCCGCATTGGAAGGTCGCGGTCAACGTGTCCGGCGTCCAGTTTCGCGACGGCAGCCTGGTACGCAGAGTGTCGAGCGCGATCGGCGCGGCCGGCATCGATTCGCGTACCATCGAGTTGGAATTCACGGAGGGGGCGCTCATCGAGTATTCGAGCGCGGTGAGCAAGGCGGTCAATTCGCTGAAGGACCTGGGCGTGGCGACGGCGCTCGACGATTTCGGAACCGGGTACAGTTCCATGTCGTACCTTCGTCATTTTCCCATCGATACGCTGAAGATCGACCGCGTGTTCGTGCGCGACATCGCGTCGAAGACCAAGGGTAACGCGCCCCTGGTGGATGCCATCATCGCGATGGCCAAGAGCTTGGGGTTGGCGACGGTCGCCGAAGGCGTCGAAACCGAAGCGCAGTGGCACTATCTCCGCGACCGCGACGCGAATCAGGTGCAGGGATTCCTGTTCTGCAAGCCGATCGCCGTACCCGATTTGGAACGCTGGCACACCGACTGGCTGCATTCCAATCAACCGTGCGCAAGCGTGGCCTAGAGGCGCGCCTGTCCGGCTCCTACTCCCGCGTTCGACGCCAGATGGTTTCGGTTCCCTGTTCGTGACGCGCGAGCAAACGCGCGATGACGAACAATAGATCCGACAGGCGGTTCAAGTACCGGAGCACGTCGGGCGCGACTTCCTCGACGCGTGCCAAGGACCAGCTGCGGCGCTCGGCGCGGCGGCACACGGCGCGGGCCACATGGCAGGCGGCGGCGGCGGGCCCCCCGCCGGGTAGTATGAAATCCTTGAGCGGCGGAAGAGTTTCATTGAACTCGTCGAGTTTCGCCTCCAGACGCAGGATGTAGGCGGGCGTGACGATACGGTGGCCGGGAATGCACAATTCACCGCCGAGATCGAAAAGATCATGCTGCACCTCGAGAAGACAGCGCTGTACTTCGGCCGGCAGGCTCGGTATCGCGAGCACCACGCCGATCGCGCAGTTGGCCTCATCCACGGTGCCGTAGGCCTCGACTCGCAGGCTTTCCTTGGGTACCCGGGCACCGTCGCCGAGACCGGTGCTGCCATCATCACCGGTGCGCGTGTAAATCTTGGTAAGCCGATTGCCCATCGAACGGCGACTCCTGGTAGGGATGCGACGGTAACATAGCTTTGCTAATGTGGCAGCAAGGAGCCTCAGGCAGGCTCCCAGCCCCGGAGACGCTCATGACCCTCTCGCCCGAATTGCAGGCGGCGCTCGATGCCGCAGCCGAAGCCGCCGCGATCGCACGATCCATGTACCAGCACAATATCGAAGTGCGCTTCAAGGCCGACAAATCCCCCGTCACGGAGGCGGATATACGCTGCGAGAAGGCAATCCGCGGGATTCTCGAGTCTCGCTTCCCGGACTACGGCTTCTTCGGCGAGGAAACCATGGCCCGCGGCATGGACGCCGACAACGTGTGGCTGGTGGATCCCATTGACGGCACTAAGGCATTCGTCCGCGAATATCCCATGTTTTCCACGCAGATCGCGCTCATGCGGCGCGGCGAAATCGTTCTCGGCGTATCGAGCGCGCCGGTGTACGGGGAACTCGCCTATGCCGAACGAGGATGCGGCGCGTACCTCAACGGCCAATCACTGGCGGTGAGCGCGATCGGCGATCTGGAGTCGGCGGCATTGTCCGCGGGCAACCTGAAGACCCTGGCTGCCGGCAGCCGGTGGGGCCGATATGGCGGATTGGTGGCGCGCGTCGGGCGCATCCGCGGCTACGGTGATTTTCTGCACTATCATCTGTTGGCCGCGGGAAAGATCGATGCCGTGATCGAATCCGACGTCAATATCCTGGACATCGCCGCCTGCGTGGCGATCGTGTCGGAGGCCGGAGGGCATTTCACGGACCTTGGCGGCGCACCGATCACGCTGCAATCGAATTCCGTGCTCGCGACCAACGGGCGGCTCCACGCCCACGTACTGGCCGCCCTGAGGTAGCGATGGTGCCTGGGGCTGTGCACCGGGAATGCCGCCGGTTCACGCTTGGAAGAACACGCGGCGTCCCTTGGCGTCGAGTTCGTCGAAGCGGGTGTCGTAGAGCTCCGATAGATGAGCCGAGGTCAGGGTTTCCGCCACGCTGCCCCATCGCCAGTCTCCCGCCCTGCCGATGAGCAGGGCATGATCGGCGAATCGCACCGCCAAGTTCGGATCGTGCAATGTGACGACCACGGCCGCACCCGCGTCCGCACGCGCGCGCAGCAACTGCAACGCTTCGATTTGATGGTTCGGATCCAGTTGGTTGGTCGGTTCGTCGAGCAGGAATATCCGAGGATTTTGCGCGAGGACAGCGGCCAGCGCCGCACGGCGCCGCTCCCCACCCGACAGGGTAAAGATGTCCCGTTCTTCGTACCCTGCGAGTCCCACCGCGGCGAGCGAGTTGCCGGCGATCGCGACGTCCAGAGCCGTCTCCCATTGCCAATGGCCGATATGCGGGTGTCGTCCGAGCAGCACCGTGTCGAGCACCTTCGCCGGAAACGGATCCTCGACGTTTTGCGGCAACAGGGCCAGCTCGCGGGCGAGCGAGCGTCGGGTCCACGCGGAGATCGGCCGGTCCAGGATCTTGAGCTCGCCCGCTTGCGGAGCCCGCAGCCCCGCGAAGGTGTGCAGCGACAGGCTCTTGCCGCAGCCGTTGGGTCCGAGCACCACGAGAATCGAGCCGGCCTCTACGCTAAGATTCAGCCCACGCACCAATATCCGGGATTCGATGCCGATATCGACGTTTCGGCATTCGAACAAAATGCGGCGCCCCTCATTCGGCATGTTGCGGCCAGCGAATTTCCTGCGCCGTGGCGGCGCCCACGACCACTTCGTCGAGGCTCGAGGCCTGTTCCCATCGGTCGCTCGCCAGCATGCGGCGCCCCGCCATCAACTCCGCGTTCCTTTGCGGATACAAGGGGATTTGTCCGGGATCGCCGAAACCCTCGGGGAAGCGCGGCGCATCGTCCGCGAGGTTGTACTTGTCGGTAGCACCGACCGTGTGCAGCATCTCATGGGCAATCACCACGCCGTTCTCGGCGGTCATCTCGGGGGCGGCAAAAGCGTACACCACGCCGATCAGTCCCTTGGTAAGCCCAAGCGAATGCGGCACCGTCGGGGTGAGTGCCGGGTCATGATAAAGCACGAAGACGCGTACGTCCTCGGGCTCGCGCGCATGCCGGCTGACGCGCCAGGCCCAATTACGCAGCTTCAAACTCCAAACGGCGGTGGCGATGAGGCCCGCGGACGCGGCGCGCTGCGGCGGCCGATCCTCGAGTTCGGGGCGCAGGCGCGATCGGAAGGGCTCGTCCGTCCGCAGGTGATAGCGTGCCGCCTCGCGCGCGAAAAAGCGGTCGATGGCCCTGAATTTCTCCCCATCGAGTGAATCGACATAACGTTTGGTGACGGGACTTTCGTCAGCCGCGATCGGATAGATTGCGACGAACAGCGGTTCGCGCCACCGAGTGCTCCGAAAACGATCCTGCCAGGTGGTGAGGGCAACCAACACCAGGACCAAAAGCAACGCCGCGACGCGCAGCGTCTTCCACCACCGGACGCGCTGGGGCAATGCGGCTCGAGCGCGCGCCGTCAATCGGACGGGTCGACACTGAGGGCGTCGAGCTCGCCGTCAGCGGCCGAGTAGGAAACCAGCATGGGTTTGCAGCAGACGGGACAGTCCTCGATGTACGACTGTTCGGGCACCGATAGATCGAGAGTCAGAGAAATGGTCTCCCAGCAATGCGGGCAGGTCGCTTCATGACCTTGTAATAGATTCATCGCGAGGCATGTCCTTTCCTGGCCGCAAGAGCCCCACGTCCAAGGATAGCAAGGAACGAACCCGTCCGCCCGCGCGGCGGACGATCGCCGCCCCTGCCGATCGCGGCCCCGGCCGATCGCGCAACCCGAACCGGGGGGTCCCGGCACGGCCGCGGATCTGCGAAATGGGTCTCATATTCGGCGGTCTCTGGCGTTATGTGCGCGTACTTGCACCCCCCGTCGCCACAAATGTGATCCAAGCCGTCTCGCGAAGTCCGTATTTCCTCAAGGATAACGGCCAGTTTGGTTTCAACCATTTGCAGCCACGGGAGTGCAGGGGTGCCGACACAAGCAAGCAAGCTCGATCCGGCCGCCGCGCGCCCACCGGAGCAGGGCGCGTCTGCGCCCGTAAAGAGGCAAAAGCTGCCGGCGCTTCTCGTTACTTCCGATGACTCGCTTTGGACGCAGATCGGTGCGATCGGCGATCAGTGGGCCCCGCGGCAGATCGACTCGGTCGATGACCTGATTGCCACGACCCAGGCGGGTCACTCCGCGGTCATTTTGTGGGATGCGCGAGGCCAGACACCCGCGGTGGCGGTGCTTTCGCGCATACAAATGCACTCGGACCGCTTCGTCATCGTCGCACTCGACGCTGCCGACAACGCTGCCGCGTGGGAGGCCCCGCTCCAACATCGGCAAATTGTCGGGCACGTGTCGTTACCCATCGTGTTGGACGCGCTGATCGGTGCGCTCGACCGTGCCCGCGAGGAGATCAATGCCCGCGTGGCGCTCTTGGGGGACGGCAGCGGCGCGACGGCGCATCCGGCACGCGACCGGCGGAAAGTCACCGGGAAGTCTGTCGCGCTGGCCGCGTGTGTGTTGGGCGTTTGTGCCGCGGCGCTCATATTTTTCCGGCACCACGATTCCACCGTCGCCGTCAAACCCAAACCTGCCGAAGCGTCCGTGCCGCAACACAGCGACCGTGCGACCGCCTCCGCCGACGAGAAAGTCGACCTGCTCATCGAGCGCGCCCAGCAAGCCATACTGGACAGGCATTACCTGGATCCCGCCGAGGGCAGCGCGCTAGCCTTGTACCGTAATGCCCTTCTCCTCGATCCCACGCGCGGAGAAGCCTCTCAAGGGTTGCAGCGTCTCGCCGAAATTCTGTTCGCGAAAGTGCAATCCGCACTGGACGAACGCAAGTTCGACGTCGCCCTGCAGGCTCTCGAAACCGCGCGCAGCATCAATGCCACCGATCCGCGCCTGGCGGCGCTCGACGAGCGTCTCGCCTCTTTGCGGACGGAGCTTGGGCCCGCACAGATCCAGGCGGCTCTCAACGCGCAGAATTTCGACCGTGCCACGCAGCTGATCGATGAGGCCGCCCGAGCGCGAGTGCTGACCGGCGCAAAGCTGAATCAACTGCGCGACGAGGTTCGGCGGCGGCGCGAGCAGTTCGACGACGGCCGTCTTGTGGCGCTGATCGGCGCCCGATTGCAGCAAGATCGATTGATCGATCCGCACAACGACAGCGCCGCTTTCTATCTCGATGCGGCGCGGCAGACCGGCGACAGCTCGGCGCCGTTGCAGGCGCAGAACCAGGAATTCATCAAACGTGCCACGCTGGCCGCGCGCGGCGCCATCGACCAGCGGCGCTACGGCGAGGCGGATCGATATCTCACCGAACTGCGCAACTGCGGCGCCGCGGGGCAGGGTCTGGCGGCCCTGCAGCACGACCTCAATGCCGCACGCAGCCAAACTGCACACGATAAATCCGATCAACAGCAGTTTCTCGATCTGGCCCGGAGCCGGCTGGCGCAGGGCAACGTGATCGAGCCCGAGAACGATAGCGCGTTCTATTACGTCAACCAGCTGCGAACGGCCGATCCGCAAAACAGCGGCCTGCCGCAGATGGTAAGCGCGGTGCAACAGAAAATGCTCGAGCGTTCACGGGAGGCGCTCGACGCGGCCGATCTGGTGAAGGCCGAGGCGGTGCTTCGGCAAGCGAAATCCCTGGGGGACTCCACCGACTTGGACGCGCTCAATGATCGGCTGCTGCAAGCGAAGCTGAAGGCCGACGGCGCGGCCCTCGCTTCGACCGGAGGCATGCAGGAGGTCGCGGAAAATTCGTTGACCCGCCTCAAGCCGCTGCAGCTTCAATATCCGTCCCGGGCTTTGGCGCGCGAGATCCAAGGCTGGGTCGAAATCGGCTATACCGTCACGCCCAAGGGGAAGGTTGTCGACGTCAAAGCGCTGCGCGCCGACCCGGCCGGCGTCTTCGAGTCGGCCGCTACGGATGCGGTGGCGCGCTTGAGCTATAAGCCGGTCACCAAGGATGGAACCCCGATCGCGGTGACGACCAAGATCCGCGTCGCATTTCGCCTCACCGCAAAATGACGCACCCTACCCCTACGGCTTCCGCGGGTGCGGACCGTCGCGACAGAAGTCCTGCCGCGGCAGGGCGCGCCGCCGGTTTGTGTCTCATCGTGCACGACGACATGGAACTGCGTCTGCGGTTGGCGTCGCTGGTGCGCAAGGCATTGCCCACGCTCGATGCAGACAGCGTCGATCGCTCGGCGTTCGCCGCCATGAACGCCGACCGAATCGGCGCGTACGTCGCAGTGTTCCTAATCGTCGAGTTCAACCTTCCGCCGAACACGGCCGACCCTCTCGCAAACCTGGTGCGGCTGCGCAAACTGGCGCCGCTCCTTCCTATCCTGGTATTTGCCCGCGGCGGCGACGAGCGGAACGCCGCGCGTTCAGTGAAGCTGGGCGCCTCGGAGTACTGGCCGATTCACGCCGTGGACGTGGACGAACTGGGCCAGGCCTTGAGGTCGTTGATCGAGCAGCCACGCGTGGACGAAGCAGCCAGACCCAAATCGGTCGATCGCTGGCGTCAGCCGGAAATTGCCGGGTACCGGCTCATTAAGAAAATTGCCCAGTCCGCGAGCGCGAGCGTTTATCTGGCTCGAAACGACGAACTGGCACAGCCCGTTGCGTTGAAGGTGCAAGCCATCGAGGGCTTGAAAACCGCGTCCGAGGCCGATCGCCAGCGCTT
>Ga0137403_10010183_pt1 | contig 10421 bp, 9 predicted proteins | sample CZOMad2_1_16fung_FD_122057 | JGI IMG/M metagenome (GOLD analysis project Ga0137403, IMG submission 122057) | Vadose zone soil fungal communities from Angelo Coast Range Reserve, California, USA - CZOMad2_1_16fungal (Hybrid Assembly) | ecosystem: Environmental > Terrestrial > Soil > Vadose zone... | reverse complement strand
AAGCCGCGCCAGGCGGTGCATGACCTCCCGGACGGTGGTGTGCGCGTGAAGCGGGATGCGATCGGGATCGAGTATGTCATCGTCAATGGTGAGGTGCTGCTGGAACGCGGCGAGCACACCGGTGCCCTCCCCGGCCAGGTCCTCCGGGGTCCCCTGTACCAGGGGAACCATGCGTGAGCGTGAGGGGCTAAATCAGACCGCGTAGGATTGGCCCAGACACAGGCGTAGGGGCGGTTCGCTGACCGCTCCTACCGCTCTGCGCTTGCCATAGAGGGGGAGTAATCCTCTCTGTACCAAGGTCATATGGTTCGATTGTGCATGAGACGCCTCATAGGGCTGGTTGTGAACAAGATTGCCCCTGCTGTCGGGAGAGCCCGGAACAGCGTTATGGAATGGAGGAAGCCATGCCGTTCCCAAGACTCAGTGATGTCCCAGTTGCACAGGCTACCCTCGAAACGATAGGCTGCGAGCAGCGGATCTCTGCCGACTCGCACATGACGGAGCCGCCGGATCTGTGGGAGAAGCGGCTGCCCGACGCCCTACGGGACCGCGCCCCACGCATTCCGAATCGCGACACCTCCAGCGGCCACGAGCGCGCGGGCGGTTGGGACCCGTATGAGCGGCTTAAGGATCAGGCGTACGACGGCATCAGCGCCGAAGTGCTCTACCCCAGCCGGGGCTATGCCGCCTATACAGTGGGGGACACGGAGCTTGAGGAAGCATGTTGCCGGGCCTACAACGACTGGATGATCGAATTTTGCAGCGTGGCCCCACAGCGCTTCTGGGGACTGGCCCTGATCTCGTTGTGGAACATCGAGCACGCGGTTCAGGAGCTGGAACGGTGCCGCAAGGCAGGCCTGCGGGGGGCGGCTATCGGGCTGGTACCAGCGGAAGAGTTGCTCTACGGCTCGGATCACTACGAGCGCTTCTGGGCCGCCTGCCAAGACCTGGCGATGTCGGTCAACATGCACATCAATTCGGGGCCGGGGCGTCTGAAATTCTCGCCGCAGCAGCGCAGTGGGCTCATGCCCGATGGCGCGGCAGGCCATAAGTGGGATTGCATGAAGGCCGTAGGCAATATCGTTGCCGCGGGAGTCTTGGAGCGCTATCCCGGTCTTAACGTTGTGTTCTCGGAGGCCGGCGTGGGCTGGCTCCCGTTCTTCGCCCAGGAGTTCGACTACTACCAAATGAGCTTTGCTCCATCGCCTTCTGGTCTGGGTAGGCAGCGGGACATCCCCCGGCCGCCCAGCGAGTACATCTACCGGCAGGTCTACGGCGCGTTCATTCAGGATACTGTCGGCTGCAAGCTACTCCCTGATTATGGTTCGGACACGTTTATGTGGTCCAACGACTACCCTCACAGTGCTTGCATCTGGCCGGGGGCAACCCGGTTCATCGCTCAGGATCTAGGACACCTCACGCCGGAAGCCCGAGCCAGGGTGCTGTGCGGGAATGCGGTCCGGTTATACAACGATGGCCACCTGCCGCCGCCCGCCGACCCGCCGGGTGAAGTGAAGGATCTGGAGGCGTGGAACAAGGTGCACTGGCACGACTAAGCGTGCAGAGGTGGGAACCCCGGAACATCGGGGTTCCTCTCTGACTTCGATGATCCCACTTATGTCCTGAACCGACTAATTGTAGTTCAGCAGCGCGGCGCCCCGTTAGGCCGCGCTGCATCCTGCACCGCTCAGCAACGAGCTCTCATCGCCTCCCACTTGATGATCTCTCCACTTGACTATTTTCTCATTGTAATTACATTGTAGGTCTCCATGGTGATCATTCAGTAGGAGGTTCATCCAACCATGAAGACGCGCATCATTCGGATCGGCAACTCGCAAGGCATCCGCATTCCGAAGGTCCTCATCGAGCAGAGTGGCCTCGGTGAGGAAGTAGAGCTCGAAGTGCAAGACTCGCAGATCATCATTCGCCCGGCTGAGCGCCCTCGCCAGGGGTGGGACGAGGCGTTCCACTCTATGGCCGAGCATGAAGATGACCGACTCCTGGACGAGGATTTGACCGGTCAGACCCGCTGGGACGAGGATGAGTGGCAGTGGTAGTCAAGCGTTTCGACGTGTTTCTGGTCAGCCTCGACCCGACGGTCGGCAGCGAAATCCAAAAAAGCAGGCCTTGTTTGATCATCTCGCCCGATGAGATGAATCGCCACATCCGCACGGTCATCATTGCGCCGATGACAACGAGGGGGAGACGATACCCGACGAGAGTTGCCTGCGAGTTTCAGGGGAAGCAGGGGCAAATTGTGCTCGATCAAATCCGGATGGTTGACAAATCAAGGCTCCTTGGAAGGCTTGGGAGGATCGATAGCCAAACGCAGATGCACGTCCTGTCGGTACTGCATGACATGTTCGCTCCCTAGCGCGGCCTAATCACGAGTTGCAGCGGCCGGGTGAGACAGCGGCCGAGTGCGGCGGGGTGGCCCAGTCCGAGGTCGGTGGTGGTGTGGCCCTCGCCGCTGAACCCTATGCCGTTAGGTGTTAAAATCCGTTCGGTGTTACACTCTGTACTCCTTGATTCGTGTTTGCTGGTTTCACATCGATTGCGCGAGGCACTAAAGTATGCCCATAACTCGAGCCTACGAAGAAATCATCGACTTTATTGCCGCAGGGGTACGTCCAGAGGATGTGGTGGCTTTCCGACCTTCTGCGGAGGCGAAAGCTCGCATCGCCGATTCGATTCACCGCGAGAAGACGAGCGGGCTCTCTGCCGAGGAAACGGCGGAATTACACCACTACCTCCAGTTGGAGCATCTCATGCGGCTCGCTAAAGCCCGTGCTCGGCTGCACTTGGCCCATGAGTAGCTATGTCAGTGCCACGCTGCGTCAGCTAGTGGCAGAGCGAGCGGAATATCTCTTCGAGTATTATTTGCTGCATGAAGAGGACACCTTCTTCGGCTGCGAGGTAGACCACATCATCAGCGAGAAACACGGTGGACCAACGGTCGCGGAGAATCTCGCATATGCCTGCGCCTTTTGCAATCGCGCGAAGGGTAGCGATGTTGGGTCCATCGTGCGGCGCACGGGGACCTTTAGTTGGTTTTTCATTCCCCGCATAGACCGGTGGGCGGAGCATTTTGTGCTGGACGGCGTCACGATCATCCCACTGTCGGACATTGGGGAGGTCACGGCACGCATTTTGGACTTCAACGACCCGGACCGGGTGTTGGAGCGGCAAACGGTTCACGGGATCGGGAGATATCCCAGTGTCGCCGCCCTCGTGCGCATGACCGAGCACACCTAAGACACCGCTGCAGCCGACCGCATGCAGCATCCGCTCCTGCGTCGCTCCTGCTTTCGGCAGCGGCTGATGCCTGAGCTGTTGGGTGGATAAACTCGGACAGTGTTCATGAATGAGGACAAGAGGGGAGCCATCCCAGCATTCGGAAACAAGCTCTGGGCAATGGCCGAAAAGCTGCGTCGACACATAGACGCAGCTAGTTCAAGCACGTGGTGAGCGGTCTATGCTTCCTCAACAACTTCTCGGGCGACGTTCACGCCAATATCACCTGTGTCCGTAACTGCGGCGATGAGAAGAACTGCACATGACGAATCCATTTTTCGACCGTCCTATCTTGAACTCTCCCTATGAATACCCGGCGAGGCACTGGGAGCTTGATGACCAGGGTCAGCCGACACAACAGATGATCGAGAGCCGCCGCCGCGCAGAGTTTATCACGCCGATTCCGAAGCCCAGGAAGCACAAAGGGTCAGCCGCACAACAACAGATCGTGTTCGACGAAGGCCAAGGGCTTTCCACACAGGAACAGCAATACGACCATACCGCAATCATTAACGCCGTTCGGCAACAGGTCGATCAGTGGCGCAGCTTGCCGAATCCGAACCACTGGCAAGTCACGCCCGAAACCGCCCGGCTGCTCCAGCATTGGCGGCATCACCAGTTCAGTAACATCCGGCCATTCTTCTGCCAGGTGGAAGCGGTTGAAACCGCCATCTGGCTCACCGAGGTTGCCCCGAACGCTGGTAAGGCTGGAACCTCCTTCCTGGAACATCTGGCTAATGCCAACAACGACGCCAACCCAGCGCTCATGCGGCTGGCGCTGAAACTGGCCACCGGCGCTGGCAAGACCACCGTCATAGCCATGCTGATTGCTTGGCAAACCATTAATGCGGTGCGTCGGCCCAATAGCAACAAATTTACTCGCGGTTTTCTTATCGTCGCGCCCGGTCTGACCATCCGTGATCGCCTGCGCGTGCTCCAGCCCAATGACCCGGATAGCTACTACGCCAGCAGCGAGCTGATTCCGAGCGACATGCTAGGCGATCTGGAGCGCGCCAAGATCGTCATCACCAACTACCACGCCTTCAGGCGTCGCGAGCGGATGGAGCTCTCCAAGGGCGGTCGGTCGCTGCTCCAGGGCCGGGGCGCGGCGCTGAACACGCTCGAAACCGAGGGGCAGATATTGCAGCGCGTGATGCCCGACTTGATGGGCCTGAAGAACATCCTGGTCATCAACGACGAAGCACACCATTGCTATCGCGAGAAGCCGGGTCAAGAAGACGACGGCGATCTGAAGGGCGACGACAAGAAAGAGGCCGAGAAAAACAACGAGGCCGCGCGCGTCTGGATCTCCGGACTGGAAGTGGTCGCTCGCAAACTCGGTGTGACCCGCCTCATCGACTTGTCCGCTACGCCGTTCTTCCTGCGTGGTTCCGGCTACGCGGAGGGTACCCTGTTTCCCTGGACGATGAGCGACTTCTCACTCATGGATGCCATTGAGTGCGGCATCGTCAAACTGCCGCGCGTGCCGGTGGCCGACAACATCCCCGGCGGCGAGATGCCGAAATTCCGCAACCTCTGGGAGCACATTCGCAGCCGTATGCCGAAGAAGGGCCGGGGCAAGGCGAAAAATCTCGATCCGCTCAGCCTGCCGGTGGAATTGCAAACCGCCCTCGAAGCGCTCTATGGGCACTACAAGAAAACCTATGACCTGTGGGAGGCGGCGGGGATTGGCGTGCCGCCCTGCTTTATTGTGGTCTGCAACAACACCTCCACCTCCAAGCTGGTGTACGACTACATCTCGGGCTTTCACCGCGAGAACGAGGACGGGTCAACGACACTTGAGTATGGCCGCCTCGAACTGTTCCGCAACTTCGACGAGCACGGCAACCCGCTCGGGCGACCCCGTACCTTGCTGATCGACAGCGAGCAGCTCGAATCCGGCGAGAAGCTGGACGATAATTTCCGCGCCATGGCGGCCGACGAGATCGACCGCTTCCGCCGCGAGATCATCGAACGCACCGGCGACCGCCAGCAGGCCGAACACATCACGGACCAGGAGTTGCTGCGCGAGGTCATGAATACCGTCGGGACGCCGGGCCGGCTGGGCGACTCCATTCGCTGTGTCGTTTCGGTGGCCATGCTCACCGAGGGCTGGGACGCCCACACCGTCACCCATGTGCTGGGCGTGCGCGCTTTCGGCACGCAGCTGTTGTGCGAGCAGGTGATTGGCCGCGCCCTGCGCCGCCAGTCATACGACCTCAATGAAGAGGGCCTGTTCAACGTCGAATACGCCGACGTCCTGGGTGTGCCTTTCGACTTCACGGCCAAGCCGGTGGTGGCTCCCCCACAGCCGCCGCGCGAGACGATCCAGGTCAAAGCCGTTCGCCCCGAACGCGATCACCTGGAAATCCGCTTCCCACGCGTCCAGGGCTATCGCGTCGAACTGCCCGAAGAACGGCTGACCACCGAATTCAATGACGACTCCGTGCTGGAGCTGACGCCGGACCTTATCGGCCCCTCGATCACCAAGAACGCCGGCATCATCGGTCAGGACGTTGAGCTCAGCCTGGAACACCTCGAAGACATGCGGCGGTCCACGCTGCTGTTTCACGTCACTCAGCGTTTGCTCTACACCAAATGGCGCGACCCGGGCGAAGAACCCAAACTGCACCTGTTCGGTCAGCTCAAACGCATCACCAAACAGTGGCTCGACACCTGTCTCGTCTGCAAGGGCGGCACGTATCCCGCCCAGCTCATGTACCAGGAGTTGGCGGACATGGCCTGCGAACGCATCACCGCCGGTATCACCCGCGCGCTGGTGGGCGAGCGGCCCATCAAGGCCTTGCTTGATCCGTACAATCCCACCAGCTCCACCATCCACGTGAACTTCACCACATCGAAAACCAGCCGCTGGCAGACCGACGCCCGGCGCTGTCACATCAACTGGGTCATCCTTGACAGCGACTGGGAGGCCGAGTTCTGCCGCGTGGCCGAGTCGCACCCACGGGTGAAAGCGTACGTCAAGAACCACAACCTTGGCCTGGAAGTACCGTATCGCTACGGCTCCGAGACGCGCAAGTACATTCCCGATTTTATCGTGCTGGTGGATGACGGCCATGGCGACGACGACTTGCTGCACCTGATTGTCGAGATCAAAGGCTACCGGCGTGAGGATGCCAAAGAAAAGAAGGCCACCATGGAGACCTACTGGGTGCCCGGAGTGAATAACCTGGGCAAGTACGGTCGCTGGGCCTTCGCCGAATTCACCGAGGTATATCAGATCGCGGCTGACTTTGAGGCCAAGGTCAAAGCCGCGTTTAACGAGATGATTGCAGTCTTGCTCACGGACAAGGCCAACTGAGCGAACTGGGCACGAATATCGTGTACACTGTATGCGTGTTCGCGATCTATTGAGAGGTGCATGCTATGAAGAACATCACGCTGAGTGCTGATGAAAAGCTGATCGAGGCCGCCCACGCGCGCGCGGGCCGAGCACACTACCCTGAACGAGCTGTTCTGCCACTGGCTGGCCGAATACGCGAGTCACTATGAGCGCCTGCAACGCTATGACCAGGTCATCAGCGCGCTGCGCGGCAAGGTGCGGGTCGGACGCAAGCTCACACGGGATGAAATGCATGAGCGCTGAGTGCTTCATCGACACCAACCTGTTTGTGTATCAGCTCGCAGCGCTAGACGCACGCAAAACTGCCACGGCAGACCACTCTACTGTAGGAGTCTCTGCTGCCCTTGGCGTGTGGTCAGCAAATGTCGTAGACTCACCTCCACAGGAGGAACGACCATGATTCTGCCAAAGAAAACGGCGAAAGTCGATCAGGAACTCACTCTTGCCCACCGTCGCGCCTATATGCAATTGCCTCTTGAAGAGCGTCGGAAGCGCCTCGCTGCGCAAGCGGACCAGATGGCTGAACATTACGAGCAAGAGCCAGAGCGCACAGAGCGGATCGTCTGGCAGGGAGGGGACATTGTCGAGCCCTAATCCCGTTACACCACAACGGGGGGAAATCTGGCTCGTCAATTTTGACCCGACGGTGGGGACAGAGATCCAAAAGACGCGTCCTGCAGTGGTGGTGAGTTCCGACGCAGTCGGGCGCCTACCCATCAAGTTGGTTGCCCCGCTGACGGACTGGAGGGAGTATTTTGCGCCCAACATCTGGCATGTGCGGATCGATCCGGACACCACCAATGGCCTGACCAAAGTCTCGGCGGTCGATACCTTGCAATTGCGTGGCATGGATCGACAGCGCTTCATCCGCAAACTCGGGGACGTCACGCCCACAATTATGGAAGCGATTGTCCTGGCTATTGCTGCCATTATTGAATATCCGTAGTATCGCAGAGTGTCTGGGCAGGTTTCACGGGGTAATGGCACCTATGCTCATGGGGGGCGACCTGGTCGGGCTTGGAACAGGTCCATCTGCAGCCCAGGGGAGTAATCTTGCCTAACCCCGGCTTGCAAGCGACTGCCAATAGCCTGCGCTCGTGCCTCGCTGCGGCTATTGGAGGCGACTGAAGCCCAGCGATCTACAGCACGGCCAGCGTATCGAGCGCCTCAGTATTGAGAACCTTTTCTGGAAGGGTGACAGCGTACCATGGCACGGATACCCCAGAAACCCAGGACCGTTGAAACTTTCACCCACGAGAAAGCCCGGCGCAAGAACATCCCCACCGCCGAATACCAGTCGGTGATGCAGAAAGAAGCGGAGAGCCCCGTCCGCGTGGCCTACGAGCGCCGCAACCGCGACCTGGACCCACAACTGGTCTGGCGCGGCAAGGATGAGCAGGACTGGTCCGATCTCGTGGTGCATGCGCCACCGCTCTACATTCAGGAGAAAGTCCATCCCAAGGTGCTGATCGACGACCTGCTCAAGCAGACGCGCGAGCGGCGCGAGCATGAAGTCGGCGCACAAGCTGACCTTTTCGCCGACTTCAACGGCATCCCCACGGGCGTGGACAAGACCGAGTTCTACCAGCACGACCAGAACTGGTCCAACCGCATGATCCTCGGCGACAGCCTGCAGGTGATGGCGTCGCTCGCCGAGCGCGAGGGACTGCGCGGCAAGGTGCAGTGCATCTACATCGACCCGCCCTACGGGATCAAATTCAACTCGAACTTCCAGTGGTCAACCACTAGCCGAGATGTAAAGGATGGTAATACCGATCACATCACCCGCGAGCCAGAGCAGGTGAAGGCGTTTCGGGATACCTGGCGCGATGGGATTCACTCATATCTTACTTATCTGCGTGACCGACTGACCGTGGCGCGCGATCTGCTGGCCGACAGTGGGTCGATTTTCGTGCAGATCGGGGATGAGAACGTCCACCGCGTGCGGGCGTTGATGGACGAGGTGTTTGGCGAAGATAATTTCGCTGCGGAGATTGTCTTTCAGAAGACCTCCTCGACATCCTCAGACGAACTCTCTGGCGTGTTTGATTGCTTGCTTTGGTTTAGCAAATCGGCCACAAGGAAGTACCGGCCACTGTTCCAACTTAAATCACCAGGTGACGAAGGGGCAACGCAGTATTCCCTCGGCGAAAGTGAGGACGGTGTTCACCGGACGCTTTCCGATTGGGGAGATCTCGGCGTTGATGCTGGATTGTTGAAGATCTTCTCCCACGACAACATTACGAGCCAGAGGCCGGCACAGGGAGACGACGTTCGAGACTTCACCTATGAGGGAAAGCCGTTTGAGGCCAAGAAAGGCACGTTTAAGACAGATGCGACTGGGTTAAGGCGCATTTCGCATGCGAAGCGGATGATCTTCATCGGAAACACGCTTCGCTACGTTCGCTTCCTAAACGATTTCAGAATTTTCCCATACTCGAATCTTTGGACTGACACCACGACCTCTGGGTTTGCTGATCCCAAGGTCTACGTCGTTCAAACAAACCGTTCGGTGGTCGAGCGTTGCATCCTTATGACCACCGACCCCGGCGACCTCGTGCTCGACCCCACCTGCGGTTCCGGCACCACGGCCTATGTAGCCGAGCAATGGGGCCGGCGCTGGATCACCATCGATACGTCCCGTGTGGCTCTCGCCCTGGCCCGCGCCCGCATCATGGGCGCCCGGTATCCCTACTATCTGCTCGCCGACTCACCCGAGGGCCAGTTGAAGGAGGCCGAGGTCACGCGCAGCGCACCGTCGAGCCAGCCGACGCGCGGCGACATCCGCCAGGGCTTTGTCTATGAGCGAGTACCACACATCACGCTGAAGTCCATCGCCAACAATGCTGAGATCGACGTGATCTGGGAGCAATGGCAGACCAAGTCGGAACCGTTGCGCGACGTACTAAACAAGGATCTGCAGAAGTCCTGGCAGGAGTGGGAGATCCCGCGCGAAGCCGAGGCTAAGTGGTCCGCCAAGGCGAAGCAACTACATGCTGACTGGTGGCAGGCGCGCATCGCGCGTCAGAAAGAGATCGACGCCTCGATCGCCGCCAAGGCCGAGTTCGAATACCTCTACGACAAGCCCTACGACGACAAGAAGCGCGTGCGTGTAGCCGGGCCGTTTACGGTGGAAAGCCTGTCGCCGCACCGCGTGTTGGGGGTGGATGAGAACGACGAGCTGATCGACGGCGTTGCGGAATCAGAAGACGGTTACGGCGAGGAGCGAGGCTTCGTCCAGATGATTCTGGAGAACCTCAAGACCGCCGGGGTGCAGCAGGCGCACAAGGAGGACAAGATCGCCTTCACGTCGCTCACGCCCTGGCCGGGCGAGCTGGTCTGCGCCGCAGGGCGCTATATCGAGGGCGACGCCGAGTCCGGCAGCGAGAAACGCGCTGCCATCTTCATCGGCCCCGAGTTCGGCACCGTCTCCCGCCCCGATCTGGTGGCCGCCGCTCGCGAGGCTGGCGATGCCGACTTCGATGTACTCATTGCCTGCGCCTTTAACTATGATGCTCACTCCTCGGAATTCCACAGGCTCGGTCGCATCCCCGTGCTCGAGGCGCGCATGAACGCCGACCTGCACATGGCCGACGACCTGAAGAACACCGGCAAGGGCAACCTCTTCGTCATTTTCGGCGAGCCGGACATCGACATCCTCCCGGCGGAGGACGGCAAGGTTCAGGTGAAGGTCAACGGCGTGGACGTCTTCCACCCCAACACCGGCGAGGTGCGCAGCGACGGCGCCGAGGGCATCGCCTGC
>Ga0137403_10010182_pt1 | contig 10422 bp, 8 predicted proteins | sample CZOMad2_1_16fung_FD_122057 | JGI IMG/M metagenome (GOLD analysis project Ga0137403, IMG submission 122057) | Vadose zone soil fungal communities from Angelo Coast Range Reserve, California, USA - CZOMad2_1_16fungal (Hybrid Assembly) | ecosystem: Environmental > Terrestrial > Soil > Vadose zone... | reverse complement strand
ATCGGTTTGCTATACTCCGCCCCCCATGCGCACCCACTATTGCGGCAAGCTGACCGCCGCGCTCCTAGGGAAAACCGTGACGCTCGCCGGCTGGGCGCACCGCCGCCGCGACCACGGCGGGGTGATTTTCATCGACCTGCGGGACCGCGAGGGCCTCGCGCAGGTGGTGTCCGACCCCGACCGCAAGGACAGCTTCGCGACGGCCGAGCGCATCCGCAACGAGTTCGTGCTGAAAGTGACCGGCGTGGTGCGCAGGCGCCCCGAGGGCACGATCAATCCCAATATCGCCTCGGGCGAGGTCGAGGTGCTCGCGCACGAAATCGAGATCCTCAACCCCTCGCTTACGCCGCCTTTCCAGCTCGATGAAGAGAATCTTTCGGAGACCGTGCGTCTCACGCACCGCGTCATCGATCTGCGCCGCGAGCCCATGCAGAAGAATCTCAAGCTGCGCTATCGCACGGCGATGGCCGTGCGAAGATATCTCGACGAGCACGGCTTCATCGACATCGAGACGCCGATGCTCACGCGCTCGACGCCCGAGGGCGCACGCGACTACCTCGTGCCCTCGCGCGTGAATCCCGGCGAGTTCTTCGCGCTGCCGCAGTCGCCGCAGCTGTTCAAGCAGCTCCTGATGATCGCGGGCTACGACCGCTATTACCAGATCACCAGGTGCTTCCGCGACGAGGACCTGCGCGCCGACCGGCAGCCGGAGTTCACGCAGATCGACTGCGAGACTTCGTTCCTCGGGGAAACCGAGATCCGCGCGATCTTCGAGGGCTTGATCCGTTCCGTATTCAAGGACGCGCTCGGGGTCTCGTTGCCGGACCCGTTGCCGGTGATGAGCTACGCGGACGCGATGCGCGATTACGGCTCGGACAAGCCGGACCTGCGCGTGCCGCTCAAGTTTACCGAGCTTACCGAGGCGATGAAGTCGGTGGATTTCAAGGTATTCTCCGGCCCGGCCAACACTGCGGGCCATCGCGTGGCAGGACTGCTCATCCCGAAAGGGGGAGAGCTCACTCGCGGCGAGATCGACGCGTATACCGAGTTCGTCGGCATCTACGGCGCCAAGGGCCTCGCCTGGATCAAGTTCAACGACATCGCGAAAGGGCGCGGGGGCATGCAGTCGCCGATCGTGAAGAACCTTTCGGATGCGGCGCTGAAAGCGGTACTCGATGGCTCCGGCGCGAAAAACGGCGACCTGATGTTCTTCGCCGCGGGAAAGATCAAGGTGGTCAACGACGCGCTCGGCGCCCTGCGCGTGAAGATCGGCCATGAGAAGGGCTACGCGCAAACCGGCTGGAAGCCTCTGTGGGTGGTGGACTTCCCGATGTTCGAGTACGACGAGGAGGCAAAGCGCTGGAACGCGATGCACCACCCGTTCACCGCGCCCAAGGAGGGCCACGAGGATCTCCTCGCGCGCGATCCCGGCGCGGCGCTCGCCAAGGCCTACGACATGGTGCTGAACGGCTCGGAGATCGGCGGGGGCTCGGTGCGCATCCACCGCGAGGAAGTGCAGTCCAAGGTGTTCAGGGCTCTTTCTATCGGGCCGGAGGAAGCCAAGCAGAAGTTCGGATTCCTGCTCGAGGCGCTGCAATACGGCGCGCCGCCGCACGGAGGCATCGCCTTCGGCCTGGATCGCATCGTCGCCATGATGGCCGGCACCGAGTCGATCCGCGACGTGATCGCCTTTCCCAAGACGCAGCGCGCGCAGGACTTGCTCACCCATGCTCCGTCGCCGGTGGACGAGAAGCAATTGCGCGAGCTGCATATCCGCCTTCGCACGACGGAGAAATGAAAGCATGAACGCCGAATGGATCAAGGACGCGGCGAAGGCGGGCGTGTTCCAGCTCTCCGCCGACGCGCGCGAGCTCGCCCGCGCGGCGGCCGCGGCGGGGCTCATGGTGATCTACGTCGATATCCACCACGCGCACGACAGGGAGGATTTCCTCGCCGAGGTGTCGCGCGCGCTCCGCTTTCCCGAGAAGCTCACCGCCGACTGGAGCGCCTTTGCCGGCGGCCTGAAAGACCTGTCGTGGATTTCCGCGAAGGGCTGGGTGGTGATCCTCGAGAAGAGCAAGCACTTCTGCGGCGGGCACGGGCACGAGGCGACCGAAGCGCTCGACGCCATGGAAGCGGCCGCCGAGCACTGGCGCGGGCAGGGCAAGCCCTTCTGGACGCTGATCGGCGGGCCGGAGGGCTGGAAATCCGGCTGGCCGGACATGCCGCCGGGGTGAACCGCCCCTCACCCTAGCCCTCTCCCAGAAGGAGAGGGGACTGATTGGCTCCCTCTCCCGCCTGCGGGAGAGGGTTGGGGTGAGGGTGCCTGTCAGTTCTCCGCTTCCAATCCCATCGCTTTCCGGAATTCGCGCCTGACTTCCTCCGGTTGGCCGTAGTGCCACCTGAAGTCCTCGAGGAGCTGCTTCCAGAACGGGTGCGCGCGGTATTGCGCCAGCGTCATGCCCTCGGTGTAGAGCTTCCTGCCGATATTGGGCAGCTCGACGCTGCGGTTGCGCGCCGGATCGCGGATAAGGCCTTTGGGATCGTTTCCGTCCGCGATCGCGTCCAGATCGCGGAACAGCTGCTTGCGCAGCATCGAGATTCCGCGGTCGCTCGCGCCGAGGTTCTCTTTCGTGCGGTCGGCGATCGCTCCCTGGCCCACCCAGGCGACGATGTCCTGGTTGATGACGTGGCTGGTGATCCAGCGGCCGGTCCGATCCCTGATCGGCGCCGTCCACGCCGGGATGCCTTTCTGCTCGTAGGGCTCGGACTCCTTAGGGACGCGGATAAACGACCAGGTCACCGAGAGCATGTTCTCGTCGTCCACCGGAACGCGCCACTCGAAATGCTCGCCCAGGAAAAACCCGTTCGGCCACAGGCACACGCGGCCCGTGGTCCACAGCGGATCGCTTTCGTCCGAGCCTTCGCGCACGCGCTTGTAGACGAAACCATGCTCGAATTCGTCGAAGCCGATCTTCAGATGCGCAGCCGAGTAGGGTCCGGTCCTGCCCTCGAGCCGCGTCCTCCAGTTCTCGTGCATCCATTCGAAGTGCACCGGGTCGATCGAGTTCTCCTGCGCCTGGAGCCAGTTGCAAGGCACTTCCGCGAACACGATCTGCACGAACCCGTTTTTCCACGAGAACGGCTCCCAGTCCGGGAGGAGGGGCGCGGGCCGCGGGCCGAGATAGGCCCAGAGGAGCCCGGCTTTCTCCTGAACGGGGTAGGCCGTGGTCCGGATTCTTTTTTTCAGCCGTCCCTGCGGATCGAATTTCTCCTCGAAGGGCTGCTCGGTGCACTTGCCGCTCTCGTCGTACACCCAGCCGTGGTAGTGGCAGCGCAGGCCGCATTGCTCGACGTAACCGTAAGCGAGGTCCGCCGCGCGATGCCTGCAATGCCGCGCGATCAAGCCGTAGGTGCCGGACAAGTCTCTGTAGACGACGAGGTCCTCACCCATGATGCGCACCGGCTTGATCGCGCTCGTCTCCAGCTCGCTCACCGCGGCGACCGGCTGCCAATAGCGGCGCAGGAGCTCGCCCATCGGCGTGCCCGCGCCGACCTGGGTCAAGGTTCTGTTTTTCTCCGCGCTCAGCATCATTCCACCTTCGCGCCCGAGGCCTTGATCAGGGCCTCCCAGCGCGGGAAATCGCGCCGGTAATTCTCGGCGAACTCCTCGGGTGTGTTGCCGATCGGCAGCTGCCCCATCGCGATCAGGCGTTCCGAGACCTCGGGCATTCTCAGCACCTCCACGATCTCGCGCGACAGCCGCTCGACGATAAGTCTGGGCGTTCCCGCCGGCAGGTACGCGCCGCCCCAGACCGGCATCTCGAATCCGGGGAAGCCCTGCTCGGCGAAAGTGGCGAGCTCCGGCCAGGCGACGAAACGCCTGGGGCCGGTGATCGCAAGCGCTCGGACCTTTCCCGCGGCAGCCAGAGGCTTCGCGATCAGAATGCTCGCCCAGGCCACGTCCAGCGTGCCGTTCATCACGTCCGTGGTCGCCTGAACCTCGCCCTTGTAGGGGACGTGGTTGAGCGGCACGCCGTACTCCTTTTCCAGGATCACGCCGAAGAGGTGCAGCGAGGTGCCGACGCCGATCGACCCGTAGCTCACAGGCCGACCGAGCTTCTTCGCCCATTCGACGAAGCCTTTCAAGTCCCGGTAAGGTGCATCCGCGGGCCCGATAAGGAGCACGTTGCCGGTGCTCATCTGGGTCACCGGCTCGAAGTCCTTCACCGGGTCGTAGGGGAGATTGGCGCGCAGCACGCGATTGCCCACCATCGAGCTCATGATGGTGACGAGAAAGGTGTAGCCGTCGGGCGGCGCTTTCGCCGCTTCCGCCGTGCCCAGAACGGTCGCCGCGCCCGGTTTGTTGTCCACCACGACCGGTTGCCCGAGCCGAACCGAGAGTTTCTCCGCGATGATGCGGCACATGACGTCGATATTGCCGCCGGCGACCGAAGTCGAGATAAGGCGGATCGGCTTCGAAGGCCACTTGTCCTGCGAGTGGGCCGCGCCGCACAGCGCGGCGGTGACGGCGAGCAGGAAGCCTCGCGCAATCCTGCCGTTCATGGATTCCTCCTTTGCACTATTATTCCCGGCCCGCCGCCCTATGACTACTGTTTACAAGATCCCCCGCTCCGTGCTGGTGGTGATCCACACCCCGGACCTGCAGGTGCTGATGATGCAGCGCGCCGGCTGGCAGGATTTCTGGCAGTCGGTCACGGGCAGCCTCGCGCACGAGTCCGAGCCCCTTCGCGACGCGGCGATCCGCGAGGTGCGCGAGGAGACGGGTCTGGATGCGACGCGCTACGACCTGCGCGACTGGGGCATCGAGAACCGCTTCGAGATCTTCAAGAAGCACCGCAACCGCTACGCGCCGGGCGTGACGTACAATCTCGAGCACGTCTTCAGCCTCTCGGTGCCCGAGCCGCTTCCCGTGACGCTCGACCCCGCGGAGCACCTGAGCTACAAATGGCTGCCGCATCGCGAGGCCGCCGCACTCACGATCTCCTGGACCAACCGCGACGCGATCCTCGCCCTGCCTCAAAGGCTGGGCGTCAGCGCCCGGTAGGACTCCAAAGCTTGCGGCGGAATATGCGGTTGCGGCATGCTGTTGGCATGTGCCTGACCCCGATCCGCTTCGGCACCGGTCTCTTTACGCTCTTCACGCTCGCCGTCGCGCCCGGCCTCGTTCCCGCTGCTGCCGCCGACGCGATCGAGGCCCGGATCGAGCGGCAGGGAGAATACATCACGGTGAACGCATCGGTCCTGATGCAGGTCGATGCGCGAATCGCCTGGGAAGTGCTCTCGGATTACGACCATCTCGCCCGGTTCATCCCGGACATGAAGAGCTCGCGCGTCGTGTCGCGGGACGGCAACCGTGTCCTGGTGGAGCAGAAGGGCGAGTTCGGATTCTTCTTCTACCGGCAGCCGGTCGACGTGGTGCTCGAAGTGGTGGAGTACCCGATGCGCCGGATCGACGCGCGCCGGATCTCGGGAAACATCCGCGACCTGCAGACCCGCTACGACCTCACGGCGTCGGATGCGGGAGTGAAGCTCGACTACACCGGACGCTTCATACCGGAATTCTCCGTGCCCCCTCTATTCGGCCTGCCGATGGTGCGAAGGGTCGTCGAGCGCCGGTTCCGCGCCATGGTCGAGGAGATCGCGCGGCGCGACGCGCTCGCGCGCGACCGGCCGAAGGACTGAAGAGGTCCCCGGCCGGCCCGCGCTTGCGTTTCCCGCGGGATCAGAACTTGTACAGACCCTGCAGCGCGATGGTCATCAGGGTCTTGCTGGTCGCGCCCTGATAGTCCCTGAACACCGCGTTGGTCCCCTGGTCGCGACGCACCTCGGCACGCGCCTCGAAGTTGTCGGCGGCCAAGTAGGCCCCCGTAGCGGTCACCTCGCGGTACTTCGTGCCGGCGACGCCGAACCGGAGGCCGTCCTTGTCGTCGAAGTTCTCCACGCGCAGCGCGCCGCGGATCCTACGCGTGAACATGTAGCTGCCGTAACCGGCGAAGCCGGTGTACTTCTGGCTGGTCGTGGCTCCGCCGCCGACTGGGACGTCCTGGCTGACGTTGAGCACCTCGGCGCCGACGCTTATGGCATCGGTAATGTTGTAGGAGCCGGTCGCGTTGATGCTGGTACGGGTGCCGTTACCCGTTCCCGCCGGCTCTTTGCCCGAGTAACCCGAAATGGCGATGTTGAGCGGTCTGATCGGGTTGAGCGTCGCGCCGAGCTCCACCGTCTTGTCGCGGTTCTGGTCCGTGAGCTGGTCCCAGCCGTTGTTGACCCCTGCGATCAGGCTGACCGTGTTGCTCAGCGCCCAGGTCGCGCGCACCCCGGTGTGGGTGAACGGTATCGCACCGAAAAGGATCGAGCGCGAGACATTGGCGTTGCTCGGACTCCAGATCACCTCGGTTCCCTGCAGGGTGGCGAACTTGCCCGCGATCAAGGTCAGCGGCCCGCCCGAGTACTGGGCGTAGGCCTGGGTGACGTCGAACAAGGATGCGCTTGTATCGGGGAAGGAATGGATCACCTGGGCGTCGCTGCCTACGGTGACGTTGACCAGGCCCCCGAAACCCTCTTTCGGCAGCTTGGAGACGCTCAAGCCGAACTGATGCAGCGCGAAGGAGTTGTTCTGGTTGTCGAAGACTCGCGGTGGACGCGTTGCGACACCGTTGACACCGCCCTCGATGTTCCTGTCCGCGTGCGAGTACCCCGCATCGATGTACCCGTTCACGCTGATGCCCGAGGCGTCGAGTACCTGCCCGAGCGTGGGAGCCCTGGCCGCCTGGGCCAGCGCCACCGTGGGAGCCGCCAAGGCGGCGGAGACTGCGGATGCAATGAGAAGCTTCTTCATGATGAGCGTCCTTTCGTGGGTGGGAAAAATAATTCCACTGATTTTTATTTCGACTTCGAACCTGCCGGGCTCCTCAGCCGGGTCGTATCGGGCTCGCGCCCCATACGTCCTCCCCGTTTTCCTGCCCGTCCCGACCAACTCACCTGGTTTCGCTCGTACTGCCCTCCTGTTATGACATGTGAATAAATTCCGGTAGCTGTTACCCGGAAGCGGCGCAAGGATAGACCAAAACGCGGGTTTTTCCAACTCCCGCGTAGACCCCCTCTTGGCCGGGCCTGGGCTGCTATGATGGACGTGAATTCAGGCAATGGGCCTGCCTGATTCCACCTCAAAGCGCCGTGAACCTACACGTTTCCACCTACAACATCCACAAAGGGTTCTCGCAGTTCAACCGCCGCATGATGATCCGCGAGCTGCGCGAGCATCTGCAGCTCCTCGGCGCGGACATCATTTTCCTGCAGGAGGTGCAGGGGCGGCACAGCCGCCACGCCGCGCGTTTCGAGGACTGGCCGGAGGAGCCGCAATACGAATTTCTCGCCGATCAGGTGTGGCCGGATTTCGCCTACGGGCGCAACGCAGTCTACGACCACGGCCACCACGGCAACGCGATCCTCAGCCGCTACCCGATCGTGCGCGCCGAAAACCAGGACGTCTCGCACCATGCGCTGGAGCGCCGCGGCATGCTTCACTGCGAGATCGAGCTGCCGGAGGGGGCGCAGCGCCTGCACTGCATCTGCGTGCACCTGGCGCTGCACGAGCGCGGCCGGCGCCACCAGGTGGGCGCGATCATCGAGCGCTTGCATCGCGAGGTGCCCGAGGGCGCGCCTGTCGTCGTCGCCGGCGATTTCAACGACTGGCGCAACCGCGCCGGAAAGCGCCTCGAGCTGGACCTGGGTCTGGAGGAGGCCTGCCGCGACCACCGCGGCAAGCCCGTGCGCACCTTCCCGAGCGCCTTTCCGATGTTGCGGCTGGACCGCATCTACGTGCGCGGATTCCGCGTGCGCCACACGCACGTGCACCACGGGCCGATGTGGCGGCGCCTGTCCGACCACGCCGCGCTCTCCGCGCATCTGCAGCTCGAGTAGGGACAGCGCATGGAGGTCGAGTTTCTGCCGGGCAACCGGCTGACGCTGCTGCGCTCGGGCGTGGAGTATTTCCCCGCGCTCGAAGCGGCGATCCGCGGGGCGCGGCGCGAGGTCTTCCTCGAGACCTACATCTACGCCGGCGACGCGACCGGCCGGCGCATCACCCACGCGCTTTGCGAAGCCGCCGCGCACGGCGCCGCGGTCCACGTGCTCGTCGACGGCTTCGGTGCGAGGGACATGCCCGAGGAGTTCAGGCGCGAGCTGCGCGAGGCGGGCGCGCGCCTGCTCGTGTTTCGCCCCGAGATCTGGCGCTTCCGCTTCCGGCGCGACCGCCTGCGGCGCATGCACCGCAAGATCGCGGTGGCCGACGGGCGCGTCGCCTTCGTCGGCGGCATCAACATCATCGACGACATGGACACGCCGCGGCAGGTGCCGCCGCGCTACGACTACGCCGTGAAGATCGAAGGGCCGCTCGTCGCGCGGGTCCAGGAAGCCGCGGTGCGGCTGTGGAACCGCATCGCGCTGGCGAGGCTCGAGCACCGCTTTCGCATCAGCCACCCGGTGCCGCCGCACGCGGCGCACGCGGGCAGCCAGCGCGCGGCGCTCGCCGTGCGCGACAACCTCCGCCACCGCCGCGACATCGAGGAAGCCTATCTCGCGGCGATCGGGTCCGCGCAGCAGGAGATCATCATCGCGAGCGCCTATTTCTTCCCCGGCAGGCGTTTTCGCCGCGCGCTGGTCCGCGCCGCCGCGCGGGGCGTGCGCGTGGTGCTGCTGCTCCAGGGGCGCGTAGAGTACGTGCTGCTGCACTACGCTTCGCACGCCCTCTACGGCGCGCTGCTCGAGGCGGGCGTGGAGATCTACGAGTACCACAAGAGCTTCATGCACGCCAAGGTCGCGGTCATCGACGGCCACTGGGCGACGGTGGGCTCATCCAACATCGATCCGTTCAGCCTGATGCTCGCGCGCGAGGCGAACGTGGTGATCGAGGACCGCCGCTTCGCCGCCGAGCTGCGCGGCAAGCTCCGCGCCGACATGGAGCGGGGCGCGCGCGTGGTGGCGAAGACGCGCTGGTTCAGGCAGCCGCTCTGGAGGCGCATCCCCAACTGGATCGCCTACGGACTGACGCGATTCACCATGGGCATGTTCGGCTTCGGCGGGCGGTTTTGACGACTCAACTGCGGCGCGAGTAGAGTTAGGGCGCAGCCGTTGGGCTTATCCGGGAGGATGTCCGCATGCCAAGGTATTCAACGGAATCCATTCGTACCGTCGCGCTGGTCGGCCATACCGGCGCGGGCAAGACCACCCTGGCGGAGGCGCTTCTCGCCAAGGCGGGCGCCATCCCGGCCGCGGGAAGCGTCGAAAAAGGCAACACGGTCTGCGATTTCGATCCGCTGGAAAAGGAGTACAGGCACTCGCTCAATTCCGCCCTGGTCAACTTCGCCTGGAAGAACACCCATATCCACCTGATCGACACGCCGGGATCGCCCGACTTTATGGGGCAAGCCATAGGGGCCTTGGCCGCGGTCGAGACAGCGGTCGTGGTGGTGAACGCCGAGACCGGCATCCAGCTTGCCACCGACCGCATGTTGAAATGGGCGGCAAAGCGGAACCTGTGCCGCATGATCGTGATCAACCGCATCGACGCGGAAAACGCCGACCTCGAGTCGATGCTCGAGCGCATCCAGCAGGCGGTCGGACGCGAATGCCTGCCGATCAACCTGCCCTCGAACGGCGGGAAGGACGTCGTGGACTGCTTCTTCAGTCCCGACGGCGAGGCGGATTTCTCCTCGGTCAAGGAAGCGCATTCGGCGCTCGTCGACCAGGTGGTGGAGGTGGACGAGGCGCTGATGGAGAAGTACCTCGAGCAGGGCGAAGTGGAGCCCGAGCAGTTGCACGCGCCCTTCGAGAAAGCGCTGCGCGAAGGGCACCTTATTCCGGTGTGTTTTACCTCCGCGAGAAACGGCGCGGGCATCGAGGCGCTGCTCGACATCTTCGTGAACCTCGCGCCGAACGCGACCGAGGGCAACGCGCCGCCGTTTTTGAAGGGCGAAGGCGCGGAAGCGCAGGAGTTCTACGCCGTGCCCGGACCCAAGGCGCACGTGCTCGCGCACGTCTTCAAGGTGGTGATCGACCCTTTCATCGGCAAGGTGGGGATCTTCCGCGTGCACCAGGGCACGGTGACGCCGAACACGCCGCTCTTCGTCGGCGACGGCCGGCGCCCGTTCAAGGTCGGGCACCTGTTTACGATGCAGGGCAAGGACTACGTCGAGACCGACGCCTTGGTGCCCGGGGACATCGGCGCCGTGACCAAGGTCGAGGAGATCGAGTTCGACCGCGTGCTGCACGATTCGCACGACGAGGACCACATCCACCTGCGTCCGCTCGAATTTCCGGTGCCGATGCACGGCATCGCGGTCGAGACCAAGAAGAAGGGCGACGAGCAGCGCCTGTTCGAAGTGCTGCACAAGCTCG
>Ga0137403_10010181_pt1 | contig 10423 bp, 7 predicted proteins | sample CZOMad2_1_16fung_FD_122057 | JGI IMG/M metagenome (GOLD analysis project Ga0137403, IMG submission 122057) | Vadose zone soil fungal communities from Angelo Coast Range Reserve, California, USA - CZOMad2_1_16fungal (Hybrid Assembly) | ecosystem: Environmental > Terrestrial > Soil > Vadose zone... | reverse complement strand
TTAGTATCGGCACGCAGGGTGGTCAGCGAATCGAAGCGAGTTCGCAGTTCACGCTCTAAATCTTCTCCGGGGTATGGTTCGGGATCGGCGTAAAAAGCTAGCATGAGGGCACGCGCGGGTTTTGTGGCATCGAGGGGAAGGCGATGCGGAGTGTCGCGCAGCAGAGTTATGCCACGATCTGAAATATTTTGTGCTTCGCCTTGCCATGCGATGTGGCCGAATTTTTGGTTGATGGCGTTGATGTCGACTAGGCGAGTCTTGTCCAAGCCGAGTTTGGCTTTTGCTTGCAGGATCCGGCGTACAGAAGCATCGAGACGTTCGCGCGAAATGCGGCCGGACTTAACGGCGCTTTGCAGGCCTTCGAACGCGGCGTCGGGGACCGGTGGCATCAGCAAGGCGTCCGCGCCGGCCTCGAACGCGCGGACGGCCGCCTCGCCTGGGGCGAAGCGAACGGTGATGCCACCCATGTCCATGGCATCGGTGACCACGAGTCCTTCGAATCGCAGCTCTTTGCGCAAAAGATCGGTGAGAATTCGCGACGACAGAGTCGCTGGCGTATTTGGATCCGGCTCGAGCGCGGGCACAGAGAGATGGCCGGTCATGATGCTGCCTGCACCTGCGGCGATCGCGGCGCGAAAGGGAACTAGCTCGAGCCGGTCGAGGCGTTCGCGATTGGCTTGGATGACTGGCAGATCGATGTGCGAGTCGCTGGCAGTGTCGCCGTGACCGGGAAAATGCTTAGCGGTGGCCAGCGCGCCGTTTTCTTCCACACCACGAATGAATTCTTTGACGAACTCGGCAACGCGGGCGGGATCTTCGCCGAAGGACCGCGTGTTGATAATGGGATTGTTGGGATTATTGTTGACGTCGGCGTCCGGCGCGTAGACCCACTGAATGCCCACGGCGCGAGCCTCCAGCGCCGTCACCTTACCCATGGTGTAAGCATCGCGGGGATTTCCCGCCGCGGCGAGAGCCATCGCGGTGGGAAACGATGTCCCTTCATCCAGACGCATAGCGGCGCCGCGTTCAAAATCAGCACCGATCAATAGCGGCACTTTTGCTTTAGCTTGTAATTGGTTGGTGAGCACGGCGGTGGGATACGCCTGGCTCTTTACGATGCCGAGCGGTGAACCTTGCGTGATGTTGATGAACCCGCCGACGTGCAGGTCGTTTACGCAATGCAGCATCTGCGCGTAGGCGGCGGCATCGGTCGAGGTGAAGCTGCCGTGGTACGTTGCGAAGAGGACTTGGCCGATCTTTTCATCGACAGTCATCTTGCGGAGGGTGGCCTCGACCCATTGCGAGGCCGCCGGAGAGGACCGTTGCGACGGTTTGCCTGGCTCAGAGGATTTTTTCTTGGCTGCGCCAGGTTTCGCAGCAGACGAGCGGCTTTGTGTTCGAGCAGTGTGGGCCATAAGAAAAATGATTGCGGCGGGAATCAGTAACAGAACGCCAACGCGTCCTTTCCTCAAATGCGAGTCTCCTCCGGTGCACAACGAGTGCGAAGTTTGTATATAACACACGCACATCGGCCTAACAACGCGAGCGCGAATGGAAGGTTCCACAATATTATTAGTGTAGGCAAGAGGGAGTGACGTTGTCGCAAGAAACCAAATTTGTGAGGTGCGGAGCGAGGCTGGCTGTCGGCCTGTTTATCTTAGCGGCCTGGGGCGGGTCTGACGGCGCGGTTGCGGCTACCCGGCGTTCCGGGCGGCCTGGACGAGTGCAGACTGGGCTTGACGTCTTGGAAGTGCAAAAATTTGCGGCGCTACGCAACAAGCATGTCGGACTAATCACCAATCACACCGGCCTCGATTCCGAAGGACGCAGCATCGCGGAACTGATTTCGCACGCGCAGGGAGTGCACCTGGTGGCGCTGTTCAGTCCCGAGCACGGACTTGCCGGCCGCAATGACGAGAAAATCGCATCGAAAAAAGACGCCCAGACCGGTTTGCCGATTTTCAGCTTGTATGGCGAGACCATGCGGCCCACCGACGAAATGTTGAGGGGCATCGACGCTCTGGTGTTTGATGTGCAAGACGCCGGCGTGCGTTTTTATACTTACACCACGACGATGGCGTATTGCATGGAAGAAGCCGCGAAACGCAAGATCGCGTTCTATGTGTTGGACCGGCCCAATCCCATGGGCGGCAACGTTGTCGAAGGGCCGATGCTGGATGCGGACAAGATTGCCTTCACGGCTTACTTTCCATTGCCGGTGCGCTACGGCCTTACTATCGGAGAGCTGGCGCAGTTTTTCAACGCCGAGAATCACATCAATTGCGATTTGCATGTAATTCCGATGAAGAATTGGCACCGAAATTATTTTTTCGAGAGCACCGGCGCGCGCTGGATTCCGCCCTCGCCAAGCCTGCGCACGTTGAAGGGCGCGGTCCTATACCCAGGGATTGAGATTCTGCAGGCTGCCGGCGTTTCGGTGGGCCGCGGAACAGAAACTCCCTTTGAACAATTCGGCGCACCCTGGATCAACGGGGAAGAAGTGGCCGCGGCCCTCAACGAACGGCACTTGGCCGGGCTGCGTTTTACAAATCAACCGTTTATCCCGGTGACAGGGCTGTATTCCGGGCAGCGTTGCGGCGGGGTGGCGGTGCGCATCACGGATCGGCAAGCTGTGCGCGCGATGCGCATGGGAATTGAGATTGCGACGCTTCTCAAGAAATTTTACCCGGACAAGTTTGATCCAGCGAAACTCATGCTTCTTGTGGGCAATACGGAAACTATTCGCGAACTGCAGGCTGGCGCAGCTCCCGAGAAAATTGTCGAAGGCTGGAGCGCCGATCTGAACGTATTTGAGCAGGCCCGAAAACAATATTTCCTTTACAAATAGATAGGCCGAAGTGGCAACCGGAACGGTCACCAAGGCGGCTGTGCGTGCAAACGGCTCAAGCGGACGCGCTTTAGTTTCTTTCTTTTCTCCGCAATTGCGTGTGATACATTTTGTCCATGCGAATCGTTTCGCTGCTGCCCTCGGCTACGGAGATTCTGTTTGCGCTGGGCTTCGACCGAGAAGTCGTCGGCGTCAGTCACGAATGTGATTTTCCGCCGCAGGCTCGTAACAAACGAGTGGTCATCCAGTCTCGTATTCCCAAAGACGCGGCGCCGTTGGATATCGACCGCCTCGTCCGCGAATATGTCTCCCGAGGCGAAAGTCTCTACGCCGTCGACGCGCAAGCCTTGGAAGAACTCGCTCCCGATCTGATCATCACGCAGGATTTGTGTCATGTGTGCGCCGCCTCGCCTGATGATTTGGGAGCGGCGCTGATGCGCTTTGCCGAGCGCCCAGAGGTGCTGTGCCTCAATCCGCAGGACCTTGGCGATGTATGGCGCGATATTTTGTGGGTCGGCGAACAGACCCGGCGTGGAAGGGCCGCCGAGGCGCTGCTGGAACGAATCGGCGAGCGACTTGGATCGCTAGAGCGAATTGTTGCTGACCGCGCGGAGCGTCCCCGCGTTGCCTTTCTTGAATGGTTGCAGCCATTTTATGTCGGCGGACATTGGGTCCCGGAGATGATCGAGTTGGCTGGCGGACGCGACGTCTTAGGCCGGATACACACGCCATCCTTTCGAGTGACTCTTGACGACATTGTCGCCGCTGCGCCAGAAATAATTCTCGTCTCGCCATGCGGTTATGGCGCGCGGCAGGCTCGAGATGAGTACCTCTCAATGGCGCATCCGCACGAGTGGAACGCCATTCCCGCCGTGCAGAGCGGCCGCGTGTACGCCCTGGAAGCCAACAGCTATTTTTCGCGACCTGGGCCGCGGCTCATTACGGGCATCGAGGCATTGGCGAAAGTTTTTCACCCTTCGATGGAAGTCGGGCCAGAAGCCGAAGCGGCGGAGGTGCCGATGGCAATTGTGTTAACGCAAGCGGCCAGGGCCGCCTCAGCACACTAAACCGGTTGGCCAAGTGGCAGGCAACAGATTAGTCGGCAGCGAAAGTGGGTGAGATGAGTCCGAATACTGAAGAATCAATAACACTGCCCGTTGTGGATCAGAACTCCGCTTCAAGCCGACCACATGACCGGGCGGTTTCCCGATTGTTGCCGGCTGGCCAGCTTGTTCCTTTCATTCTAGTGACGGTCTTATTCTTTCTTTGGGGTATTCCCAATAATCTCAACGACGTTTTGATCCGCCATTTCATGAAGTCGTTCGCGATAACACGCTTCCAAGCCGGTTTGGTGCAATCGGCGTTTTACATGGGATATTTTCTATTGGCCATGCCCGCAGCATTTCTCATGCGCCGCGTTGGATACAAATCGGGTTTCGTCATCGGGCTTGTACTTTTCGGAGCTGGCGCGTTTTTGTTCTGGCCCGCGGCGCTGGCCGGAAGCTACGGATTTTTTCTTCTGGCGCTCTTCGTAATCGCCAGCGGCTTGTCGTTCCTGGAGACTGCATCGAATCCCTTCATCGCCCAGTTGGGCGATCCGGACAGCTCGGAGCGCCGTTTGAATTTCGCGCAAGCCTTTAATCCGCTAGGCGCGATCACGGGAGCCCTGATCGGCACGGTGTTCATTTTTTCCGGGATCGAGCTGACGCCGCAACAAGTCGCCCTACAACAGGCCAGTCATACCTATGAAGCGTATCTCCGCTCCGAAACCCTTCGCGTAGTGAAACCCTATCTGGTCATTGGCGCGATCGCGTTAATATGGGCGGTGCTTATCCTGCGCACGAAATTTCCGTCGATTCATAGCGAGCACGAAAATGAGTCCGGTGACCGCGGGCACCTGCGCGATCTCTTCCGGTATCCTCATTTCCTTTTCGCCGTCGTTGCCCAATTCTTCTACGTAGGCGCGCAAGTTGGAACGTGGAGCTACTTCATCACCTATGTTCAGGAGTACGCGCATCAATCCGAAAAGGTTGCCGGCTACTTTTTAACTGGCACGCTCGCGGCTTTCGGAGTGGGGCGCTTCGCGTCGGCCTGGCTGATGCGTTTTATTGTGCCGGCCAAACTCATGGGCGCCTATTGTGTCGCCAATATTATTCTGGTTGCGATTGCGGTGCTAACCCCCGGATGGCTGGGCTTGTGGTGCGTTTTTCTCACCAGCTTTTTCATGTCCCTCATGTTCCCAACTATTTTTGCGCTCGGCCTGAAAGGCCTGGGACCCAACACCAAGCTCGGCGGCTCGCTCTTGGTGATGGCGATTGTTGGCGGTGCCGTTCTCACGCCGCTCATGGGGTTCATCTCCGAAAAGACGCACAGCCTTGCACAGGCATATTCCGTCCCCTTGCTCGCTTATCTGATCATTGCGCTCTATTCCTTTTGGGGCTCGCAGCAGCGCAACGCGCATTTTGTCGCCGATTAATCCCGAAGCAACGAAGAGGAGAGTCATGGTCAGAGCAAGGAGACAACCACTTTGTTCTTTGCAACGTTGGCCCCTTTTGCTGACAGCAATATTTATGGCCCTTACCGTTGCCGCGCAGAGTTCACAGCAGACTTCGCCCACCAATTCTCAGGACGCCCAAACGATCGATCAAACCTGGCAACGCGCCAGCTCTAAATACGATTCCGAGCGCAGCAAAATTCTCAATGAAGTGCATCGGCTAGCAAACGACGGCCCGTATCGTGCCGACTGGCAATCGCTGCAAAAGTACGAGGTCCCCGACTGGTACAAGGACGCCAAGTTTGGGATCTTCATCCATTGGGGCGTGTATTCAGTGCCTGCCTTCGGAAGCGAATGGTACCCGCGCAATATGTACCGGCAGGGCTCGGACGAATACAAGCACCACCTCAGCACTTATGGCCCGCCGGCTAAGTTTGGCTACAAGGATTTCATCCCCATGTTCCGGGCCGAGCACTTCGATCCCGCCGCTTGGGCGCATCTCTTCAAAGAAGCTGGAGCGAAATACGTCGTTCCGGTCTTCGAGCATCACGACGGCTTCGCCATGTACGATAGCGGCCTTTCTGACTGGACGGCCGCGAAAATGGGTCCGCGGCGGGATGTGCACGGAGAGTTAGCGAAAGCAGTTCGCGCTGAGGGACTGCATCTGGGTGCCTCTTCGCATCGCGTGGAGCACAATTTTTTCCTGGACGGCGGCCGCCAAATCGAATCCGACGTCAATGATCCTCAGTTCGCAGCCTTCTACGGTCCAGCCCACACCTGGATGGAAAGCAAACAAACTCTGCTGACCGACTGGACGTACGTCAGCAACGCGTACCTCGATGATTGGCTCGCTCGCGACGCAGAAATCGTCAGGAAATATAAGCCTGAACTGTTCTATTTCGATTGGTGGATCGGACAGCCCTCTGTCCGTCACCACCTCATGGACTTTGCGGCCTTCTACTACAACGATTCGGCCAGTCACGGCTCAGTCGGCGTCATTAACTACAAACAGGACGCGATGGAAGCGCATTCAGCCGTTCTCGACGTGGAGCGCGGGCAGTTGAACGACATTCGCCCGTTGTACTGGCAGACCGACACCTCCATCAGCAACAAATCGTGGGGTTTTATCGAGCACGATAGCTTCAAGACGCCCCAGGCTATCGTTCATCAACTCGTGGACATCGTCAGCAAGAACGGCAACCTGCTCGTAAATATTGGCCCCCGTCCCGACGGCACGATTCCGGACGAGGTGCAAACCGTTCTTCGCGAAGTCGGCTCCTGGCTGAAGATCAATGGTGAAGCCATCTACGGCACTCGCCCCTGGAAAATTTATGGCGAAGGCCCCACCAAGATCGTCGAAGGCGCCTTTCACGATACCGAAGCGCAGCCATTTACCGCTCAAGACTTCCGCTTCACAACGAAAAATGATGTGCTGTATGCGTGTGAGTTAGCCTGGCCGTCCGGAGGAGAAGCGGTGATTCACTCGTTCACCGCAGCACAGCTTGCCGGCCACAAAGCTGCGTCCGTATCGCTGCTGGGATCAACATCCCCGATATCATTCGATGTGCAGAACGATGGTATGCACTTGCGCCTGCCAGCTCAGCCACTCGGCAAGTACGCCCACTGCTTCAGAATTGCCCTTAGCCGCCAGACCCCGCAGGGATGAAAGAATTTACAAATCACGATTCGGAATCGGAGCGGTAGCCGCCGTCTATTTCGGCCAATATCGATTCCATGTCCCCCGTCGGAAAATTGTGCCGCGCCGCTTCACGAACAGCCTCGAGCTTTTTCCACATAGGCGTTGATCGCTCGCGACGCCGCGCAAGCCCTAGCGCGTGCCTCACCCACTCCGCAATCGACATATGGCGGGCTCGCGCAGCACTCTGGATTTCTCGATACTCCGTGTCTCGAAGAACTACTTGAAGCCTTCTAGCCATGGAACCTACTGATTGATACATCCGTCAGAAAAACCAGTTCCGAGCCGACTCTCACTTTTTTGGGGGTGCCGCCGCAGGCAGCGGGGATGGCTGAGCCGCAGAAGTGGTGGCCAGAGCCGCTTTCACGGCCGGCGAAATCTTATCTGCGTTCGCCAGTAATACGCTGACCTGCCAAATCTGCGTATCGTTTAGCGTCTCTTTGAACGCGGGCATACCGGTCAAGCGGATCCCATTCTTCGCTTTCCAATACGTTTCCCAGGCTGGATCGTCGGTCACCCCCTTGCCGTTGAAAAGCTCCGGGGGCTTGGGAAACATGCCCTTTGCGATATTGCTCTTGCCTTCTCCCGGCGATCCGTGGCAAACAGCGCAGTTCTGTTTGTAAACGTCACCGCCGGCGAGGTAGGTTGCCTCATTTAAGGGAACCGGCGCCGGATCGGTGTGCGGATCCTTGCCGATCCGAGCGTTCAATGCACCGTGGGCGAGCTTCTTCTCAAGCAGCATGGGTGGATCCCCGACCGCGACCGGCGCCCATCCCGTCGTGAAGTAAAACCAAGCGCCTGCCGCCACCAACAGCACGCCGATCAATATCCCGATAAGAAACGCTTTGAACATGATCCAGTTTTCTCCCTCAATTTGTTCTGCTTCCTGCGATAGCCACTCGAAATTCTTGAGTTCTCCTCGCTGAGAACGCGCGGAATGCGCGATAGTGTACAGTTCAGCGGCCGTTTCTGCACGCCGATTTATGCACGCCGAACTCAGGCAACGTCATACCGGGCTTCGTAACCTTTTGTCCCTGAAAGCCGTCCTACTCTAGGAATGAGCCGGGTTTTCCGTTAGGCTTGGGCCGGTCACCGGGTGTCGCCTAGCGTCTCCCCCCGATTGTCTCGCCAGTGGCAGACTTGCTCGCATACCTGTGACATAGACATATAGGAGCATCTGAATGGGCCATTTGAGCGCTAATCCAATGGGGCCGAATCCTTCCGGTGAACGACCTCTTGGAGGCGAGTCCGGCTCGAAGGGCCACCGCTGGTTGTGGATTGTCGCCTTAGCCGTCGTCATCGCCGTTGGCTTCTGGTATTTCCGTGGGTCGCGCTCCAGCACTGAAGCGCAAGGCCCCGGAGGGCCCGGCGGCGCCGCGGCTGGCAAAGGGCAAGGTCGGCAGGGAGCGGGAGCAGGCGGCTTCGCAGTGCCCGTGGTGGTTGCCAGCGCTCAGCGCGGCGATCTTCCCGTGTATTTCAACGGTCTTGGCACCGTCACCGCCTTCAACACGGTAACCGTCCGCAGCCGCGTCGATGGCCAGATCACCAAGATCAACTTCCAGGAAGGCCAATTCGTCCACCAGGGCCAAGACTTAGTCGACATCGATTCGCGCCCCTTCCAGGTTCAACTCGAGCAGGCCGAGGGGCAACTGGCTAAGGATCAGGCGCAGCTCCGCGACGTGCAAGTGAACTACGAGCGCTTTCAGCTTTTGTACAAAGAAGGCGTTATTCCCAAGCAGCAGGTCGACACCCAAGGGGCGCAGGTCGGGCAATTTGAAGGCTCCATCAAGGGTGATCAGGGAGCGATTGACAGCGCCAAACTCCAAATCGTGTATTCGCACGTGACCGCGCCGATCAGTGGGCGCGTTGGGCTGCGCCTGGTCGATGTCGGCAATATCGTGCATGCCACCGATTCCACTGGCCTGTTGGTGATCACTCAGTTGCAACCCATCGCGGTGATCTTTTCTCTCCCGCAGGACCAGCTTCCGCAGGTCGCGTCCAGGCTGCAAAGGGGTGAGCAATTGGTCGTAGATGCCTACGATCGCGACGACAGCACGAAAATCGAATCCGGCAAGCTGCTCACCATCGACAATCAGATCGATACCACCACTGGCACCTACAAGCTAAAGTCCGTTTTCAGCAACGATCGCAATACCTTGTTCCCGAACCAATTTGTGAACGTGCACCTGCTTGCCGACGTGAAAAGGAACCTGGTAATCGTGCCCGCCCCGGCGATCCAGCGCGGTCCCCAAGGCACCTATGTGTACGTCGTGCAGAGCGGCAACACCGCTAAAATTCAAAGCGTTACGATCGCGCAATCGACGGCCGACAAGGTTGGGCTAAGCGCGGGAGTAAATCCGGGCGACAGCGTGGTTGTTGACGGGCAAGACAAGCTCCAGGACGGCAGCAAGATAAGTCCCAACCCATCCACCGCCCCAGCGCCAAACGCCAACGGAGCGCAGCAGCCCGCCTCGCAACAGAGCAACACCCACAGCGACGCCGGCGGACGGAGGCGCACGCAAGCTCCGCAAGCCGATAGCTCCACCGGGAAGAGCCAATGAGCCCATCCAGGCCGTTTATTTTGCGGCCGGTCGCCACCACTTTATTGATGGTGGGGATTCTCCTGGTGGGCTACGTCGCGTACCGGCAGTTGCCGATCTCCGCGCTTCCGCAAGTTGATTACCCCACCATCCAGGTGCAGACCTTTTATCCCGGAGCCAGCCCCGATGTCATGGCTTCCTCCGTGACCTCTCCTCTGGAGCGCCAGTTCGGTCAAGTGCCCGGGCTGAACCAGATGACCTCGACGAGTTCCTACGGCAGCTCGATCATCACCCTGCAGTTCAATCTCGATCTCAACATCGATGTCGCCGAGCAGGAAGTGCAGGCGTCCATCAATGGCGCTTCCAACTTGCTGCCGCAGGGACTACCCAATCCGCCGATCTACAGCAAAATCAATCCTGCTGACGCGCCGATTCTCACCTTGGCGATTACTTCCAAGTCGCTGCCGTTGTCCAAAGTCGAAGACCTTACCGACACCACGCTGGCGCAGAAAATTTCGCAGCTCACTGGTGTTGGTCTGGTCAGCATCAGCGGCGGACAGCGTCCTGCGGTACGCATTCAGGCCAATCCCACGGCTTTGGCGTCTTATGGGCTAAGTCTCGAGGATCTTCGCACCGCGCTAACGCAAGCAAACGTTGACCAGGCCAAGGGAACGTTCGACGGCCCCCATCAGGCTTACACCATCAACGCCAATGATCAGCTCATTTCGAGTGACAGCTACCGCCCGCTGATCATCGCTTATCGCAATGGCGCCCCGGTTCGGCTCACCGATGTGGCCACCGTGCTCGAAGGTGTAGAGAACGTGCAGCAAGCTGCCTGGGCAAAC
>Ga0137403_10010180_pt1 | contig 10423 bp, 11 predicted proteins | sample CZOMad2_1_16fung_FD_122057 | JGI IMG/M metagenome (GOLD analysis project Ga0137403, IMG submission 122057) | Vadose zone soil fungal communities from Angelo Coast Range Reserve, California, USA - CZOMad2_1_16fungal (Hybrid Assembly) | ecosystem: Environmental > Terrestrial > Soil > Vadose zone... | reverse complement strand
GGTGGCGGAATTGGCAGACGCGCCAGACTTAGGATCTGGTGCCGAAAGGCGTGCAGGTTCGAGTCCTGTCCCTGGCACAGTTGTAGTGTTTAACACAAAGCGGCGGAGCCGCCACCACCGTGCAGGTTCATGTCGGGTGGGCACCCTCTTGTCATTCCGAGCGCAGTCGAGGAATCTCTAATTTTTAACAAAGGAATAGTAAGAGATGTCTCGACTTTCGCTCGACATGACAAAGTAGATCCCTCGACGGCGCAAGAGCGCGCGGGCGCGGACTCACTGCATGAGAGTCTTTCCAGAAACAAAAATGCAACCGATAGTAGTGCTACAACATCACTTGGCCCGGAAGGAGCCGTTGCCTTCGTCGAGATACTCAGCGGTGAGATAGTGCGAAACTTGGAAGGTTTGTTTCCAACGACCATCGCTAAAGTCGCGGGAGGCTTCCAAGATTTGACTCCGCACTTCTGAGGAAGGCTTCTCGGAAAGATTCCGTCGAGCTTCCATCAAACCCCGACCAACAATTTCCTGAGGAATGGGCAAATCCAAAATCTGAATTATTTCACGCGCAATGTCGACGTTTGCGGTCGGCATTTTGTCTTCAAAACCAACTTGGAAATCCGGGCCCGCCGTGATGAGCGTATTGTGAACATCGAACGCACTTAGGGTCGCGTGGGTCCCCTCACCAGCTTTGCGATTCCAATCGGCGTCGATCATCCCTTGAACGCCAAACTGACCGCTTTGGCCGGTCCAATCGAAAGACATCACAATGTCAGCGGCGCCCGATGTATCTATTCGCGCTGCGTTGAGGGGGAACGTCCCATCCAGTTTGTCGCGGGTGAAAATGACTCCCGCGAAATCGCTGTGCTGTAACCAATCGACCAAGCGCCGAGTAACTGCTCGATCGTGATCACGCACATAAAACGAGATGGTCCCACCGTTTCCGCAGACAAGAATGTCGCCGGGCTTCGGCGCCTCGGAAAATTCCTTGGCGACGTGAAAGCCGGCTTCGTTCAAGAGCGCGACGACGTCGATGGAACGGCGGATCGTGGAGAAGCCGTGATCGGAAACGACGAAGACATCGGTGGAATCGCGAACTCGTTTCTTTTCCAGCGCACTCAATACCATGGCCAGGTCGCCATCAACCGCTTTGATGGCAGCGAGCGCTTCGGGGGACCCCGGGGCATGGTTATGTTCTGAAAGATCGGGTTCGCTCAGCCAGAGAAGTGAAAAGTCTGAAACGCCGTCACGCCATAAAAATTCGGTAAGAGCGCGTGTTGCAAAATCGTTTCGCTGCGCTGTCGTTGCGCGCGGATCATCGGGAATCGGCCCGACCAATTTTGTCATTTCCTCCCGTGCAGAGGAATCCAGCGGCGCCGCCGCGAAAATCGTAAGTGGTTTTCCTTTTATTCGGACCACGGTCCAGTCGTTGTGGCGATCAAAAAGCATTGCGACCGATTTCGCTCCCACCAGGGCGACTTTCTTTCCCGCAGCGCGCAATGATTCCACGAATGTTGGCACAGTAAGATATTTGCCGCCGGAGATTTCGTCCCCGTGTCTGATTGAATCTGGGTCGCCCATGTCGATGGGTTGGCGCGAATTAATCGCTGGACGAAATTCCAGGTTGGCCGCAAGCCCGTTGCGATTCGGATAACAACCGGTGGCGAGCGCGGCCCCATTTACATCCGTCGCGGTCGGATAAACGGCGTGATGATTGCGGAAACGAACGCCGTCGCGCGCCAGTTTATCGAGGGTGGGCGCATATTTTTCGGTGACGAAATCCGGGCGCATGCCATCCCAAACGACAAGAACTACGTGACGCGGAGTCGCAGTCGACGCGGCTGCCACCAGAGGAGCGGGCTGACCCGACAAAGCTGCGATTAGAATTAAAAGGAATCTTCGGAAGCGGGTTTTCAATAGCGCGATCTTCGGTTGAAGAACGTAAGTTGTCATCCCAAGCGAATGCGAGGGACCTCTCATTTGCTGATTACTCACACAAGCTTGTAAAATCTTGACCAGCTGCGAGGTCCCTCGGTCCGAGCCGGACTCGCGTTGTCTACGCGGCTCGGGATGACAGAATGTTAGCTTCCCGTTTCGAATTACGTCGACGTTGTGGCTTGCCAGCGCCGCACGGGCCGCTAAAAATCGTGGTGTGGCCCAGGACGTTCAATCCCGCAACGGCAAGGTTCCGCGTGAAATCGAACGGAAATTTTTGCTGAAACGATTGCCACCGAATCTGCGGCACTTTCACAGTCGGACCATCGAGCAGGGTTATCTCTCGGTGAAGACCGACGGCACTCAGATTCGTTTGCGGAAATCCGGCCGGCGTCATTCGCTCACAATCAAACGCGGTCGCGGTTTGTCGCGACAGGAAATTGAAATCGATCTGACCCGCGATCAGTTTGAGGAGCTGTGGCCAGCGACGGCGGGCTGTCGTTTAACAAAAACGCGCTACGATGTTCCATTTGGAAAACACACGATTGAGATCGATGTTTATCGCGGCCGAAACGAAGGGCTGGTCGTTGCGGAAGTTGAATTCAGGGACGAGCGCGAATGCCGGCTCTTTCAACCGCCGGAGTGGTTTGCGGCGGAAGTGAGCGGGAAATCGCGTTACAGCAACGTGCGGCTGGCGCGGGAGTAAAACGATGAGTTATCAACTGCGACGCAATCAAACATTGGGCGCCAATCTTCGGCGGATTTGCCAAAAGCAGGTCGAGGGCGCGCTGGAAATCGTCCGCGGCGAGAGGGAGGCGAACGATACGCCCGTGCACGAGACGCGAAAACATCTGAAAAAAGCGCGCGCAGCTTTGCAGATGGTCTCGGATGAAATCGGGCGTCCGCGCTTCAAGAAACAGGACCATTGTTTCCGCGACATCGCCCGGCTGATTTCGGACGTGCGAGACGCGGAGGTGCGCTTGCAAACGGTGCGGCAATTACAGGAGATCACGCGGCGCACCTCGCAGCAGACATTCCATAAAACAGAGGAGCTGCTTCTGGCGGAACTGGAACATTTCATGGCAGCATTTGCGGACTGGCAAAAACAGGCGGCGCCGCAGTTGGAGAAGCTGCAGGCAGAGATTGAAGCATGGCCCGTCGAAAACCTCGATTGCAAAAACATTCGCTGCGCGGCGCAACGCGCTTACAAAACCGCGCGTCATGCCTTGGACTGCGCAAAGACCAAACCGACGCCGGAGAATTTCCACGAATTTCGCAGCGAAGCGAAGCGGCTGCTCTATCAGTTGCGAATTTTGCGACCAATCAATCCCCTCGTCATCGGCGCCTTGATTGATGATCTCGATTCGGTGGGCGAGATCTTCGGGCGATCGCACGATCTGTATTTCCTGGGCGAACGCTTACGGCGCGTTGATTCGCAACCGCCGGCGCGGGAGACTCGGGAATTGGTCGCAGTGATCGAGGCTACCGAAGTGGAGTTACAAAACCGCGGAGTCGACCTGGCGGAGCGATTTTTCGAAGAACGTCCGCGAGATTTCGGGCACCGCCTCGGCAGCTGGCTGCAACAGTGGCTCAGAGGCGAAGCCCCTACTGTAGCCGACGCGCTGGTTTGCCACGACGCCAGCGTTTTGAATTAGCCAGCGAAACGGCGCCGAACCCAAGCAATATCCCGATCGCAGGTTGGATTTACTTTTTGAATCGTGTCGTTGCGTTTGTTTCTCTGCGGCGATGTGATGACCGGGCGCGGCATTGACCAGGTGCTGCCACACCCGCTGAATCCCAGGTTGTACGAACCGTACCTCAGCGATGCGCGCGCTTATGTCGAGCTAGCTGAAAATGCCAATGGTCCAATTCCTCGACCGGTAGGCTTCGATTATATCTGGGGCGAAGCGCTACTAAAATTGCGGCGGGCCGAAGTCGATCTAAGCATCATCAACCTGGAAACCGTCATTACGACGGCCGAGACAGCGTGGCTTGGCAAAGAAATTCATTATCGCATGCACCCGCGCAATATTGATTGTCTATCTGTCGCCGGAGTCAACGGATGCGAGCTGGCGAATAATCACGTCCTGGATTGGGGATACGAAGGTCTGTCGGAAACGCTCCGAACTTTGGATGCGGTGGGCGTGAAGCACGCGGGCGCGGGAAATGACGCGGAAGATGCAGCAGCTCCTGCAGTGCTCAATGTGCCGGGGAAGTGCCGCGTGCTTCTCTTCTCGTTTGGGTCGACAACCAGCGGGATCTCGCGTCAGTGGCGCGCCACCAGCGTTTGTCCGGGTGTGAATTTATTGGACGATCTTTCCGAAGCCACCGCGTCGCGAATCGCAACAGGAATGCGGCAATTGCAACGGCCGGGTGATTTGCTCGTCGCGTCGATCCACTGGGGCGGCAACTGGGGCTATGACGTTCCTTTAGAACAAATCGCGTTTGCGCATCGCTTGATCGAGGGAGGCGTTTCCATCGTGCATGGCCACTCTTCTCATCACCTCAAAGCGATCGAAGTTTTCGAGGGTCGCCTGATTCTCTACGGTTGTGGCGATTTCCTCACCGACTATGAAGGAATCAGCGGTTACGAAGATTTCCGAAACGATCTGGCGCTCATGTACTTAGTCGAATTGGACTCGCGCTGTGGCCAGCTTGTATCAGTGCAACTTGTTCCGATGCAGATGCGTCGCTTCCGACTGGAACACGTGTCAGCCGCCGATGCGTGCTTGCTGTGCGATCTGCTATGTCAGCTCGGTAAACAGTTCGGTACAAAGGCGCGCCTAAAGGAAAACAACGGTCTGACGCTTGAATGGTCCGAGCCGGACTGGCATTAAAGGACGAACAAATGCCGAAGCCGGCAGGGTGAACAACCCCTTGGGGCATTCGTCCGCTTGAGGAAGCTGTCTGATGCGATTGTTCGGTGTGAACCAGAAAGTTCTCCTCACAGGCCGTCCCGGTTGCGGCAAGACAACGCTAGTCAAACGTGTCGTGAAGAATCTGTCGCAACGCGCCGCTGGTTTTTATACCGAGGAAATCCGCGACGGTGGCATTCGCGTCGGATTCAGGCTGGTGACGCTCGAAGGCGACGAGGGTGTATTAGCCCATATCGATTTCAAAACGTCCGAGCGCGTTGGAAAGTATGGGCTTGATCTCTCCGCACTCGAAGCCGTCGGCGTTAATGCCATCCGTGAAGCGATGCAGGCAACGCGACTTATCGTGATTGATGAAATCGGGCCGATGGAAATCCGCTCGGTGGGTTTTCGCGCAGCAGTCAACGACGCGCTCGACAGCGAACTGCCGGTCCTTGCGACAATCTTCTCGCGCTCCCTGCCGTTTACCGACGCGATTAAGTCGCGTCCTGACGTAGTGCTAATCGAGGTTAGTCTTAACAATCGCGAGCAACTCGTTGCGCAGGTATCGGAAAAATTCAGAACTTAAGCTGACAAAACAATTGGCCGTGACGGATCTCCGGGACATCGCTGTTCGCTTGCCAACAATTTTAGGAAAAGGAACGCGCCAGATTTCTCAGCATGTCGTGTGGAATAGTCCGCCAACCGGCTCTTTTTCCGCGAGCTGGTTGTAGAGGTTCGCGGCGTCGACGGTGGGCAGGACGTGGGCTGGTATTTGTCGTCCCTTGAGAAACTCCAGGGTCTCGTGTGGGACTTCGAGGCATTCCTTCATTCCGCGCGAGAGGACTACGATTTTCGCGCCATGATCGAGCAGTTCCTGCACGTCAGTTTGCTGAATGCCGGGCACATGATTAGTGCCTGTCTCGCGCCAGTTCCATTCTCTCGATCCACCCGGAAAAAGCTTTGCATCCTTGTAAGGCTCTGCTCTCCCTTCTACCTCGAGCCGTCCCCAGGAGACCTGCTTGATTTTCGGCGAGCGGTTTTCGTTCTTCACACTAACAATATCGTCCGCCAGCTGTTGGGCAGTTGGCCCCCGTACTGCCCGTGGCGATTGTCTCCTGATGAAACTCACGTTCCTCGGCACCCGTGGAGAGATCGAAGCGCGGACGCGGCGACATCATATGCACAGCTCGCTGTTGGTGTCCTATCGCGGGAAGAAGGTGATGATCGATTGCGGACTTGATTGGTTGGGAAAATTTGAGCGGCTCCATCTCGACGCAATCGTGCTCACGCATGCGCATCCGGATCACGCGTGGGGATTGCGAAACGGCGCACCTTGCCCGGTGTACGCACCGCAGGAGACATGGCGAACGCTACCGAATTACAAGATCGACGATCGCCATGTGATCAAAAATCGCGCCCCAATCAGAATTTGCGGCATCACCTTCGAGGCGTTCCCCGTTGAACACTCGATTCTCGCCCCGGCTGTCGGATACCGCGTGGCCGCAGGTCGCGCTCGTGTTTTTTATGGACCGGACCTTCTCTTCATCCACGATCGCGTAGCAGCGTTGAAAGGTGTGCAGCTTTACGTCGGCGATGGCGCCACTCTCACACACTCCTTTGTTCGCAAGCGAGGCGACAGGCTGATCGGACACGCCACTGTACGCACCCAACTCGGTTGGTGCGCGAAAGAAGGAGTGGAGCGCGCGATCATCACTCATTGCGGCTCGGAAATCGTTAATGGCGACGAGCACAAACTGGCGTTGGAGCTTTGCATGATGGCGAGTGAACGCGGCATCGAAGCGCAAATCGCCCACGACCGGATGGAGCTTGTTTTGCGTTAACGGGGAGGAGGAGCGCGACGAATGCACATCTATTTGGCGCAACATGGAGAATCCAAGCCGGAAGAGATAGATCCGGAGCGCAGGCTAACGGAAGATGGCAGGCGTGCTGTTCAGAAAGTTGCCGATTTTCTGCGAATGAGTGGTGCCTTGGAGGTGGATACGATTTGGCACAGCGGGAAACCTAGAGCGCAACAAACGGCCGAGCTTCTCGGTCCGGCCACGCACGCTGGTGAGGGAGCTGTGATGCAGCACGACGGACTCGCGCCGAAAGATGCGGTTGAACCTATCCAGCGCGAACTGGAACAAGAGAGTAGCAATGTGATGATCGTCGGTCACCTGCCGTTCTTAGGCAGGCTGGCAGCGTTGTTACTGACCGGCAACGCGGATAAGGAGGTCGTTGCTTTTCAATTCGGCTGCGTCGTTTGCCTGAATAGGGATGACGCAGGCAGGTGGAAGCTTGAGTGGATGATCGTGCCGAAGCTATTGTGAGCCTGGTCACCTGTCATTTTCATTTTCTTTGTAACTAAGGACGCGCCCCCACAGACTTTTGGTTCCCCAGATGCCGGAGCGGAGACACTCGAGCTGCACGATCTGACTGTGATCAACGAACAGGTTGACGTCGCATCCGTAGTTTTTGATATACCATGCGAATACTTCCGGATCTGCTGCTTCGAACATCAGATTGTCTGTGTCGAGCTCATTAATCAAAAGCGCCGGCACATCTGTGCGCCATGGGTCGGTGTTTTCGGTGATTCCCTCCGACTCAATCATGATAAGCTCTACGCCCGCCTCAAGAAAGCGGCGGGCCAGGGAGAGTAGCGAGCTTGGATCGCGTGTCCCTTCGGCTTGCAACTCGGCGGTCGGCGTGGCCCCACCCGCGCCAAATTGAATGCCAATTTCCGGTTTGGCTTTCAAGCCGCTCTTCTGCACCTGCTCGACCAGACGCAGCGAATCGTCCACTGGCATGGTAATGAAACCGGTCGAAACTTCGATGGTGTCGAAGCCGAGTTCCTTGCACTCGCGGATGTAGTTCCGCACGGCTTCGTGCCCTTGGGCGAGCACGAATTCAATGAAGCCGCCGGTAGAAACGGTCACATCATTTTCGTGACAGAGGTCATTGATCTGGCGGACGATTTTTCTCGGCATCAAACAAAAGGAACCGCCACCAAATTTCAACGAATCGACATAGGTGCCCATCGTTTCGAAGAGATCTTGCAGGTAACGTTTGCCAACGACGGAATAATAGGGGCCGCGAATTTCCGTGATACCGCGCTGGCGCGGTTTATCCGGGCGTGGATTGGTCCGCAAGAATTGGAAACCGCGCTGGCCTTGCGAAGGGCCCGCTTTCTTTCTTCCTGATTTCGTATTTCTCATGGTGAGCGGAAACGCGAGCCGAGAGCTGACGAAATCTGGCTAAGGCGACGGCCAGTGCAAACATCGCGTCGTTCGATCCGAAAAATCATTGTGGTTTCTCTGCCTTCGATTCTTGCGGGAGTGATTCGCCGAGCGATGACCGGGGAATCAATGATGACTCTGTGCGAGGAGCAGTGAATGTTTCCGGAGGAGGATGGCGTGCGTGAAAAATTCACAACTCCGAAATGATCCTGACTCGCGGAAGTCTTCGCAGTCGCCGGAGCTGATCCGCTTTCTTGAATCCACTGCGTCGTATCCGCACGGCCCGCCTGCTGTGCGTTCGATTCAAACGCACATTTCCTGGGTATTCGTAGCTTCGCCGTTCGTTTTCAAAGTGAAGAAGCCAGTGAATTTAGGCTTCGCCGATTTCAGCACGTTGGAAAAGCGCCACCATTTTTGCCAGCACGAAGTTGAATTGAACCGACGGCTTTGCCCCGAAGTATATCTGGGCGTTGTCCCGATCTTCAAAACCGCTTCGGGGTTTTCCTTCAACGGCGAAGGAGAAATCGCAGAGTACTGCGTGAAGATGAAGGAACTGTCGCGTGGCTGGTTCTTAAGTGAATTGCTCACAAAGAATTTGGTCGGCGAGGCGGAAATTAATCGGGTGCTTTCTCGTCTCCATCGCTTTTACCAGTCACAGTCCCCGGGTCCGGATATTGACCTATGGGGGACTCCGGAAAACCTAAAGATTAGCACCGACGAAAATTTCGCACAGGTCGAACCGTTCGCCGGGAAGAATATCTCGCCGGCAGCCTTTGAGGCAGTTCGTCATTTCACGAACCGCTTCTATGCCGTGCATGAAGAACTGTTTCGCGAGCGAATTCAGCAACATCGCATTCGTAATTGTCACGGCGACCTCCACCTCGACCACATCCACATCACGCCAGATACCGTTTCGATCTTCGATTGCATCGAATTCAACGATCGCTTCCGCTTCATCGATGTCGCCAATGACGTCGCTTTTTTGGCGATGGATTTTGATTTTGAAGGGAGAAGTGACTTGGCAAATTTGCTTCTGCGAAATGCGGTGCGCCAATTTCAAGACGTCCCAATGCTGAAGGTCGCGAGTTTCTATAAGTGCTATCGCGCCTTTGTTCGCGGGAAGGTCGAAAGCATTTTGGGGACTGAGAAAGAAACGAGAAATCCTCAGGAGCATGAAAAACAAGCGGCGCGCTATTTCCGTCTTGCCTTGCGCTATGCCGTAACCGATTCCGAGCCATTGGTCCTGGCCGTAATGGGCCGGGTCGGAACCGGCAAGACGACCGTAGCGAAGCAACTCGCCAGCGAGTTGGACTGGCCGATCTTTTCCTCTGATAAGATTCGGAAGACGCTCGCTGGCGCCCCACTAGCGGAGCGAACCGTTCCAGAGCTGCGCGAGAAGATTTACTCGGATGAAATGACCGAACAAACTTACAGGGAGCTCTTAAGGCAAGGCCTTGCCGCACTTAAAAACCGGCATGGTGTTGTCCTCGACGCTACGTTTTCCAGCCGCACGTACCGCGAATTCTTGCGCCAGGAATGCGAGAAGGCCAAAGTGCATTTGCAGGTAATAGAGCTCGATGTTGATCGAGCTACGATCGCATCTCGATTGAAAGCACGAGATCAGAACGCCGGCGAAATCTCCGACGCTCGCCTTGAGGACTTGGAGAAATTAACCGCTGCTTATGAACCGCCGTCGGAACTTGTGGCCGATCTGATCAAAATCTCAGCGAACGATTCGGCTTCTGACATAGTCAAGACAGCGCTGTTCCAGCTGTCGGAGAAGCGGCTGCATTAGGCAACCCGGCTGAATATGGCATTTCAGTACCGGTAATGCTCTGACTTGTAGGGGCCGTCCACCGGGACGCCAAGATAGTCAGCCTGCTGTTTGCTTAGTTTCGTTAGCTTGACGCCGATTTTGTTGAGGTGGAGGCGAGCTACTTCTTCGTCCAGTTTCTTGCTTAGAACATAGACGCCTACCTTGTAAGTATCGCGGTTTTTCCACAGATCGAGTTGCGCCAGCACTTGATTGGAAAACGAATTCGACATCACGAAGCTAGGGTGACCAGTAGCGCAGCCCAGGTTCACCAAGCGACCTTCCGCCAGAAGGAAGATCTCTTGGCCGTCAGGGAAGCTATACTTATCTACCTGCGGCTTAATGTTAGTGCGCTTGACTCCTTTGGCCGAGTTCAAGGCGTCAACCTGAACTTCATTATCAAAGTGGCCAATGTTCGCCACGATGGCCTGATCTTTCATCCGCTCGATATGTTCGAGCCTGATCACATCGAGGTTGCCGGTAGCGGCGATGTAGATGTCGCCACGACCAAGAGTCTCTTCGATGGTAGTCACTTCGTAACCTTCCATCGCGGCCTGCAACGCATTGATCGGATCGATCTCCGTGATGAT
>Ga0137403_10010179_pt1 | contig 10424 bp, 7 predicted proteins | sample CZOMad2_1_16fung_FD_122057 | JGI IMG/M metagenome (GOLD analysis project Ga0137403, IMG submission 122057) | Vadose zone soil fungal communities from Angelo Coast Range Reserve, California, USA - CZOMad2_1_16fungal (Hybrid Assembly) | ecosystem: Environmental > Terrestrial > Soil > Vadose zone... | reverse complement strand
TTGTGCGTCAGGAGCTGGCCCAGGTAGACGCCGTAGGAGCTCTGGCCGAGCCACTCGAACGCCGGCGTCACGCCCGCTACCCGCGGCAGGAGACGCCACGCGGCGAGGAGAAGAACCGTGAGCGGCAGCGGGACGAGGGCGGCGGCGTAGGGCGCCCTGCTCGCGCCGAACCCGCCCTCGGCTCCCGCGACGCACGCGGCGAACGCCGCCGCGGAGAGCGCGGCCGCCGTCCCGCCCAGGCGATCGACCTTCGGCGCGAGCCACATCCCGAAGGCGACGTGCGCGAGGAGGCGCGGCGAGAACACGAAGTAGTTGAAGAAGTCCTGCGCCCGCCCCGGCGCGGGACCGACACCGGCGAGCGCCGCCAAGAGGAGGAACCGGAAGCGCACGCACGCGAGCGTGCACGCGAGCCCGGCCACGAGCACGGTCTCGGTCCCCGCGCGCCGCGCCAGCGCGTGCAGGAGCGGGAACACGAGCACGAGCTGGATGATCATGGTCACGAACCACCCCGTGCCGACCTGCGAGAGCCAGCCGGCCGCGTGCCAGAGCGGCAGCGTGCGCGTCAGCACGACGTCCGCCGGGCGGAGGAGCAGCGCCAGCGTCCACCACACCGGGAGCGCGGCCCACATCGGGACCAGAATGCGGCGCGCGCGGCTCGCGTAGAAGCTGGCGATCGTCGCCTCGCTGCCCGAGCGTGCCTGCCACCAGAGTTCCGAGTTGAGCCCGAAGAGCACGACGAAGATCGGCACCGCCTGGTTGACGACGTAGAGGAAGAGCGGGCCGTCGCCCAGCGCCTGCGAGTGGATGAAGAGCACGCAGAGGATGGCGCACCCCTTGACGAGGTCGATCGCGGGAAGGCGCGGCGAGGGCGGCATCGGTGACCGCACTACCCGGCGGCACGGGCGAGCGCCAGCACGTCGTCGCCCAGGTTCACGGGGACGGCGAGGCGGGCGAAGCCACTGCGCTCGACGACGCGCACGAGGCGACCGAGCGCCGGGCGCGGGGCGCGCGTGTAGACGTGATAGACGAGCCGGCGCAGCGTGACCCACTTGCCGACGCGGAAGAAGCCCGGGTCGGCGAAGCCTTCCTCGGCGAGGAGCCGCGCGAGCGTGGCGCGCGTGAAGTAGGTGAGGTGGTTCGGGGGCGTGAAGAAGTGGTAGCGCCGCCCCGCGAGCCGCGCGAAGGGCGCGGCCAGGTCCGCAGTCTCGATCGCGAGCACGCCGCCGGGCCGCAGGCACGCGCGCGCCCGCCGCACGTAGGCGCGCGGGTCGGCCGTGTGCTCGAGCACGTCCAGCAGGGTGACGGCGGTGAAGCTCGCGGGCACGAGCGCGGCGGAGAGGAAGTCGCCGTGCACGACGGGGACGCCGCTCGATGCCGCGCGCTCCGCCGCGTAGGCCGAGCGCTCGATGCCGCGCGCGTCCCAGCCGCGCGCGCGCGCCGCGCGCACGAAGAAGCCGAGGGCCGCGCCCACGTCGAGGAGCGCGCCCGGCGCCACCCGGCGCTCGATCAGCGCCAGGCGGCGGTCGAAGTTCCGCCGCATGACCGGCTCCTCATCCGCGTAGCCGCGGTAGCCCGGCACCACCGTCTCGAAGCCGCCCGCGAAGTAGCTCTCGCCGTAGAGCGCGTCGAGCACGGCAGGGTCGACCTCCCGCGCCACGAACACCATCCCGCACGCGCAGCGCGTGATCGGGTAGCCGGCCTTCACGAAGGCGGGCGGCGGCGCCGGGGCGGCGCAGAGCGGACAGCGCACGGCGAGCCTTTCCAGCCCAATGCGCCCGCGAAATCAAACTCGGCAGGCAGCTCGGTCGGCGCCACGGGTCCGGCTCAGCTTTGACGCCCGGGCGGCGCGCGATGTAGCGTCCCCACCGGCCGCTCCATGAACCTGCTCGCCGCGCGCTACATCGACCGCTGGGCGGGCGTCGCCGTCCATCTGGGCCTGCACGCCGTCGGCCGGGCCACCGGCCGCCGCCTGCCGCCGCCCGGCGCCACCACACCGCCGGCGGCGGGCCGCACCTGGGCCCGGCCGCGGCGCGTCCTCGCCATCAAGTTCTACGGGCTCGGCAACCTCGTCCTGATCCTGCCCACGCTGGCGGCGCTGCGCGCCGCCGTCCCCGAGGTCGAGATCGACTTCCTCACCCTCCCCGGGAACGAGGCGCTCCTCGAGCAGAGCGGGCTCGTGGCGCGCGTGCTCACCGTCGAGGTCGCGACCTTCCCCCGCTTCGCGCGCGCCGTCGCCCGCCTGGTGCAGGCGCTCCGGGCCCGCGGCTACGATACCGTCCTCGACTTCGAGCAGTTCCTGAAGGTGTCGGGCATCTTCGGCTTCCTCTCCGGCGCGCCCGAGCTGATCGGCTTCGACACCGAGGGCCAGCACCGGGGCTGGCTCTACACGACGCGCGTCGTCTCGACCGACAGCGTGCACACCCGCGACCTCTTCCTCCGCCTGGCGGCGCCGCTCGGCGTCCCGTCCGGGGCGGCGCCCGCCTGGCGGCTGCCGGTCGCGGACGCGGATCGCGCGCGTGTGCGCGCGCTCCTCCCGTGGGGCGGTGCGGGGCGGTCGCTCGTCGTCATGCACCCCGGGACCGGCGAGAGCTACAACCGGGTCGCGCTCAAGCGCTGGGAGATCGAGCGCTTCGCCGCCGTCGCGGACGCGCTCGCCGAGCGCCACGGGGCGGTCGTCGCCTTCACCGGGCACGGCGAGGCGGAACGCGCGCTGGTCGCCCAGGCCACCCGTCGCCTGCGGCATCCCGCGCTCGACGCCTGCGACCGGCTCGGGGTCGGCGAGCTCGCGGCGCTCGTCGCCGAGGCCACCGTCGTCCTGACCGGCGACACCTCGGTCATGCATCTCGCCGGCGCCGTGGGCACCCCGGTCGTGGCGCTCCTCGGGCCGACGCCGCCCGCGCTCTACGGCCCGCGCGGGCCGCGCGACGTCGTCTTCTACAAGGACCTCTACTGCAGCCCCTGCCTCAGCAACTACAACTTCAAGATGAGCACCTGCACCGACCCGGTGTGCATGCGTTCGATCGGCGCGGACGAGGTGCTGGCCGCCATCGAGGCCCGCTTCTTCGCGAGCGGCGCGCAGGCGCGCCGGGTCGGCGTGTAGCCGGTGACCGACCTCGTCACCGGCTCCTCCGGGGTCCTCGGCCGCGCGCTGGTGGCGCGCCTCCGCGCCGCCGGACGGCGGCTCCGCCTGTTCGACGTCCTGCCGCCCCCGCCGGAGCTCGTGGGCGCCGGCGTCGAGCCGGTGGTCGCGGACATGCGCAACGCGGCCGCCCTGCGCGCGGCCGCGCGCGGCGTCGAGGTCGTCTACCACCTCGCCGCCGGCCAGCGCATGAAGCCGCAGTTCGCCGCCGTGAGCGAGGTGGAGATCCACGCCATGAACGTGGCCGGCACGGCGAACGTTCTCGCCGCGGCGCGCGCCGAGGGCGTGCGCAAGGTCGTCTTCGTGTCGAGTTCCGGAGTGTACGGCGTCCCCACCACCGTGCCGGTCACGGAGGACCACCCCGAGCGCCCGCTCGGCGCCTACGGGCGCTCGAAGATCGAGGCCGAGCGACTCTGCCTCGACTGGGCCGGCGGCGGGGGGGACGTCACCGTCCTCCGCCCCATGAGCCTCTTCGGGCCGCACATGACGGGCGTCTTCGTCCTCCTCTTCGACTGGGTGCAGCGCGGGAAGAACGTCTATCTCCTCGGCCGCGGCCAGAACCGGGTGCAGATGGTGAGCGCCGACGACGTCGCGGAGGCGTGCCGGCTGGCGGCCGAGACCCCGGCCGCGCGGGGGCTGGTCCTGAACCTCGGCGCCGACGGCGTGCCCACCGTCCGCGCCCAGGTGGAGGCGTTGATCCGGCACGCGGGCAGCCGATCGCGCGTCGTGCCCGTCCCCGCCGCGCTGGTGCGCAACGCGGCGCGGGCCCTCCGGCCCTTCGGCCTCTCGCCCCTCGTCCCCGAACACTACCTGCTCGCCGACACGACCTTCATCCTCGACACGACACGCGCCAGGACCGTGCTCGGCTGGACGCCCCGCCAGGACAACGTCGCCCTCACCTGCGCCGCCTACGACTGGTACGCGCAGCACGCCCACGAGGCCGCGCCGCGGCGGAACGCCGTGCTGGCGCTGCTCGACGCCTTCTCGTAAGCTCCCGCCCGCGTGCGCCTCGCGCCCTACACCGCCCTCGCCAGGGCCGCCCTCCGGGCGAACCTCGGGCGCCTCGACTTCCCCTTCAAGCTCACCTTCTGCCTCACCTTCTGGTGCAACTACCGCTGCCAGACCTGCAACATCTGGAAGATGGCGCCGCGCGACGAGCTCTCGCTCGGCGAGATCCGCCGCTTCTTCGCGCGCTCGGGCCGCTTCCTGTGGGTCGATCTCACGGGCGGCGAGGTCACGCTGCGCCGGGACTTCATCGACGTCTGCCACGCGGTGATCGACGGCTGCTCCGACCTCCTCCTCCTCCACTTCCCGACCAACGGCTACCTGACCGACAAGGTGGTCGCCGCCGCCGAAGCCATCACCACGCGCCCGGGCCGGCGTCCGGAGAAGCTCATCGTCACCGTCTCGACCGACGGCGACGAGACCACCAACGACCGCATCCGCGGCATCGAGGGCGGCTGGCGGCGCCAGCTCGAGACCTTCAGGGCGCTGCGTGCCCTGCCCGGCGTCGACGTGGTCCTCGGCATGACGCTCTCCGCCGACAACGTGGACCACTACCCGGCCGCCTTTGCGGCTGCCCGCCGAGAAGTTCCCGACCTCCGCCACGACGAGTTCCACGTCAACATCGTGCACGAGTCACCGCACTACCTCGGCAACACCGACCTGGGCCTCGGCGCGAAGGTCGACCGCGAGAAGCTCGCGGCCGCGGTCGAGGAGTACGCGCACCTGCGCGGGCTCCCCCGCTCGCCGGTCGGCTACCTCGAGCGCGCGTACCTGTCGAGGGTCCGCCGCTATCTCGAGACCGGCCGCACGCCGATGCGCTGCCACGCGCTCAGCGCGTCGTGCTTCGTCGACTCGTGGGGCAACGTCTTCCCGTGCACGATCTACGACCGCAGGATCGGGAGCCTCAGGGACGTGGACTACGACCTGGCGCGGCTCTGGAGCACGCCCGAGGCCGACCGGCTCGAGCGCGAGATCTTCGACTACCGCTGCCCGCAGTGCTGGACGCCGTGCGAGGCGTACCCGAGCATCATGGGGAACTTCGTGACCCGCGGGCGGCGGCCCGCCGCGTGACTCTGAGCCGCGCGCGCGCGGCGCTGGCCGCGACCCTCCTCTTCGCCGCCGCCACGCCCTGGGTGCTCCGCCCCTGGTTCGGCGCGCGCGACGCGCTGCCGCGGGCGGAGGGCCCGATGAGCGGGATGCTCGACGCGGACCTCTCCCTGAACCTCTGGATCCTCGGCTGGACGGCGCACGCCATCCTGACCGATCCGGCCCATCTCTTCGACGGCAACATCTACTACCCGGCGCCGAACACCATCGCCGGCTCGGAGAACATGCTGGCCCACCTGCCGGTCACCGTGCCGGCGCTGGCGGCGAGCGGCAACGTCCTCGTCGTGCTGAAGGCCATGGCGCTCGAGAGCTTCGTGCTGGCCGGGCTCGCGATGTTCCTCCTCGTCCACCACCACACGCGCGACGCGGGCGCCGCGCTGCTGGCAGGCGCGGCGTACACGTTCGCGCCCTGGCGCGTGCACACGCTGCCGCAGCCGCAGTACCTGGGCGCGCAGTACCTGCCGTTGGCGCTCCTCGCCGTGGACTGCTGGCTCGAGCGGCGGCGCGTGCGCGCACTCGCGGGGCTCGCGGCCGCGCTGGCGCTCCAGGCGCTCGCCTGCCTCTACCTCGGCTATTTCGCCTTCGTCGCCGTGCCGGTGTACGCGCTCGTGCGGCTGGCGCGTGCCCCCGCCGAGAAGGCGCGCGCCGCGGCTGGCCTCGCCGCCGGCTTCGCGGCGGGTGCGCTCGTCGCCCTGCCCGTGGCACTCCCCTATCTCCACGCGCGCGCGGAGCAAGTCATCCCGACACAGGACGTGGGCGCCGTCGCCGCCTTCGGATGGCAGCCTCTCACCTACCTCCGACCCGCGATCCTCGCCGGCGTGCTCGGGATCGTGCCGGTCGCGCTCCTCCTCGGCGGCCTCGCGGCGCGGCTCGTGCCACGGCCGGGCGCGGCACGGCTGCCCGCGCCCAGCGGCGCTACCTGGGCGCTCCTCGCCGCCGGGGTGCTCTGCTCCGCCGGCCCCTACCTCGCCCTTCCCGGCGGGGAAGCGCTGCCCCTCCCCTATCTGCTGCTCTACCGGCTCGTCCCCGGCTTCGCGAGCCTGCGCGCCCCGTCGCGCTTCTTCATCGTCACCGCGGCCGCGCTCTCGGCGCTCGCCGGCTACGAGCTCGCGCGCGCCACGGCGCGGCTCTCGCGCCGCCTCCGCGTCACGGCGGGCGTGCTCCTGGCGCTCGCCTGCGTCGCCAGCGCCGCGCCCCGCCCGGCCCCCGTCGTCGCGGCGCACCTGGGCGTAAACGCGCCGCCCCTCTACCGCTGGCTCGCGCGCCAGCCGCGGGACGGCGCGGTGCTCGAGGTCCCGGCCTGGCAGGTCGAGGGCGACATCGCCGGGCAGCTCGCGAGCGGCCGCTACATGGTCGCCAGCACGCTCCACTGGCACCCGCTTCTGAACGGCTACACCGCCTACCCGCCGCCCACCGCCGAGTTTCTCGCCGCGGCGATCCGCCGGCTGCCCGATCCCGACGCGCTCGCCGTGCTCGTCGACAGCGTCGACGTGCGCTGGATCGTCGTGCACGGCGCGCGCTGGCCCGAAACACCCGGCCTCGCGCCCGCGGCGCGCTTCGGCGACGACCAGGTCTTCGCCGTGACCCGTGCGCCCGTGCGCCCGTGGCGCGCCGCGCTCCTCCCGCGCGCGCGGGCGCGAGCCGCCGACACGCTCGAGGGCACGCCGACCGTGCCTCTCGCGCTCGCCTGCCGTGCCGGCCGTCTCCTCGAGGTGACGCCGCCGGCCGCGATGCTCCCCGTCCCCTCGCCGATCCCGGTGCGCGTCCGCTTCGCGAACGCGAGCCCCTGCCGCTGGCCGGCGCTCGGCGTGCGGCGTGACGGCCTGGTCGGCCTCACCTACCGCTGGACCGCGCCCTCCGGGCGGACCTTCCCCGACGGCGCCTTCACGCGCCTCCTCCACGACGTGGCGCCGGGCGAGACGGTCGACACCACCATGCTCGTCTTCCCCGGCGGCGAGCCGGGCACCTGGCGGCTCGAGGCCCGGCTCGTGCAGGAAGGCGTGCCGGAGGCGCTCGCGCGGCAGAGCGTCCCGGTGGAACTGAAGCTCTTCTCGGGCGCTCGGTAGACAACTGTTCGCATGACCGACGCGCGCGACCGACTCCGCCGACCGAGCCCGGTCGCGGTCGCGCTCTCCGCCGGGCTCGCGGCCGAGCTCGCGCTCCACTTCCTCGAGCCCCGCCTCGCGATCACGTGGAGCCATGCCCATCTCGGCCGGCGCGGCGCGCTCCCGTGGATCGGCGCCGCGCTCGTCCTCGCCCTGCCGGCCGCGAGCGCCTGGGCGTGGCGGCGGCCGGGCGCCCGGCGGCCGCTCGGCTCCTTCTCCTGGCGTGCAGCGGCCGTCGCCGCGGCGGTCGGCGCGGCGGTGCTCGCCCTCGGCCGCGTGCGCCCCGCGCCGCTCATCTCGATCGATCCCTGGTTCCTCGTGAAAAGCGTCGCCGAGGGGACGGGCGAGAACGGCCGCTGGTACCTGCTCCTCTGGAGCTACCAGCGCCTGGGGGCGGCGGTGCGACCGTGGCTCGACGCAGCGCACGTGATCCGCACCGTGAGCGGCCTCGCGGCGAGCGTGGCGCTCGTGGCGCTCGCGGGCGCGGCGCGGCGGCTCGGACGCACCCGCGGCGAGGCCGGCGCGATCGCGCTCGTCGCGTGGACGGCCTTCGGCGTCGCCCAGCTAGTCCCCGGGTACCTCGACGTGTACCCGTTCGCGCTCGCGGTGACGGCGCTCTACCTGTGCACGGCCCTCGGCGCGCTCGCAGGCGATGTGCACCCGGGCTGGCCGCTCGCGCTCGCGTTCGTCGCTCCGTTCTTCTACATCGGCCTCGTGCTGCTCCTGCCCTCCACCGCGGTGATCGCGCTCAGCGCCGCGCGCCGGCCCGAGGCGCGCGCACCGCTCGCGCTCGGGCTCCTGGCGGCCGTCGCCGCGGCGGGCGCGGCCACCCTGCCCGGCTTCGGCGCGCCCTTCGCGTGGCGCGCGTTCGTCGCGCGCGCGCACGCCGACAGCGGCTGGCAGCTCGGCCTCTCGCCCACCTCGAGCCTCCTGCCGCTCGGCTACCTGCTGAGCGGCGCCCACGCGCGCGAGGTCGTGCACACGCTCCTCCTGGTGGACGGCGTCGGCGTGCTCCTGCTGGTCGTGTGCGGCGCCTGGCTCCCCCGTCGCGACCCGGCGGCCGCGCTCCTCGCTCTGCTGGTCGCGCCCTGGCTCGCGTACGTGGTCGCCATGGACCCGCTCTTCGGCGCCTTCGCGGACTGGGACCTCTTCAGCTACGGCGCCGCCGCGACGAGCCTCCTCGGCGCGTACGCCTTCGTCGCGTGGGGGCGAGCGGCGCCGCGCGCCTTCGGGTGGCTCCTCGGCCTCGCCCTCGCCGCCGCCAGCGTCCACCTGCTGGCGCGCTGGAACGCGCTCGACGTGGACCTACCGCGCCACCTGCTCGAGTCGCCGTACCACGTCCGGTGAGGCCGGCCTGACGCGCATCGCGCTCGTGCTCCTCGGCCTCGTGGCAGGGCTCGCGGCCGTCGAGCTCGGGCTCCGGCTGCTCGAGCCGCACGACCTCCGTGCGCTGCACGAGCTCCGTCCCGACCGACCGTGGCTCTACGGCATGCAGCCGAACGCCGCCGTGCGCGTGGGCGGCATCACCTACGCGACCAACGCCGACGGCTTCCGCGATCGCACCTACCCGCGCGCGACGCCGCCCGGCACGTTCCGCATCGTCGTGCTCGGCGACTCGATCGCCCTCGGCTGGGGCGTGGCGCTCGAGGACTCGTTCCCGAAGCGGCTCGAGCAGCGCCTCGGGCCGTCGGTCCAGGTCCTGAGCCTCGGCGTCGCCGGCTACAACCCGTACACCGAGGCCCAGCTCTTCGCCGACGTGGGCGTCGGCTACCGGCCCGACCTCGTCCTGGTCGAGTTCTGCATCAACGACCTCAACGACCCGACGCTGCACTTCGACGCCTCCACGATGGCGAGCCTCGGCGCGCTCCCCGAGGCCGCGTTTCCCGACCCGGGCCGCCGCCGTCCCGCGGCGGGCCCTGCCGCGCGCCTCTGCCGGCGGCTTCGCACGTGCGCGCTCCTGGCCGACCGCCTCGCCCCCGGCCCGGACGCCGCCGCGCTCGCGGCCGCGCTCGCCACCCACGACCAGCCCTCGGCGGCGGAGCTCGACTGGCTCGCCGCGCGCTACGGCGAGATCGCGCGCGCCGCGGCGGCCGCCGGCGCGCGCTTCGCCGTGGTCGTGTTCCCGTGGAAGACGCAGGTGGACGGCCGCGCGAGCGACGAGGTCGAGCGGCGCCTCGCGCCGCTCGGCGCGCGCGAGGGCTGGGCGACGATCGACCTCCTCCCCGCCTTCCGCGCCGTGCGCGCCGGGCCGCCCCTCTTCATCGACCTCTGGCACCCGAGCGCGGCCGGTCACCGCGTCGCTGCCGACGCGCTCGCCGTCGCGCTGGTCGCGCGCGGGTTGGTCCCGTCGTCGACGGGGGCGCCCGCGACCGCGAGCTCGGGCGAGGCCGAGGCCGGCGAGGGCGCGCTGCCGCGATCTCGCGCGGGGCGGCAGGGGGCGCGGCGGTATCCATGACGTCCGATAGCCGGGATTTCCTGCCGCTCGGCTTCGTGTTCATTGCGGCGGGGTCATCGGGCTGCTGAGACGTTGGTGAGCCAGTCTTTGGAGGCGCCGAGGCAGGAACCCGCGCCGCGTTCGCTCACATGGCCGGCTCTCTCCGCCTTACCTATTCGGTCGGCACTCCACCGACCCAGCCGTGAACGACTGTTCAAGATAACGAGCGTGTACGTCAACAGGGTTCCAATTGACATCGGCGAATAGCCCGAATACCTCGCCCGATGTGAACGCTTGTTGGGTATTGATCTGCGACAGCAAGTCCTCGCCGAACGTCTCCCGCACGAAGCCGAGCGGATACCCCATGACCTGGAGCACGGTCGGAAAGATGGCGAAGTGGCTGGCGCGATCGTAGTTGATTGCCGCACCTTCGGCGAACCTGGACTTGAGATCGGGATCGCCCGAGATCAGCAAGAGCGGGACGAGCCCCTCGCGCGGATCCGGATCGCTCACGGTACAATGCGTGAGGCGGGCGGGGTCGAACTGCTGGCCATGATCGGACGTATAGAAGACCGCGCTGTGCGCGAGATCGATCTCGAACAGCTTCCTTAAGAAACCGTCCACCGACCAGGAG
>Ga0137403_10010178_pt1 | contig 10424 bp, 6 predicted proteins | sample CZOMad2_1_16fung_FD_122057 | JGI IMG/M metagenome (GOLD analysis project Ga0137403, IMG submission 122057) | Vadose zone soil fungal communities from Angelo Coast Range Reserve, California, USA - CZOMad2_1_16fungal (Hybrid Assembly) | ecosystem: Environmental > Terrestrial > Soil > Vadose zone... | reverse complement strand
GGACGCTTCATTATTTCGGGCCTAAAGCCGGGTGTTTACGAAGTCGAGATCTCCGCCACAAGCTTCGCGACACTCAAGCAATCAAATGTGGTCGTTGAAGTTGGATTAGCCACGCCGCTGAACATTGAGTTGGGCATTGAGGGAAAGACTGTATCCGTCGCGGTCTCCGCTGAGGCGCCGGTTATCAATACCGAGCACAATGACTTCACTACGAACGTTAATATGAACTCGGTCAAAAACTTGCCGATTAACGGACGCCGATGGTCATCCTACGTTTTGATTTCACCCGGCACCGTCGCTGACGGGACTTTCGGGCTCATTAGCTTCCGCGGAATTTCCGGTTTGCTCAACAACAATACTGTAGACGGTGGCGACAACAACCAGGCGTTCTTTTCAGAAGAAAAGGGCCGCACTCGTTCGCCATATTCCATCAGCCAGGAATCAATTCAAGAATTCCAGGTGAATACGTCCAACTACTCCGCTGAATACGGCCGCGCCGCGGGTGGGGTGGTTAACGCCGTCACTAAGAGCGGTTCAAACCAGCTTCACGGCGACATTTTCTTGTACGATCGCGACAATGGAATTGGCGCCGCCTTTAATCCATTTACTCGAGCATCAATTCAGACTTCACCGGGCGTTTTCACCTCTACTCCGATCAAGCCCGTCGATGCTCGCTATCAATTTGGGGGAGATGTCGGCGGCTACATTTTTAAGGACAAAGTGTTCTGGTACTTTAGCTTCGACGGGCAGAACCGCAATTTCCCGATTACGTCGATCCCTTCCAGCCCGGCCGTTTTCTTTGGAGGTATCACTGTGGCGACGCCTCCACCACCTCCGGTCGGAACGAATATCTGCGGATTAGCAACCAACTTGCCCGGTCCGGGCGGAGTGCCGTGGAATGCCAGCCCGACAGAAGGCCAGCAGCTCTTTTGCCGCGGTGTCTCACAAACTCAGTCCAACTCAACCTTGTCTTTCCTTTCGAGCTTGACCGGCGTGAAGGGTCGCACCGGGAACCAGACCATTTATTTTCCGAAGATCGATTGGAAAATTAATAACAACAACACGTTTACGATTTCCGGGACTCGTATGCGCTGGCATTCACCTGAAGGTATTCAGACTGGAGCGACTGTTACCACTGGCCTGGACAGCATCGGCAACGATGACGTCAAGGCGGACACCATCAACGCCAGTCTCACCACGGTCATTTCTCCGACGACTACCAATCAATTTCGGTTTACCTACGGACGCGACTTTGAATTTGAATCCAGCGACCCGCCACTTGCCGGAGAACCCGTTGACTCACAGGGCCGGTCTCCCGGCGTATCCATCGGTGGAGCTGCGTCCTTCACGTTTGGGAAACCAAATTTTTTGGAACGCAGAAGCTTTCCGGATGAACATCACTACCAGTTCGCGGACACTGCCGGTTTTGTCAGAGGCAAGCACTTCCTGAAAATCGGAACTGACACCAACTATGTCACCGACGTGCTTGATAACCTCTTTCAGGAAGGCGGCGTGTTTAGCTATAGTTCTCGTGTAAATTTTATCAGCGACTTCGCGTCGTTCCAGAACCCCGGAATTCTGAATGGCGGTCGCATTTGCGGCACTGGGCCGGCGGCTACGCCCACACCGGTACCCTGTTACAGTTCCTTTAACCAGGGTTTTGGACCTACTGCGTTCCGGTTCACTACCGTCGACGTCGGACTGTTTATTCAAGACGATTGGCATGTGAGCTCCAGGTTGACGCTCAATGCTGGCCTGCGATGGGAATACGAACGAATGCCCAACCCACAGGTTCCGAACAATTCACTGATTCTTAGTACGCACTTCCCAAGTGACAAACACGACTTCGGGCCACGCGCCGGCTTCGCATGGGACTTGACGGGTCATGGCACCTGGGTAATTCGATCTGGCGCTGGAATCTATTATGGCCGGATTATCAACTCCACGATTTCAAATGCGATCACGAACACTGGCAGCGCGGCCAGCCAGCTACAGCTACAGCAGCTTCCAAGCACCACCTCGAATCTCTATCCCAACCTGCTCTCAGCGGCATCCCCTCCGACGACCGGTCTGGACGTGGTATTTTTCGATGGAAAAGCAGAAAACCCGATGATTTACGAGTACGATGCGGTACTCGAACATCAAATTGCCACGAATACCGTCGTTTCAGTGTCTTATCTCGGTAGCACCGGTCACGATTTGCCGGTGTTCATTGATACCAACTTGCCTACTCCTCAGACCAGGTCGTTTCTGATCGTCGGCGGACCGCTGGCCGGTCAATCAATGACCATGCCGGTCTTCATCGGTCCCCGCCCCAATACGCTTTTCGGCCGAATGACTGCTATTAAAACCGACGTAGTTTCGCACTACAACGCGCTGGCCGTTCAATTCAATCGCCGAATGACCCGCGGCCTGCAATTCCAGATGAGCTATACGTTTGCAAACTCGACCGACAGCGGTCAAAGCTCGCAGACGTTTACCGCATCGAACAACGTCGTCGATCCATTTGACCGCAGCTTTGATGTCGGCCCATCGAATAACGATATCCGCCACCGCTATGTTGCCTCCGCTGTTTGGTCGCCGGATTATTTTGCGAAGAGCTCCTCAAGGCTCGTACGTATGGCGCTTAATGGATGGACACTGGCTCCTATCGTTTCCGCCCAGTCTGGATTTCCATTCAGCCCGTCAGGAAGCGGCAATTTGCCTGGTGGCTTATCAACCGGAGTTCTGGGCTCGGGTGGCGTTTCCCGTCCCACCTTCGTAGGCCGGAATAGCGGCCGCCTCCCGCGCACCTCAGAAGTTGAATTGCGCTTGGCACGCGATTTCCAGATTCATGAGCGCGCTCACCTTCAGCTTTTTGCCGAAGTGTTCAATCTTTTCAACCACATCAATTACACCGCGGCGACGTCGACGATCTATACCGTCGGCGGCACCAATGCTGCGCCTACGTTGACGTTTAACTCGGCCACGTTTGGGGCGCTAGTCAACGCCAACAACGGATCGCTTGGCCCAACCCAGCGTTTGCTGCAGTTCGGCGGCCGCTTCTCGTTCTAAAGCGTCGACAGTCGAGATAACCGCTACAACGGGCGTCCCGGTCATTCAGCCAGGACGCCCGTAGTTTTTTTGCCGCCCTCATATGGCCTTCAAATCGAACATTCCTTAGAGCCAGAATCCGATCTCGCGCGTCATACCTGTCAGGGTGGGTGTATCATCGCGTTGCGAAATTGACGCTCGGGCAATCGTCGGAGGCACCGCATGGAAATTTTCTGGCAGGACGTTCGCTTCTCAATCCGTATGCTTGCGAAAAATCCCGCGTTCACGATCGCCGCGGTCCTGTGCCTCATGCTGGGCATCGGCGCCACCACCGGCATATTCAGCGTCGTCAACGCAGTCCTGCTTCGCCCTCTGCCTTACAATCATCCGGAACAGCTCATCCGCGTCTACACCGAATTTCCGAAGTTTCCCAACGGCGGACTCCACCGCTTTTGGGCTTCCGCGCCGGAATTCGTGGATCTTCGCCGCGATACGAAATCCTGGGCCTCGCTGGATGTTTGGACCACCGGCGGCGCGAATATCGCCGGAGATACTCAACCTGTTCGGATGACCACGGCGCTCGTCAGCGGTGGATTGCTCGATTCATTGGGCGTTACACCAGCTATGGGACGAGTGATTTCTCCATCCGATGATCTTCCCGGCGTGCAAAGAGTGGCTGACATTTCTTACGCCACATGGAAAAGCGTTTTTGGCGGAGATCCAAACATCGTGGGCCGTGAAACACTTTACAACGGCGTCAAGTGCAACATCATCGGCGTCATGAAATCCGGATTTGAATTTCCGCCGGGCGAAAACGATGCGCCTCAAGTGTGGACTCCGCTTCAAATCGATCCCGCCAATCCCGGCGGCCGCGCTTCTCACGGCTATTACATATTAGGGCGATTGAAGAACGGCATCTCCGCTTCCCAGGCGCAAGGCGAGCTTTCCGCGCTGGTGCAAGCCTACGGAGAAAAGAAAGCTCCCAAGACGCACGCATTCACACCTGATAATCACAACCTCGTCAGCTTCCCTCTTCAGACCGAAGTCGTGTCAAGTGTGCGGCCAGCGCTTCTGATGCTCCTCGGCGCCGTCGCTTTCGTTCTGCTGATTGCGTGCGTCAATGTCGCCAATCTGCTTCTCGCTCGCGCGGAAGCGCGCCGCCGTGAAATCGCCATACGCAGTGCGCTCGGCGCAAATGTCGGCCGGCTCGCGCGGCAATTCGCCACGGAAGGAGTTCTGCTTTCGCTCATCGGCGCGGTTCTTGGTCTCGGTCTCGCATTCGGCGGACTCCGTCTGATTCAACTCACAAATGCCGGAGGCTTGCCTCGCGCCGCTGAAATCGGAATGGATTGGCGCGTGCTGTTGTTCACTTTGGCGACCTCCGTTGTGACCGGCGTGCTTTTCGGTCTCGCGCCATTCTTCCCGCTTTTCTTTGAGCAGCTCACCGAATCGCTGAAAAATACTGCTGCCGGCGCAACAGGCGGCTCCGGCGCGCAATTATTTCGCCGCATCCTCGTCGCTGGCGAACTTGCTCTTGCGTTGGTGCTTCTCATTGGCTGCGGGCTGATGATTCGCGCTTTCTGGAAGCTGCAGGAAGTACATACCGGTCTGAATTCGCAGAACTTGATTACCATGCGAATCGCTCTTCCACGCTCCACTTACGCCAAAAACGAGCAGGCCGACGGTTTCTGGCTGCGTTTGGACGAACGCATTCACCAGATTCCCGGCGTCGAATCCGCCGCACTGGTCTCGGGGCTCGCGCCGCAGCGTCCACCAAACATGAATGACACAGACATAGAAGGATTTGTCGCCAAGCCGAATGGCCCGATCCAGAATGTGGATTATTACCAGACGGTGTCAAAAGATTATTTTTCCACGATGGGTATTCGACTGATCGCCGGCAGGCTTTTTGACGACCGCGACGTCCACGGCTCTCCCGATGTCGTCATCGTAAATCAGACGATGGCAAATACTTTTTGGCCCGGACAGGATCCTCTGGGCCGCCGCATCCGTCCGGGTTCTAGCGATCCGTGGTGCACAATCGTTGGAATTGTGGACGACGTAAAGAATGCGGGACTGGATCGCGCGACCGGAACCGAAATTTATGTGCCGTACCGGCAAACGCAGGGTTCCGGCAATCGCGGCACGTACGCCATTCTCCGCGCCAAAGGTGACTCCCGTTTGCTTTCCGGCGCGGTGCGCCAGGAGATGAACTCGATAGATCCGGCGCTACCGCTTTCTCAGGTTCGCCTAATGGACGACGTGATGAGCGCCGCGCAATCGCGCCCGCGTTTCTTGACGATTCTGCTCGGCCTTTTTTCCGGTGTCGCGCTGGCCATCGCGACCATCGGCATCTACGGAGTGATTGCATATTCCGTGGAGCGCCGTTCACGCGAATTTGGCCTGCGCATGGCTCTCGGCGCGCAACCATCCGACGTTCTCTCTCTGGTCATGAAGCAAGGCGCTGGCCTCGCGCTAATCGGTGTGGTCGCAGGACTGGTCGCCGCTTTTGCTCTCACTCGTTTAATGACCACGCTGCTATTTGGGGTAACTCCGACCGATCCAGCGACGTTCAGCATTGTCACCGTGATTCTGACAGCCGTTGCGCTGGCCGCCAGCTTTATTCCCGCGCGCCGCGCTACAAAAGTGGATCCGATTCAGACTCTGCGCTACGAATAAATAAGTAGCACAGGCTTCAGCCTGTGTGCAGTTCTTCAGATCAACATTTGTATATGCAATCGCCGCATTATGCCGCCACACCCCACTTCGACAATTTCTTCCGCCCCAACATCACCCGCGCCGCCCAATTCCCCAGATAAACCGAAAGCGCGACTCCGTGTCCGGAATATGCGCCAAGCACCAGCGCATTCGCGCTTTTTGGATGGCGCGAAAATACCGGCCGCCATTCCGAACCAATCAGAATCGGTCCGCCCCATCGGTTTGTCACCTTCACATCGCGTAGCGCTGGATGCAGCGCATGGACTCGATCTTCCAGTCGTCGCATTAAATCCCGAGCGTCTCCCTGCTCAACATCCAACGTCTGTAATTCTCGCCAATCTTTCAAATGCACCAGTCCGCTGCCGAAAATCACTCCGTTTGTTTTCAGCAGGCGTCCCCACAAATAAGGAAAATCCACTGTGTAAAACGATTTGCGCGACTCCAGCCCAATCGCTCGCAGCTGATCCTTCCTCAAAGGCTCTGTAGCCAGCGCCAGAGTAAATTTTGGTTCTGCGTAACGCGCCAATCCGTTCAATTCAAGCGATTGCGCGTTCATCGCAAAAAGAACGTGGCGCGCTCGAACTTCATGTTCACCAACTCGCAGCCGAATCGGCGAATCAAACACGGCGCTTTCCACGCGCGCGTTTTCACAAATCATCGCGCCGGCTTTTTCGGCGGCACGTGCCAGTCCGCTCACCATTTCCCCAGGATCAATACTTCCACCGCGCACGTTCTTCACCACGTGCAAATCGCCTCCGTCATTCCAGTGAATCGCGGATTTCGCACCCCTCCCTTTTCGTGCCAGTTCCCACGCCCCCGGCAAATGCAAATCGCACTCTACGTCTAGCTCGCTCAATATTTTCCTGAATCCGCGGAGCACGTCGCCCAATCCCGGCATCGGCCCCACCGCAGTCTCACCCAGGCACATTCCACCGGTATACCCGCTTGATCCCGCGCCAATTTTTTCCGCTTCCAGCACCACCACCGACTTGCTGGGATCCAACCTGCGCAAACAGGCTGCTGCGGCTAATCCAGTAAACCCTCCGCCGACAATCGCAACATCCACTTCGGCCGGAATCAGGCCCGCAGCCTTAGGAAACTCAAATCGAGGCCGAAAATCAATGTTCCAGGGTGGCGTTCCCCACCTTTTTTGTCTGTCAATCTCGGTCATTCCGTTCCCCCAACTTTTGATGCTGGCAAAACCCTTCCAGGAACGCCCAAAAATAATTCAAATCTATTAAATCCAAATTCCGAGCGCTGTCGTACTCAAGATGTCAGCACCAAATCTAAAACAAAGACACAAAGGAGAAGAAAAAATGAAGTCACGAATTCTAGTTGCACTCTGCGCGTTGTTCATTCTGGGCGTTGGTTTCGCGTCCGCACAAAAAGATCCCATGGTTGGCGGCGCGGCGATGTTCCCGACGAAGGACATCATCGATAACGCCGTAAATTCAGCAGATCACACCACTCTGGTCGCAGCAGTTAAGGCAGCCGATCTGGTGGCCACATTGAAGTCTGACGGCCCGTTCACTGTTTTTGCACCAACCAACGAAGCATTCGCCAAACTTCCCGCGGGAACAGTTGACACTCTCGTGAAGCCGGAAAACAAAGCCATGCTCACCAGGATTTTGACCTACCACGTTGTGGCAGGCAAACTCAGCACCGGAGACATCATGAAGCTGATCAAGGCGGGAAATGGCAAAGCCGAATTGAAGACGGTTTCAGGCGGCTCGCTATGGGCCATGGCGCATGATGGCAAAATCATCCTGCACGACGAAAAGGGCGGCATGTCCACAATCACAATCGCCAACGTTTTCCAGTCCAACGGCGTGATCCACGTAGTTGACACCGTTCTGATGCCGAACTAATTCAGCAATCGGCGTTGGGAACAAAGGGTCGGGCAAATTTTCAAACGCACCAGAGATGGTTCCTCGCCAGATAAAACGGCCGGGCGGCCAAGTTCCCAAGCCGCCCGGCCGTTTTTATTTCCGTTGACTCCGTAGGGGCGGGTCCGCGACCCGTCCGCCTCCGATCTCAATTCTCGAAAAGTACTTTCGCACTCAACGGAACCCGCGTCGCGCAAACGGTATCTACTCAACTATGAATCAATGGTATTCTCGCCACCGTATGCGGGCATCCTAAATGCGATCGCTCCACAAGCGTTTCGCCATTCTTATTTGCGCGCTGATCCTTGCAACCTCATCCGCCGCCCAGCAACCAAAAATAAAACTAGTCCACGCCTCCAGCGATCACCCGGTTTGGCGTGTAGATCTTCATTCGCTCGGATATCCGCAGAATAATCCCGATCTTCAACGCCGCCGTGGCTTCGCGAATTTCGACACGGTTTCTTTCCTCAGCGATGGCACCGTCGCTGCAACTTTCGTCACGCGTGAAGATATTCCTGTTCCCCAGCGCCGGGAGGATCCCAGCCATATCAGTCCCTATCGCCTGCATGCAATTTTTCTAGACGCGCTCAGCGGAAAAGTTCTGCGCACGCTCGACTGGCCGGTCGAACGCCCGGCCGCGGGAATTTTTCCTCGACATGACGGCGGTTTTCTTCTACTGGCTACGGATCGGATCGTTGCTTACTCAGCCGATTGGGCTCAAATTCATGAACTTCAGTTGGCCGATTTACCTCCGTCGAACGCGTCGCTCGGCGGAATCGCAGAATCCCCCACCGGCAGATCGCTCGTACTCCAATTCCTACTGGACTCTACAGCGGTGTGCTTCAACGTTCACACCGATACGTTGGAATCGTCGGAGACTCCTTGCAGCACTCTCGACACGTTCACCGCTGCGGACGATGGAATAATCGCTCCAGAAAAATTGCCGGATGGCGCTGCACTTCGTGAATTCCGCCCCGGTGGCGCATCTATCGAGTACGGTATCGCCACACCAAAATCACCAGCGCCGTCCCAGAGTCAATCGCGGGATTCCTCAATTGTCGTTTCGCAGTGCAGTCCGTGCGTCGCCATACCGCAGTTCATCAGCAACGACATCATCGCGGTTTACAGTCCAACCTACGTTCGCGTCATGGAACGCGGTGGAAAAATCAGGTTCACTCAAACTTTTGATGTCGCTAGTAAATGGATAGATGAATTCGGCAGGCCGGTCCGTGCTTCAGTGAATGGGCAACGGTTCGCGGTCGCATCAAACGCGTTGCACCTCCGCGACGTGAAGGACGAGTCGTTCGCGATTCACGTTTCTACCGGAGATATTCCCGCTGAATTTCCACTCGACGTGCAAGTTTACGATCTGCTCGCTGCGCAATGGATCTATACACTTCAAATCAATGCGGAACATCTCCATCAAATCTGGGGCTTGGCCCTATCTCCGAACGGAAATAATCTTGCCATCGACTCTGGCGGCGTAATCCATGTCTTCGCCCTCCCGCGATGAATCGTCTCCACACCCAGGTCCGATATTTCATTCCCGCGGTTCAATTTGACCACTTCGTTCTCCCCATTACGAAAATGGGCGCATCTGCCCTGCTGATGCCGATACACTGGGGACTATTTAATTTGGCGCTGCGCGTGTGGCGGCAGCGCATCGAACGAATCACCGAATTGGCTGACGGTGCCGGAATCAAACTTTGGACCCCAACTCCCGGAGTCCCGACAGAAGTAATTCACGCCCAGCAACTTCATTCAGACTGGTGGCGGCAAATATCCTAGTCAAACCTTCACTCCAAGATGCTCCAGAAATGCTTCGCTCACCCGCGTCGGTGATCGTCCGTTCAGCGTGACAGCGCCAATCGTTCGCGCCGCGCGCTCATCCTCCAAAGGAACATAGCTGCACCCTGCGCGCTTCTCCACCGCCATCGCCGGAACAATCGAAACTCCCAGGCTCGCGCTCACCATGCTCAAGATGCTGCTGAATTGCCCGCTTTCAAAAATAACTTTGGGATTCAGCCGCGCTCGCTTGCAGGCTGCGAACGCCGTGTCGCGGAAGCAGTGCCCGTCCCGCAGCAGAACAAATGAATCGTCGCGCAATTCTGCAAGAGACACCGCGCGCCGCCCGGCAAGCCGGTGACGGCGCGGCAATACTGCAAATAGTTTTTCATTCAGCAGCGGAAATGGCCGGAACTCGTGAGCGCGTGCCGGCAGAGGCAGCGCCGCGATCGCCACATCCATCGTTCCCGCCCGAAGTCGCTCCAACAGGAGAGGGGTAATTTCCTCTGAAACAGTCACGCGCGCCTCCGGAAACTTACGCGCAAATGTTGCCAGGATCGGCGGCAAGAAATAGGGAGCGATCGTCGGAATCACTCCCACGGAAATCGGTCCGCTAATCGACGCCTTCTTCTCCGCCACATCGCTTCGCGCCGCTTCCACATCGCGCAGCACCGCTCGCGCGCGCGGGAGAAACGAACGGCCGAGCTCAGTCAGCCGCACATTGCGGCCGAGGCGATCCAAAAGCCGCGCGCCTAATTCGTCTTCCAACTTCCGGATTTGCTGGGATAGCGATGGCTGCGAGACGTGAGTTTGCTCCGCCGCCCGTGTGAAACTTCCCGTGTCGGCAATCGCACAGAAATATCGGAGCTGTTGTAGTTCCATAGGCTGCTCCTATCTATTCTATGCGAAGTATATATTGGACGCATAGGTGCCTGGCGCCTAATCTGCCCGAGGAGGAGCAACCGATGCCAGAAGAGCAAAAGAAGATGACCACGGATGCGG
>Ga0137403_10010177_pt1 | contig 10425 bp, 11 predicted proteins | sample CZOMad2_1_16fung_FD_122057 | JGI IMG/M metagenome (GOLD analysis project Ga0137403, IMG submission 122057) | Vadose zone soil fungal communities from Angelo Coast Range Reserve, California, USA - CZOMad2_1_16fungal (Hybrid Assembly) | ecosystem: Environmental > Terrestrial > Soil > Vadose zone... | reverse complement strand
GCGTAGAGCATGCCCGCGCCGTACTTGCCGTCGTAGGCGATCTTCGCGGTTTGGGCGTTGCCCGACCAGGCGTTGTCCAGGATCTTCTGGTAGCCCGAATCGACCGAAGGGACGGGCAACCATACGCGCGTCGCGCCCACGGGAAAGACGATCTCGACCCGCGTAGTCACTTCGAACGTGCGCCACTTGACCGTCGGGCGGGGATCGAATGGGAGTTGCTGCGCGCGTGCGAGCCTCGGCAGCGCCGCCGCAGCCGGTAGGATCGCGCCGGTTTTCAGAAATGCACGTCTATCCATGTCGGTTCTCCGATCGATTGAAGGGCTGTCTCAACGGACACGGGACGCCGGATACCCGGTGTCGGTCGCTGTAAGAGGGCTGAGGCTGGGGAGAAGGACTTGCAGAAGAGCGAGGGGCGAACGCGGAGGTAGGGCCGCCGCCGATGTCGCCGTCGCAGCGCCACGTTCCGCGCGAGCCCGCGGGCTGCGCGAAGCCGATCATCACCGCGAGTGAACGCGAGCTGCGTGAAGTCAGGCGTTGCTGGATGATCATCGGCGCGCGGTGCGGTGGATACGGACGAATTCCAAGGCGGACAATCTACTCCGAAAGCGTCCCCGACCACAAGTCGTTCGGATTGCTCCGGCGCGTGCTTCAGCCGGGGGGAAGAAGCTTTTTAATCGTATCTTCAACAGATTGAGAATCCCACTCCAGATCGCCCACCACGGAGTAACGGATTCGCTGCAGGGGATCGAGCACCAGGGTGGTGGGCAGCACCTTTACCTTCCACGCCGACGCGACGGAGGTGTCGCGATCCAGCAGCACCGTGAAGCGCACCGGGACTTTTTTCAGGAAGTCGTTGATCCGCGGCGCGCCCTCGCCGTAGTCGACTGCGAGGATCGCGAAGGGCTTGCCCGCGAGCTTGTCCTGAAGCCGCTGCATCGAAGGCATCTCCTCGCGGCAGGGATCGCACCAGGTGGCCCAGAAATTGAGCACCACGACCTTGCCCTTGTATTCGGCGAGTTTGTGCTCCTTGCCCTGGAGGTCGCGCAGCGCGAGGGGCGGCGTCGCCCCGCCGCTCCAGGGCTTGAGCTCGCCCCCCGCGGCCCGCGCCGCGCAGGAAGCCGCGAGCAGCGCCAGGAAGAGAAAAACTCGCGCCGCGCGCCGCGGGCTCACGCCGCCTCCTTCCGTCTTCCGGCGAGAACCGCGAAATCCTCGGCGTAGTCGGAAAGCCGCCGGACCACGTGCTCGCGCTGCTTCGGGGAGAGCGACCTGTCGAGATCCACGATGAGTTGTCCGAGGCCCTCGTCCCAGCGCTTGTCCTCGCGAATGAACTCCTCGGAGCGGCGCAGCTCAGGTTTCTGGAACATCTCGGCGAGGTGCCGGCCGAGGTCCTCGGGCTTGCGCTCCTGCCTGAGGAACGCGACGAAATCGTGCTGCCAGCGCAGCCGGTCCTCGAAGCGCAGGGCGAAGTGGCGCTCGTGATCGAGCGCAAAGCGCCCGATGCGGGCCTCCTGGTCCGGGGTCAGCTCGCCGGTGAAATCGCGAAAGCGCTCGAACATGCGCTTCGACTGCGCGCGCCGGCGTTTGTTGTCGTCGGCAGAGAGGACTTCCTTCGCGTATTTTTCGTTGACTTCCGCGAATTTTTTCTCGAGCGCCACGTGCTGCGCGGGCGCGAGCGTCACGAGCACGGGCGCCGCATCCTCGGCCGCTTTCGCCGCGAGCCTGCGGTAGCGCGCGCGCACGTTGGCGAGGGCCCAAGCGAAGTCCTCCGCGGTGACGCCCGCGGCCGCGCGCTGGCTCGCGCTGCGCAACAGGGCGGCGTATACGGGAAGCTCGTTCGCCCGGTGCCACTGGTGAAATCGCGCGATGCGCGGCGCAAGGTCGTCGGACTGCGCGGCGTCGAGGTCCAGATAGCTCGACGCCATAAAGCGCAGCATCGTGCCGGCGTTGTCGTAGGCGACGCGGGTCGCGCTGCAGGCCGCGAGCCCGAGCGCGCCGAGCGCAACCAACAAGCCAAGCGCGGTCTTCCTCACCAGTAATTCTCCAACGTGATATGCCCCGGCTCGCGGCGCCGGTGCTTCTTCATGCCGCGCCGCGCGAGCGCTGCGCTCGTGTCCGTCACCATCTCCGGGTTGCCGCAAATCATAACCTGAGAGGCCTTCGCGGACAGCGCTACGCCGGCCGCGGCCTCCAGGCGACCCTCCTCGATCGCGAGGGGGATGCGCCCGGGGAGCGCGCCCGGCTTGCTTTCCCGGCTCACGAACGAGACCATGCGCATCTGCTCCCCGTGCTCGCCGAGCAGCCGCGAGATGCTTTCGCGGTAGGTGAGCTCCTCGGCATGGCGCACCGCGTGAACGAGGACCACCTGCCTGAAGCGCTGCCACGGTGCCTCGGACTTCAGGATGGACAGGAAAGGACCGACTCCGGTTCCCGTCGATATCAGCCAGAGGTTCTCACCGTCGGGGATTTCCGAGAGCACGAGGAATCCCGCCGGCCGCGGCGCAAGGTATATCGCGTCCCCCGCTGCCAGCTTGCTCAGCCGCGGTGTGAGCGGCCCGTCGGGAAGCGTCACGTAGTAGAACTCGTGCGGGCGTTCCCTGGGAGCGTTCACGAACGAGTACGGGCGCGCGACCATCTGGCCTTCCAGCGTGAGCGCGAGCTTGGCGAACTGTCCCGCCTCGAACGCGGCGACGTCGGCCTCCACCTGCAGCGTGAACAGCGTCTGCGTCCAGCGCTTCTGGTTGACGACCGTGCCTTCGACCCACTTCTGCATGATTCACCGCAGGAGACTCACTGCAACAGGAACGGTTCCATGGTGAGCGATTCTACCTCGCCGCCCATCGTGACGATGCTGCCGCCACGCCGGTTGTCGCCGTTGTCGGAGAATTCGAATCGGTAGACGCGCCGCAGGGCGACGCGCCCTTTCTCGTCGCGCGCAGGGCGAACCGACACGCACTCCACGGTCTGATCGAGGAACTGCAGGCCGTTGCGCTCGCAGGCGCGGGCGCCCGCCGCGACCGCATGCTCGCGCGCCCGCATGCTGTCGAACCACAGCCAGGCGAGGAGAGCGAATGCGGCGAGCGCCCCTGCTTCCCACATGGGTATGCTAGGACGCGTCGTGTCGGAACGGGTTCACAATCCCCATATGCCGTCTGCCGCGCCTGACTGCAATGGCTTGCCCGCGGAGATCACGAAGGTCCTCAACGATACCTACTCGCAGCCTGCTACTCGTGGCGGCGCGTGAGCCATTCGGCGACAAGAACCGGCTTCGCCTCGCCTTCTCGCTCGACGGTGACGTTCCACGTCACCTGCACGCCCCGGTCGATATCCTCGACGGCAGCGAGCCGGAAGCGCGCACGCACGCGCGAGCCGGCCGGAACGGGGCCGGTGAAGCGCACGCGGTTCAGGCCGTAGTTGATCCCCAGGCGCATGCCCTGGATCTCGACCGCCTGCCCGAGCAGGTGCGGCAGGAGCGAGAGCGAGAGAAAACCGTGCGCGACGGTCGTGCCGTAGGGCGATTCCCTGGCCGCGCGCTCGCGGTCGACGTGGATCCACTGATGATCCTCGGTCGCGCCGGCAAAGGCGTCGATGCGCTCCTGGCTCACGATGAGCCAATCGGTCACCGCGACCTCCTTGCCGACGAGCCGCTTCAGCTCGTCGATGCGGAACTGGACCCTGGCCGGCACGGCGCTAGCGATTGCCGAACAGGCGCATCAGCCAGCTCCTCTTCTTGACCCTGGAGCGTCCCGTCTTCGCCAGGTCGGCAGGAGGGCGCGTGAAGTCGGTTTCGTCGCGCCTTATGCGGCTGAAATCCCTGTTGGCCAGGGGATCGCTCCACTCGTGCTGGAGCTTCTGCTGCGCGGCCTCGGCGTTGGCGAGCATCTTGTGGAAAGTATCCCAGAAGGGTTCGCCCGTGACCCCGGAAGCGACGATGGCTCGTTTCACCACGCGCAGCTCCGCAAGGAACAGGATCTCCTCGGCGACTTCCCACGGAAGGCCCTGCCGCTTGCCGTCGCGCGAATCCATCATGAGATGCGAGGTGAAGGCATCGAACTCCGGGTGTCCCCAGAGGAGGCACACCCGCTTGATGATGTGCGGCAGCTTTTCCAGCGCGCAGGCTTCCGCGGCAGAGGCCTTGCGCAGCTTGGCAGGCGTGCCCTCTTTGCTAATATTCATTGGCCCCCCCGGGTCCCGGCATTTCTACGGCCGGGTAGTTTAGCGCAGGCGCCCGACCGGTCCTATTTGAACATGCTGCTCGCCGAATTGCTCGCCGCTTCCGAGCGCGTCGCGGGGACGCGCAGCCGCCTTGCGAAAATCGACGCGCTCGCGGAATGCCTGCGGCGGCTCGATGCGCCGGAAATCGCGCTGGGCGTGGCGTATCTCAGCGGCGACACGCGCCAGGGCAGGATCGGCATCGGCTACGCCACGCTGAAGGACGCGCTCGCCGCGGCCCCCTCGAGCGCGCCGCGGCTCACGCTCGCGCAACTGGACGAGGCGCTCGCGCGCCTCGAGCAGATCAAGGGGGAAGGGTCCGCCGCGGAGCGGGCGCGCCTGCTCGGCGAGCTTTTCGCGCGCGCGACCGCGCCCGAGCAGGATTTTCTCGCGCGGCTGTTGCTCGGCGAGCTGCGCCAGGGCGCGCTCGAAGGGATCATGCTCGACGCCATCGCGAAGGCGGCCAAGCTCCGGCCCGAGCGTGTGCGCCCGGCGGCGATGCGCGCGGGCGGGCTTGCCGCAGTCGCCGAAGCCGCGCTCACCCAAGGCGAAGCGGGCCTTGCGCGCTTCGCGCTCGAGGTCTTCCGGCCGGTGCAGCCGATGCTCGCTCAGCCCGCGGAGGAAGTCGCAGACGCGATCGCACGCCTGGGACGGGCGGCCTTCGAGTGGAAGCTCGACGGCGCGCGCGTGCAGGCGCACAAGTCGGGCGGCGAGATCCGCGTCTATACGCGAAGCCTGAACGAAGTCACCTCCGCCGTGCCCGAGATCGTCGCCGCGCTGCAGGAGTGCCGCGCGCGCGAAGCGATCCTCGACGGCGAAACGATCGCGCTCAAGCCCGAGGGCACGCCCTACCCTTTCCAGGAAACCATGCGCCGCTTCGGGCGCAAGCTCGAGGTGGAGGCGTCGCGGGCGGCGCTCCCCTTGAGCGTCTTTTTCTTCGACTGCCTGCTCGCAGAGGGCGAGGACCTCACCGCAAGACCCGCGCGCGAGCGCTTCGACGCACTCGCAAGAATTCTGCCGGCGAAGATCCTTATCCCGCGCCTGGTGACAGGGGATCCTGAAGCCGCGCAGGCCTTCTACGACGACGCGCTCGCGCGCGGCCACGAAGGCGTCATGGCGAAAGCGCTGGAGGCTCCGTACGAGGCCGGAAGCCGCGGCGCCGGCTGGCTGAAGATCAAGGAGGCGCACACGCTCGACCTCGCCGTCATCGCGGCAGAATGGGGCAGCGGCCGTCGCAAGGGCCGGCTCTCCAACCTGCACCTCGGTGCGCTCGATCCCGCCACGGGCGGCTTCGTCATGCTCGGCAAGACCTTCAAAGGCATGACCGACAAGATGCTCGCCTGGCAGACCGAGCGCCTGCTCGCGCTCGAAACCTCGCGCGATGGCCACGTCGTGCACGTGCGGGCGGAGCTCGTCGCCGAGATCGCGTTCAATGAAATCCAGCAGAGCTCGACCTATCCGGGCGGCTTCGCGCTGCGCTTTGCGCGCGTCAAGCGCTACCGCGAGGACAAGAGCGCGAAGGATGCCGATACGATCGAAACCGTGCGCGCGCTGTACGAGGGGCAACTGCATCGGAAGGCCGCGGGTTCCGCGTGAAACCGGAAAGACGTACCGGAGACTGCTAACCCCTTGCGCCGCCGTTCATGTCCCTCACGAGTTCATAACAGGAGCAGGCGGCCCCTTCGAGGCGCAGACGGTCGAGGATCCTGATCCTGCCGCGGCTGTAGGCGATCAGCTTTCTTTTTTGCAGTGCGCGCGCGGCCGTGGTGACACCGACCCGCCGCACTCCCAGCATGTGGCCCAGAAACGAATGCGTCAGACGGAATTCGTCCGACCGGACGCGGTCCCGAGTCATCAACAGCCACCGTGCAAGGCGTGCCTCGACGACGTGGAAGCGGTTGCAGGCGGCGGTTTGGGTGATCTGGGCCATCAATGCGCGCGTATAGCGGCTGACTTCCTCCCGCAATTGCGGGCTTTTCCGGATTTCTTCGGAGAAGCGCGCCGACTTCATCCGCATGGCGACTCCCGCTCCCTGCACCAGCGCGCGAACAGGCGAGATGTCCGTTCCCAGGGACAGGGGAACGCCGACCATGCCTTCGCGGCCGACCATGCCGACTTCCAGGGCCCGATGGCCCTCTACCACCGTCAGCAAGGACACGAGCGAGTCGTTGGGAAAGTAAACGTGCCGGATCCGCTCACCCGGTTCGTGCAGGACTTCACCAAAAGTCAACGCGACCGATTCGAGACCCGTGAGCAAGCGCTGATACTGCTTGCGCGGCAAGGCGGCAAGCATGCTGTTTGCGGCGGATGCTCGGCGCACGACTCGCATGGGGCTCGTCTTTCGTGCCCGGGGGTACGGGCGGATCGCGCAAGAGTAGCGTGAACAGGTGCGGATCGTATGTACGTCAGCACACAGAGGAGCACGGAGATCGGTCGCGGTCGCGACCACATCGATTGCGCAGCCGGCAATCAGTCCGCGGTCTTGCTGGGGAGCAGGCGATCCGTTTCGCGTTTGACTACTGCGTAGCACTCGCAGACCCGCTCTTCCAGCGCTAGCCGGTCGAGCACCGTGATGTGCCCGCGATTGTACTGGATCAATCCGGCCGTTTGCAGTTTGCCGGCCGCCTCCGTAACACCCTCGCGGCGCACTCCCAGCATGTTCGCTATCAGTTCCTGCGTCATGTGCAATTCGTTCGAGCGCAGGCGGTCCAGGCTCAACAGCAGCCAGCGCGCCAACTGCTGCTCAACAGAATGATGCCGGTTGCAAACGGCGGTCTGCGCCATCTGCGTGATCAGCGCCTGGGTGTAGCGCAGCAGCAGATGTTGCAGCGGTCCGTTGTGCTCGAATTCCCTCTTCAGGATTTTCGACGCGAGGCGGTAGGCGTGGCCGGCGCTTTGCACCACGGCCCGGCTGGACGTGGATTCCCCGCCCATGAACAACGCGATGCCGACCAAACCTTCATAGCCCACGACCGCGATCTCCGCCGACGCTCCGCTTTTCATCACGTAGAGGAGCGACACGATGCAGTCGGTGGGGAAATACACATAGTCCAGCCTGCCACCGGACTCGTAGACCGCCATGCCGAGCGGCAGCGGCACGTGCTCCAGGTCCGGGAACAGGCGCTCGTAGTCCGCAGCGGGCAGCGCGGCAAGCAGCTGATTTTGAGTGGGGGTAGGGATGGCGGAAGCGGCGAGATTCATGATCTCCTCCTGTACAGGCCCCAGCAAAACCAAGGTCCCCCCTTTTCCTGTGGCAGACTCCTTATCGTACGCCTTTTTATGTGCGTTATCGCACAGAACGTGCTCTACGCGCTGTCGTTGATCGGTGTCATTGCCCATTGCGCCAGGGCCGGCCTTTATGAGGAAAATGCACGGTACGAGGCGAAACCCCTCTCCTTATGTGCGCCAGCGCACAGAACGTCTCGAGGCAATGGAGATAATCGGTTGCGAGAGGAGTTGCAATGCCCGGCACCCGCTTCCTGTCTCGCGTCACCGGCCTCATGCGCGGCAGGCGCAGGGACGCCTCCGACCCATCGCCTGTTTTGCTGGGGCTCGCCGGTTTCGACGGCAAGCTGAAATTTCTCAACCCGGCGTGGGAGAAAATCCTCGGGTACCCCGCGCGGGACCTGCTCGACCGGCCGCTGAGCGAATTGATGCAGCAGCATGGGCAGGTCGCCGTCGCGCTGGTAGAACAGCTCCTGGCCGAGGACAGTTTCGAGCGGCCGTTGGAATTCGGCTTGCGCTGCCAGGACGGCACGTGCCGGTGGATCCTGTGGCACCGGCGGTTCGACTCGGAGCACCAGGCGATCTTCATCGCGGGGTACGACATCACCGAGCAGAAGGGCCGCGGCATCGCATCGTTGCTGCGGTCCTGTGAAGGACCAAAACGAGCTGACGTCGCCATTTGAACTCCGTCAGAAGAACGTGGCCTGAAAGAGCTATGACAAGTACATAAAACATTAATATTTCTCTATGTGCGCAAACGCACAGAACGTCCCCGGATAGAAGAGGATGATCGAGGCGGGTGTATATCGCCTCCCTGATAGACACTCGAAGTCTCTGGCCCGGTAACGGCAATCCCGTCCCGGGCCTTTTTTATGTGCGCGAACGCACAGAACGCATGGGAGCAGAGGGGGATGATGGACGCGGGTGTAGACGGGTGTTTGTATCTACCTTTCTACAAACACCCGAAGTGCCTGGCCCGGCGGCGGACCAATCCGTGCCGGGCCTTTTTTCGGCTGCTGCTGATCCCGTCGGACACGATGAGCCCGGCGGCGCAGACAATTTCTGCTACCTGTTGACCATCCCGGCAATCAGCTTCAAAAGCTCGGCTTGAACGAGATCCTTGTCGATCTGGGCCAATTGGTAATCCCCTCTTGGACTGGCGGGAGCACCGGACTGGGGTAACTGGGGTACCGCGTTGCTGCTGTGTATCCACACGGTCCTGTTGTAGTGCCGGGTGACGAAGGACAGCGAGGGAGACTGGGCATCGTCGTGCGAGGGCATTTCCATCCCTGCGGGCATGACACGGATGGAGACGGCCGCCTCGGTGGTCTTGCCGCCGGGTTCGCCCGCGTACTCGGCCTCGGAAATCTTGAAGTGATGCCCCCGCTCTTTCAGGATGACCCCGATTGCTTCGAAAACCGGCTTCACCACGTTGGTTCTTAGGTCGGCGAACCCTTTTAAGAAATTGTCCTCGTCCTTCTTGACCTGCTGTCTCCTCTCCTCGACGGTACGGCGCTTCTCGTCGTATTGATCCAGCAATTTTCCAAGCTCCAGAGTCATGTCGTTGGCCATGGGACTCTCTCTACAGTTCGTCGAAAGGAGCGGAAATCAATCGGTCAACCCTTCCCAGACGCAAGTCGGGGGAAAAGCCCGGCACCCTACATATCCATCCCCGGCATGCCGCCCATTCCGCCCATGCCACGGCCGCCCGGGCTGGCACCCTCTTTGTCTTCCACCAGCTCGGCCACCATCGCTTCGGTCGTGAGCAGCAGCCCTGCGACGGAAGCGGCATTCTGCAGCGCCGTGCGCGCGACCTTGGTCGGGTCGACGACGCCCATCTCGACGAGATCGCCGTAGGCTTCGGTCTGCGCATTGAAGCCGAAGTTGCCCTGGCCTTCGGCGACCCTGTTCAGCACCACCGAGGGCTCTTCGCCCGCGTTGGCGACGATCTGGCGCAAAGGCTCTTCCAGGGCGCGGCGAACGATCTTGATACCGGCCTCCTGGTCGGGGTTATCGCCCTTGATCTGATCGAGCGCGCGGCGGCCGCGGATGTAAGCCACGCCGCCGCCAGGGACGATGCCTTCCTCGACTGCAGCCCGGGTCGCGTGCAGCGCGTCTTCGACTCGCGCTTTCTTCTCTTTCATCTCGATTTCCGTCGCAGCGCCGACCTTGACCAAGGCGACCCCGCCAGCGAGCTTCGCCACCCGCTCCTGCAGTTTTTCCTTGTCGTAGTCGCTGGTGGCTTCCTCGATCTGCGTGCGGATGCTCTTCACCCGCGCCTCGATCGCCTTGGGATCCCCGGCGCCGTCGATGAGGGTCGTCTCTTCCTTGTCTATTTCGACGCGCTTCGCCTGGCCAAGGTCCTTGAGCGTCGCCTTCTCGAGGGTCAGCCCGACTTCCTCGGCGATGACCTGCCCTCCGGTGAGGATGGCGATGTCCTCGAGCATTGCCTTGCGGCGGTCGCCGAACCCCGGCGCCTTCACCGCGCAGGTCTTCAGGATGCCGCGCAGATTGTTGACCACGAGGGTCGCGAGGGCTTCGCTTTCGACTTCCTCGGCGATGACCAGCAGCGGCCGCCCGGCCTTCGCCACCTGCTCCAGAAGCGGCAGCAGATCGCGGACGTTGGCGACCTTCTTGTCGTACAGAAGCACGTAAGGATTGTCGAGGACCGACATCTGCTTTTCGGCGTTGTTGATGAAGTAAGGCGAGAGATACCCGCGGTCGAACTGCATGCCTTCGACCACCTCGAGCTCGGTCTGCAGACCCTTGCCGTCCTCGACCGTGATCACGCCTTCCTTGCCCACCTTCTCCATTGCGTCGGAGATGATCTTGCCGATCTCGCTGTCCGCGTTGGCCGATATGGCGCCGACTTGGGCGATCTCCTTGCTGGTGGTGCAGGCCTTGGACATCTTCTTCAGCTCTTCGACCACCGCAATCACCGACTTGTCGATCCCGCGTTTCAGGTCCATCGGGTTCATACCGGAAGCGACG
>Ga0137403_10010176_pt1 | contig 10425 bp, 8 predicted proteins | sample CZOMad2_1_16fung_FD_122057 | JGI IMG/M metagenome (GOLD analysis project Ga0137403, IMG submission 122057) | Vadose zone soil fungal communities from Angelo Coast Range Reserve, California, USA - CZOMad2_1_16fungal (Hybrid Assembly) | ecosystem: Environmental > Terrestrial > Soil > Vadose zone... | reverse complement strand
CGCTTCTTTTTCCATCGCCGAAGTCGCCCGCCCGCCATCGAGCGCATGATTGTTGGGATTGATCCATTGCGCCAGCGCATACGCCAGCCGCGCCACCGGATGCGGCGGCTTCAACATTTGCCCGGCGTACAGCGGATGAAAATACGGATAGTTGTCTTGCAGGCGTTCCGAGGTGGCGTCAAGAGTTTCCGCAACGCGTTCCGCGCCAGGTACTCGCGCATCGAAGTCTGGAAGCGCGGCAAATCCCGCGTCCAGCCTCTCCAGTGATTCCAAAAGAATTTTTAGGCTGTCTTTATCCAGCATACGGAGACATTCACCTTCCGGTATCGACCCCGGGCGCATTTAAGTTGAGGTTCTTCGCCTATCCTTATCGGATAGGCTCAGAATGACAATTCTCGTGGTGTTTTTGTCAAAGAAATGAAAGTTATTCCAGAACCTTGTCCAATTGCCCGGCCGTCTTCAACAGGTCCAGTTGCGCCTGTTGCCGCTGGAAGTTCGCGTCCAGGTAAGACATCCATTTTTCATTTTCGTCCAGGCGGCCCTTCTCCACGTCGCGCAAATTCACCTTGCCCTCGCCGAATTGCGATTGCAGCACCGCCAGATTCTGCTGCGAAAGCTGCAATTCCAGCCGCGCCACCTCTTTTGTAGCGTCCGCCTGCTGCACCTTGCGCGATTTCTGCCGCACCTCGGCGCTCACCTGGCTTTTCGTATTGCTGAGATTGATTTTCGCGGCTTCCAGGTTCACCTGCGCCAGCGCCACATTGGCGCGCGTCTTCGCGCTGTAAATCGGCACGTTGATGCTCACCCCGGCATTCAGGTTGTTGTAGCGGAAATTCCGCTCATTGATGACAAGGAAACTATTATTGAAATTGGATTTAGCCAGCACATCGTAAATCGTCACTAACTGAAGTGTCGGCCAGTATCCCTGTTTCTCTCCCTTCAGCCGAAGTTCCTTGCCCTTCACGTCCGATTCCGCCGCCATCAGCCGCGTATTGCTCTGCGCGGCCATGGCGATCAGGTTCGCCCCTTCCTGCTCCGCGGCGCCCGGCAACTCTTCCGGCGTCACGTCCATTGGTTGATCCGCGGCGAGCCCCAACTGATTGCGCAAATAGACTTCCAGTTCGTCCTGGCGCCCTTCCAGTTGCAGGATGCGTTGCTGCACCTGCGCCAACGTCAATTGCGCTTTGGTCACTTCGACAGGCAGCTCGTAGCCTTCACCCTCGCGTTCTTTCGTGACGTCCACAATCTTGTCCGCGCTCTCCTTCTCTTTCCGCAGCAATTCCAAAGAGTGGCGCACCTTCACGAGCTCCAGATAACCCGATGCCACGCGCACCATCACCGCGTTCCGCGTATCCTCCAGCACCGCCCGTTGGGCCCGCACTTGCTCCTGTTGTTCTTTCGCCAGGCCCCGCAGCGGCCCGTTCAGCACTTGCTCCGTATAAGTCACGCTGAACAGCGCCGGCGGCCGTCCTCCCGGCGTTTCCGGCAATCCATATGTGAAGCCCGCTCCCGACCCCCCGTACAAATTGGGAAGGAATTCCGCTCGCGTGAGTTGCGCCGTGTCCTGCGACGCCTGCACCTGCAGCTTGGCCAGCTGAATATCCTTGCTGTTCGAGAGCGACAGTTCGACCGCGTGCTTCAGCGTCAGCACCACCGGCGTGGAACTCGCCACCGGCGCGACCGGCGCTTGCTGCGCCCGCGCATATTGCGGCGCGATCGCCGCCATCAAAAATCCAAATGCCAAGCCTTGTTTCGAGGCCATGCCTTTTCCTCCAGTCACTCTACTCATAGCGCAGTGATTCGATCGGTTCCAAAACTGCCGCCTGCTTTGCCGGCAGCCATCCGAAGAAAAGTCCCGTCGAGCACGACACCAGGAACGCCAGCACCACGCTCATCGGTGAAATCGGCACCCGCAAATTTCCCGGCAGAAATTGCTGCACAATCACCGGAATGCCGATTCCAATCAAGATGCCGATTACCGCTCCACCGCCGCTGATCAGGAACGCTTCGATCAGGAATTGCCACATGATCTCGCGTTGCGCCGCGCCGATGGCCTTGCGAATGCCGATCTCCCGGGTACGCTCTTTCACCGTAACCAACATGATGTTCATGATGCCGATGCCGCTGATCAGCAATGCGATGAACGCAATCACGATCAATACGATGCGCAGCCCCAAAGCGATGATCTTCGCAGTCGACAAAATGGCCACAAGCGTCTGCACGTTGTATTCCGCCTCCCTCGGATGGCGGCTCTTTAGCAGCCGGCTAATCTGCCTCTCAACAATAGCCACTTTTTCCGCCCCGCCCGTCTGCAACTGCAGCGTGCTCAAAACGTCCGTGCCGGTGTAATACTTCATCAGCGAAAACGGAATGATGACGGATTCCTTCTGCAATTCCGACAAGCCAAACGTCTCCGCACGCTCCCTGAAAACGCCCACGACGGTAAACGTGAGTTCCCCCATGCGGAGCTGCCGCCCGACGGGATTTTCCACTCCGAAGACCCGGTCCGCCAGATCCTTGGTGATCAGGCAAACTTTGCTTCGCGCTTCCATGTCCGCGAAATCGAAATATCGTCCGCGCAGAATAATCAGTCGCCGGATTTGCTGGTATCCATCGGTGACGCCGATCAGCCGCACCGGGCGCGTCCTTCCGGCAACCACCACCGCCATCGGCAGATCGTTGAATCCCGCCACGACCAACGCATCGGGAATCTGCGCCCTGGCCGCCGCCAGATCATCGGTGTTGATTTCGTAGCTGAGAGGTTGCGCCTTTTCGGGCGTCTTGATCATCTCCACCCAAACCAGGTTCGATCCCATCGCCTCAATCTGCGAAATCACAAATCTCTGGCTGGTCAGCGCCACGGTCACCACCAGCACGATGGAAGCGCTGCCGATGATTACGCCGATGGACGTCAGCACCGCGCGCACTTTATTGGCGCGCAAGGCGTCCACGGCCACCGCGACTGCTTCTCGTATGTGCATTTACGTTCCGAAAAACTTCGCTCAGTCTTTTCCGAGCTGCTTCAGCGCTTCCTGGGCCAGCTTGTACTTGCCGTTCAACTTCAACGCGGCCTGATATTCGCTGCGCGCTCCGCCCGGATTCTTCTGGCTCTCTTGCAGCCGCCCGAGCCAGTAATGCGCGGCCCACGGGCGCGGGTAATCGGAATTCATCGGCGCAAGTTGCAGGTAGTCCCGCACCAACTTCTCCGCTTCCGCGGGCTTCTCGCCTTGCAGAATCAACGCTACGCCCCGGTAGAATTTCCCGCGCGGATCGTGCGGCGCCAAGTCTTCTCCGGCCGCGGCCGCCGCCAGAAGTTTTTCCGCATTCTTGCGCTGAACAAAATAGTCGCCGATGTCGTAAATGCGGTTGGCGGTCTTCGGCTTGCCGTCCAGCGCCTTCGCAAATTCCGCATCCGCCGCCGCATAATCTTTTTTCTGAGCCCTGCAGATGCCGGTGGCGTAATGCCCTTCCGCTGCGTCCATCTTCATCAATTTCTCGATCAATGGCTGGGCTTTCTCTTCTCCACCGCCCACCATTCCGGGCGCGGTGCAGTCATACTGGATCAAATCCTGCTGCGCATCAAAATTGCGCGCGTCCAACTGCACAGCCGCGTCAAATTCCTTTTGCGTCTTTCGCGCCAGCGAGTACGCGCTCAGCATGGACGCGTGATCCGCCTTCGCGCCATATGCTTCGCCCAGCCACCGGTGATAGTTGGAATCCTTCGGATTGATCGCGACGGCTTTTTCCGCGCTGTTCACCGCGGCATCGTATTGGTTCAGTTCCAGGTAGGATCTCGCCAGCAGGACAAAAATATCGCCGTTGTTCGGCTCGCTTCCCGCCGCGCTTTTCAGAATTTCGACGGCCTGGGTATACTCGCCTTTTTCAAACGCGCCCTTGGCCTTCTCCAGGGGAGTTTCCTCGGCGCGCGCCGCGGCGGCCAACGTCAGGCAAACCAGCAGCGCGCAGATGAAGTTAATTGCTCGCACCGTTCCCGCCCGGAACGTTCGTCATGTCCAAGTTCACCACCTTGACTGCCATGCCATCGCGAAAATCGGCATCGCCCGGCAGCGCCACTGTATCTTCCCCGGTCAGTCCGCTGACCACCTCATAATTTGTCGCATCCGCGATGCCTACCTGAATAGGACGCCTTTCCAACACCGTTTTCCCCACGCTGTCCTTCACCACAAACACGAAACTTTGCCCGCCAATCGTTTCCACGGATCCGCGCGGCACGGCCAGGACGTTCAGGCGTTCCCGCGAATTGATGCGCACGCTCACATTGGTGTTCGGCAGCAGCTCGAGCTTGGCGTTTTCCACCGAGCACAGCAGTTCGCCAACGCTGCGCGAGGAGTGTGAGACAACCTGCTTCGGTGTGATTTCCGTCCGTCCCGCCCAGGTCCGGTTCTCCAGTGCGTCCCAGGTAATTCTCACGGGCAAGCCTGGCTCCAGCCCGCCCATTTCCGGCTCATCAATGAACGCCCGAACGCGAACCTGATGCAGGTCCGCCATTTTCGCCAGCAGATCGCCCATTTTCACATAATCACCGGCCTTGACCGGCAAGGCGTACAGCGTGCCGTCGGTTGGCGCTGTGATGCGTCCCTGGCGCACTTTGTCCTCAAGAACGGCCACGTCGCTCTGCGCCTGCTGCACGGCCAAATCTCCCCGCGAAGTGTCCAGGGAAACCTGGCGCTCGAATTCCTTCTTCACCGCCGTCACCCGATTCACTTCCGCTTGCGCCTTGCTCAGGGCCAATTCATTGGCGGCCAATTCGTCTTTCGTCGCCGCGCCCTCGGCCAGCAGACGAACCAATGAATCGTGATGCCGCTGCAGCCCGTCGCGGTCGCCGATAGCCTTCGCCAGGTCTCCATCCACGCGCGCGGCATCGTCCGTGCGTCCTCCGGCCCTGGCAGCGCGAAGGTCTTCCTGGGCGCGCAGCAGCCTGGACTTGGCATTTGCCAGTTGCGAAGAGGCATCCTTCACATTTAACTCAAGAAGCAACTGTCCTTTCTTCACGTTCTGCCCTTCGCTGACGCTGACCTTTTCGACGAAGGTATCGAGTCGCGCGAAAATGTTGAATGGGGCAATGGGCTCCACCTTGCCGTTGCTGGTGATGGACGAAACGATGTTGTGCCGGAACGGTTTCACGGCCGATATTTTGGCCACCGGCTGGCGGCCGCTCACTTTGATCAACACGAACGCGACGATTCCCGCAAGGAGCAGGAAAAGCAGCGTACGGTTGCGCAGCTTCTTATCCATATATTCCTGAAACCCAATCCCCGTTCGCCATCAGGATCTGCTACACGAAGGAATCATCCGGCTTTCGCGGGCGCCTGTCGTTCCGGATTCCGAGAGCTGGCTTGAATTGTACTTCGAATGCTTAATCTAAAGTCTATCAGGAGGTAAACCATTTTCTCCACATGCACCAGTCTATCTATGAGATGCCCGGCGCGTGTTTCTGGATGCTGCCCGCCGCGGTTCAACGGGCGGCACGCTCCCCGTGGTAGAATGCCGCCATCATGGATGCCTCCGAAAGCGCGCGGCCTGAAGAGAAAAAGGGTGCCGCCGCGCCGCCCGAATCTCCCGTTCTGCACCGCGTCTGCATCCAGTGCAATAATATGTTCCGCGTACCCCCTGACAAATTCGATGCCAAACAGTGCCCGACTTGTCACAAAGGTTAAGACCGGCTTCCTTGTTTGCAGGCGTTTCCACATTCCGCGCGCGGGCTCGTTCCCGGCGGACTCTTTTCCATTGCTCTCGCATTTTCGAGAGCATAAGCCCGCGTGTCCAGGTTCCCAATCCAGGTTGAGGTTCTCCGCATGATCGAAACGCGTGGACTGACCAAATTGTTTAAAGACAAAAAGCGCGGCGAAATCCGCGCCGTGGACGGCGTGAGCTTCCTCTGCAAACCCGGGCAGATCTACGGGCTGCTGGGGGCGAACGGAGCGGGCAAGACCACCACGCTGCGCATGCTGGCCACGATTCTGGAGCCCAGCGACGGCACGGCGACTGTGTGCGGCCACGACGTGGTCGAAGCGCCGCAAAGAGTCCGCGCCAATGTTGGTTTTCTCTCCACCGCCACTGCGCTTTACCCGCGGCTTACTTCCCAGGAGATGGTCGAATATTTCGGCCGGCTGAACGGCATCGATGAAGCCGAATTGAAGAAACGCGTGGATGAAATTTTCACGCGGCTGGACATGAACTCCTTCCGCGACCGCCGCTGCGACAAGCTTTCCACGGGCATGAAGCAGAAAACCTCCATCGCCCGCACGCTGATTCACGATCCCCAGGTGATGATCTTCGACGAGCCGACCCTGGGCCTGGACATCATGACCGCGCGAACGATTCTGGAATTCATCCGCGAATGCCGCCTGCGCGGGAAAACGGTGATTTTCTCGACCCACGTGATGAGCGAAGTGGAAAAGCTCTGCGACGTCATCGGCATCATCCAGTCGGGCAAGCTTCTCGCGGAAGGCTCGCTTGCCGCGCTTCGGGAGCAATACAAGGAACAGGACCTCGAGGAAATTTTCGTGAAGGTCGTCGCACCCCACTACAAGCCCGAGGAGGCCGCCTGACATGCCCCTGCAGAATATCGGCACCGTCTACCGCAAGGAGCTCACGGACTCGCTGCGCGACCGGCGCACGCTCATTTCCACGCTGCTGGTGCCTTTGCTTCTGTTCCCTATCCTCTCCGTGGGATTCGCCGCGCTTGCCGTGACGCTCGAAAAGAAAGCGAAGGAAGAGATCCCCAAGGTGATGCTGCTTGGCGGCGCGGACTCACCTGGTGCGCTGGAAGCTTTGCGCGCAAGCAAAAAGATCGAAGTCGTGCCGGCGACTCCGGACTGGAAAGACAAGATCATCAACAAGGAGATTCGCGCCGCGGTCGCGATTCCCGATGGGTTTGAAGCCAGCCTGGCGCAACAAAATCCCCAGACGGTCGAGATTTACAAATACGAAGGCGAGCTGAAGTCTTCCATCTCCGCGGATACGGTCGAGAAAGAGCTCAAGGACTATCGGGACAACGTGATCGAAGCCCGCCTGGATGCCAATCATGTGCCTTCTTCCATCCTCATACCGTTTCGCATCAAGCAGGACAACGTCGCTCCGCCCGAAAAAGTCGGCGGGGCCGAGCTTGGAGGCATCATCGGCTACATGGTCATCCTGCTCTGCCTGACGGGAGGCATGTATCCGGCGATGGACCTGACCGCGGGCGAAAAAGAACGCGGCACGATGGAAACGATTCTTTCGAGCCCTATCTCCCGCCTCGACCTGGTCCTCGGAAAGTTTTTCCTGGTGCTCACCGCTTCGCTGGTTACCGCGGCGCTTTCGGTGGTCTCCATGGGTGTTTCGTTTTGGGGTATGCAGCAGTTGAAAGCGTTGGACGTCTCGAAGAATCCTGACGCGGCGGGCATGCAACTCCACATTGGATTCACCGCTGTTCTTTCCGTCTTCCTGATGGCTCTGCCGCTGGCGGTGCTTTTTTCCGCCGGGTTGATCACCATTTCGCTCTTCGCCAAAAGCTACAAGGAAGCGCAGAGCTACGTTTCTCCCTTGATGGTTCTGGTGATTATCCCGGCGGTGGCGGCGATGCTTCCTGGCGTCGAGCTCACCGCCAAGCTGGCGCTGATTCCGATCCTGAATGTCAGCCTGCTTTGCAAGGAGCTGGTCACGGGAACCTATCACTGGAACTTTATCGCGCTGATTTTTCTTTCCACCTGCGTTTACGCCGCCGCCGCGCTTTTCCTGGCCGTAAAAATGTTCCAGCGCGAAGACGTGCTTTTCCGCAGCTGATCCTCATCTCTTTCCGTGTTGCCCGGGGCGAACACGGCCAATTTTTCCCGAACACCTTCGCGGGAAATCTCGTATGTTCTTTTGAGGCCCTATGCCGCGACGCCTGCTCCGGATTCTTTTGATCCTTCTACTGGTTCCGCCGATCATGGCCACCGTCATGGGCTGGCTGGTGGCGCCTTCGTTTCTTCACCCGGTGCGCCGCCCGCTGACGCCCGGACTTATCCGCGAAGCCGACGCTTCGTTCGCGCACAGCCGCGCGCAGCGCGAAGATTTCAATGTGACCGCGCCGGATGGCGCCGAACTTCGCGGCTGGAAGGTGCGACCGCAAGAGCCCAACGGTTCCTGGGTTCTGCTTTTTCACGGCGTGGCCGACAACCGCATGGGCGCAATCAGCCAATCCGAGATCCTGCTGCGCGCGGGATACAGCGTGGTGATGATGGATCAGCGGGCTCATGGAGAAAGCGGCGGTGCGATGGCCACCTACGGGTGGCTGGAGCGCAACGACACCCGGGCGGTCGTGGACGCGCTGGTCGCCTCCGAGCACCCCACGCACCTTTTTGCCCTGGGTGAATCGATGGGCGCGGGCATCGCGCTGCAGTCCGCCGGCGTCGATCCGCGCATTGAGGCCGTGGTGGCCGAAGCGCCGTTCGCGAGCCTGCGCGAAGCTTCCTATGACTACGCCGGCCTGCAGGAATACCCGCTTCTCGGCAAAACGCTCTTCGCGCCCGGCGCCTGGATGATGCTCTACCGCGGCGGCAAGCTCGCCGGATTTCCCGCGTCCGGTGTTTCTCCGGAAAATGCGGTGGCCGCGAGGAATTTTCCCGTGCTGCTGATCTGCGATGAAGCCGATACCACGCTGCCCTGCCGCCATGCAAAACGAATTTACGCGGCGGCGCAGAGGCCGAAGTCTTTGTGGGTGGTTCCCGGGGCGTTTCACACCGCCGCGCTCGGATTTGCGCCGGAAGAGTTCCGGCAGCGAGTCCTCGACTTTTTCCGCCAGCCCGTTCCTAGTCCTTGACCGGCCAGCGCGGCGGATCGCTCCTGTTTTTCTTGTCCTTGGAAGCGTCTGTTCCGGCCGCTTCCCACCGGTCGCTCAAATGCCGCACGGTTTCGCGCATGCGCACGGCCAGTTCCGTGATGATCTGGAGCCGCTGCAGTGTTTGTGGCGGCAAGTCCAATTTCCCGCGGCGCACTTCCAGCAACAGAAGCTCCGCGTTTCCGAGGATTCCCGTCAACGGATTGTTCAGTTCGTGGCGGAGAACCTCGCCGAAGTCGCGGTCGTCCAGCCTCAGCTCGCCCAACGAAAGGCTGCCGCTGTGCGCGCCGTCAAGCGGTACGGATTTCACGGAGCCTCTCAGCCGCCGCTCCACCATGGTGATCGCCGCGGGCAGGCACATCGCCGAGCGCGGCACGAAATCAACCGCGCCAGAGCGCACCGCCAGCGTCGTCTGCAAGCCTTCTCCGGCGGCGCCGATCCACACCACCGGCGCGGACCCAGCCAGAAGGGAAAGCGCGGACTCAATCGTTTGCCGCCGCGCGCGCCACGGCCCGTTCTCTTCCACCAGCACGAGTTCCTCCGCCAGGATGACCGAGGGAACCTGTTCCCTTAAAATCCGCCGCGCACCGGCGATGCCGTCCGCATCCACGATCCGGACATCCTTCCTCCGCCGCTGCAGTTCGTGCCGGGCTTCCGAGCAGAAATCCTCCCGGCCGCAAAGCAACACCAGATCTGCCCGTCCTCCGGGCGGCCGCTCCTTTTGGGCGGTGGCTCGAATCTCCGTATAATTCTGTTCCTGTCGCACGGCGTTGCCTCTCCTCTTTGTTTAGCCGAAGGTGTTCAGACCAGGTTGTATAGACCGGTGTTTAGACCATGGTTTGCAGCATGCCGCGAACGGCACGGCTCAGCTCTTCCACCCGGAACGGTTTCGCCACGTACGGCAGGCCATGCCGCTCCAGAAATTCCTGCGTTCGCGGCGTCACCACGTCGCCGGTTACAAACAGCACGCGGCCCTGCAACGGATTCCTGCGCATCCCGAGCGACTGAAAAAATTTCTGCCCGTCCATTCCCGGCATCTTCAGGTCGCAGATCACCAGGTCATATTCCTCGCGCTCGGCACGGTCCAGCGCCGATTCGCCGTCGCGCAGCACATCCACGCGCATGCCCTCGTCGCGCAGGACGTCGGCGATCAGCCCGCCGACGGTCGGTTCGTCTTCCACAACCAGCACGCGCGGCGCGCGCGGTTCCCCCGGTGCAGGGGTTTCACACGTGGCCTGCTGCTCCGCAAGACGGAGCACGTTGGTTACGGCAACAGGTTTTTCCGCTGATTTCTGCACGGCCGGCAATTCCACCACAAACCTTGTGCCGCCTTTCGGGGGGCTGAGGACGTTGACCGTACCGCCATGTTGCCGCACAAACCCGAGCACAATCGCCAAGCCAAGGCCGGTGCCCACGCCCGGCGGCTTGGTGGTAAAAAATGGATCAAAGATGCGCGCCTGGATCGCACCCGGAACTCCCGGGCCGTCGTCCCAGACTTCCAAGCGCGCCCGCCCGTTGCCGGAGCTGCCAGTGCGCACACCAATCAGTCCGCCCTGCCCGCTCTGGGTGATGGCCTGCTGCGCATTCTGCAGGAGGTTCAG
>Ga0137403_10010175_pt1 | contig 10425 bp, 8 predicted proteins | sample CZOMad2_1_16fung_FD_122057 | JGI IMG/M metagenome (GOLD analysis project Ga0137403, IMG submission 122057) | Vadose zone soil fungal communities from Angelo Coast Range Reserve, California, USA - CZOMad2_1_16fungal (Hybrid Assembly) | ecosystem: Environmental > Terrestrial > Soil > Vadose zone... | reverse complement strand
TTCGGCCTGAAGGATCACGCGCGCCCCGCCGGCGCCGGCCGGCGGCGAGTCAGGAGCCCCACGAGCCCGTCCGGCGCGAGGATCACGATCAGGGCGAGCATCGCGCCGAAGATCAGCCGCCAGTACGGCACGACCGACATCACCCAGCTCTGGAGATAGATGAACACGAAGGCGCCGACGACCGGGCCGAAGAAGCTGGTGAACCCGCCGAGCAAGGTCATGAACACGATGTTTCCGGAGTGCGTCCAGTAAGCGAGGGTCGGATCGACGTTCCCGGTCGGCGGGCCCAGGAGCGCCCCGCCGACGGCGGCGTAGATCGCGGAGATGACGAAGGCGTAGAACCGGTGGCGCGTGACCCCGATGCCGAGCGTCTCGGCCTTCGTGGGATTGTCACGGATCGTCTTCAGGCAGAGCCCGAACGGTGAGTGGACGATGCGCCACATGCCGAGGGCGGCGAGGCCCAGCACGGCCAGCGAGTAGTAATAGTAGGGCCCCACGAGGTAGTCGATCTTCGGCATGGCGTCGAGGCTTCGCCCGAGCAGCGAGGGCCGCAGGAACGGCGTGCCCTCGTCGCCGCCGGTCAGGCGGTAGAACTTCAGGACGAACGTATAAAAGAGCATGCCGAACGCGAGCGTGAGCATGCCGAAATAGATCTTCACGTAGCGCACGCAGAGCGCCGCGACCGGAACGGCGACCAGCGCGCCGAGGACTGCCGCCGCGATCAGGATGATCTCGAGCGAGCGGATCTTCGCGTGCGTCGTGAGGAACGCCCCGGTGTAGGCGCCGAGTCCGATGAAGAGCGCGTGGCCGAACGAGACGAGGCCCGTGTATCCGAACAAGAGATTCAGCCCGAGTAAGACGACCGCGTAGGCCATGAACGGCAGCATGAGGAGGGCGTGGTACGTCGAGGCCACGAGCGGGACGGCGGCGATGGCCGCCGTGGCCAGCGCGACGAGCAGAGCTCCCTTCACGCCTCGGCCCCGCCGAAGAGGCCGCGCGGCCGTACGACCAGCACCGCGATCACGATGAGGTAGATCAGGAGCATCTCGAGCTCCGGGTAGACGGAGATCGCGATCGAGCGGAGGATGCCGACGGCGAGCGCGCCCACGAACGCGCCGCGCATCGAGCCGAGCCCGCCGATCACGACCACGGCGAAGGCTTCGACGATCAGCTCGATCCCCATCTCGCTCATCGCCGCCGTCGCGGGGATGACGAGCGCTCCGCCGAGGGTGCCGAGCGCGGTTCCGAGCGTGAAGACCTTCGCGTAGACGCGGCGCATGTCGACGCCGAGCGCCTCGGCCATGTCACGGTTGTCGGCGGTGGCGCGGATGATCCGGCCGAACGCGGTGCGCGTCAGCAGCCAGCCGATCGCGAGCGCGATGGCGAGGCTCGCCGCGATGACGATGAGGTTGTAGACCGGCGCGGTGGCGCCGAGGATACGGACCTGGCCGTAGGCGAGGTAGAGCCCGCCGGTCGAGCGGGGTGCGGTGCCCCACGTCAGGCGGATCGCGTCCTCCATCATGAGCACGACCGCGAACGTCATCAGGAGCTGGAAGGTCTCATCGCGATCGTAGACGAAGCGCAGGAGCCCGCGCTCGACCACGACGCCGACCGCGCCCACCGCCAGGCCGGCCACCGCGAGGGGGACGATGAAGAGCGCCGGCGGACCTCCGGCGCCCACGTACCAGCCGACGGCCGAGACGCCGACGTAGGCGCCCAGCGCGTAGAACGAGCCACAAGCGAGGTTGAAGATCTTCTGCACGCCGAAGACGACTTGAAGCCCGGCCGCGACGAGGAACAGGACGGCGGCGTGAAAGAGACCGCTGAGCAGGACGTTGACGACGTGGGTCGTCAGACTTTCCAGCCGTTGATCCAGTCGAAGAGCTTCGAGCCGGCGGGCTTCATCGCCTGCTTGGTGGAGACGATCTCGATCGGGCTGATCGTCACGAAGTCGTACGCGTTCTTGTGCGTCGTGATCCCCTGGTAGAAGTTGCACATCTGGACGTGGTCCTCGCGCCAGCTCCGCCTGCCGGAGAGCGATTCGATCTCGAGACCCTCGAGCGCCTTGACGACCTGCGCCTTCTCCGGCCACTTCTTGCCGGCGCCGGCGGCCTTCTCGACCGCGACCTTGTAGGACTCGGCGTCGAAGAACGCGTGGTCGCACTCATAGGGCGGATACTCGTTGTACTTCGCCTTGTACTCGTGGACGAACTGCTTGAGGAGCGGGCTCGCCTTGGGGTCGTCGAAGTACATCGTGTTGTAGCCGAGCAGCAACCCCTCCGGCGTGAACTCCTTCTTCAACGAGTCGTGGACGCCGCCCGCGGTCGTGAAGACGCCCTTCATCGTCTTGAAGAGGCCGACCGCGGCGGCCTGCTTCATGATGATCGTCGCGTCGCCCGACCAGAAGGAGCACATCAGGAGGTCCGCCTTCGACTGCTGGATCGCGGCGATGTGGGAGGTGAAGTCCGTCACGCCGAGCTTGGGAAAGAGCTCGAGCACGAATTTCACGTCCGGGATGTAGCGCTTGAGCACGGCCTGGTAGGACTCCCAGCAGTCGTGGCCGTAGGAGTAGTCGTTGCCGATGCCGGCGACGGTCTTGATGCCCTTGAAATACTTCGGAGTGAGGATCCCGGCGACGATCGCCTCGACCTCGTTGTCGACGCTCTTGAACGTCCACTTGGGATTCGGCATCGTCTCTTCGACGCCCTTCTGGGTCGTGCCGTCCCAGGAGAGCCACGGCGTGCCGAGATCCTCCGCCACCGGGCCGAGCGCGAGCGTGACCCCGGTCGAGATCCCGCCCAGAACGACCTCGACCTGGTCTTGAAGCACGAGCTTGCGATAGCGCTCGACCGTGTCCTTCGGATTCGACTCCTCCTCGACGACGAGCTGCACGGGCCGTCCGAGGATACCGCCGGCCTTGTTCACCCGCTCCGCCCACCATTCGGTGGCGCGCAGGCCGGCGGCGCCCACCGGCGCCGCGATGCCGGCGCGGATGGTGAGGACGCCGAGCTTCACGGGGCCGGTCGCCTGGGCTTGCGCGGGCGGCCCGTCGAGCCGGGTCGCCGCGGCCGCGCCGGCCCCGGCGCTCAGGAGCTTCAGAAACTGCCGTCGTGAGGTGTCGTTGTCGCGGGGTCCTCGAGGCCGGAGCGGGTCGGGAGTGGCCTGAGAGAATCGCGTCATCGTGAGTCTCCTGTGGTCACGCCGCAGTGAGTTGGTCGGCGCCCGGCTACGTCAGCCCCAGCCGCCGGCGCGCGAGGCGGGTGCCGGCGACGAGGCGCTTGAGCTTCTCGAAGGCGACCCAGCGCGGCACCGGGAAGAAGCCGCAATCGGGCACGGCCGACAGGCGCTCGATCGGAATGAATTTGGCGCAGAGCTCCAGGCGCTCGGCGACGTCCTCCGGGCTCTCCATGTAGAACGACTTCACGTCGACGACGCCGCACGCCACGTCGCGGTCGACGCCGATCTCCTTCCAGTGCTCGATCTCCGCCATCTCGCGATTGGCGTACTCGAACACGAACTGCTGGCATCGGGCGTCGAGCAGCGCCGGAAACAGCCAGCGATAGGAGCGCTTGCCCCGCGGGCGGGACAGGAGGTTGCCGAAGCAGATGTGGTAGGCGATACGCGCCCGCACGCCCTCGACGCAGGCGTTGAACATCTTCACGTACTCGTCGACCTGCCCGGGCACGATCGCCGCCGACGGCTCGTCGAGCTGGATGTAGTCCGCGCCCGCCGCGGCGAGCGCGCGCAGCTCGGCGTTGATGGCCGGCACGAAGTCCCAGCAGAGGGCGAGCCGATCGTTCTGGTAGGCGTCGCCGGGCCTGAGCTGCACGTGGATCGACAGTGTGACCGGACCCGGGCAGGTCGCCTTCACCGGCTTCTCGGTCTGGGTCTTGAGATATTGGAATTCCTCGACCACGCCGAGCCCGCGGGGGACCTTGACACGCTCCCGCGGCCGGTAGCGCGGCGCCGAGTCGTACGCGTAGAGGCCGGTCTTTCGGAGCGGCTCGACCGGCTCGAGGCCGTCCATCTTCTCGTAGAACGTCTGCACGAAAAAGAAGCGTCGCATCTCGCCGTCGCAGATGACGTCGACACCGGCGCGCTCCTGGTCGCGGATCGCGAGCTGGGTCGCGTCGTCGAACGTCTCCTTCGTGTCGGTCTGGCCGTACTCGCCGGCCTTGATCTTGTCGAGCGCGGTCCAGAACCAGCCCGGAAAGCCGTGGCTGCCCATCACGTGTGTCGGAATCGGCGGCAGGGTGGCGGTCACGCGCTGTTGTGTATCAGAGGGCCCGGCGCTTGGCAATGGCCGCGCGGTGCGCCGGGTCTGGCTTGCACCGGACGAAAGTCTCGGGGTCGCCCGCCCGTTCGTCTGGTCCCCGTGGGCCGTGAGCTCCGGTATTTGTTGGAGAAATTCGATCGGTGGCGCACGGTATGATAAGACTATCCGCCATGCAGGTTCGCTTTTGGGGCACTCGTGGGTCGATCGCCGCGCCCGGGCCGAGCACCGCCCGCTTCGGAGGCAATACCTCTTGTGTCGAGGTACGAGCCTCTGACGGCACGGTGATCATCCTCGACTGCGGCACCGGCGCCCGCGAGCTCGGCCTGCACCTGGCCCAGACGATGCCGCATCCCATTCGCCTCCACCTCTTCATCGGCCACACCCACTGGGATCACATCCAGGGCTTTCCCTTCTTCGTGCCCGCGTTCTTGCCGGGCTCCGAGCTCAACATCTACGCGCCGATCGGCTTCCAGCGCGGCCTCGAAGAGGCGATGGCCGGTCAGATGGAGTACTCGTATTTCCCGGTCAAGATGCGCGACCTGCGCTCGCGCATCCATTTCACCGAGCTCGACGAGGGGTTCTTCCGCGTGGGCGGCGTGCTCGTCGAGACGCAGTTCCTGAATCACACCGCGCCCACCATCGCCTATCGCATGACCAGCGACGGGGCGACGATCGCCTACGCGACCGATCACGAGCCGTTCTGGAACGCCTCGGGCCGCGTCTCCCAGCATCCGGGCGACGAGCGCCACATCGCCTTCCTCAAGGGCGCCAATCTCGTGATCCACGACGCCCAGTACACCGACGCGGAGTATCGCGACAAGGTCGGCTGGGGACACAGCAGCATCGAGTACGCCGTGGACGTCGCCCTGGCCGCCGGGGTCGAGCGCCTCGTGCTCTTCCATCACGACCCGGCGCACGACGACCCGATGATGGAGCAGATGGAAGCGATGGCGCGGGCCCACGTCGGCCGGCGCGGCCAGGCGCTGGAGGTGCTGGCGGCTCGTGAGGGGCTCGAGCTCCAGGTGCGCGGCAGCAGCGCCATCCCCGACATGGCCGAGGCCTCCGCGTTCCAGCATCGCCAGATCGTCGGCGGGCGGGTGCTGCTGGTGAGCGCGAACGACCCGGAAGTCGCCGAGATCGAGGAAGTGCTGGGCGACGACGGGCTGGTCTTCCTGCGCGAATCCGACGTGCGCTCGGCGCTCTCGCGCGGCCCAGAGCTCCTGCCCGACATCGCGATCATCGACCGCGAGCTCTTGGACGGCGACGGCGACGCCGTGCTGGACGTGCTGCGCGACCGCCTGGGTCGGCGCAACTTTCCGATCGTCGTCCTCGCCGACAGCTCGATTCCCCCCGACGCCGTGTACCGCGGCGAGGCCTCGTGGACCGACTATCTGTCCAAGCCCTTCAGCCCGCCGATGCTGCGAACCCGCGTGCGCGCGTGGCTCGCCCGAACGTTGGTCTTCGATCCGGTCGGACGCGTCGCGCTGCCGAGCGAGCGGGCGGCGAGCGCGGGCGACAGCCGGGCCCGCCGCGCGGGCCGCCTGGCGACCGTGCCGCTCTTCCGGCCGCTGAGCGCCGAACAGCGCGACCTGCTCCTCGCCGGCGCCAGCGAGCAGAGCTTCGCGCCCGGTCAGGTGCTCATTCGCGAGAACGACCCGCCGGATCGCCTCTTCGTGATCCTCTCCGGCCGCGTCCGCGTGCTCGAGGTCGCGCCCGACTCTCCGGTGGAGCTCATCGTGGGCGAGCTCGGCGAGGGCGAGATCCTGGGCGAGCTGAGCGTGCTCAGAAACCAGCCGCGCTCGGCGACGGTCGTCGCGGTCGAGCGCACGCACTGTCTCGTCATCCCACAGAGCGAGTTCCTGAAGGTGCTGCATGGCTCGGCGGAGCTGGCGGTGTCGCTGCTGCGGATGCTCGCGGGACGGCTCTACGAGACCGACCGCCGCCTGTCGCGCTTCGCGCCCGATCCGGTCACGGGCCTCGCGGGTCGCCGCGCCTTCCACGACCAGTATCGGCGGCTCGCCGCCGTCGCGCGCCGTCGCAAGACGGGCGCGCTCCTGCTGGTGGTCGACGTCCTGCAGCTCAGATCGATCAACGATCGCTTCGGCTACGGCGTGGGCGACGACGTGCTGCGGACCGTGGCCGACGCCCTGGTCGAGGCGACACGCACCACCGATCTGATCGTGCGCCACGGCGGCGACGAGTTCCTCGTCTTCTTCCCCGACGCGGGCGCCGGCGACGTCGACACGGTCATCGCGAGGGTCAACGAGAAGATCAAGGGCCTCTCGGGCAAGCGAGGGATCCCCGTCCCCATCACGTGCAGCTTCGGCGTCGCCTACGCGCAGTCGCCTCCGGAGAGCGCCGAGGATCTCCTGCGCGTGGCCGACCAGGACATGGTGCGGCGCAAGCGGTAGACGCCTACCGCTTCTTCCGGCTCGCGAACTCCCGGATCCGCTCCCGCGCCGCCGGGCTCGTCCTCAATGCGGCGGCATAGCCCTCCGCTTCTCCGCCCGGCCCGCCGGCGCGAATCGCCGCGACGATCTCCTTCGTGGCGCTCAAGCCGCCCCGCGGCGAGCGCGCGATCTCGGCGGCCAGGGTCGTGACGCTCGCCTCCAGGGTGGGCGGGGCGACCACGCGGTTTACGAGCCCGATCCGCAGCGCCTCGGTCGCATGGATCGTGCGGCCGGTCAGGAGCAAGTCGCGCGCGTGACCGCCGGCCACGACGTCGAGCAGGCGCGCGATCCCGTAGGCCGGCGGAAAGCCGAGCGTGACCTCCGGCAGCCCGAAGCGCGCGCGATCGGACGCGACGCGAAGGTCCTGCGCGATCGCGAGCATGAGCCCCCCGCCCAGCGCGTAGCCGTCGACGGCGGCGATCGTCACCTGGGGCAGGCTCGAAAATCGACTCATGATCGCCGCGTGGCGTCGGGCAAGGGCCTCGGCCTCGTCCGGCGCGACGGTCTCCATTTCCTTGATGTCGTTGCCGGCGCAGAAGGCGCGGCCGCGAGCGGCCACCACGAGCACGCGCGCGTCGTCCATCGCGGCCACGCGCTCGAGCGCCGCCTCGAGCGCGCTCGTCAGCAGGCGATTGAGCGCGTTGAGCGCCTCCGGGCGGTTGAGCCGGAGCCAGGCGACGCCGTCTTGCCGGTCAAGCTCGACGATCGGATCTGGGGCCATCGGTCCGGCTCCGGCCGAGCGCGGTGAGGGCGAGCGAGGCCACGGCGCCGAGCGCGATGCCGGCGGCCGCGGTGACGGCCAGCGGCCAGAAATCCGTCCTGAAGAACGGAAGGACGAAGAACGGCGAGCGGCCGGCGCTCGGCGGGATTCGTCCGTCGAGGAGCCCTTCCACGAGCTCCATCGTCTCGGCCATCAGGACCTCGGAGGCCGCCTTGGCAAACGCCGGATCCGCCAGCGCCGGATGCCCCACGTAGCCCTGGCCCCCGTTTCGAAGCGGAAAGTTCGGCACCGCCCGCTCGGGAAGCGAGTAGCGCGCCGGCGGAAGCGTGCGATAGGACTGGTCGACCAGATCGGGGCGGATCAGCAGCATCAGCGACGTCTCCCACCAGCCGCCGTGGGCGTCGTCGGCGAACGCCTGCCGCTCCTCGTCGGACAGCGGGCGCCCGAGCGCGGCCTCGATCTTGTCGATGTACCGGCCGCGCAGGAACTGCCAGGCGAGATGGCCCGAGACGGACGCCATCATCACGCGATGGCGCCGCGAGACGATCGCGGATGCCTCCTCGAGCGCCGTGAGGTGGCCCGGGCCGCCGTGGCCGTTGGCGACGAGGATGTAGCGGAAGCCGGCGCGCGCCAGCGAGCGGCCGTAGTCGACGACCGCGTCGCGCACGACGCGCTGCCGCACGCTCACGGTCCCGACGGCGTCGAACGTGAACGAGCCGAGGTGGAGAGTCGGCGCCAGCAGCGCCGTCCAGCCCGGCCGCGCGGCGGTGAGCCGCTCGCTCAGCGCCTCGGCGAAGTGTCGCGCGGCGATCGCGTCGACGCCGACCGGCAGGTGCGGGCCGTGCTCCTCGAGCGGGCTCACGGTGAGGACGGCGACGGTGCGCGCGCGATCGAGCGCATCGAGCGCGGGGGTGGACATCTCTTCCAGCAGGCGAACGCTCAAAACGAGCTCCCTTTCGTCGCGGTCAGGTAATCGTTTTTGGCCCGTTCGAGCTCGCCGATGAGCGCCTGGCGCTCGGTCGTCAGCCGACGGGCCGCGTGCTCGCGGGTCAGGGCGAGCGCGCCGAAGCGCAGGCGGCTCCGAAGACGCCCGGCGCCGACCCAGTAGCGATAGGCGATCGCGCCGGAGATCGGCAGCGACAGCGCGAAGACCAGCGCGACGGCGGGGCCGGCGAGCCGCGCGACGATCCAGGTCTCGAGGCCCCAGCCGAGCGGGAGCGCGAGCATCGCCGTGAGAAACCGCCACGTCGCGTAGTCCGTCTCCTTGCGCGACATGCCCCGCGCCACCCAGCGCGGAATCCAGTACGGCAGGAAGTTCACCGTCGCGCCGTACAGGAAGAGCGGAAAGCCGGCGATCGCCTCCCAGCCGCGGCGGATACGCTGGCGCGGTCGCCTCCGCTCGAGCCGGGCGCGCACGGCCTCGTCCTTGACGCGGTACTCGGCCAGGAGCGCCCGATAGCTCTGGATGCTCTGCCAGATGCGCGCGACCCGCTCGGGGTCGCGCTGCTTGAAGTAGTTGGTCGAGTCCACGATCGCCCGCGAGAGGCGGACCAGATCGATCTGGCGCTCGGCGAGCCCGCGCTCCTCACGAAGCTCGCGGACGAGCTCGTCGCGATACAGCTCCTGGATCGCGTTCACGAGTCGGCTCTCGTCGATCCGCTCGACGTGGACGACTTCGGCCTCGATGCCCCACTGGATCGCGTCGGTCAAGGCTTCGACCGCCTTGACCGGATCCCGGCGATACGCGTCGAGGTACGGCGTCACGGCGATGGCCGGGCCGAACGATACGAGCACGCGTCCGCGGAAGGATTTTCGCGCGTCGAAGTTGAGCCCGACGGGGATCACGCGCAAGGCGCCCGGCCGTTCGCCCTCGTAGCCGAGCGCCAGGCGTGCGGCGCCGGTCTTGATCCGCTGCACGCGCACCTCGGCGTGCGTCGTGCCCTCCGGATAGATCGCGACGAGCCGCCCCTCGCCGAAGGCCCGGAAGCACGCCTCGAACGTGCCGGCGTTCCGCTCCGTGGTGGTCGCGGGTGGAGCGAGGCCGGTTTCCGCCGAGGGTGGTGTGCGAGCGGAGCCTGGATCATCCTGTTTGCGATACACGGGAATCGCGCCGCACGCCAAGAGAAAGCGCGCGACCAAGCGGTTCCTGAAGAGCGCCGCGGTCGCGAGGTAGTGCACCTTGCGCGGGATGGCGCCGCCGACCAGCAGCGAGTCGATGAAGTTGTTGGGGTGGTTGATGCAGAGGAGCACGGGGCCGTCGCCGGGGACGCGCTCCGGGTGGCGCACGTCCACCGATCGGAAGAAGAACCAGAGCCAGAAGCGCCCGACCGCGCGCACGGCGCGATAGAAGCTGTCCATCGTGTCGCGCCGCGCGCCCGTCTCGAGGGTGGCGCTCACGGAATGCGCGCGAAGCCTTCCATGAGCCGGCGGGCCGTGCGATAGACCGTGACGCGCTCGGCCCACGCGGCCCCGCCGCGCAAACGCACCGCGGCGTCGATCGGGAGCATGCCCGACGGATGGCCCAGTCGAATGTCGTGGCTTGCGTCACCGACGCACTCGCGCACGACGGTGCCATCCAGCCGCGCCGCGACGCCCAGGCACATCGCGACGGTGAGCGCGACCGCGCGGTGACAGTTGCCCATCGAGATGACGCGCGTGATCAGATCCTCCGTGTCGGCCGCGTGCCGGACGCCGTCGAGCGCGGTGAACGCGGTTGGCGGCGCGACCATGGCGATCTTCGGCACGGCGGCGCTACCGGGAATGCCCATCCGTTTCGCCGCTTCGACCCGGATCGCCTCGAGCCGAGCCGAGAGGGCGTGATCGGAGTCGATCTCCTGGGGCGTCTCGGTGCCGGCGAGCCCCAGGTCCTTCGCGCGGACGAACACGACAGGGTTCGTCGCATCGACGAGCGAGGCCTCGACGCCGTCGATCGTCTCGCGCGGGGCGCCCGTCGGCAGAAGGCGTCCGGTGCCGGCGCC
>Ga0137403_10010174_pt1 | contig 10425 bp, 7 predicted proteins | sample CZOMad2_1_16fung_FD_122057 | JGI IMG/M metagenome (GOLD analysis project Ga0137403, IMG submission 122057) | Vadose zone soil fungal communities from Angelo Coast Range Reserve, California, USA - CZOMad2_1_16fungal (Hybrid Assembly) | ecosystem: Environmental > Terrestrial > Soil > Vadose zone... | reverse complement strand
TGCTTGAGCGACTCAGCGATCAAAAATTCGTTCTCGCGCTCCGAGCCGTCGCACCAAAAAATATTCTCGGGTTGTGTCAGGGTTGCGATCTCATGTACCCAATCGAGCACGGCTTTGTTGCCGGGCTTTGCATCACCGATCCCCTTGGGCGGAAATATGGCGGGCGCGAGATTCTTCATCGAACGAAACTGGCCATTTTAACCATGAATCCGCCCTAGTCGAGGCTACGGCGTGACAGGTCCACACCGATAAAGCGTTACAGAATCACGAAGCGGAAATACTGGCGAAGTTTGAAATGCAGCCTCTGTCGTTTCACTTGCACAAGTACATTGCGCGGCATTAATTGAAACCATGTTCGGGGTGACCACGTCCGATGATTATCGGCCGGTTGCGTGGATGGGTCGGTATCCTGTCGATGTAACGACGATGCTCGTCGGGATACACGTGGCGGCTGCGATCCTCGCCGCGATTCTGGTAGCATTCGGAGCCGGCTCTGTTTTGCTTTGGCTGCAATTCGATAGTGCCGCGATCTGGTCCAGCGGTCAGGTGTGGCGGCTGTTTACCTATGCCTTCGTTCATGCCCCATCGGGGCTGCTTTGGTTCGCCATCGAGATGTACCTTCTGTTTGTCTTCGGGCGAGAAGTGGAACGTTTTCTGGGCCGGCGCGCGTACATCGCGCTCTATGGTTTTTTGCTGGTCACGCCAGCCGCGCTACTGACGATCTGGGGATTCTGGGAACGGTGCGGAATTGCCGGTTCGCCCGCGTTGCACTTTGGAATTTTTGTTGCATTCGCCACCATTTATCCGCGTGTCGAAATGTTGCTGCGGATCCAGGCTAAGTGGGTCGCGCTAATTCTGGCTGCCATTTACACTCTTCAACTACTCGCCTATCACGCCTGGAGCGATCTGGTTGTTGTATGGACAAGCATCGGCGTTGCGTTTCTTTTCGTCGAACTGAATGGTGCCGGCCCGGAGCTCGCGTGGTGGAGTGCGGTGAAAGCACGGTTCGCTTCACCGCCCAAGTATCACGTCCTTCCGAAACCACGAGCACGCGCCAGCGGCAGCCGCTCAGAACCGGAAGACGTTTACACGTCCATCGATCCGATCCTCGACAAAATTTCCAAGTCTGGAATTGGAAGCCTCACCGCGAGCGAGCGGCGGCAGTTGGATCGCGAGCGCGAACGGTTGCTGAAAAACTCGGAGTAGACGGGAGCCGTTGTCCGGCTTGCCGTTATCTTTTATCGAGGCGCGACTCGATTATCTCGCACAACACATGCAGCAAAAGCTGGTGCGCTTCCTGAACTCGCGCCGTTGAATCGCTTTTGACCAGGAGATCAAGATCAGCAATGCCGATCGTCGATCCGCCATCGCGCCCAAGAAATGCGATCGTTTTCAGCTTGCGCGCTTTCGCTTCCTCCAGTGCGCGAATCAAATTCTTCGATTTTCCGGAAGTGGTCAGGCAGATGAGCACATCGCCCGGCTGAGCAAACGCTGCCACCTGACGCGCAAAAATTTCATCGAAGCCGTAATCATTCGCTGCGGCGGTCAGAATTCCGCTATCGCTTGCGAGACAAATCGCCGGAAGCGCCGTTCGATCGTTGGCAAAACGCACGACCAACTCCGTCGCGAAATGGGATGCGTCAGCCGCGCTGCCGCCGTTCCCGCACACCAGCAATTTGTTTCCCGCACGCAAACATTGATCGATCAGATCTGCTGCCTTTCCAATCTGCGCATCAAGATCGACAAGCGATTGCAAAGTCTTCGTTGCGGCGGCAATCGCTTCATGGAGTTGAAGAAGATGAGACATGGCGTCGGCGCTCGATTGGGATGAATGGCCGTTGATACAGCTTTTCAGTGCTTGAAGCAAAACGAATGATCGATCGGCCGCAAAATACGTAGCGAACTTCAGACGCGGATTTTGGCCTTGTCTGACGGTTCATGAATTGATAAAGATCGGGCCCCGCAACAAGGCCTCCGTTTGTGAACAGATTCGCTCTTAGGCACGGGCCGTCATCCGGCTGGAGGCTTCATTGCTTCTCCTTCTGGCGCCGGTGCTCTTTCGGCTCTGGTAACTCTCCCGAACCTTTATGTTAAATACGATCGACACCGTGATCGCTTTCGCGGTGATCATGACTGTTCTCAGTCTGCTTATCACGATTCTCGTGCAGATGGTATCGGCCGCGTTTTCGTTGCGGGGCAAGAATCTGGCCAATGCTCTGGCGCTTACATTTCAAACGATCGATCCGAACATTGGCCAACACGCGCATTCGCTGGCGGCGCAGATTCTACGCGACCCGATTTTTAGCGACTCGATGTGGCGCAGAAAAGGGAGACCGATCCTCGACGAGGCTGCGCAAAAATTCATCACTGCTCAACGAAAATTGAGGGGCGCACAACTGCGCAAAGCGGACGATCCCAATCGGGACTCGGCCCTTAGCAAAGCCAGGACCGAAGTCGACGCCGCAAAGCGGGGTCTAACGATTCCCGAGGTAAAACCAAATCGCGAGAAGCCGTGGGGATTTTGGACATTGCCATGGGGCAGCGCACTGCAAATCGCCAACGCCATTCGCCCTGGCGAAATCTATCGCGTTCTTCACGAGCTTAGGGAAATGAGCCATGAGGAAGCTCAGTTGCGGGACATTCCGGCAGAACTCGTTGATAAGGCCGGCGCGCTAATCGCAGTCCTGCAGCGCTGGGATCAACCGGCGATCGAATCGCGCGGGAAACTGGCCGACATCGCAAAGCTTTCCACGATTTTTCAGCCGGACCAACAAAAAGCCGCCGTTGACGCGCTCTCAAACTTTGGCACGACCATGGAGCGCGCAACTACGCAAGCGTATGATCGCTTCCAACGCTGGTTCGGCAGCGCTCAGGATCGGGCCGAACAATGGTTCCAAATTCACGCCCGAGTTGTTACGATCACCGCGGCAATCCTCCTCACAGTGCTTCTCCAGCTCGATACAGTCGAGATTTACCACAAACTCCGCGACCAACCCAAACTGGTAGAGGCGCTGGTCAAATCAGCCCCAAATGTGCTCGAGCAAGGCGGCGACGCAGTGACACCTGAACACGCAGCAGCTTCCCAGGAAACGCGTGCGAAAGCTTTCGGGAATCTCACGGAACAAATGAAAACCGCCGGATTCGACATCGTGCCTCCAGGTTGGTTTGCCCGCTGGCGTACCGAAAATGGAATCTGGTGGTTCAACCACTTCTTCGGGCTGCTGCTGAGCGCCGGACTACTCACCCTGGGCGCGCCATTTTGGTTTAACTTGCTCAAGAATTTGACGAGTCTCCGCCCCGCATTGGCGAACCTCATTGAAAAACGGCCCACCAGCGCACCGGCGCTGCCACCCGCTCCGGCTACTCCACCTTCGCCCAGCTAGAATCGATCAATGCTTCGAATACGGAAAACCGAGCAATTGACGAAGCTTGACATAAATACGCCGAGCACGTGCGAGGCGTCGGTACACGGTGGAAAATCTAGTGTTTGCCTCTCGTGGCACAATCGCTCTCTCGCACAGTTGCGAACATGAGTCACTATAAAAGCACAAAAACGACCGTGGTACGGTCAACATCGTGTCAACGTCGCCAATTCAGCAACGTGTAGCGTGCGGATACATTGACGCCCTCCCTGCGTACGCAGTCCGACATCAGAACCCTGCGGTTCAGCGCCTTAAGCAAAACCAATGATCAGCCGCTGCAAATACTTCGCAAACGAAGACTGTTTGCTCAAGGTGCCCGTAAGCTTTGTCCTCAGTAAGTTGGTCTTCCCGACACGGGTCGGGCAGGAGTATGAAACGGCGGAACACCAGGTGAAATCACACCTTGTCTCGGGGATTCGGCAGGATCACTCTAAAAGGGTAATGTTCGAGCCGCCGCCGGGAACAGGATTGGATGTGACCAAGAACTGCGCGTTAGCATTTAGCCCCGGCAATATAATTGTAGCTACTTGGTGGCTATATCTGAAGACACTTAGCACCCCGGTAGTAGCATTATATTGCGCGGTTGTTCCATTCGAATCTAGATTTGTGAAGTTCAATATATCGCCGGAGTGAAAATTTTTAACCGTAATACCGTCCAGATTAGCAATTATGTCTTGAATTTCATTATTGTTTGGACCGGCTATGACAACATCGGCGCCACCACCAGGCTTAATAAGATTGTTATAGACGCTGCCCTGGATCACCTCTCCCAGGCTGGTGCCCAGAATTAGATATTGCTGCTTCGGGTCAAGCCGATAAATCGTGATGCTAGCGGGGTTGGTGCCTTTCTCGGTAGTCGAACGGTGAATGCTTATATCGGGGGGGCCGCCTCCGTTGCTGTACACAGTTACTGTGCCATCAGGATGCTGGCGGCTCAACGCAGTCGTGGTATGACCCTCGCCCCATAAGTGTTGCATTCGAACAATATCGCCGGGCATCAGTAACCTAAACCAGTTCTTGACGGGGTTGGGCCCGACGCCCGTATACGCCATTCGCCAGAAGCCTCCCTCCACGTTGTCCGTTGGATCGGGATAAAAGTTCGGTAGGGGCTGGGACGCGCCGGCGGCGGCAGCCACGTTGTCAGCTATCGAATTGCAAAGGTTTGTGTTGGGAACATCTGGAAAGGTATGATCTAAGCTGTGAGCTGAGGCAAGAATATCAGCCGGTGTGGGTTTGCCTGGTGTCGATTCCACACCTTTAGCTACGGCAGGATCAACAGTCCATACGCTATAGGTGACGATTTCTGACCCCGGACCCGGGAATAGCTCCGTAACCTGGGCCCTGAATTGAGCCGGATTATCGATGTTATTCCCGATCCGCAACTCAACATGGTCCGGGTCTTTGCCGATATCCGTCTTGGAGGTAATCTCCTTGCCCTTTACAAACCACTTTGGGAAAACGGGCTTCTTCCCCCAGTAATGGTGGTCATTTCCTTGGCTTTTCGGGTGAGCAGGAGGCAGTAGCGTGATGCTATAGAACCCAGTAGTCGAAGTGCCGAACGACTGGGAAAATATGGTTCGCAGCGACACCTTGCTACCTGTGGGCGCGATCAGCGGTACAGGCATCGACTGCTCTAAGTTAGTCGTGCCCTGGTGTAAGTAGGTGACGCGCGTGCCCCCTTTCCCGTCGCTGCTGAGAGCAAACTCATTTCGCGTTAGCGGCAGGTGGGATGGGAACAGGCCTTTGCTCCCATCAAGAATGGTCTGAACATTAATCTGAGCAAGGAAACCTGTCCGATTCGGTTCCGCATAAAGCGTGAGTAAGTACACTTTATCTTTACCCGAAAGTTGTAGGCCCAGGGATTGAGCTTGGATCCCCGGGAAATCCATTCGGGCACCTGCCACCGGGGTAAACCCAACTGTTCCAAGAAACGCTGTGGGGTTGCCGATCGAAATTCGGCCCGTACCGTCGGCGAAATCGATGTGCTCGCCGGGCTGGACGGCCCCTTCGATGGAGAGGGAGCCACCAGAAGCGAGGCTAAAAATACCTTTTCCTCCAAGAGTCACGCCTTCAGCTATGTCAGCAGCCCCTTCGATCTCAATGATGGGAACGATAATGTCTTTGTCGGTGACGACTCTTTCTGTAACAATGTTTCGCCCCTTGAAAAACAAAGAGCTTTCCTGGGTGACCAAGGCCTTGACCGCACCCCTAGTAGTCGGTTTAGGGGTGGCTGTTGCTGTCGGCGTAGAAGTCGCAGTTTCACTTGAAGACGCGACGGTTCCAAACTCGTCGGTTGAGTCGATATCTGTTTTCGCGCCGGAACCACCACTGAGAGTGAATGTACCGTCTCCTGCATCGATTGTTAGGGCGCTGCCCGCCTCAACCGTGATGGTCCCATTCACCCCCTTTTGCTCCTCTTCTTTCCCGGCAAGAGCAAATAATACGTTGCCCTGGCAGGACAGCGTGGCGTTAACCGTAGATGCGCCGGGAGCTCCGCCCGTGACGGTTAGGCCCCCTTCGATGAACTTAACTGACGCGGCGTCCAGAGTAACTGAGCCGGCGTCGGCGCTCCCCAGCGCGAGTTGTACATCTTTGATGTCCCGGTTTGAAATTGCCGGTGAGTTCGAAGTGCCTGATGGAATGGCAGCAGTGTCACCGCTTTGAGGCACACCGTTGGGTTTCCAATTCGCGCCATTCTCCCACTGGCTATCGACTGCACCTGTCCAGGTATAGGTGGGACTTGTCCGATGACCCTCCAGGAGAGCAACGCCGGTGGTATTGTTTACACCGCGTACGATCGCGGTGTAGGTACCAGGTAGCAGGGTCGCATTAATCACGGACTCGTTTCGATCCCCGGGAGCTAACCCGCTGTTGAGGATATCGCGGACCTGGTCGGCAGCAATAATCCCGCCGATCGCCGTATGCTGCCAGTTATCATTAGAAGCAATTAAAGCTCCCATGCTGTCATACAGTTCCAGCGTCGGATCGGCGAGTGTATTGGGAATACCATATTTGCTGAGCTCAGGGCCAATGGCGCGCAGAATTACCCCCCTTGGGCGGGTCCCTGCAATAGTGAAACCGCCAATCATCACGTTGTCACCAGTCTGGACATAACCACGAGTACTGAGGTCGCCTAGAATTAAACTAGTTTCCGGGCTAAGATCGTACACTTCCACGAGGCCAACTCCGGTCATGTCGTTTACACCTCGGACGATCGCAGTGTAGCTGCCTGCTGGCAGATCCGCGATGATCGCTGACTCAAAGGGGTCGCTCGGAGCGTAGCCGCTGGCTTGAATCTCGTGGACTTGGCTAGCGGTGATAATCCCGCCGATGATCGTCGTCACCCAGTTGTTATTAGAGGCAATCAACGCTCCAGTGCCGTCATGTAGCTCCAATGTCGGATTAGCCAATGCATTGGGAACGCCATACTGAGTAAGCTCCGGGCCAATCGCCCGAATAATGACTCTCTTTGGCGGCGCTGGTGAAAAATTTGGCTGCGCTCGTTCAACAATGAAGCCGCCGATCACCACGTTGTCGCCTGTTTGGACGAAGGCGCGCGTGCTGATATTAGACAGCGTCGGTTCAGTAACGGTGGTTGCAGCCGTGGCGATCACGAGATAAACGACGACGAACAACGGTAGAAGAAGTAGTTTTTTCATTTTAGGAGGATGGAGATTGCGCATTTTTGTGCTGGCGCGCGCCGATGCTGCCGCCCCCATTAGTACAGTGTCAATAACAAAACTTTGCAGGCGGCTCTGACCCAAATCCGACAACTGATCGGCAACGAAGCTGCATTGCCCTAATGAAGAAACGGATTGTCACTCCGTGTCGGCCCCGAGCTTACGGGGAACGCGGCGCGAGGCCGTTTTGGAGCGGGTTATCATGCGAAATTATTATGCATTTCACGGTCTCCGCTCCGCGCACGATGGATAATGCCGCTAAAGGATTTCCGATCTCGCCATTTCGCCCACACAACGTCTGATGACGGCTGCGGCCTACGGACGAGGCGAATTCCAGGTACTACTGCCCTGGCACCACGCTTCTGGACAGAGAGGAAACATGGTGCGCGATAGAGGGTTCGAACCTCTGACCCCTACCGTGTCAAGGTAGTGCTCTACCACTGAGCTAACCGCGCATGGAAGTCAGAAGTGATAACTGATCGGTGATCAGTAATCAGTCAAGACCGAGGAGGACCAATCACAGGCACTGGTCACAGATCAGATCGATACTGGACAACCAGAACACCTCAGACGAACATTTCGCTCTTCGTGAGCACACTTTTCTTCAAGCGTTTTCTGAAGCGTCCCTTCCAAATCGCCTCGATTGTACCCAGTTCTAAGGCGATGGTGGAACGTGTCGCCAGCAAAATGGATTTCACCCAGCCGCGCGTGATCGCGGAGTACGGCCCTGGTGAAGGCGTGCACTCGCGTGAGATTGCGCGACGGATGACACCGGATTCGCATTTGCTCCTGTTTGAACTCGACGCGGCGCTGGCAAAAGCACTGGAACGGCAATTTGCAGGCGATCGACGCGTGCATGTGATTCATGGCGATGCGGCCTCGTTGCCGTACGAGCTGAAACGCCGCGGATTCGCTTCGTGCGATTACATTCTCTCCGGCATTCCGTTTAGCATTCTCAAGATCGAGAAGAAGCGCGCACTGCTGCGAAAGACGTACGATGCGCTTAAGCCGGACGGCAAGTTTATCATTTACCAGGTCACCAATGAGTTGAGGCAGCACGCCACCGTTTTCCAGCGCGACGAATCGGAATATTTTCTGCAAAATATCCCGCCAATGTTTATCACGGTATTTCACAAAGTACCGTCCGCACAGGGCGGCGGACGCACGTCCACGAAGTCGAAAGGCCGTTCGCGCCTCGCCGGCGTTGGCGCTGAGCGTTCGGCATGACGGAAAAACCGACGCGAATCGAAAAAGATTCGATGGGCGAGATGACCGTGCCCACGGATGCTCTCCACGGCGCGTCCACGCATCGCGCAGTTTTGAATTTTCCAGTAAGCGGTTACCGATTTCCCCGGCCATTCATTCGCGCGTTGGGTCTAATCAAATGGGCGGCGGCGAAGGCAAACCAGGATTTAGGTTTGCTCGACGCCAACCAAGCAGCGGCGATCGCACAGGCGGCCGAAGAAGTCGCCGAAGGAAAACTCGACGACCATTTTCCGCTCGACATTTTTCAGACCGGCTCAGGCACGAGCACCAACACCAACGCGAATGAAGTGATCGCGAACCGGTCGGCGCAACTGTCAGGGAAGTCGATCGGATCGCACGACCCTGTTCATCCCAACGATCACGTCAACATGGGGCAATCGAGCAACGACGTGATTCCCTCGGCGATTCACATCAGCGCCGCCGAGGAATTGAAGAATCATTTGATTCCGGCTCTGGAAAAATTGCACGGCGCCCTCGAAGCCAAGGCCAAAGAATTCTGGCACGTCATGAAGATTGGGCGCACGCATTTGATGGACGCGACGCCGGTGCGACTCGGACAGGAATTCTCCGGCTACGCGCAGCAGGTCGCGTATGCGAAGGCGCGCGCGGAGAAAGCGATCGAAGCTTTGCGCGAGGTTGCGCTCGGCGGGACCGCAGTCGGCACTGGTCTGAATCGCCATATCGATTTTCCCAAGAAAGTGCTGCACCACATCAAGCAGCGCACCGGGATAGCATTCTACGAAGCGAAAAATCATTTCGAAGCCCAAGGCGGCAAGGACGCAGTTGTGGAGGCGAGCGGCCACTTAAAAACTATCGCCGTAACTCTCTTCAAAATTGCGAACGATATTCGCTGGCTCAGCAGCGGGCCGCGGTGCGGCATCGGCGAAATTCAACTGCCTGCCACGCAACCGGGCAGCTCGATCATGCCGGGAAAAGTAAACCCAGTGATGGCCGAATCGCTCATGATGGTGTGCGCACAAGTGATCGGCAACGACGTGACAATCACCTGGGCAGGCGCGAACGGAAACTTCGAGCTGAACGTGATGATGCCGGTGATGGCGCACGACATCTTGGAATCCATCCGATTGCTGGCGAACGTGGTGGACATCTTCACCGAAAAATGCGTACGAGGAATCGTGGCCAACGAGGAACGTTGCCGCGAACTGGTGGAGCTTTCGATGGCCATGGTGACCAGCCTCTCGCCAAAGATCGGTTACGATCGCGCGGCGGAAATTGCCAAGGAGAGCGCCAGGACCGGACGAACGGTTCGCGAGATTGCGCGAGAAAAAAAGATCTTGCCCGAAGACGAGCTCGAGCGCGCACTGGACCCCCTCAAAATGACCGAGCCGGGCGGAACCGGCGGGGAGTGATCGCTTCGTGGTTGCCAAACTCGAAGGGCCGCAGTTTTCGGGCGGTGCGAACATCGCGATCAAGTGCCCGAGCCACATGTACGAGCAGACTGTTGCGTTTTATCGCGACACCCTGGGGCTGCCCTTGATCGAGGAGGAAAAGGACGGCTGCATTTTTCAATTCGGCCCGAGCCGGCTCTGGATCGATAGCGTGCCGAACCTGAGTCATCCCGATGTCTGGCTGGAATTGGAGACAAACGACACCGAAGCGGCAGCGTCGTTTTTGAAAGTTCACGGCGTCTCGCGCCGCGACGAAGTCGAGCAGTTGCGCGAAGATTTCAACGGCTTCTTCATCTCCGCGCCGAACGGTGTGATCCATCTGGTTGTGGGACCGGAGGAAGTGTAACGGCGCGCACGGAGTGCCGCGCCCTACCGATGAAAGGCGAACGCACCTCAGCCGTTGGTAGGGCGAGGTCCTCTGCCCGCCGTTTATCCTTTCAATCGTTCACGACCAATCGCACCGCCGCGCCAGCGTCCGATCCATGTGCTCCAGCCGTAAAATCCCAGCGGATCCAACAAACCTTCCGCCACTAATGCATCCACGTCCGCGCGGCTTGGCGTGATCTTTTCGTTGGCATCAGCGCCGTATATGTCGTCGATCACCATCCAGCTTCCCTCGGCAAATTTGTCGCGGTAACAGTCGACGTC
>Ga0137403_10010173_pt1 | contig 10426 bp, 7 predicted proteins | sample CZOMad2_1_16fung_FD_122057 | JGI IMG/M metagenome (GOLD analysis project Ga0137403, IMG submission 122057) | Vadose zone soil fungal communities from Angelo Coast Range Reserve, California, USA - CZOMad2_1_16fungal (Hybrid Assembly) | ecosystem: Environmental > Terrestrial > Soil > Vadose zone... | reverse complement strand
TGGGCCTGATCCGCGGGCTCGCCGACTACGAGCGGCTGCGCCACGAGTGCAAGGTCACCGCCGCGGCCGTGCGCCGGCACGGGTTCGGCCGCCGGCGCTATTTCGAGACCCTCATCTGCCGGCGCGAAGGCCGGCCGGTGGGTATGGCGCTCTACTTCTTCACCTTCTCGACCTTTCTCGCCAGGCCCACCCTGTATCTGGAAGACCTCTTCGTCCTCCCCGACGAGCGCGGGGCGGGGGCGGGAAAGGCTTTGCTCGCCGCGCTGGCCCGCATCGCCGTGAAGCGCGGCTGCGGCCGGCTCGAGTGGGCCGTGCTCGACTGGAACCGTCCGGCCATCGGCTTCTACGAGCGGCTCGGCGCCCGGCTGCGCCGGGAGTGGATCCTCACGCGCCTCACCGGCGCGCCGCTCCGGAGCCTGGGCCGCAGCGGCTAGACGCGGGGGTCCGGCATGGCCGACCGCTTCGCGTCGCGCCTCGCTGCCGAGGTCCCGGGCTGGATCCGCGACGGCCTCGTCTCCGCGGAGCAGGGCGCCCGACTCCTGGCGCGTTATCCGATAGACGCGGGATGGCTCGGGCGGCCCGCGGCGCTGTTCGCGCTCATCGGCGGTGCCCTCGTCGCCGCCGGTCTGGCGCTCGTCATCTCCCACAACTGGGAGGACATCCATCGCTGGGTGAAGCTGGGTGGGTTGATCGCCTTGATGCTGGCCGCTTATGCGGGCGCGCTCCGGCTCCGCGACCGCGGCTATCGGCGGCTGGCGGAAGGCCTCTTCGTGGTGGGCGGGAGCCTTGTCCTCATCGGTATCGCCCTGATCGGCCAGATCTACAATCTGTCGGGCCATCCCGCGGACGCGGTGCTGCTCTGGTGGGTCTTGCTCCTGCCCCTCGGGTACGTGCTGCCGTCCCTCGCCATGATCGCGCTGGGCTGGGGCGGAGTGGCGGCGTGGCTCCTGACCGCGCTAGGAGATTCCGGCACCGCCCTGGGCGCCGCGGCGCAGCGCAACGGTATCGTCTGGCTGGTGACCATCGCCGCGGCGGGCGTGGTCTCCCTCGGCCTGGGCGTGCTTCACGGTGACGGCGAGTACCGGCGTATCCGCCAGCTGCTGGAGCAGGTGGGGCTCCTGGCGATCCTCGGAGGATTCCTCACCTTCGGGTTCCAGACCGCCTGGACGCCGTGGTCGATGGGCAGCTGCCGGTGCGCCTCGCCCGTGGTGGCGGCGGTGCTCGTCGTCGCGCTGGTCGCGGTGTGGGTGGCGACGGCGCGGCTCCCCGCGGTGCCGAGGATGGCGCGGCTGGGCTGGATCACGCTGATCCTGCTTCTTCTCCTCTATCTCGCCGCGGTGATGGTCGCCGTCTACCTGGGACCGCCGGAGCACGCCCTCCGCGCGCTGCGACTCCTCGCCTGGGGCCTGCTCTTTGGCGCCTCGCTGGGCCTCATGCTCCTCGGCGCGCGCTGGGATCGGCCCGCGTGGATCAACTGGTCGGTGGTCGCGGTGGGGGGGCAGGCCCTGGCGCGCTACATGGATCTCTTCGGGAGCATGCTCCAGACGAGCGCGCTGTTCTTCTCCGCTGGGGCGCTGGTGCTGCTGCTCGGCTGGGGGCTGGAGCGGATGCGGCGTCGCATGCTCGAGGTGGCGGTGGCGCACCGGGAGGTCAGTTGATGCGCCGGCGGCTGTTCCTCGCGGGCGTGCTGCTCCACGCGGTGGTGCTGCTGGGCTGGGCGCTGAGCCTGGAGGCGGCGCGCGCCCGGGCGGTGACCATCCGGCTCGAGACGCTGCCCGTGGACCCGCGAGACTACCTGCGCGGCGACTATGTCTGGTTGCGCTATCGCGTCTCCGACCTCTCGCCCTCCGCGTTCAGGGGCCCCTCGCCCGACTGGAGCGACGTCGGCCGGCCCGTCTACGTGGCGCTCGAGCCCCGGGGCCCGTTCCACGAGGTGGCGGCGGCGAGCCTCACGCGTGCTGCGCTGTCGCTGGCTGCCGGCCAGCGGCTGATGGTGGGGCGGCTCAGCCATGCGGCGACGGGCCGGGCATCGGGAACACCGCTGTCGGTGACCTACGGGATCGAGCGGTACTACGTCCCCGAGGGGAAGGGGAATCCCCCTCGGGGTGCGATGGAGGCGGAGGTCGCGCTGACCGCGGACGGGCGGGCCTTCCTCACCCGGCTCTTCGTGGACGGCAAGCCGTATCCCTAGGCCGTATCTCTCGGGCCGGAAGGGTTCGGCCGAGGATCGACCGCAGCATCCGCGCGGGGCGAAGGCGCGCTAGGAACGGGGAGCGGGCGCGGGGGCGGGCCGGGCGACGGCGCATCGCGTGCCGGCTCGTCCGGCACGAGCCGGACGTCAACGTCCTGGCGCCCATACGGGATCTCGATTCCCGCCTCGTTGAGAGCGGCCAGGACGGCCAGCCCGAGCCCGCTCTTGACCAGCCCCGCCTCCTCGAAGCGGGCCGTCCACGCGCGCAGCTCGAACTCCAGCGCCACGGTCCCGAAGCCGGTGAAGAAGACCAGGGGCGCGGGCTCGCTGACCACGCCGGGATGTGCGGCGGCGGTATCGCGCAGAATCGCCAGGACGCGGGCCCCGTCGGTGCCGTAGGCCACGCCCACGCGGACGTCCATCCGGCGCAGGCGGTCGGAGAGCGTCAAGTTGGTGAGCTTCTCGGCGGTGAGGATGCCGTTGGGTACGATGACCTCGGCGCCGTCCCAGGTGCGCACGATGCTGGAGCGGATGCCGATGTGCCGGATCTCCCCCGCCAGATCCCCGATCTGCACCGCGTCCCCCACCTGGATGGAGCGCTCGACGAGGAGGATGAGCCCGGACACGAAGTTGTTCACCACCGTCTGCAGCCCGAAGCCGATGCCGACGCCGAACGCGCCCACCAGGATGGTGACGCGGTTGAGGTCCACGCCCATGGCCGCCACCGCGAAGGTGAAGCCCAGGAGCAGGATGGCGTAGTGGAGCAGGGTGGACACCGTGTACGGCAGCCCGCGCCGCAGGTTGAGGCGCGAATACACATCCTCCTCGAGGACGAAGCGGACCAGTCGCGAGACGAGGAAGGCCAGCCACACCGTCACCCCGAAGGCCACCACGTCACCCACCGAGAGGCTCAGGTTGCCGCGGGAGACGCGGGCGCCGAGCAGGCTTCCCAGCGCGGCCCCCGCCGTGCTCTGGAGGCCGAGCGTTCCGAGCATGGCCAGCGCCCAGCTGGCGAGGGCGAGCCAGCGGAGCACCTGGCGCGCGCGCTCCTCGATCAGCGCGCGGTGTCGCTGGACGAGGCGCAGGTAGACGAGCGGCCGGGTGCGGAGGGCATAGGCTACGAGTCCCTGCGCCACGCGGAAGCCGGCGTAGACGACCATGGCGATGTAGCCGAAGGAGAGCGCGCCCGAGCCCAGGAGCCGTCCCAGCCGCACGAAGCCGATGACGCCCAGCACGCAGGCGAGCGCCATCGCGCCGAGCATGCCGAGCCCGAGCGTCCGGAACAGCGCTGGGAGGTGGGCGGCGACCGCCCCGCCCCGCCGCCGGGACAGCACCCAGGCGAGGAAGGCGATGCCCACCAGCATCTCGGCGATGAAGACGAGCTGGTCGAAGAGCGGCACCACCTCCGCGAAGTCGTCGAGCCGCTCGAGGGCGTAGAAGGCGCCGAGCCCGACGAAGCTGGGCCGCAGCGGAGGCTCCGCGAGCGCGGTGACGATGCGCAGGACGGGAATGAGCCCGAGGAGGCCCACCATCGTCCGCGCCAGCCGCGGCAGGTCGCCGTACAGCCAGGGCGTGAAGAAGAGCGCCACCAGCAGCGCGGCGGACAACGGGAACTCGAAGATGCGCACGGCCTCCGCGAGGGTCGGATCCTCCCCGCTGCGCTTCCGCGCCTGCCGCAAGAGGAGGGAGAAGCCCACCGCGAGCCCGATCCAGATGAGGGCGTGCAGCGGGAAGACGCCCTGATGCTCCTGCACGAAGCGTCGGAGCGCGGCCTGGTCCGCGTCGATCCACTCGCGGGCGCGGGCCGGCACCTCGCCGAGTGTGTCCAGAGCGGATCCCATCTCCCAGAGTGGTGCCCCGTCGCGAACCAGGAGCGGGCGCTCCGTCTCCGCGCGGACCCTGGCGATACGGCCCAGCGCCGCGTCCACCGCGGCCGTCTGCTGCGAGACGCGCTCCTGGAGCTGCAGCACCTCCCCGCGCCGCGCCTTGATCGCGCTCTCGGCGGCGACGAGCGCGGCGAGGGTGGCGTCCACGCGCGCGAGCACGGCGGAAGGCGCGGCGGTGCGCCGGGCCTCTGCGCGCGTGGCCTGCCAGGTGGCCTGGAGCAAGGCCAGCTCGCCCAGGTCGCGCTCGAGCTCGGTGGCCAGCCGCGTGAGTCGCTCCGCCCACCCGTTGAGCACGCCGCGCGCGGCCAGGAAGGGGCTGGCGAGATTGTCGAGGACGGGGCCGCGCGGCTTGTCCGCGAGCGCGCGTGCCGTCGCCTGCTCGCGGAGGCGGAGATCCTCGCCCAGCGCGGGGAGTCGCCGCCCGATCTCCGGGAAATCGGTGCGCGCGCGCGCCGCCTCTTCCAGCGCCCGAAGACGCGCGGCCGTCTCGTCGGCCCGGCGCACGATATCGGGGACGGGGACGGGCGCGGCGGCGGGTCCGGGCGGCGCGGCGGCCGGCGCGGCGGGCGTCTGTGCGCGCGCGGGCCCGGCGAGGCACAGGACAAAGACGGCAAGCGCGAGGGCGAGCGGGCGTGGGGCTTTCACGAGCCGGCGAGCCCGAAGCGCTGGTCCGCGCTCATGTCTCCGATGATACCGCCTCGTCGGGCCGGCGCGCGCACGGCCAGAAGCACCCTCCGGCCGCCTACGCCCGGTGCGCGCGCTCCCGGGCGGCGATCACGGGCGGGATGCGGTCCGCCCACGGCTGCGCCGCCTCGAAGGCGGCCGCGGCCCGGAGCACGGTGGCCTCCGCGTGCCAGCGCCCCACGATCTGCAGTCCCACCGGCAGCCCGCTTCCCGTGAAGCCGCACGGAACGGAGATGACGGGCAAGGCGGTGAGGGTGATGCCGTAGGTGAGGAAGAACCACTGGGTGTAGTTGTCGAGCGGCTTGCCGTTGATCTCGGTCGGATAGCGCTGCTCCACCGGGAAGGGCGGCACCGCCACCGTGGGGAGGATGAGGTAGTCGTACCGCTCCATGAAGGCCCGCACGCGCTGCCAGAGCGCGCTGCGCGAGACCTCCGCGCGGGCGATGTCGGTGGAGGTGAGCGCGAGCCCCTGCTCGATGTTCCACAGGAGTCCCTTCTGGAGCTTGTCCTTCCACTGGGGCAGCTTGTCGGCGTGCCGCGCCACCATGGAGAGGCCGCGGGTGCCGAGCACGATGTCGTTGACCTCCGAGAAGTCGGGGCAGGCGTGGTCGACGCGGGCGCCCAGCGAGCGGAAGACACGGCAGGCGCCGGCGGCCACGCGTGCCACCTCCGCGTCCACGGGGATGAGACCGTTGAGGTCGGGGGTCCACGCCATGCGGAGCCCCTTCATCGAGGGGGACCGGGGTGCCTGCGTGAAGGCACGCGTGTCCACCGCATAGGACAGAGGCGCCCGCGCGTCGGGGCCGGCGATGGCGGCCAGCATGAGAGCGGTGTCGCCCACCGTGCGCGCCATCGGCCCCGTCACCGAGAGCGAATCCCAGGCGAGGTCGGCCGGGACCTGGGGTACCAGGCCCGGCGTGGTCCGGAAGCCCACCACGCCGCAGAAGGCGGCAGGAGTCCGCAGCGAGCCGCCCAGGTCCGAGCCCTGGGCGATGGGCCCCATGCCGGTGGCCAGCGCGACTCCCGCGCCCCCGCTGGAGCCGCCACAGGTCAGCGCGGGGTCCCACGGGTTCCGCGTCGCGCCGAAAACGGCATTGAACGTGTTGCCGCCCGCGCCGAACTCGGGAGTGTTCGTCTTGGCGAACACGATGGCGCCCGCCGCCTTGAGCCGCTCGACCACCAGCGCGTCCTCCTTCGGCACGTGATGCTCGTAGATCTTCGAGCCCCAGGTGGTCCGGATGCCCTTGGTGGGCGTGAGGTCCTTGATGGACACCGGCACCCCGTGGAGCGGGGGCAGCGCCCGGCGCCGCCCGAGGGCCGCGGTGGCCTGGCGGGCCTCCGCCAGAGCCGACTCGCGCGCCACCGTCACACAGGCGTTGAGCGCGGGGTTCACCGAGTCCAGCCGCGCCAGCACCGCCTGCATGACCTCGAGCGGCGAGACCTTGCGGGCGCGGTAAAGGCGGGCGAGCTCGGTGGCGGGCGTGTAGCAGAGATCGCGTGGGGTCACTGCGGGCCTCCCGGCGGACTGGGGTCTAGAGAACTTTGCGCGGATCGAGGGCGTCCCGGAGGCCGTCCCCGATGTAGTTGATCGAGAGCACGGTGAGGAAGATGGCGGTGCCGGGGAACAGCGCCCAGTGGGGGGCGAAGTCCAGGTTGTCCTTGGCATCGAAGAGGATGCGTCCCCAGGTCGGGATGTCGGGGGGGAAGCCGAGCCCCAGGAAGGACAGGGAGGATTCGGCGATGATGGCCGCCGCCACGTCGATGGTGCCGGCCACGATGACGGGCCCCACCGAGTTCGGCAGGATGTGACGCAGCACCTGCCGGAGCGGCGCCGCGCCGAGGCCGCGCGCCGCTTCCACGAATTCTTTCTCCCGGAGAGACAGGAACTGCGCGCGCACCAGTCGCGCCACCGGCATCCATCGGAGCCCGCCGATCACCGCCACGATCAGGACGAAGACGCCGATCTCGGGTCCGAGGGTCTTCTTCAGCCCGTCGCGGAACAGATACACGATCAGGAGCAGGAGCGGCAGCCCGGGCAGGGAGAGGAAGAGATCGGTGACGCGCATCAGGGCATGGTCCACGTAACCGCCCGTGAAGCCGGCCACCGCGCCCACCGCGGTGCCGGCGATGATGGCGATGAGCATGGCGGAGAGTCCGACGGCCAGGGAGATCCGGCCGCCGTAGAGCATGCGCGCGAGGACGTCCTGGCCGAGGTCGTCGGTGCCGAGCGGGTGGGCCCACGACGGGGCCTTGAGCTTGGCCTTGAAATCGATCTCGTCGATGGGCACCCGGTACACGAGCGGGCCGGTGAGGACGGCCAGCACCATGAGGACGAGGACGACCGAGCCGAAGAGGGCAAGGCGGTGGCGGCGGAACCGGCGCCAGGCCTCCGCGGTCAGCGACGAGGATTTCCGGCGCGCGGCGGTAGGGGGCGCCCCCGCGAAGGCGCCGGCGGCGGGACTACCGGTACGAGATGCGGGGATCGAGCCAGCCATAGAGGATATCCGCGATGAGGTTGAAGAGGACCACCAGCCCCGAGAACACGAAGGTGATGGCCATGATCACCGGGGTGTCGTTGGCGAGGATGGAGCTGATGAGGAGCGAGCCGATGCCGGGCACCCGGAAGATCTGCTCGGTGATGAGGGCGCCGGCGAAGATGGTGGGAACCTGCAGCGCCACCAGGGTGACCACCGGGATGAGGGCATTGCGCACCACGTGCCGGGCGATGGTCACGCGCTCGGCGAGTCCCTTCGCCCGCGCGGTGCGCACGTAGTCGAGCTGGATGACGTCGAGCACCGCGGAGCGCATGAAGCGGGTCATGGAAGAGGCCTGAAAGAGGCCGAGGACGGCGACGGGCATGATGGCCTGCCGGATGTGCTCCCACCACCAGCGCCAGCCGGAGGCGCTGATGTCGGCCCGGTAGATGAAGGGGAGCCAGTCCAGGTAGATGCTGAAGAAGAGGATGAAGAGCAGCCCGGTGAAAAACGTCGGCAGCGAAAAGCCGAGGAAGGCGCAAGTGGTGGCGACCTGGTCGAAGAAGGAGTAGGGGCGCGTCGCCGAGTAGACCCCGATGGGGATGGCGATGAGGAGGCCCAGGAGCTGCGCGGAGCCGATGACGAGGATGGTGGTGGGCAGCCGCTGCAAGATGAGCCGGTCCACGTTGACGCGGCTCACGAAGGAGAAACCCCAGTCCCCCTTCATCATGGAGGTGAACCAGCGCAGGTAGCGGATGGCGATGGGGTCGTCGAGGCCGAACTGGGCGCGCAGGTTCATGCGCACCTCCGGCGGCACGTTCGGGTTGGTGGCCAGCTCCTCGAAGGGATCGCCGGGGGCCAAGGCGAGGATGGTGAAGAGCACGAGGCTGATCCCCGCGAGCACCGGGATGGAGATCAGGACGCGCCGGAGCAGGTACTTGGTCATTCAGTAGGAGTTGCCAGTGGTCACACGGGAGGCCGCGGGCCGGGTTGCCCCGGCCCGCGGACGGCCGGTCTACCCCTCGCGATACCAGTTCTGGACGCTCCAGAAGTCGGAGTCCCAGCCGCTTTGCTCCATCCGCAGGGTATTCGCCACCGCGGCCACGCGGGGGCGGAATACCACCGGGATGACCACGACGTTCTGGATCACCAGCTCATTCATCTTGATGAACATCGCGGCGCGCTTCACCGGGTCGAGCTCGGACTCGGAGGCCTTGTGGAGCTTGTCGAACTCCTCGTTGCGCCAGCGCGTGATATTGCGCCCCTGCCACTTGTTGTCCTTGGAGGCGACCTCTTCGGTGAGGAACTGGCGCATGAACTGCTCGGGATCGGGCTGGGTCATGGTGGTGGTGTACATCTGGATGTCCGTATAGAAGTGGCTGTAGGTATCGGCGTTGGCCACGTCGGACGAGAAGTACACCGACGCGGTCACCGACTTGAGCTCCATCTCGATGCCGGCTTTGGCCGCCGCCTGCTTGACGATGGCCTGGGTCTTCTGGCGCGGGGCATTGATGGACGTCTGGTAGACGAACTTCAGCTTCTTGCCGTCCTTGGCCCGGAGGCCGTCCGCGCCCTTCTTCCAGCCCGCCGCCTCCAGGATCTGGTTGGCCTTGTCGACGTTGAACTCCCACTTGGTGCTCTTCGACGCGAACCGCGAGGGCTGGTTGAGGAAGTTCGCGGTGGCGATGCCGGTGCGGCCGTAGATCTGCTCCTGCACGGAGGCGCGGTCCACCAGCAGGTTCAGCGCCTGCCGGACGGCGGGGTCGCTCAGCACCGGATGCGTGGTCTTGAGGCTGGCGCGCTCGCCGTCGACCTCTTTCCACGGATCGGTGTTGTTGAGCTGGATGTGCTCGATGTTGCCGCCGGGCACGATGTCGGCCTTGCCCTTGCCGCCCTGCTCCATCCGCTTGAGGTTCTCGTCCTCGACCTCCAGGTTCCAGGCGAAGTCGTACTCGCCGGTCTGCATGACCGCCCGCGCCGCGGAGTTCGCGTCGCCCCCGCCCTTCATCTCGATGCTGTCGAAGAAGGGGCGGTTGGGCAAGTGGTAACTCGGGTTCAGCTCGCCACGCACGATGTCGCCGGGTTTGAAGTCGACGAACCGATAGGGCCCCGTTCCCACCGGCTTGAGGTTGCCCGGCGCCTCGCGCGACTTGTCGCCCTTGAAGGCGCCGAACACGTGCTTGGGGATGAGCATGCCGCGCACCCCGACGAAGGCGTCGGCCCAGAACGGCGTGGGCTTGGCAAGGGTGACGCGGACGCTCAGGGCGTCGATCTTCTCGACCTTGATGTCCTTGTAGGTGGCGATGCAGTAGGCGGCGGTGGCGGGGTCGGCCGCGTACTCCCAGTTGAAGACGACATCGTCGGCGGTGAAGGGCTTGCCGTCGTGCCACTGCACGTCCTTCTTGAGCTTCCACACGATGGTCTTGCCGTCCTTGGAGAGCCCGCCGTTCTGCGCGGTCGGCACTTCGGCGGCGAGGACCGCAGAGAGGTTCCCGTCCGGATCCCACGAGGCCAGGGGCTCGTAGAAGATGCGCGAGCCGTCCTGGTCCTTGGTGCCCACGGCGAAGTACGGGTTGAGCAGGGTCGCTCCCTGCCACCACAGCGTCTTGAGGGCTCCACCGCCGCCTCGCTTGGTCGGCTTGTAGACCAGCTTCGACTGCGCCTGGGCCACGCCGGCCGAGGCGAGCATCTGGGCCGCCATGGGCGCGGTCAGCCCCAGGCCGACCATCATCTGGACGAAGCCGCGCCGGCTCAGGCGGCCGGCCTTGACGTGGGTGATCAGTTCCTTCAGCCCGTACTCATCCATGGGAAGCCTCCGTAATGACCGCGGGCAGGGGCTCCGCGGCGTGGTATGTCGCTATGGTAGGTCGGCAGTGACCGAATGGTTGCGTCTTTATAAACTTGCGTTTCCGCAGTGTCAAGGCGGCCTAGGCCTGGCGGTACCAGTGGGAGAGCCGCCAGAGCGTCACGTCCCAGCCCGAGAGCTCGAGGCCCTGGAGCTTGGTGGCGGCCGCCGAGACGCCGTTACGCCACACGATGGGAATGACCACGACGTTCTGGATTGCGAGATCGTTCATCTTGATGAACAGCGCCGCCCGCTTGACCGGGTCCATTTCGCCCTCGGCGGAGCGGAAGATGCGGTCGTACTCCTCGTTGCGCCAGCGGGTGATGTTCCGCCCCTGCCACTTGTT
>Ga0137403_10010172_pt1 | contig 10426 bp, 6 predicted proteins | sample CZOMad2_1_16fung_FD_122057 | JGI IMG/M metagenome (GOLD analysis project Ga0137403, IMG submission 122057) | Vadose zone soil fungal communities from Angelo Coast Range Reserve, California, USA - CZOMad2_1_16fungal (Hybrid Assembly) | ecosystem: Environmental > Terrestrial > Soil > Vadose zone... | reverse complement strand
GGCCCTTCCGCGAGGAACGCGGCGTGCGTGTAGCTGCCGTCCGGCTGCCGCTCGTGGTAGCTGAACTGGGCGGCGGCTTGCTGCCAGGGGGCCATGCCCGGCCAGACGGGGATCGCACGGGCGATCGTCTCGAAGTCGAGGAAGCCCAGTCGGCCCGGGACGATCAACGGCTGCAACTCACGCGCGAGCGTGGGCTCGACGATGATGCGTTGCTCGGCCATCGCCTTGAGCTGACGCTTCTGGGTGAAGTTCAGCTTCTCCTTTGATGGCAGGTCGTTGATCGATGCGATGCCGCGGGCCAGATAGGCCGCGGTCCTCTTAGGCCCGACTCCGGCGAGGTGCCGGATGTGGTCCGGCGTGTCGGGCCAGCAGCGGCCCATGAACGGACACTCGCGCGGCTCGAAGCAGTGCAGGCCGATCGGGACGTCGGGGAGCGGCCCCGCGAGCATCTCCCGTTGCCGCGCGATCTCGTCCGGGACTTGGGGGAGAAACTCGACGACCGGAGCGGTGACGTCGGTGCGCTCGAAGAGATCGCCTGTGTCAGGATTCCTAAACTGCTTGTTCAAATGCAGCACGGCGGCGGCGGTGATGTTCACGCCGCAGGCCGCGGCGACCCGGGCCTGAATCGCGACGTCGGAGATGTGCTCGTCTTTCTGCGAAGTGGACGACTTCACCTCGGTGAGGTGGTACCCGTCGCCCTGCTTTTCGAGCACATCGATCGCGACGAAAGTGTTGTCGGCGATGAATGTCGCCTCGAACACCGCCGGTGCGCCCGCGTCGAGCGCCGCCTGCGTAGCGGCAAGGCGCTCGGCACGCGCGTTGTGCGGCAGGTCGATGAGTACGCCGCCCGGATACCGCGCGCGGGCCGCTTCGCCCACCTGCCGGCCCTGGTCGAACAGGTCCTGCAGCACCTTGTCGGGCTGCAGCTCGAGCGCGTCCGGCTCGTGCACCTCCCACCAGAGCTTCTTGTGGCACTGGAGGCCGGAGGTGAAACGGGATTTGGAGAGCCGGGCGCCGGTCGTCGTCACGAAGCGGGCGGTCTAGCCGCTTTTGGTGTTATCGAGCACTTCGCGAGTCTTGCGGGCCAGGACGTCCGGGGTGAAGGGCTTCTGGAGAAAGGCGACGCCCGGTTCCAGCAACCGGTGCTGGAGCACCGCCTCACCGGTGTAGCCCGACACGTAGAGCACCTTCAGGTCGCTCCGCCTCGCGCACGCGAGCTGCGCCAGCTCGCGCCCGTTCATCCCGGGCATCACGACATCGGTGATCATGAGATGGATCTGGCTCGGATGCTGGGCCACGATTTCCAACGCCTCGGCGCCGTTCCGCGCGGCCAGCACCGTGTACCCCCGAGCCGCCAGGACGCGCTTGGTCAGCCTTCGGACCTCTTCCTGGTCCTCCACGACGAGCAGCGTCTCCGATCCGCCCACCTGGGTGGGTGTGCCCGTCGTCGACTCCGGCGCCTCCGGAGTCTCGGCCACTCGCGGTAGATAGATCTTGAACGTGGTGCCGCGGCCCAGCTCGCTGTACACCCAGATGTACCCGCCGCTCTGTTTGACGATGCCGTAAACCGTCGCGAGCCCTAGTCCCGTACCCCGCCCAGGCTCCTTGGTTGTGAAAAACGGCTCGAACAGGCGCGCCTTGGTCGCGCCATCCATGCCGACACCCGTGTCGCTGATCGCGAGCAGCACGTACGGGCCCGGCTGGGTGGGCACATGCCCCACGACGTAGCCGCGATCGAGCTCGACATCCGCCGTTTCAATCGTGAGACGGCCCCCCTGCGGCATGGCGTCGCGGGCATTCACCACCAGGTTCACGATCGCCTGCTCGAGCTGGCCCGGATCGGCTCGTACCGCCCCCAGAAGAGCGGCCGGCTTGGTCCGCAGCTCGATGTCCTCGCCGATGAGCCGATGCAACATCTTCTCCAAGTTGCCGACCAATGCGTTCAGGTCGAGCGCGCGGGGCTCGAGCACCTGCTGGCGGCTGAAGATCAACAGCTGACGCGTGAGCCCGGCGGCCCGCTTGGCGGCCTTCTCGATTTCCTGGATGTCCAGGCGGACCCGTGACTCGAGCCCCAGATCCTCCAGCACCAGGGCGGTCGTCCCGATAATCGCGGTCAGCAAATTGTTGAAATCGTGCGCGATGCCGCCGGCGAGCCGCCCGACCGCCTCCATCTTCTGCGCCTGGCGGTACTGCACTTCGAGCTGTCGCATTTCCGTGACGTCCGCCGCGAGCGACAACATCCCCGTGACCCGCCCCGCGGCGTCATGGAGCGGGGCCACGGAGAGACTGATGTTCACCAACGTCCCGTCTTTCCTGCGTCGGGTGACCTCCACTCCCCGCAGCGATTCGCCCCGCAACACGCGGTCGCGCAAGCGCCCATGGTCCTCCACATCCTGGCCGATCGTCGGCAGCGGACGGCCGATGACCTCCTCCGCCGGCCACCCGTAGAGCGCCTCGGCCGCGCGATTCCACGTCTGCACCGTGCTGGTCGGGTCGAGCGTGTAGATCGCGAGCGGCGAGCTTTGAATCACGGCCGCGAGATGCTCGTTGGCCTCTCGCAGCGCACGCTCCGCCCGCTCGTGACGGGCCGTGGCAGGACCCAGCGATAAACCGGTGACGGCGAGGACGCCGATGTAGAGCAGCAGCGCGGCATCGGTGCTCGGCACGGTCTGCATGACGAAGGGACCTCCGCCCCGCACGGTGTAGCCGACGACGAGGGTCGCCACGGTCATGGTCAGGAGCGAGGCCCCCCGGGGCCCGAACCGCAGCGCGGCCCCAATCACGAAGGGAAACAAGAGAAAGGGGTATTCGGCCGGCGGGAGGAGCGACGCCGGCAAGAGGCCCCCGAAGATCGCTATGGTCGCGAGCACGGCACCGCCCACCAGGAGAGACAGCTCGAGCGCCGTACGCCGGCCGATGGGCGCGCCGGCCCGACCCACCCAGGTGAGGAAGGCCGGCGCCACCACCAAGGCGCCGAGGTAATCACCGGCCCACCAGAGGCTCAGGGCGGACCAGACCCCGGCTCCCGGTACCACATGGGCCAGCCACAGGGTCGTGACACCGACGGTGGCACTCGCCAACGCGCCAATGGGTGCCGCGACGCCGACGAACGTGCGCACGCCGCGGAGATCATCGAGCGCCAGGTGTTGGCCAGCCCGGCTCCGGAGGAGATAGGCGGCGACCCACGCTTCGGTCGCGTTGCCGCAGGCGATGCCGGCCGCGGCGAGGATCGGAATGCTGGTCGTCGCATTCGCCAGGAACGCGCCGAGCAGGATGGCCGGCCAATACCCCGGCCCGAGGAGAACCAGCGCCGCTACGGCGAGGCCCGTGGGCGGCCACACCGGGGAGATGGAGGGCCCGATCGTCGCGTAACGCAGGCCGATTTTGGCGACGACGAAGTACGCGGCGGCCAGCGCCAACGCGCGCGCCGACCAGCGTAGGACCGTTAACGCTGTGCTGCGGGAATTCGTCATGGGGCGAGGGAAAGATTTGCTGCTGCGAGAGCTAGAGCAAGCGGCCACCGAGACAGCTTTGGCCTTGCCCTCGACTCCCCTCGGGACATATTGCACCGCAACTCGAGAGGCAGGTGGACTGTGAGCCGGAGCGTGACGAGCAGGACGCGGCGCGAGTGGTTGCGCATGATGGCTGCGATGGGCGCCGGGGCGCTGGTAGACGGACTGATTCCCCGCAAGCTGGCCCGCGCACAGCAGGATCCCTTGGCGGCGCGTCGGGCCCAGATCGGCGCGATCCCGATACAGGCACAGCCGCTCGCCGAGAACCTCACCCTGCTCGCCGGTCCCGGCGGCAACGTGGTGGTGCTGCACGGCTCCGACGGCCTGGTCGTAGTGGACACATTCGTTTCACCCGCGTGGCCCAGGTTCCAGGATTCGCTCAAGGGACTAGGGGGTGCGCCGGTGAAGTTCGTGATCAATACCCACTGGCACTTCGACCACACCGACAACAACGCGGCGCTGCGCGCCGGCGGCGCCACGCTCGTGGCGCACGAAAACACCAGGCTGCGGATGACTCAGCCGCACCACCTCGCCGTGCTCGAGCTCGACTTCCCGCCGTCACCCGCCGCCGCCCTGCCCCAGCAAGTCTTCAAAGACGGCTACAAGCTGGAGGCGAATGGCGAGCGGCTGGCGGTGACCCACGTGCCGCCGGCGCACACGGACACCGACGTCATCGTGCGGTTCGAGCAGGCCAACGTGCTGCACGGCGGCGACACATTTTTCAACGGCAGGTATCCCTACATCGACGGCTCCACCGGCGGCCGCGTCGACGGCATGATCGCGGCGGCGGACCGCCTGTTGAGCCTCGCGGACTCGCACACCAAGATCGTCCCGGGCCACGGCCCGCTCGGCACCAAGGCCGAGCTCGCGAAGTATCGCGACATGCTGTCCACGGCCGCGGACCGGGTACGAAAGCTCAAGGCGTCCGGGAAATCGCTGGAGGAATGCATGGCCGCCAAGCCCTTCACCGATCTCGATGCCGACTGGGGCAAGGGGGCGTTCAACGGAGAAACGTTCGTGAAGGTTGTCTACTTAACGCTGTAGGGTGTATTGAATCTTCGTCGCTAGCCTGTTGGAATCGAACGTCCAGGGCCGGGCGCCAATCGGCACGTCGATATTGTGATTGTACGTGACGAAGAATTCGCCGTTGGGCCGGAAGGTCCAGCGGATCCTGACGTCGCTACCGAGCTGGCGCGCCAATAGTATGGCGTAGATGGTGAAGGCGAGCCCGACGTCACTCGGCGCTATGCCCGTGAATACGTCAACCAACCGGTTTGGGAAGAGCCTCTTCGAATGATCGCCGAGGAGATTGGTTCGCGGAACGAAGCGTCACCCGTCCTAGGCGAGGCCGTCGCAGCGGGTGCCCGACTTGTCCGAATGGCGTTGGTAGTTGACCCAGTTTTTGCCGCGGACCTCTCGCAACTCTGCGGACCTCTAGTGTGGCGTGCCATCCGGGGCCCCGTCGGAGAGCGCCTCCGAGCGTGGTATCAGGTGTCGGATCAACACTCCCGCGAGTGCGCGTTGGGTGCCATGCTTGCGAGCGGATCCGATGACTTCCTTGATCTTCTCCTCCCACTTCTTAGCGGCGATGATCAGCAAGTACGTCTGAGAACGTATCGAGCCTGCGGGACATTCCACCTTACGACTCTTGGTCCAGATTGGCAGCGCGTTGTACGGGGTTGGGGCATCGAGCAGAGATGTGACTTCGTTATTCAGGCAGTACGCGACGGCGGCAGACCAGAGATTGCGGAGGAATTTGCCCGTACGGATCAAAGTGCGGAGGTGCGACGAGAGGCGCTGCGTGCACTGGACTGGGTTGGCTCCTCAGAGATGCTTTCTCGGGTTTTGACCGAGCTTGACGATCAGACATTCGAGACGGTCCTCCGAGATCGTGTGCTCGATAGCATCCCGCCTGCCATGAAGCAGCGCGCTCTGGACACGTACGAAAGACTCGTCTTGGGTGCCGAGGATCCTCTGGCTCGCCTCGAACTTCGAAGAGCAGCAGGGGCGCTTGGGGCTACTAACATCTCAAGCGGCATGAAGGAGGACCTGCGGCACTGGCCCGCCGGACCGATCGCGGATGCGAAAGAATCACTTCTTAGATCGGTGCTCGACACGATACGGCCAACCGATCCGGCCTGGGTAAGCAACTGGATCGCAGAACGCATAATCGACGGCTCCCTCTGGCCTGGTACCTGGATAGCGCTCGTCACAAGCATCGCGGAAGACTTGAGGGACGTGCAGTTCGCAAAGCTCTGCGCCGAAGATTTACGACACAATGATCGAACAATTAGCGTCTTGGCCAAAGTTGCAGACGCCGGCCTCATCAGTCGCGCATTCACAGAGTTGTGCCGGATGAGCATTGAACCCGCAACCGCGACTGAGGACGACAAGCAAAGGCGCTGGGCCACCGTAAGACAGCTCCAAGATCTTTTCCGCGCTGTCTCACCACACCTTGCGGTCGCCGGCACGTTGGCTGGACTTTCAGCAGAGATAACTGTCGTCGAATACGAGACTGTAACCGAACTATTTGGCCGAGTTAACGGCAGCGAAGATTCTGGCTTGAAAGGTCAGCTCGATGAGGATCTTCGTCAGAAACTTCGCCGATATCTTAAGGATGGTCTTACCGTCGCCCTCGCCCAGGATGACTTCGGCGGCCAACTGAAGGCGGAAGCAGCAATCGCCTTGGCGCAGGTTGGAGAGCCGGCAGACCTACCCGATCTGGAACGTCTAATTGCGGCTGACATTGAGCGCGTGAGGCGAGGGAGGGCAGCACGCCTTGGACACCAACGTGGTGCCATGGCCAACGGTGCGGCAACGACATGGTCAACGTGGTATGTGCGGGCTTTAGTATGGCTGGATCCGCAGAATGCTGAGAGCACTCTCCTGGCGCTCTTATCCGAGCCCGAATACGAGCAGGATGCTGCGCAGGCATTGGTCCAAATCGCGCGGGCAGACCGCTCGGACGACGCCGTTGTCTCGAAGTTCCCCTCTCTGCCAATATGAGTGAGACAGTGACCCCCTGGAAGTTTAGAGTCGAGGGCGAGGCAGGATTGGAGAGCGATGAGCGCACTGGAGCAGAGCCTGGATGGGCCCGCGATCGAGGTCGTGGCGAAGGCGACCCGGCGGCGGTTCACGGTGGAGTACAAGCGGAAGATCGTGCGGGAGGCCGACGCGTGCAAGACGCTGGGCGCGGTCGGGGCGTTGTTGCGGCGGGAGGGGCTGTACTCCTCGCACCTCACGACGTGGCGCGGAGCGCGGGAGCGCGGGGACCTGGTCGGGGTGCCGAAGAAGCGCGGGCCCGTGCGGCGGGTCGCCGATCCGCGCGACAAGAAGCGGGCCGAACAGGAGCGGGAGATCAGCCGGTGGAAGAAGCGCGCCGAACGGGCTGAGGCGCTGGTCGAACTGCAAAAACAAGTGGCGGCGTTGCTGGGAACGCCGCTGGCCACCGAGCCCTCGTGATGGCGACGGTCACCCAGATCGGACCGCGGCTGGGCATCGCCCCCACGTGCGCCGCGCTCGGGCTGCCGCGCGCGACCTACTATCGTCGGCGCCGGCCCCCGCGGGCCGCGCCGCCGCGGCGTCCCTCGCCCCGGGCGCTCAACTCGGGCGAGCGCGCCGCGGTCCTCGCCCTGCTGCATGAGCCACGCTTCGTGGATCACGCGCCGGCGGAGGTCTATGCCTCGCTGCTCGACGCCGGCCAGTATCTCTGTTCCGAACGCACGATGTATCGTCTCTTGGCCGAGCACGCGGAGGTGCGGGAGCGACGCGATCAGCTCCGCCATCCCATCTACGCGGCCCCGGAGTTGCTGGCCCGCCGCCCCAACGAGCTGTGGAGTTGGGACATCACCAAGTTGCTCGGGCCGGCGAAGTGGACCTACTTCTACCTGTACGTGATGCTCGACGTCTTCAGCCGCTACGTGGTCGGCTGGATGGTGGCCCATCGCGAGAGCGCCACGCTGGCCGAGCAGTTCATCCACGAGACGTGCGCCCGGCAAGGCATCGGGCGCGCGCAGCTCACGATTCACGCCGACCGCGGCCAGGCCATGATCTCGAAGTCCGTAGCGTTCCTGCTGGCCGATCTCGGCGTGACCAAGACGCATTCGCGGCCCCACGTGTCCAACGACAACCCGTTCTCGGAGGCGCAGTTCAAGACGCTGAAGTACCGGCCGGCGTTCCCGGACCGGTTCGGCTCAATCCAAGACGCGCGGGCCCACGGGCACGTCTTCTTCCCCTGGTACAACACCGAACATCACCACAGCGGCCTCGGCCTACTCACGCCTCACGACGTGCACTTCGGCTTGGCCGCGCAGCGCGTGGCCGAGCGCGCCGCGGTGCTCACCACGGCGTATGCGGTGCATCCTGAGCGGTTCCCCGCGGGCTGTCCGATGCCGGCTGCGGCGCCCACCGAGGTCTGGATCAATCCCCCCAAGCCCCGCGCGCTCGAGGAGGTGGCGCTCACTCACTAAACTCGACAACCGACTGTCTCATTCCTATTGACAGGCTCCGTATCACGAGGGCGCCCGAGGTCCGACTCGCGGATCGGCCGCTTACCCGCTGACCGTGGAACTTTATCCCGCCATTTATTCCGCCGTTTATCCTCCTTTTATGTTCGGCCCATAAAGGACGAAGGTCATCCCCGATCGCAAGCAGGAAGCGCGCGACTTATTAGCAATCGGGAAGTCTTACCCAAGAAACTGCCGTGGATCTGCCTTCAGCAGAAAGCGAGAACGTCCCTAACGAATCCCCGCTTCGGCACCCTCTACGCCCCGGGCTTGAGGTCAACAAGCGGGAGGCCGCAGCGCCGTCTTGAACTCGTTCTTGCCACGAACGCGGAGCGAGCCCGACTCCCGCCCTATCCGTTCGGAGTACACTTCCACCTCGTCGATGGAACCTGAGCACCTCCTCGACCGGTCGACCGGGTCCCTCCGCAGGTGGCTCGCGACGCCGCTTGAATCCATGTTTGCCACTGCCGAGGATCTCCGTCGTCTTCCCCCTCCGCCCAGGCCGGCAAGGACCGTTCGTCCGACCGCACAGGGCGGTATCCTCTTGACTCGCGCGTTTGCTACTTACGAGATCTTCGCAGAATCGCGGCCAACGCTGATCAATGGCTTGCACCAGCCTGAGTATCTACTTCAGTCCATCCGCCAAGCGTCCCGTACGATCGATCCGATGATCCTGCCGGTCATCTTTGTCATTCCCTCGACGCTCACGCCGGCTGAGGGCGAGCAACTTCGGCGGCAGCAGACTGAACGGCTCGTATACTTCGATCGATGCGTCGCCCGCACCCACAGCGTCCTGGTTCGGCTGACTGAGGAAGGTGCGAACCCGCTCTGGATGCTCTCGATCCTGGTTCGGTATGCGTCGAGGACAGGAACCGTGTTTCCGAGTTCCCGGGTCGCGGTCCTCCCGCAGTCTCGATTTGCATTCGAAACGCCGCTGTCCTGGACGAAGCGCGGTGATGCCGTAGAGCCTGTCCGGCTCACGGGTCAGGAGGCGTCGTCACCTCCGCCTCCTCGCCCGCGCCGCGGCCCTGCGGGAATCGGGGTCAACGTCGGCATGGCCTTGCTGGCGGATCACCTGCATGTCACGACGAGACGCCACGGCCCTCATGCCACGGAAATCGCGGCCCTCTGTCAAGAATGGGGCCCCGACCTCAGCCACCTGAATCGCGAGATCGTCTATCGGCGCCTCAAGCGCCTGGAGACCTCGCACGCGGGGGAGCTCCACCGACTCGTGCGTGACGAGGCCCAGCAGATTGATCAGGAAAGAGGCCGCGGCGAGCCTCAGGATCACCGGCCGCACGCGAGTCCAGAGCGGCCCATACCAGCGGCTCAGCCGCTCGTCGGGCAGCTTCTCGCGTATCACCAGGACGCGCGTGCCGAGCGCCGTCACCTCCTCGGCCGACAGATGCCAGGCACGACCCTCGATGACGTCGAGCACGACCCACAGGCCTGCACTGCCTGCCACCACCACATGGGCCGGCTGGCCGGGGCCGAGCAGGACGAACGGCAGCGGCAGCTCGTCGAACCGTTCCGGCGTGACGTCGATGGCGTGGGCTTCAAGGCCGAGCCGGATTCCGGCCGTCAGGAAGGCCGCTTCGTCGAGGCCGGCGGCGGGCACCGCCGCCAATCGGCGCACGTCGGCTTCGCTCACCGGCCGGCCGACCTGTTGAGCGACGTATAGCAGGGCGCGCATCAGCGAATCGACGGGCCGGCTTGAATCGCCGGCCCAAACCGATGGCTGAAACCCGCCATTCTCCAGAGGGGCCATTCGCCGTCTGCTCCCGCAGACTTGTTACTGCCCCTCTGACACTATCAAAATCTCGCGCTAAATCAATTATTTAGGACGATCTTTTAACGCACCCCGAAAGCCCGCTTCAATTCCGGCACCAGATCGGTGCGTTCCCAGGAGAAGCCGCCGTCCTTTTCCGGCTTGCGGCCGAAATGTCCGTAGGCTGCGGTCCGCTTGTAGATCGGCTTGTTGAGCTGGAGCGAGCGCCGGATGTTGGTCGGCCGCAGCGGAAAGATGTCGGACAGGACCTTTTCCAGGCGGCGCTCATCGACCTTGCCGGTACCCTGGGTGTCGACATAGAGCGACATCGGATCGGCCACGCCGATGGCATAGGCGACCTGGATCAGGCAGCGGTCGGCGAGGCCCGCCGCCACCACGTTCTTGGCGAGGTAGCGTGCGGCATAGGCGGCCGAGCGGTCGACCTTGGTCGGATCCTTGCCGGAGAAGGCGCCGCCACCGTGCGGGGCATAGCCGCCATAGGTGTCGACGATGATCTTGCGGCCGGTGAGGCCGCAATCGCCGTCGGGTCCGCCGACCACGAAATTGCCGGTCGGGTTGACCAGGAAGTCGGAGGATTTTTCCGGCATCCAGCCCTTCGGCAGCGCCGCCTCGACTTCGTG
>Ga0137403_10010171_pt1 | contig 10427 bp, 5 predicted proteins | sample CZOMad2_1_16fung_FD_122057 | JGI IMG/M metagenome (GOLD analysis project Ga0137403, IMG submission 122057) | Vadose zone soil fungal communities from Angelo Coast Range Reserve, California, USA - CZOMad2_1_16fungal (Hybrid Assembly) | ecosystem: Environmental > Terrestrial > Soil > Vadose zone... | reverse complement strand
GAATTTCAGGCATTTTCCGGCATGTTCGGCAAGGACATGGATGCCATCCTCAAACAGATGCGGGATGGTTTCGACAAATCTGCGCGTGACCTGTTGAAAAAATCCACGCTGCCCAACTTGCCGACGATCGAACAATTGAAAGCCGCACGCGATCAAGGGACGGAAGCTTTGGCATCACTCGTCGCAGAAAAAACTCCGGGGCAAATGACTGAAATTGGCATCGGCGCCGCCGTTTACGGGCTGGAAACCTTTCTCGCGGCACTGCTGAAACGAGGCTTGGACCCGAACGCTACGAATGCGGCCGGGCGCACGACCCTCAACGCCGCTGAGCAGCACGGCGCCGGGTCCACGATTTATCGTCTGGCAAAAGCTGCGGCCGAGGACGAACTCAGCGAACGCTGATAAAGCCACTTGAACCGTGCAATGACAAGTGAGCCGGTTCGCCGGTTGATTTCTGTTGACCACCGTGGGCAACTGTAAAAACTGGTTGCCAGGTGAATTTTTCAATGATCGAACATACTTAAGCCTGGGTCTTTATGAAAACAGAATTGAGAGACAAATGGGTTTTGATTACGGGCGCTTCGAGCGGTTTCGGGGCGGCGGCGGCGCGAGCGTTTGGTGCGGAAGGCGCGCGGCTGCTTATCGGAGCACGGCGAGTTGACCGGTTGGAAACGGTCGCGGCAGACGCGCGCAAAAGCGGGGCGGCGTCGGCACATCTCCATTTTCTGGATGTAAGCAAGACCTCGAGTGTCGAGGAGTTTATGGCATGGGCGCGTGGTAAAATCTCAGAAGGCACGGTGGGAAAAGGCAAGTTGGACGTTCTCATCAACAACGCGGGCGGCGCGCTGGGGTTGGACACCGTTGCGGAAGGCAAAGATGATGATTGGGAAACAATGATGCAGACTAACGTGCTCGGGTTACTACGAATGACGCGGGCCGCTCTGCCACTGATGGTCGATAACCCGGGGGGGGCGATCCTTAACGTTGGGTCGTATGCCTCCCGGTATGCGTACGAAGGCGGTTCCGCCTATTGCGGAGCGAAAGCGGCTGAGTTGCAGATCACCCGAACACTCCGTTTGGAGCTTTGCGGCACGGGGTTGCGCGTGTGCACTATCGACCCGGGTTTGGCTGAGACGGAGTTTTCGGTGGTCCGCTTCAAGGGCGATGTAAGTCGAGCCAGGAAGCCCTACGAAGGGACAAATCCGCTGGTGGCGGAGGACATCGCGGACATTTTGGTTTGGGTGGCGAGCCGTCCCGCACACGTGAATATTGATGAGTTAATAGTAAAGCCCGTGGACCAGGCGGCAATGCACAAGGTGTTTCGCCGAACGGCGTAGCCGCATAATTTCATACCTAACGCAGCCTCTCATTAACACCGGTGCTTTTAGCCCGGTATAAGTATGTGCTCTGGCTGGCGAACTGTTAAAGCCGTGGGAAGCCGTTGAAAACGGCTAGCGCTCCGCAGCATCTTGGTACACCGGGCTTAAAGCCGGGCTTAAAGCCGCGGTGTTAATTAGAACTTGTTGGAATGCGCGTGAGATCTCCGACTTAACAGGGCTAGGGTCGTTCTCTTATTTTCCCTGCGCGGTTTCCCAAATGCGGGTCTTGCCTTCACTGTCCATGGTGACCAACTGTTTCCCGTCAGGACTGAAGCGCGCTGATTTTACAAGATTGCGCTTCGCAGGCGCCGTAATCATTGGAAAATTATCGGTGCGGAACGGGGTGGCGGGGAGATCAGCCTTATTCCACAAATTGACGACCGGGAAATCCGCCCAGCCGTAACGCACCGCTACTGGTTGCGGCACTTGCGGACTGCTCACGAGGACTTTGTTTCCTTGGATTTCAGCTTTAGCCCACACGAATTTATGGTCCGAGCCGCAGATTGAGAATCCTTTCAACTCTCCGCCTTTCGCTTCGAGACCGCCGTCAGTGTGGTCGAAGGTGAGGACAGCTTGGCCATCTTTGACCTTAATGCTTTTGTAAACTGGCCCGGAGTATTCAAGCTTTTCGCCATAGGCAATTCCTTGCGCCGCAATCGCAAGGCGCGCGCCCACTGGCGCCTTCTTGCGGGGATGAATGTCTTTTTCCTCGCCGACATCGGTGATCACAACCATGCCTGACTTAGGCAATACTTTGGTGGCGAGGAGTTGGGCCTCGCGCAGTTCGGCCCAATCGCTGTCGGCGGGTTCGGGCTTAATAGCTTTGAACGGAGCCAATTGTACGGTCAGGAAAGTGAAGTCGCCCTGGTTCCAATCCTGACGCCAGTTGCGGATCATATCAGGGAACAAGGTGCGATATTGTTGGGCGCGGCCGGCATTGGATTCGCCCTGGTACCAGATTGCTCCTTTGATCGCAAAAGGGACCAGGGGCGCGATCATTCCATTGTAAAGCTCGGTTGGCTTCCAGCCAGGGCGTTGCACTTTGGCGGTGTTGTTGGTGGCCTCGGCGTTTTTTACGGCGGCTGTGTAGCTGTCCAGGATGTCGCGCTTATAATCGAGGTTGGATGACAGGACCCGGTCGCTCATCCAAACCTCGGCGGGCGAACCGCCCCAACAGGTTTCAATCAATCCCACCGGCACCTTCAGGGCTTTTTGCAAGTCGCGGCCAAAATAATAAGCCACGGCGGAAAAGCCCGGCACGGTTTTCGGATTGCATTCTTTCCATTGGGCCTTCACGTCGTCCATGGGGAGATCGGCTTTGGTTTTGGGGACGAAACATAGCCGGAGCATTGGGTTGGCCGAGCTTTCGACGTCGGGACCGGCCTCAAAAGCTTTATCCAATGGCCATTCCATGTTCGATTGACCGCTGCAAATCCAGACTTCGCCCACGAGAACATTTTTGAACTCGATTTTGTTTTTGCCCTGCACGACCAGATCGTCAGGGCCTCCGGCTTTCAATCGGCTCAGCTTCACCATCCATTTACCTTCGCGCGCCTTGACCTTGGCGGTCTGGCCGCGGAAGGTTACAGTGATTTCTTCTCCCTCATCAGCCCAACCCCAGATTGGGACGCGAACGCCTTGCTGGAGGACCATATTGTCGGAAAAGATGGCTGGCAGGCGAGCGTCTCCTCGAACGACGGTTGAAAAAGCGAGAAGGAGAGTGGGAACCAAAATGGGGATGAAAGATTTCGATTTCATGCCACCTAGTGCAGCGCAATGAGCCGCGAGCGTCAACGCATTAGTTTCTGCGAATTACCCCACGCCGCGATTGGCGCGCCACAGGAGGACAGCGCCGGTCGCCTGGAAGATAAAATTTGGCAGCCAAACGATCAGATGCGGCGCCCATTCCGGATGCATATTTAGCGATTTGCCTAGAACAATAAAGCTGTAGTAGACCGCCACCAGGATCAAGGCGAGCGCAATGCCGACATTAGTCTCGCGGCGATGCACACGAATTCCCAATGGAATCCCAATGAGAGTGAAACCGAAACAGGCGAAGGAAAATGCGACTTGTTGATGAATCTGAACCCTCACTGGCGAGGTTAAATCTTTACGTTGTTTTCGCCACTCCTGCCTCTTGGATTGTAACTGTTCCTTCGACAAATTTGACAAAGCTTGTGGCCGGCCCACACGCCGTTCCAAGTCATGCAACTCATCCCAAAGTTGAGTCAAGGTCATTTCGCTGATTTTTGGAAGCTCCTGGTTTTTCTCTTTCGGATCGAACTTAAATGTCATGGTAAAATCGCCGGAGCCGCCCTGGCTTCCTGCCTGCGTTCCTTTAGCATCCTTGAGATATAATGTGATGGATTGGTTGGTGGGGTTTAGATCAATTCGACCGGTCGGCGCATGGGCAGTCCAGGCTGAATTGGTCTTATCCCCCAGATAGTACACCATTACGTCCTGAAGGACCCCTTTGCGATTTTTGCCAACGTAGAACACATAACCAGGAAAGTCTTTTATGAACTGGCCCTCCGGCAGTTGCACGTTCGAGAGTTCGACGCGTACTTTGAAGAGCAAGTTCTTATAGGCCACGCGGCAGCGCGGCGCGATCTCCAGATTCACGAAGCCGCTGAGAGCGCATAGGGCCAGGCTTAATAAAAGAACAGGGCTAACGAGCGAAAGCAGGCTTATACCGCTGGCGCGGGCGGCGGTCAGCTCCTGGTCAGCACTAAACCGGCCGAAAATCAATAAGGTGGCGGTCAACATTCCCATCGGCAGCGCAAAAACCCAGACGAAGGGGATCAGTAAACCAATTGCTTGAGCGACAATGCCGATGCTTGCCTGGCGATTGATCAGCAGCGAGAGAATCTCCTTCAAGACATTGCCGAGCAGGAGCACAAAGGTGAACACGGCGACCGTGATCAACAGGGATGCCAATACCTGGCGCGTCAAATATGCGTGCAAGGTCTTCAAGGTATTGTTGGGAGTTCGCCCGGATGAAAAAGAACCCGGGCTCCAGAATTTCCGTTTTCATCCGTGGCTTTCTTGATTTGCAGTGGTCCCATAGGTTTGGTTCAATCTGGATTATAAGTTGGAAAGGGTCGAGGCCAAGACAGAAAAGGGGAGGGAAGGGAACAGAAAAGGGAAGGCTGGCGGGCTGGCGATTATTTGATGGCGGCCAGAGATTCGATGCGTCGCAGCCGAAGGGCAGGCTCGCCTGTGGTTCTGGATTGGGCCAGGTCCACTTCGAATTCGGCCACCCAATCGTTTTGCTCCTCCGGATCCACCAGCATCTGCTGGACGCGCCAGGTACGCTTGTCTTCAGCAGGGATCACGTAGGTGTGCCTCACGTTACGGGCATTAGGGTCGAGGCAGAAATACGTATGCTCACTTTGGTAGGCTGTCATTAGGTCTTTCAGCCGGGACGCGGTCCAGGGCTGGCCATGCTCATCGATGGACTGGACAAGAGCTCCGCCTGGCTGCAGCTCAGCTGTAGAAGTATTTTCAGCTTTGGCTGGGGAAACACCGTGTAAGATGGCGAGCGCGGTTTCGTAATCGGCGTTCGCGAGTCCGCGCAAGAAGGCGAAGATGCGATTTCGAATGGCTGCTGTGAACGCTTTGGTGTCACGTGTGATATTCTGCGCAGCCTCTTCAGCGCCTGGGGGACGCACCTCCCTGGCTTCGGCGCGCTGATAATTCGGATCACGCATCTTTTCCCATTCATCGAGCAAGCTGGAGTCGATCTGGCGAATCATGGTGATGAGATAGAGCTCCATCTCGCGGACCGCATCGTCCTTGGCAGAGTCGGGGACGGTCTGGGCCAGGACTTTGTACACGCTATTAAGGTGGCGCAGCAGGACTCCTTCGGCGCGCTGCAGATCGTAATCGCGAATGTAATCGGAGAAGGAACGGAACGACTCGAACATTTCCCTGGCGATTGATTTGGGGCGAATGTTTTCCTGGCCGACCCAGGGATGTTTATCGGCAAAGGCATTGAACGTGGAATAAATAAATTCCCGGTTGGGCTTGGGGTGTTCCAGCTTTTCCAATTCTTCCATTCGTTCGTCGTATTCGATGCCAGCCATTTTCATTTCGGCGACCTTCTGAGTTTTAAGCTTATCCAATTGTTTGCGCAGGATGATGTCAGGATCTTCCAGGATGGATTCGACGAGGCTGAGCAGCACGAGCGGATAATCGGGTGCTTGAGGATCCACGAGAGGAAGAGTTTCGAGCAAGTACAACGAAAGCGTCTGATCCATCGAGAAGTCATCTTGCAACTCGAGGTTGACGCGGACCTTTGCAGTGTTGCGGTCACCAGGGGCGGGCGCGCTGCTGTTTGGAGCCGGTGTCTCATTTGGGTGGCTACGGACGAATTCAATGATTTTGCGGTCGACCAGAGACCGAAACAATTGCCAGGCCCGCTTAGTGTGCTCCTTTTTGGCCTTTGGAGTTTCATGGCAGCTGGCTATCAACTGTTGCATCGCGCGGCAGCCGTCGCCTTTCCGGCTGAGGACGTTCAACAACATCGCATGCGTAACCTGGAAGCGGGAAGTGAGGCGCTCGGGCAGAGCGGCCATCAATCGCAAGAAGGTGTTTTTGTCCCAGGAAACAAAATTCCTTTCGGGAGGTTTGCGTTTTACGACTTTTTTGCCCTCGCGAGCTTTGCCTTCAAGTTTAAGATTTTCTACCACGTGGTCGGGGGCCTGTTCGACGACCCAGCCGCGCTCCTCCAATCCTTTGCGCCCGGCGCGCCCACTGATCTGGTGAAAATCTCGCGCGCTGAGAATCGCGGTTTTCTCGCCATCATATTTGCAGAGGCGGGAGAAGAGCACCGTGCGAATAGGCACATTGATCCCGACGCCAAGCGTGTCGGTTCCGCAGATGATTTTGAGCAACCCTTTTTGCGCCAACTGCTCGACCAACACACGATATTTGGGCAGGAGCCCGGCATGGTGAAGACCGATGCCGTGCTTGAGCCATTTGCGGATGTCGGGTCCATACGGACTGGTAAATTTGAACCCTTCGAGGGCGGCGCCGAGGGCTGCTTTTTCTTCGCGAGTGCAAACATTGATGCTGGTGAAATCCTGAGCGCTTTGCGCCGCTTCGAGCTGCGTAAAATGGACGACATACACTGGAGCTTTCCGGTCCGCGACCAGGCTTTCGAGTGTGGTGGCCAGTGGCAGTTCGGAATAGGCGTATTCGAGCGGCACGGGACGGTCAGTGGACGAGATTGTAGCGGTAGGTCGTCGAGTAAGTCGGGTCAGTTCCTCTTCGAAAAAGGTGGGATCGCCGAGTGTCGCGGACATTAAAAGGAAGCGGGCCTGCGGCAGAGCTAATAAGGGGACTTGCCAGGCGACGCCGCGCTCGCGATCGGCATAATAATGGAACTCATCCATAACTACTTCCTGTACGGGAGCCAGAGGGCCCTCGCGCAGGGCAATGTTCGCCAGAATTTCCGCCGTGCAGCAAAGGATGGGGGCATCCCGATTAACCGAGGCATCGCCAGTGCTGAGACCGACATTTTCCGGGCCAAATTCGCGGCAAAGCGCGAGCCATTTTTCATTGACGAGCGCTTTGATGGGGCAGGTGTAGATCGATCGTTTGTCTTGAGCGATTGCTTTGAAATGCAGTGCGGTGGCGACGAGCGATTTGCCCGATCCGGTGGGAGTATTGAGGATAACGTTTTTTTCTTCGAACAGTTCGAGAATGGCCGATTCCTGAGCGGGGTAAAGTTCGAGCCGCCGGGCTTCGGTGTACTCGAGAAAGCGAGCGAACAGGGCATCGTTGGTTGCGGGTGTTTCGCGCGGGAGGCGATCGTAGAGTATCGTTGACACGTGCAGACAATATACTGATTGTGAACAATGAGAGGAAGGATGGGATTAAGGGGCGCAAGGCGCGGCGCGAGTTGCGTATGAGGGTTGGAAAAGGAAAAAGGGCGGCGCCGAATCGCGGCCACCGCCCTTCCTCTAGTATGAAGATGGGCAAAGTCTGCCATAGTCATCGCGGGTGCGCAATCTGGGAAATGGCTGGACGTGGTCCCGGGCATTTCACTGGGTGGCCGGCGTGCTAAGGTTCATTAGGCGATTGACAAATGGCCGAATTGCCAAGCCTAATCCCGCAACCTAAATCGCAGGATAATCAATAATTAAAGGCAGGCTAACAACCTACTGGCAAATTAGCCATTGAGGGCTAGTTTATGGCTTAAAGTTTTAAAATTTGAACATGCAAAATGCCTCTGAAATAAGGAAACTGGCATTCCTGGGTAATTATTTGCCGCGAAAATGCGGCATCGCGACATTCACTGCTGATATCTGCGGGGCGGTCGCGGCGGAGTTTCCCAAGACGCAGTGCTTCGCCGTTCCCGTGAACGATGTGGAAGAAGGTTATGAATATCCTCCGGAGGTGCGTTTCGAAATCCAGGAACAAGACCTTGCTTCTTATGAACGGGCGGCAGATTTCCTGAACATCAGCAATACCGGGGTAGTGTCCCTGCAACATGAATTCGGGATTTTTGGCGGACCCGCCGGCAGCCACGCCGTGCCGCTTCTACGCGCGCTTAAGATGCCGGTGGTCACTACGTTGCATACAATCATGCGCGAGCCCACGATTGATCAACGTCGCGTCATGCAGGAAATACTGGCTCTTTCCACTCGAGTGATCGTGATGAGTCAGACGGCGCGCAAGTTTCTGCAGGAGGCATTTGATCCGCCCTTGGAAAAAATAGACGTGATTCCTCACGGAATCCCTGAGATGCCATTCATCGATCCGAATTTTTACAAAGACAAATTTGGAGTGGAAGGCCGGCTCGTGCTGCTGACTTTTGGGCTGCTGTCACCCAATAAGGGAATAGAACACGTGCTCAACGCGCTGCCCGCAATTCAGCAAGAATTTCCGGACGTGGTTTACATCATCCTCGGCGCGACCCATCCGAACCTGGTGCGCAACCAGGGTGAGACTTACCGGTTCAGCCTGGAACGCCTGGCAAAGAGGAATAAAGTTGAAAAGAACGTTATCTTCTACAACCGGTTTGTCGAAATCGAAGAGTTGAAAGAATTCATCGGCGCGGCGGATTTGTATCTTACGCCCTATTTAAGCGAGGCACAGATCACTTCGGGGACGCTGGCCTACGCGTTTGGATCAGGGAAAGCGGTCATTTCAACGCCATACTGGCACGCGAGGGAATTGCTGGCTGAAGACCGGGGGGTGTTGGTGCCATTCGGCGACTCGAAAGCGATTGCGACGGAGGTGCAGGGATTACTTCGGGACGAGACACGTCGTCACGCCATTCGGAAGAACGCGTACATGCTTGGGCGTGAGATGGTCTGGAGCAATGTGGCGAAGCTATATATGAAGTCGTTTGAGCAGGCCCGACTCGAGCGGGCGGTGATCACGCGAAAGTGGTTTGCTGTTAAGACGCTTGATCAGCAACCTCGAGTTTTACCCAAGTTGAAGTTGAATCATCTATTGCGCATGACCGATTCCACCGGGATGTTTCAGCACGCCACCTATTCCGTGCCGAACTTCGCGGAGGGCTATTGCACTGATGATAATGCGCGCGCCCTGATATTGACGGTGCTTTTAGAAGAGTTGGGCGAGGAGTCGGCGCGCGTCCGGGATCTGGCCACGACCTACCTGGCCTTTTTGAATTATGCCTTCGACCGAAAAACGCGAAGGTTCCGGAATTTCATGAGCTTTGAGCGGACCTGGGTTGAGGCGTCGGGCTCCGAGGATTCCAATGGGCGCGCGCTGTGGGCGTTGGGAACAGCGGTGGGGCGTTCGCAACGGCCCAGTTTTCAAGCTTTGGCCGGGCACCTGTTCAACCGGGCGCTACCAGAAGTGACCGCATTCAAAAGCCCGCGGGCCTGGGCATTTAGCCTATTGGGTATTAACGAATACCTGCAGCGTTTAAGTGGAGACCGGTTGGCGACGCAGACCCGGGAATCGCTTACTACTCGGCTGATGGAAGGGTTCACGAACTCCAATGGAGAGAATTGGCCGTGGTGTGAAGATGCGGTGACTTACGATAACCCGCGGCTGACCCAGGCATTGATTTTAAGCGGGGCGGCTAGCGGGCAGACGAACGTGATCGAGACAGGTCTGAGCGCGCTCCGCTGGCTGGTGGAATTACAGACTTCAGAGGGCGGCTATTTTCGCCCCATCGGTTGCTGTGGCTTTTACAAGCGAGGCGAGGAGCGGGCGAAGTTTGACCAACAACCGATCGAAGCGCACGCGATGGTTTCCGCCTGTTTGAGCGCTTATAGCGTAACGTCTGATAGTTATTGGCAGGAGCAAGCCGCGAGGGCATTTGACTGGTTTCTCGGCTGGAACGATCTGGGCCTCGAAGTATATTCGGCAAGTTCCGGCGGGTGCCATGATGCGCTGCACGTGGATCGTTTAAACCAGAATCAAGGCGCGGAATCAACGCTTTCATTTCTGTTGTCGCTGACAGAAATGAAGCTGGTACAGAATGCCGTGAGCACTTTTAATCAGCCGGGCATGCTCCTGGACAGGTACGGCATGCACCTGCGCGGCGCGACCGCCAACGGGACACACGGCAAGCTCGAGGCGCCTGTTCCCGCGCCGGAGACTTCGGCCGCCGGTGGGTAACAAGTGCGCACCGCTCCCGGCCCGTTGTCCGGCGCAATTAAAAATAGTCAAATGACTTGAACGCTTCAGGAATGGCTCCAAGGGTTTTTCGCAGAGGGAAAATCGAAGGTTTCCATAACACGGTGAAACTGGTTTCTAATCAACTGAAATGAAAACAATTAATGTTAAGCGGACGGGATCCACTTTGAATCCGGACCGATCACGCGTTCTGGTGCGACCGTTTCGTTTAACCAGCGAACAGCGAACGATTAACATTTGCGCGCGGGTTTCATCTCTTTCGGAGGAGGAAGTACGGGCGCTGCTGGCGGAAGTGTTATCGGAGTTCAACGAGCGGCATCAGCAGACCCGCGATCTATTCAAAGCGCGTTTTGAGCGCGTGAAAGGCGCACTGCTTACCAACCAAAAGATTTCGGAGGAACGCCAACTCTTAATCGGGGCCTA
>Ga0137403_10010170_pt1 | contig 10427 bp, 10 predicted proteins | sample CZOMad2_1_16fung_FD_122057 | JGI IMG/M metagenome (GOLD analysis project Ga0137403, IMG submission 122057) | Vadose zone soil fungal communities from Angelo Coast Range Reserve, California, USA - CZOMad2_1_16fungal (Hybrid Assembly) | ecosystem: Environmental > Terrestrial > Soil > Vadose zone... | reverse complement strand
CCTGCAAATCGCGAAAGTAATTCTCGATCGGCGCCCGGAGTGACGTGTCTACAATCGAAGCCTCGTTTGCAAACCGGCCCATTCGGCAACCCTTTAGTCCATCCCTCGGAAGTTCGAGATAAGCGTTGATGCCTTCCAGAGAGGATGGTTCGGCATCAAGGATCTCGTGAGCCAAAGCCTGCATCTCGCTGGAGACCTCCTCAAGTGCGGCCATGGCAAGGTCATGCTTGCTCCGAAAATGATGATAGAGACTTCCCTGGCCGGCCCCGCTCTCGTCCAGAAGATCGCGCGGGCTAACAGCCTCATAGCCGCGTTGGCACATCAATTTTTTTGCCGCCCGCACCAAATCCTCGCGCTTCGTCCTCACCGACAATCTCCATTCCCGAATCCGGCGATCAACCGGATGTGTGCTTGTATTGTAACTACTAGTATGTACAATAGCAATCCGAACATTATTGATGAGGGACACAATATGTTGAAATTGTTCTATTCTTCGGTGTCGCCCTATGCGCGCAAGGTCCGCGTGCTTGTTTCCGAGAAGGGGATCGAGGGCCGCGTTATCCTGCAGAGCTGCCTGCCGTTTGAAAAGCCGCTGGATTTGATTGCGCTCAATCCGTTGAGCAAGGTGCCATGTCTGGTTCTTGAGAACGGCACCGCGCTCTACGACAGCCCTTTCATCTGCGAGTATCTGGACCAGTTGTCCGCTCCGGAACTATTGCCGCCGAGTGGGCGGGATCGTTGGCTGACGTTGGGACGACAGGCACTCGCAGACGGCATTCTCGATGCCGGAGTATCGATCCTGCTCGAGGGCCGAAGAGCCGAAACGGAGCGCTCGCCGGGCTGGATCACGCGCCAGACGGAGGTGATCGACCGAACCCTCAACTCGTTCGAAGGCACAATCGCGAGTTTTGGCGAAACGCTCACGGTCGCGCATATCGCGCTCGGCTGCGCACTGGGCTGGCTTGATTTCCGAATGCCAAACCACGACTGGCGCATGCAGCGACCGCAGCTCTCACATTGGTTTAGCCAGATCTCGGCGCGCCCCTCGATGATTGCCACGATGCCCGCATGACCGACTCGCCCTTTCACGACGGAGAGCGGATGGTGCAGACGAAGGTCGGCGTGCGCGATCAGATGGAACGAAAAGGGCGCGCCGTCATTCGAAGCTTCATGCCGGACCAGCATCGTGAGTTTTTCGCAAACCAGCCGTTTCTGGTCTTGAGCAGCGCCGATCGCGAGGGGCAGCCCTGGGCTTCCATGCTGTTCGGACCGCCTGGATTCCTGGCTTCCGATGAACCCGATCTCCTGAAAGTGGAAGCCTGGCCCGCCCCAGGCGATCCGCTCCTGCACGGCCTCCACAACGGCGCTTCGATCGGAGGGCTTGGCATCGAGTTGCCATCGCGCCGCCGCAACCGCGTCAATGGACGAATAGAACAATGCAGGGACGGCATCGGGTTCACGATGCGGGTACAACAGAGTTTTGGCAATTGTCCTAAATACATCCAGGCGCGCGCGCTGCAGCCGAGACTTAACCCGGATTTGCGGCGAACCATTCAGAGCAACGATCATCTGGTTGAAGCCGACGCCGACTTGATTGCCGCAGCCGACACGTTCTTCATTGCTTCGCGGTCTGCGTCGCTTGCCGACAGCAAATCGAATGGTCTCGACGTATCTCACCGCGGCGGATTGCCAGGATTTGTACAAGTCCTATCCGACCACGAACTCTGCTTTCCCGACTACAAGGGCAATCTGCTGTTCAACACGCTCGGGAATCTTCTGGTCGACCCGCGCGCAGGACTCCTCTTCGTGGATTTCAGGGCCGGCACGATGTTGCACCTGAGCGGGAGGGCACGGGTCGTCTGGGACGTGCCCGCCGCGCTTGCCCTCTCTGGCGTCGAACGACAGATCTTGTTCGATCTTGATGGTGTTGTGCGGCGTGAGAATGCCTGTCCCTTCGCCTTCGACTTCCTGGGATACTCATCACATCTCGACGAATCCGGAGCCAATCCGCGATCGTCCAAACCGGAAGTAGATGCTGAACGGCAGACTTCTGAAGGGGCAACTGAGAAGCCGGTCAAAACCGAAATGCGCGATTAAGCATCCGGCGACGCCGAAGTGTGCGGCGATGAGAGGAATCGCCGAGCGGGTTGACCGACCACGCATTCTGCGACGGGACCGAGTTCATCCAACTCGGCAGCGTGCCGCCGTCCCCACTCACACAATGACATGATGACCGGTTCGAGGCTGCGGCCCAGCATCGTCGCAGTGTAATCAACCCGCGGAGGTACCTGGCGAAAGATCTCGCGGTGGATCAGGCCATGCTCTTCCATCTCGCGAAGCTGCTGAATAAGAACTTTTTGACTGGCGCCCGGTGCCAGACGCCTCAGCTCGGAAAGCCGCTTCGGCCCGTTGAACAAGTGATACAGAATGACGGCCTTCCAGCGTCCGGAAATCACCTTGAGCGCGCGTTCGGCGGGCAGCTCGGGCAACCGCTTCCTGGGGTCTGTCATGGTCACCTCTAGGTAAGTATCGAACAAATTGGTGTGTAGCTCCCGACGGCACCATACATCTACATATCCCGCAGCGCCATTCCCAAGCTGTGAGACACAGATGAAACAGGTTCAGTTCGCTCGCTTCGGTGGTCCGGAAGTTTTGGAGGTCATCGAGAAAGCAACGCCGGCGCCCGGGGAAGGCGAGGTGCTCGTTCGCGTTCGCGCGATCGGCGTCAACTTCGCCGAGACGCTGATGAGACAGGACAAGTATGCGGTGACGCCCGAGCTTCCTGCGATTCCCGGAGTTGAGGTTGCCGGGACGATCGAACGGCTGGGCACGCGCGTGGAGGGATTTGCAGTCGGCGCGCGTGTTGCGGTTCCGCTATTCGCGACCGGCACGGTCGTCGGCGGCTATTCCGACTACGTGGTTGTGAATGCAGCGCTTGTCGTTCCGCTTCCAGACAAGTTGTCCTTTGAGGCTGCGACGGCCTTGATGATTCAGGGGTTGACGGCGCTCTATCTGACGAAACAGATCTCGCCGAGAGAAAAAACCGTGCTCGTCAACGCGGCGGCAGGTGGCGTGGGCTCGCTCCTGGTTCAGTTCGCCAAGCGGTGTGGCGCAAAGACCGTGATCGCCGCGGCGAGCTCCACCCAAAAGCTGGAGTTTTCCCGTTCACTCGGCGCCGACGTCGGCGTCGATTATACCAAGGCGAACTGGATCGACGAAGTTCGCGCAGCGAGCGGCGGAGCAGGGCCGGACATCATTTATGAATCCGCCGGCGGAGACGTCACCAAGGATTGCCTGGCGGCATTGGCGCCATGTGGAGAGCTTGTGATCTATGGTGCACTTAACATTCAGCGGTTCGATTTCGGCGTGCCTGATCTCATAGGCATCATCTTCAAGAACCAATCGCTGACCGGCTTCGCGTTACCGACTCTGCTGACGCCGGAAGGCCTGAAGCATGGGCTTGCGGAACTGTTCGATCTTTCGGTCAACGGTGAGCTGAAAGCTGTGATCGGCGGAACCTATCCGCTCGATCGGGCGGCTGACGCGCATCGCGCGCTGGAAGCACGAACAACGACCGGCAAGGTCGTGCTGTTGCCGTAACGCGGGCAGTGCCGGCCTCGCGCCGCCGCGGTAGCCGACTGGGTGCCCAAATCTAAGCACCTCTTGCGGCTTGCTCCATGAGCCAGGCACGAAAGGCCTCTGCCGGCGCGCGCAAGTTACGACCGCTGGGGAACACGACATAGTAGGAAAAGCTGGCCGGCACGCCGATGTCGAACAGGCGCTCGATGCGTCCGGCCGCAAGATCGTCGTTTGCAAGCAGGCTTCGCGCCAGCGCGACGCCGTGATCGGTTGCGGCTGCCTGCAACAGCAATGCAGCATCGCTATACGCAGCCCCGTGATCCGGTTCAGCGGCATCGGACAATCCCGCCGCCCTGAACCACAGTGCCCAAGGCAGACGCTGGTCGCGCAGCAGTGGAACCTTCAGCAAATCCTGAGGCGTCGAAAGACTGTGCTCGCTTCGAAGTCGGGGACTGCAGACGGGAAACAGTTCTTCCTCGGCGAGCAGCTCGGCCGTCAGTCCGGACCACTGGCCAGGCCCGTATCTCAGCGCCAGATCGATTCCGTCCTGGCTGAAATCCGCAAGCATGTGGGACGAGCGCAGGCTGATGCTGATATCGGGATGACGTTCATGGAAATGTGAAAGGCGAGGGATCAGCCACTTGGCGGCAAACGCTGCAAGCACGCTTATGGTGACGGTGCGCGATCGTGGTGAGCGCGCTTTAACCTCATCGACGCCACGCGCCAGATTGTCGAATCCCTCGACGGCGTGAACAGCAAGGCGTTGACCGTGCTCGGTCGGAATCATTCGACCGCCCTTGCGCTGAAACAGCGTAACGCCAAGCAGCGCCTCCAGTCCCTTGATGTGATGGCTTACGGCGCCGTGAGTAAGACCGAGTTCCTCCGCCGCGCGGCTGTAGCTGGTATGACGGGCCGCGGCCTCAAAAGCGCGCAGGGCCGTGAGAGGGAGCGAATAGTAGGACATCGGGATATGTGAACTCATCTAACGGAACACGTCAACATTTCTCGTTCGCGCTTTGATGTTCGACCCCGATAGCGTGCGGTGCCGGGAAGGAATTGCACAAATCGGGGAATAACAGATGTCAGATGATCAGCGTCGCGCGAGCCTTGCCGGAGCGGGTAGATCGCACGCAGCCGAGCCGCCAACCAGATTCCGTTATTTGATCATAGCCCTTCTCTTCATGATCGCGGTCGTCAACTATGTCGACCGCGGCGCGTTGTCATACACGTCGGAGCAGGTCATCGCAGAGTATGGATTCAGCAAGGCCAATTGGGGCGCGGTGCTCGGCTATTTCGGTTACGGTTACATGTTCGGAGCCGTATTAGGCGGTACGTTATCCGACCGCTGGGGTCCGAAGCGCGTCTGGATTTACGCCGGCACGATCTGGTCGATATTTGAAATGGCGACCGCCTATGCCGGTGACCTCGGCCTGGCCATGCTGGGAGGTTCCGCCCTGGCGGGATTTGCCACGCTGCGCATCGTGTTCGGGTTCGCGGAGGGACCCGCATTCTCGATCCTGAACAAGACAGTGTCGCTGTGGGCGGCCCCGAGCGAACGCGCTCAATTGTCTTCGCTGGCGCTCGCCAGTACGCCGGTGGGGGCCATGATCACCGCGCCGATCTCGGTCGGGTTGCTGCTCCTGACCGGCGACTGGCGAATGACGTTCATCGTTCTCGGCATCAGCAGCCTCGTCCTGCTGTACATCTTTGCGTCGATCTTCACCGACCGGCCCGATCAATGTGCCCGGGTGAATGCCGCAGAGCTCGCCAGGATTACGCAGTCGACGGCAGTGTTGGCGGCGCAAACCGACGAGGGCGGCGACCGGCCGTCCTGGTTCAGCTTTTTCTCCAGCCGCACCCTGATCTGCAACGCCGTCGGCTACTTCGCCTTCCTCTATATTACGTTCCTGTTGCTCACCTGGACGCCGAAATATCTGCAGGACCAGTTCCACTACAATCTTTCATCGCTCTGGTACGTGGGGATGATCCCATGGATCGGGTCCTGCATCACCGTCGTGTTGGGCGGTCGACTGTCCGACTGGATCTTGAGCAGGACCGGAAACCTCGTCGTAGCCCGAAGCTGGTTTGCCGCGGTGTCCTTTCTGCTGGCGGGGCTTTGCTTCCTGATGATTCCCTACGCAACATCTGCTGCGGGGGTCATTGCATTGATGACGCTGGCAAACGCGCTCAATACGCTGCCAAACGCGGTGTACTGGATTGTCATCATCGACACGTCCCCGCGTTCGCGAACCGGCACCAACAGCGGTATCACGCACTTCTTCTCGAGCACGGCATCAATCATCGCGCCCACGCTGACCGGCATGCTCGTCACCAGCTATGGCTATAACTCGATGTTCGTCGCCGCGGCGGTGGTCATGGGAATCGGCATGCTCTCGATGCTGCTGGTCAGGCCCGGCGTATTCCGCGGAGAACGCGTGTCTTCGTTGAAGACCGTTACACCGTGATGGTCGGCGAGGCCACCGGCCGAATTCGGTCGGTGGCGTAGCCGCTGGCGGGGGTGAGTTCATCTCACAATAGCCGCCAGGAATGCTCGTTGGCTATCTGCCCGCGGCCCTATTACCAGATCCACACCATTCAGGGCGCGGCCATCGGCAGGCCGCCTCCGATCGCTGCCAAAAGTCCGCCGAGGGAAACACCATGCGTCATCAATCCGTCAAGACCCGCTCTTCGACCGCAACGGCTGCGCCGGTTTCGGATATTGCCCGGCACACCCGCGCCTTCCAGTCGAGAGAGGAGCAAAGTCTCGATGTAACCAACGCCTGTCTTGAACGGATTCTCGATCCCGCCGGGGAGGGCAAGCGGACGTTTACCAGGATTTGGGCCGACGAGGCGCGCGCCGCGGCAACGGCGCAGGACGCGTTGATGCGGGCCGGATACGCTTCGTCGCCGATCACGGGCATTCCAATTTCGATCAAGGATTTGCTCGACGTCAAAGGCGAAACCACGCAGGCCGGTGCGAAGGCGCTCGACGACGCAGCCCCGGCCGCCAACGATTCGCCCGTTGTGCAACGCTTGAAGGCTGCCGGTGCCGTTCTGGTCGGACGAACCAACATGGCGCAATTTGCCTTCTCGATCGTTGGCCTCAACCCGCATTTCGGCACGCCGGGAAATCCGTGGGACCGAAGCCGGATTCCGGGTGGGTCTTCGTCGGGGGCTGCGGTGTCGGTTGCGGACGGAATGGCAGTTGCCGCGATCGGGTCTGATACGGTGGGCTCGATCCGGGCGCCGGCGGCGCTTTGTGGGGTCGTCGGCTTCAAGCCGACACAACGGAGCGTGCCCCGGCAAGGTGCGATACCGCTGTCCATCACGCTCGATACCATCGGGCCGTTGGCGCGAACGGTCGAGGATTGTGCGCTGGTCTACGGCGTCATCGCCGGCGATCCGCAACCGGCGCCGCCGACGGTCGCGCTCGAAGGGCTGAGACTGGCAGTTCCCCAAACAAAGGTGCTGGAAGATCTCGATCCCGAAGTGTCCCAGGCTTTCGAACGTGCCTGTTCAACGATTTCGCGGGCCAACGCCTCACTGATCGATGTGAAGTTCGAATATTTCGCTGAAATCGAATCGAACAACGCCTGTGGCGTGATCGAGTATGTGGATGCGCTGGTCTGGCACAGGGAACTGCTGGCTCGGCGCGGTCACGACTATGATCCCAACATACGGGCCCGCGTCGAGAAGGGCGCCCAAGTCACGGCCATCGAATATGCAGGCATGCTGGAGCGGCGCAAGGAGCTGATCGAGACATTCGATCGCGCGACCCGTCCGTTCGATGCGCTTATTCTGCCGACAGTTTCAATCGTCGCACCCACGATCGAACATTGCGAACGCGACGAGAGTAGCGTCCGCTCGAAATTGCTCCGCAATCCGTCGCTGTTCAATTTCCTCGATCGGCCGGCGATCACGATTCCAATTCACCAGCCGGGCGAGGCACCGGTCGGCCTGATGGTGGTTGGGGAGCGCGGTCAGGATTGGCGTCTGCTCGGCATTGCGCGCGCGTTGGAAGCGCTCTTCAGCCAGTACCGCGGTTACACGCTGGTTTGAACGCAACCTACCGACTCACAAAATGAGAGAATTCGCGAATGCCTTACTTGCAGATCGACGTATCCGAGCCGTATTCGCTCGCGCAGAAGCAACAGCTTGCCAGGCGCCTCGGCGAGATCTACGCGGCTAAGATGCAGGCGAACGTCAAGCGAATATCGATCGCGATCCGTGAGCTGGGTGCGGGAGGCGTTTGGCGCTGTAGCGATGGCGATCCGTATCAGGCGGCTCTGCTGATGTGCGACATTCGCCGCGGGCGGCCCGCCGAACAACGCGCCGATCTGGCAAAGGCCCTTGTTGACGCCTGCGTCGAGATTCTCGGCTTGCGTCTTGACCAGCTCAATGTCGAGTTCACGCAGCATTCGGGCGATGAAATGTATCATCCAATGTTGGGCGGGCTGAGTGCCGATTGGCAGCCGGGAGAGGCCTAGCAGAGTGCGACTTCGCGTGTCCTTGAGGGAGGAGCAATCTGTGTTGCCATCAATCGAGCCCGTGGTGTTGACGGGAAAAGTATCGCCGCTGGGACCGGACCACCGGCCAAGCGGCATCGCCAAAACCATCGTGCCTGGCCCGTGGCAAATCACGCGTGTCGGCATTGTGGGCGACCAGCAGGCCGATCTGAAGAACCACGGCGGCGAACAGAAAGCCATTCACCAGTATCCGTTCGATCATCACGCGGCATGGCGCGAAGATATCGGCGCGCATCCGCTGCTTGGTCATCCCGGATCCTTTGGCGAGAATCTGTCGACGCCGGGCTGGACCGAGCAAAATGTTCATGTCGGCGACGTCGTACGGTTCGGTTCGGCGCTGCTGCAGGTCAGCCAGGGGAGAGCACCATGCTGGAAGCTGAACGCACGTTTTGGCGTGACTGATATGGCGTATCGGGTGCAGTCGAGCGGCCGGACTGGTTGGTATTACCGCGTTCTCGAAGAGGGGATCGTGCTGCCCGGCGCGTCGCTTGTGCTCGTCGATCGGTCGCAACCCGATTGGCCGTTAGCGCGCGTGATCCGGCTGATGTATCGCGACAAGCACAATTACGGCGATCTGCGCCTGATGTCCGAGATAGCCGAACTGGCGGAAGGCTGGCGGCAAATCGCCGGCCGGCGGGTCGAAGGCCGGGTGGTCGAAGACTGGAGCCTGCGCCTTGGCTTGAACAGCTAGCGGCGTTGCCGCCGCGCGGCGCGAACCGAAGGAAGCGGAGACCACAGAGACATGGCGATTGCAGAGGACGTCAAGATCGCCGGCGCGAGCCAGCCTGATCAGCGAAAAAGCCCAGCGCGCGTTGCGGTTGTGCAATTCGATCCTCAGGTCGGACTCGAGAACCTGGCATTGAACGCGGCCGCCGTGGAGGAACGGCTCACGCAGGCCGCCGATGCCGGCGCCACGCTGATCGTGCTGCCCGAACTGGCGACGACCGGCTACTGCTTTCGCTCGCGTGCGGAGGCGTTCGCGCACGCCGAAGCGATCCCCGCCGGCCGAACGGCGCAGGGGTGGGAGGTCTTCGCCCGGGAGAGAGACCTGTACATCGTCGGCTGTCTTCCGGAATTGGACGGCAATCGGCTGTTTGATACCGCCGTGCTGATCGGTCCCGATGGCTTCATCGGCAAGTACCGCAAGACCCATCTCTGGAACGAAGAGAAGCTGTTCTTTACGCCGGGTGACCTTGGATTTCCGGTATTCGAAACCAGAATCGGCCGGATCGGCCTGCTGGTGTGTTGGGACATCTGGTTTCCGGAAACGGCGCGGATCGTCGCTCAGCAAGGCGCAGACATCATTTGCATCCCGACCGGTTGGGTCTGGACGCCGCCACCGCTTTATGACGCAAGCGGAACCTGCATGGCGGCCTACCTCACCATGACGGCCGCGCACGCCAACAATGTGTTCATCGCGACAGCCGACAGGATCGGCACCGAGCGCGGCACGAGCTTCATGGGCAACTCGCTCATCGCGGGAACGAACGGCTGGCCGATCGGCCGGATCGCAGGTCCGGACGAGGACACGATCCTCTACGCCGACATCGACATCGTGCAGGCGAGAACAGCGCTGATCTGGAATCAACTGAACGATCTGGCGCGGGACCGCCGAACCGATCTTTACGATCAGCTTCTGGGCTATCACGGCGGCGTCGCGCTGCCGCGATAGCGTTTAATCCGAACAGATATCAATCCATCCTGCACGAGAGGCATCATGACCAACTACCGAAAAATCGATATCGACGGCCTGAACATCTTCTATCGGGAGGCCGGGCGTCCCGACCGGCCAAAGCTCGTTCTGCTTCACGGCTTTCCGGCCTCTTCCTTCATGTTCCGCGACCTGATGGATCGGCTCAGCAACGACTTTCATATCCTCGCACCCGACTACCCCGGCTTCGGATATAGCGATGCACCCGACAGGAACACCTTCACGTATACGTTCGATAACCTCGCCGACGTGACGGAAAAGTTCCTTGATGCGCTCGGGTTTTCCAGGTTTGCGCTCTACATGCAGGATTTTGGTGGTCCCGTCGGATTCCGGCTCGCCCTCCGGCATCCGGAGAAAATCTCGTTCCTGATCGTGCAGAACGCCAACGCCTATGAGGAGGGTTTGCCCGACAGCTTTTGGGCGCCGGCGAAGGGGTTGTGGAAGGATCCGTCGCCGGAGAATTTCGGCATGATCCGGGATGCCGCCATGTCGAGCGAGGCGCTCGAATGGAACTACACCCACGGCGTCCAAGACGTCGCCAAAATATCGCCGGACAGTTGGATGCTGCAGCAGGCGCTCATCAATCGCCCAGGCAACAAGGAGATCATGCT
>Ga0137403_10010169_pt1 | contig 10427 bp, 15 predicted proteins | sample CZOMad2_1_16fung_FD_122057 | JGI IMG/M metagenome (GOLD analysis project Ga0137403, IMG submission 122057) | Vadose zone soil fungal communities from Angelo Coast Range Reserve, California, USA - CZOMad2_1_16fungal (Hybrid Assembly) | ecosystem: Environmental > Terrestrial > Soil > Vadose zone... | reverse complement strand
GACCCTCGACTCGATCGTCTCGGCGCTCGCCTCGGTCTACGCCCGGCAGGCCGACGGCTCCCAGGTCGTGACGGGCCCGCTGACGAACACTCAGCTCCGGGCCGCTCCGGTTGCAGTGACGTCGACCGGGGTGAAGCTGTCGGCTGGCTCCGCCACGATCGGCAAGGTCGACCAGGGGGCTGCGGGGTCAGCCTCCTGGCCGTTCACCTCCACCTCCGTGAAACTGGCTGCTGGTGCAGCGACCGTGGGGAAGGTCGACCAGGGTGCGGCTGGCGCTGCGTCGTGGCCTGTCGTGAGCACGTCTGTGAAGCTCGCTGCGGGGTCGGCGGCGATCGGGACGGTGACTTCTACCAGCGTGAAATTGGCGGCCGGAGCGGCGACTGTAGGCAAGGTGGACCAGGGCGCTGCCGGGGCCGCCGCCTGGCCGGTGAAGAGCACCGGGGTCGTCATCACGAACACGACCCGGTCCCTGTCGGCCGCCACTCTCGCCGCCCTGGAGAGCATCTCGGTCCAGAACACCACCGGAGTAGCGATCCCGACCGCCGAGCAGAACACGCTCGTCCCGAAGAAATTCGACTACATCGGGCTGACCTACTCGACGTTCGCCGGGTCGACGTCGAGGAAGCTGACGGCCGCCACCTACAAGACCGGCGGGTCCGGGGGGACACTCCAGGCGACGCTGACGCTGGCCTATTCGACGCTGCTGCAGCTGGCGTCGGTGACGAGGACCTAGTGGGCGCCTCCTACGATTTCAACGTCTTTACCGGCTCCTTCGATCTCGTCACCGATCTGCCTGACCTGTCGACCTACGCCAAGTGGACCCCGACCGCCCTCGCTGACAACGCCACGTTCACAGTCCCGGCCGATGCGCAGGTCGTCGCCACGCCGATTCTCCTCGGCTACGGGGCTGTCATCGATATCAAGCTCGACGGACTCCTCGTCACCCTGGGTGCGGCATGACCACGTCAGGGGCGGTGCTGCTCCGAAGCGGCACCACGGCCCCGCCGGTCTCCTCCCTCGGGGTCGACGACAAGCTCTGGTATGTCCGCTCCGGGGTCCTCTACTACCGGGGCCAGGACGGCGTCGAACACAACGCTGTCGGGGTCGACCCGGCACGGGTCCTCACCGCCGGGGCTGGGCTCACCGGAGGCGGAGACCTCTCCGCCGACCGCACCTTCGACGTGGTGGCGGGCGACACGACGATCGTCGTCAACGCCAATGAACTCCACGTCGGGAAGACCCTCGACCACACCTACGTCACCGACTTCGACACCCAGGTCCGGCTGTCCCGCCTCGACCAGATGGCGGCACCGAACGTCGACGTCTCGCTCGCTTCCCACAAGCTCGTCTCGGTATCGACGCCGACCGCCTCGAGCGATGTGGCGACGAAGGGCTATGTCGACACTGTCGCCGCGGGGCTCTCCCCGAAGATCTCGGTGGCGTCGGCGCAGACGGCGGCGAGCGGCGGGAACCTGGTCATCGCCGGGGTGCAGACGATCGACGGGATCGCCGGGGCGATCGGCCAGCGGGTCCTCCTCACCGCCCAGACCCTCCCCGTCCAGAACGGAATCTGGCTCCAGCAGACCGCAGCATGGACCCGCCCGGCCGACTTCGCCTCCGGCTCCGAAGCGAGCGGCGCCCACACGTTCGTCGAGGGCGGCACGCTCAACACGTCGTCGGGCTGGGTCGTCACCGGCGAACCGACGATCACGGTCGACACGAACAGCCAGACGTGGACGCAGTTCTCCGGCGCTGGCGAGGTCTCGGTCGACGCGACCCTGACCAAGGCCGGGAATCAGCTGTCCCGGGCGGCGGTCACGTCCGACATCTCGGTCCCTGTCGGCAGCAACGTCGCCACGCTCCCGACCGTCAACTCCAACGTCGGCCCGTTCGGCGACGCCTCCCATGTCGCCACGTTCACCGTCAACGGCAAGGGGCTCACGACAGCGGCCGGGACGGCGCTGATTACCCCGGCGGCGATCGGCGCCGACGTGTCGGGGGCGGCGGCTGCGGCGCAGGCAGCGAGCCAGCCGCTCGACGCCGACCTGACCACCATCGCCGGGCTGACCGCGACAACGGCGAACATCATCCAGTCGTTCGGTTCCGCCTGGGCGTCGAGGACCCCGACCCAGGTCACCTCGACCCTCGACGTGGCGACGCAGTCCCTCAAGGGCCTCATGTCCGCCGCCGACAAGGCGGGTTTCGACCACGACAACGTGTCGCTCACGAACATCCTCGACTTCGCCGGGGACGGGACAGCGACGAACGACAACGCCACTCCGATGGCGAACGCCCTGGCGGCGCTCCCGGCGTCGGGTGGGGTCATCGGCTTCCCGGTCGGGAGCTACCTCCTCGGGTCGAACTTCAACCCGGCGGGTCGTTCGCTGCGGATCTGCGGCGACTCGAAGGCCCAGTCGAACATCGTCCTCACCCACGCCACCGCCGACGGGATCACGTTCAACTCCGGCTGGTACTCCGGCATGGAGAACATCCAGGTCACCGGCCTGTCGACGCAGACGACCGGCGTCCTCGCCGGAGGCGAGGCGAGCGTCCCGGTCGCGGAGCTCAAGAACTTCCCGACGTCGGGTTCGGCGTCGTTCGGTGGAACGGCAGGCTGGGTCACGATCTCCTGGACCGGCAAGAGCGTCGCGTCCGGGGCCGGGAACCTGACGGGCTGTACCGGCGTCACCGCGGCGGCGTCCGGTGTGTGGGTGATGATCCGCACCGGGGGCTACGCCATCCGGTTGGAGTCGAACTACTGCAACCTCCAGAACGTCAACTGCTACGCCGTCTACGACGGGGTGCTGCTGTCGTCGGCGCTCGGCTTCCTCGACACGGTCGAGGTCCGCCAGGTCCGCAACAACGCCACATTCGTCGACGGGGCCCTGGCCGACAAGTTCATCAACCGGCTCACCACCGCCTCGTCGCCGTTGATGGAGAAGTCCATCAACATCAACCTGACGTCGTCGTTGTTGATGACGCAGTGCCAGATCCTCAACGGGAAGATCGGCCTCGACTTCAACCCGCCGAACGGCGGCACGATCCCCTCCGTCGAGGTGCTCAACACCTTCTTCGACAACTGCACGATCGGGATGCGGGTCACCGCCACCGGGACCGGCTCGAGCTACCGCAGCAAGTTCACGAACTGCTGGTTCTCGTCGGCGTCGACTGCGGGGGTGCAGTTCAACACGACGCAGTTCGACGGCTTCTCGTTCGTCAACTGCGACTTCTACGGGAACGGCAAGGGGATCGACGCCTCGATCGTCGGTGGCGGCCACTGGATGTTGGCCTCGTCCCGGCTGGCGCAGAACACGACGGCGATCCATCTCGCCGGGAGCGCCGCCCACTTCCCCATGATCATCGGCAACGAGATCGGCCCCACCGGCGCCTTCGGGGCGAACACGACCGGGATCACCGTCGTAGCCGGGACCTACAAGGGCCTCATCATCCAGAACAACGCCGTGATCAACAACACGACGAACGCCACCCTGGGGGCCGTCACGATCGGCGGTGGGGCGGCTGAGGCGGGCTGGTATCGGATCTCCGACAACGCCGGGATCAACCCGTTGACCGGGGCTGCGGTCACGACTCCGGCGGTCCCGGCCTCGACCGCCGTCGTCACGAACACGACCGGGCGGCGGGTCTCCGTCTTCGTCAAGTGGGGCGCCACCACTGCACCGACGGTCGTCACTGTGAATGGGGTGGCGGTGACGGCGTTCATCGGGGCGGTGTCGACCGTCGAACGGTTCGTCCTCGACCCGGGAGGGACGTTCGCCGTGACGTACACGGTGGCGTTCACCTGGGTGTGGGTGGGGAACTGATGAAGCGCAACGAGCGGTGCGAGTGCGGTTCGGGTCGCAAGGCGAAGAAGTGCTGCGGGGTGAAGCCGCCCCGGCCGCCGTCGAAGAAGCCCGACTCCGGGGCCGACCGTGAACGCTGCCAGGCCCGCCACTCGACGGGCCGCTGCATCCTCGGAAAAGGCCACACCTACGAGGTCCACCCTGGCCTCGACGGCTGGCACAAGACCCGCAAGGCCCTCTGGAACGAAGACGACGAGCTGCTCACCAGCGACTACAACAGGGCCGTGAACGAGGCGATCAAGCGGGGCGTCCGGACGGCGGTCGTCATCGACGAGATGTTCGGGAGGGTCTGACGTGGCGGTCACGGTTTACAAGTCGAGCGATGCCAGCGCCCCGGTGTTAACCGGCGTCGCCGGATCGCTTATCACCCTCCTCGACGCTGTCCTCGTCAACGGCTACGGCGCTAAGGCGGCCGCGGGCTGGACGAAGCCGTTCTCCGGGACGAACCTCGCCATGTACCGCAACGCCTCCCCCGGCACCCAGTCCTACTGGCGATTCGACGACGCCAGCCCGAACACCACGGCCGTCGGCCGGGAGGCGCAGTTCCGGGGATCGGAGGCGGCCTCCGGGATCTCGACGCAGACCGGCCCGTTCCCGACCACCACCCAGCTGGCCACCAGCGGGCTAGCCGTCCGCAAGAGCCAGTCGGCCGACGCCACCGCCCGGCCGTGGATCGTCGTAGCCGATGCCATCACCGCCTACCTGTTCACGTTGCCGGGCGATTTCACCGGCTACTCGGCGTGCTGCTTCGGGGACATTTACAGCCTCGTCACGAGCGACGCCTATCGGGGGATCTCCATCGGCCGGGGTGTGCAGAACAGCCCGCTCGACGACGACGACCGCCTCGACGATGTGGCCACTGTCGGGGCCGCCGGGGTGCTCACCGGCCACTACATGCCCCGCCACTATGTCGGCCAGATCCAGACGGCGATTGCGGTCGGGAAACACGGCGACGCCATCAAGGGGAACAACCAGGGGACGATCGGGTCGGTCGGGATCGTCTCCTACCCGAACCCGGCTGACGCCGCCCTCTACCTCGCCCAGGTGTGGGTCCACGAGGACCAGGGGACGCAGATGGTCATCCGGGGCCGGATGCGGGGCTTCTGGCAGTTCCTCCACCCGGTCGGGGCCGGGGTTAACGACCAGGACACGTTCTCCGGGACAGGCGCCCTCGCCGGGAAGACGTTCCTCGTCGTCCGGCCCACCGCCAACGGCCAGGGCCTGTTCATCATGGAGACGTCGAACACCTGGGAGACGAACTGATGGCCGACCGGGGCTCGATCGGCGGGCTCGGCCAGATCGACGGGACAGGCGGCGCGACGACGCACGACATCGGCTTCGCACCGTCCCCCGGAGCGGTCACGAACGGGTCGGGTTCGTTCGCCGCCCCGCCTGGCGTAGGTGGATTCGTCGTGTCGGTGACCGGCACGGCGAACTCGGTCGTGGTCACCGATGCCTGATATCGCCCTCAAGCGGAACGACCGGCTCCCCGTCCTCCGGGCGACGCTGAAGAACCCGGACGGCTCCGCGGTCAACCTGGCGGGGACGTCGCAGCGATTCCTCATGCGGCTCCCGGGGGCGACAGCGGCGAAGGTGACGGGGGTCCCGACGGTCGTCGACGCCTCGAACGGGATCGTCCAATACGCGTGGGCCGCGGCCGACACCGACACCGCCGGGACGTTCCAGGCCGAGATCGAGGTCACGTTCGCCGGGGGCCTCATCCAGACCTACCCGAACAACGGATACCTGTCGGTCGCCATCATCGACGATCTAGGGTGAGGCGATGAGCTACCACGGCGCTCCCGGAACGAACCCCGACGGCGTCCGGCTCCTCGTCGGCGACATCGCCGCCTCGACCGCCGACGAATTCCTCGACGACGCCGCCTACACGTTCTTCCTCGCCCAGTCGTCGAACAACCTGTACCTCGCCGCCCAGCTGGCGTGTCAGAGTCTCGCTTCCCTGTTCGCGTCAACGTTCCTGGAGAAGAAGGTCGGCGACCTCCTCCTCAAGCGGGGCGACATCACCGCCGCCTACAAAGGGATGGCGAAAGACTTCGCCGCTCAGGCGCTTGTTTCGGTGTCGCCGTCGGCCGGGGGGATCTCGAAGTTCGACCGGCGGGCCTACGAACAGGACCAGGACCGGATCTCCCCGTTCTTCCGCCGTCGCCTCTTCGACTCGCTCTACGCGATCGACCCGGCGATCTCCGGGCCGGGGTCGACCTACTCGGTGCCGGTGCCGTGAGCTTCGAGAAGGCGTTCCGGTCGCTGATGACGACGACGATCCGGGTGTCGACCCGGGCGGGGCATACGAACTACGGGGCGCCGACCTGGGCCGCGACGGCGTCGACGTTCGCGGCCCGGGTCGTCGACAAGCCCGGTTTCGTCCGGAACGACCAGGGCGAGGACGTCGCCTACCGGTCCGTCGCCTGGCTCGCCTCGACCGGCGGGTCCCTCGTCGTCGACAACCGCTACACCCTCCCCGACGGGACGTCGCCGCCCGTCGTGATGATCGAGCGGTACCCCGACGACCGGGGCGCCCATCATGTGAAGCTCTTTTTCGGGTATTAGCCGTGGGTGCCGAGGTCAAGCTGTCCGGGACGAAGGAACTCCGGGCGGCGCTCGAAGCGGCCGGGACCCTGGCGACAATGTCGCTGGCGTCGGCGATGACGACGGAGATGATGGCGGTCGTCCGCCGGGCGACCGGCTACGTGCCGGTGAACACCGGGACGCTCCGGTCGTCGGGGACGGTCCTCCCCCCGGAGATCAAAGGATCGACGATCACCGTCACCTGCGGCTTCGGGGGGGCGGCGGCCGGATACGCGATCTTCGTCCACGAAGGGCGTCGGGCGGGGGCGAAACCGCCGCCGGTCGCGGTCATCAAACAGTGGCTCCACGACAAGGGGCTCGACGAGGGACTCGCCTACCCGATCGCCCGTGCGATCGGACAGCGGGGTCTCCCGAAATCGGGGAAGCCGTCGAAGTTCCTCGAACGGGCATTCCTCGAGCGGCGCCCGGGGATGGAGACCCGCCTCGCCGAAGGGCTCACGGCGGCGTTCCAGCGGCTCAACCGGAAGGCGTGAGATGGGGATGGTCGAAGAGGTCGGGGCGTTCCTCGCCGCGCAGCTCCCGGCGAGGTTCACTCTCGGGACGAACCTGTTCCTGAACTACATGCCGGACGAACCGGCGACAGCGACGGTCGTCATCGAATATCCGGGGTCGCCGCCCCTCGACGTCTACGCCCGGAAACCGGCTGTCGAAGCGCCCCGCTTCCAGCTGGTGTGCCGGTCGTCGGGCGACGGGTCCGGGCCGACCGTCGGCCGGGACAACGCCGACGCCGCCTTCATGTCACTCCACGCGGTCGGGAACCAGACGTTGTCGGGGAGCACGTACCTGTCGATCTCGGCGCTCCAGTCGCCGTTCCTCCTCGACCGGGACGCCCGGGGCCGGGTCGAGTTCGCCTGCAACTACGAGTGTTGGCGCTGTCGATAGGCCCTCTTGGCGGACTGCCGTTGGCACTCCCGGCAGGTCCGCTTCCCGGCCGGGGTGACGTAGAGGTTGTCGCCGGAGTACGGATGGTCCTGCGGGCAGTGGGTCTTCGCCCGCCTGAGGACCGCTGCCGCCTCGACGCCTCGACCTCGGGCGAGGTTGACCTGCTGGGTCACGGCTTCGAGGTGAGAGGGGCGGACGCACGCCCGGTGCGGACAGGTGAAGCCGCCGGGACAGGCGAGGTCGTCGTTGTGGCATCGGTGGTCGATCTGCAATCCTTCGGGGACCGGGCCGTACTCGCTCTCCCAGCCGACTCGGTGGACGAGGAGGTTCTGCCCGCCGTGACCACCTTCCCCGATAACTGCATATCCGTCCTTTCGTCGGGCGCCGGTCCAGAGCCAGCAGTCGCCGCTCTTGTCGACCTTCTCCCAGAAGCGGTCGAGCAAGGGGCGGGGTGCCGGGCCTTTGGGCATAACCCGGAGGTTACTCGGTACGAGGTGATGAGGAGCCGATGACCCCCCGCCGTCCCGCGGCCTCTCCGTCGCCTCCTGCGGTCCCGGCGTCGGCGTACGGGCCGACGGGACCTGTCCGTCCGCCGAGGCCGTCTCCGGGCGAAGGAGAGGCCTCTCGGCACGTCCGGGTCGACGGGCCGCAGTGCTGGCGGTGCCAGCGGGTCATCGCCGACTACCTGACGACCCCCTTCTCGCTCCGCTGCCCGAAATGCAAGGCGCAGGTGACCGGGTGAAGACAGGCCGGTGGAAGGGCCGCCCCCGGTGGTGCGCCCCCCGTCGTGTCCAGGCCGAATGGCGCCGGGATGTCCTCAAGTACCGGCTCCGGGTCCTCGCCCGGCGGCCGTACCCCGACACGGTCGACCGGGAAGAGTTCCGCCGCCGTTACTGGGCGTAGACGGCTGGGGAGGTCTTGGAGGCGAATCACATCACTGTTACGATCCGCCGCGACAACAGCGGTCCGAGCGACCCGGAGCCAGCCTCCCCCCGGAGGCCCCCCGCCCCAAGTGGGCCGGGCCGGGCCGTGCGAGAAGGAGAGGCCGATGCGCTACCGATCTCTGATCCCGGGGATGCTGGGCGACACCGAGTTCGGGGCCGGGGCGATCCTCGAACTCGCCGACGACATGGCTCAGCCGTGGGTCGAGCAGATGCTGATGGAGCCCTGTTCCGACCAGACCGTCGACGCCGACGTCACCCCGCCCGGCGGCGTCTTCCCGACGCAACCCGTCCCACAGACCCCTCCGGCCGACGAGAGCCCCCCCGCTGCCCCGGAGGAGCCTCCGCCCGCTCCTGCCCTCCCGCCGGACCCGGTCATCGAACCCGCCCCGGAGACGCCCACGGAGCCCCCGGCGCCTAAGGCCGGGAAGTAATGCCTCCGGCCTTCCGTCACGGCAAGGGGAGCCGCGTTCTCGTCGGCCCCCGAGACCTCTCGGCCTACCTCAAGGCGTCGACGATCACCGCGTCGTGCGACCCCGCCGACGTGACCTGTTTCCAGCAGAACGACAAGGCGTTTATCCCCGGCCTGTCCGGCGTGACCGCCTCCTTCTCCGGCCTGTTCTCCTTCTCGACCGGCGTCAACTCCACCCACATCGACCGGTTCCTCCAGACCGCCCTCGGCGGGTCGACCCAGCTCGTGATGACGGTCGGGCCCGAAGGCGACTCGACCGGCCGCTACGCCATGATGATGAAAGGCGACGAGACGAAGCTCGACGTCGTCGCCCCCCTCACTGACGCCGTGTCGATCTCCGCCGACGTCCTCGGCTCCGACGGCTACGACGGCGGCGTGTTCCTCCAGGGTGTCCTCGACCGGCTCACGACCCAGAGCGGCGGGACAGTCTCGTTCGCCGGGTCGACCGTCACCGGCTTCTCGACCGGCGGCGGCGTCGGCCACCTCCATGTCGTTGCCTCGTCGGCCGTGACGAACTTCGTCGCCAAGGTCCAGCATTCGACGTCCGGCTCGACCTGGCTCGACCTCATCACGTTTACCGCCTTCGTCGGCCCGACCGGCGGGACGTTCCAGCGGTCGACCGTCGCCGGGCAGATCAAGGAGAAGCTCCGGGGGACCGTCTCGACGTTCACCGGGGGAGCAGGGAAACACGCCACGTACGCACTCGCCTTCGCTCGTCGAGGCAAGCAGAGAGGATAGGAAATGGCTCCCGCGTTCCGGCACGGAAAGTCCGCCTTCATCTCCATCACGAACTCGGCCGCGGCCGTCGTCAACTTCTCGTCCGGGGTCAACTCGGTCACGTTCTCCCGATCGGCCGACACGGCCGACGTCACCCACTTCGGCCAGAACGACAAGAACTTCATCCCGGGGCTCCGAGGCGCGACGCTGTCGCTGTCGGGGATGTTCTCCTCGACCCACGCCAAGCAGCTCGACGCGATGCTCGGCTCGACCGTCGGCGGCACGTTCATCTACGGGCCCGAGTCGACGGCGGCCGCCCGACGGAAGTTCACCGGGGCGTCGGTCATGACGTCGCTCAAATACGACGCACCTGTCGGGGACAAGGTCGCGCTGGCGGCCGACTTCCTCATCACCGGGGCCGTCACCTCGACGAACTTCTAGCCGATGAGCGTCCGGGGTGAAGCGGTCGTCCTCACCCTGACGCTCCAATTCGTTGCCCATCTCGCCTGGAGGCGCATCTACATGAGTATGCGGGAAAAGATCAAGTCGACCCCCGACTCGTCGGCCGAGGTCATCCCCGTCCCCGAATGGGACGTGAAGATCGAGGTCCGGTCGATGACAGCCCGGACCCGGGCGAGGATGCTCCGGGAATGTGTCGATCCCGACGAGGGCACGATGGACTTCGAGAAGCTCTACCCGGCGCTTCTCGTCGCCTGCTCCTACGACCCGGAGACCGGCGAAGCCGTGTTGGTGGCAACTAATTCCGAGAAGCACGAGGAGCTCGGGCGTTTCCAAGCCGTCGTCGGCAAGACCTGGAATCATCCGGCTCTGGCGGGCGACGTCCTGCTGGTCCGCAACGGCCAGGAGATGGCGGCATTCCGGCTGTCCCGATTAGTTCCTTAACGGTTTTCCCGTCTTCAGCATGTGCTGCATGCGCTCCTGGGTCTT
>Ga0137403_10010168_pt1 | contig 10427 bp, 19 predicted proteins | sample CZOMad2_1_16fung_FD_122057 | JGI IMG/M metagenome (GOLD analysis project Ga0137403, IMG submission 122057) | Vadose zone soil fungal communities from Angelo Coast Range Reserve, California, USA - CZOMad2_1_16fungal (Hybrid Assembly) | ecosystem: Environmental > Terrestrial > Soil > Vadose zone... | reverse complement strand
GCGGATTCACCAGGTGTGCTGCCCACTGGACGACCAGGGCGCCCTGGAACGCTGAGGCGAAACCCGCCGACCGCGCTCACGCGCTACCGCTCGGTACGAACTCCTCGTCAGCGATGAGCCGGGGAAACTCGCGCTTCAACGCCGCGACGACCTCCTCTCGGCTCACTTCGCCTTCCTCGTGCATCAGCGTGAGCCACACGAGATGGTCGAGCAGGTCGCGTTCCCAACCTTTCATTCGGAGCGCCTGACCAGGGATGGAAACTGTTCCCTATCCGTCCCGGCTCCTCGCAGCAAGATGACCTGTGACCTCCGGTGTAACATTGTCGTAACCTTGAGCCCCGAGGACGCCTTCCCAGGGGGGTCAGGTACCAAAGAGCGGCGACGAGATCAGGTAGTCGGCGGTGGCTCGATTGCACGCGGTCGGTATGTCGTGGAGCACCGCGAGCCGCAACAACACCTTCACCTCCACGTCGTGTGGCTGGACCTCCAGAGGCTCCCAAAAGAAGACCAGCACGTCCGCTCCGCCCATCGCGATCAAGGCGCTGGCCTGCGCCTCGACCCCGGCGGGGCCGTGCAGCAGCATGCGCACGTCGAGACCCAGGCTCTCACGAATCGCCTCTCCGGTGGCCGCCGTGGCGATGAGTTCGTGTTCGGACAGCGGGCCCGCGTTGAACTGCACCCAGTCCACGAGATCGGTCTTCTTGCTGTCGTCAGCGATCAGGATGATGCGGAGGCGGCGCATGGTCCTACCCTGTCACGGCAGAAAGACGATACCCGAGGGAAGTCCGGTCGGCGGTGTCGGAGGCTGCTTTGCATGGTGGAGACAGGCGAAGAGTGCGCCGATCAGAACCAACGTGATCGTCACGAGGGCGGCCTCGCTGACGCTCTCGCGAGACGCCCAGGTGCGCACGTGCCGACGTAAGCGATCCCAGGGGGATTCGCGGTAGCGGACGGCGCGAAGCGGGATAACGAAAACCTCTCGGGGCGCAGCAGCCGGAACACCGACTAGGCGCGCTGACCCTTCTCGCATCACAACACCTCCTCTAGTCTCGTTTGGAAGTAAGCGTACCCTCTGCACGTCACCGGGATGTGACACGGCCTAGAAGGGTCGTCGACGACGCGGTGGTGTCCTGGTGTCCTTGATTCACGACACACCCACGGCGGTGCTGTTGCTCAAACGGTGCAAGGGGCTCACCAAGCCCGAGTGTTCAGGGCGGCGGGCGCGAGCAAGCGCTGGTTGCTCACCGGAGAAGCAGGCGTTGATTGCGGCGTGAGCAGGGGGACCGGCGTGAGTACCACCCAGCCTCCAACCTCCTTGCCCGACTACCGCTTCGGATGTACTGCCCGTTCGGAGGCGACCCACGGCAACGCGCAGAGGCAGCAACGGCGGCGAAGCGAGAGGGAGCGGGCTGGCTGTGTTGCCCGACTTCGGCAGCTGGGTGCTCTCGGCGTCTGCGGTGGTCGCCTACGTCGCTGTCGGCGCGGCGGCGATCCTGAGCCGGTCCGTCACGGAAGCAGCGCGTGACGCGCTCGCCTGGGTCCTGCCGCGTGACGGGAAGGCACAGCAGTCGAAGGAGTAGCCCCTGCGCGCTTCTCGGCTGCTCCTCGCCACCGTGCTTGCCGCGCTGCTCGGCGTTCCCTCACTGGCCGCTGCGCGACTAGTGAGGGCTGGACGCGAGCGCGCTCACACGCATGCTGAGGCTCCCAAGCCTCTAGCCAACGCTCGGGCGCGACCAACGCTGGGCGCACTGGAGACGGCGTGAGCCAGCCAGACAAATCCGATGATGTTGCCACGGCGCTGGAGTTCGGTCGTCGCTTACCGTCCTACTTCCTGCGGTACCTGGCAACCCTAAGTTACGTCCTTCAGCACCCGTTCCGAATACCGACGCGACCAAACATCGGACCGAGGCGTCTGCTCGCTCCAGGTAAATTCGCGCTGATCATGTTCCTCGCGCTCTACGTGGTCTTGGCGGCCACATACGATCCAGACCCAATCTCCAGTCTGGAGCTTCCAGCGTCGCTGTCCCGGCTCCGCCGAGCATCTGAAGCCTTGCATCTCGGTGCGCCTGCATTCTTTGTCGCGTTCCTGCTGTGGAGTAGCGTCCCCGCCTTCCTTGGCCTGCGCCTGCTCCGTGTGCCCGTCTCCCTTGAATCCGTGTTGAGCCTCCAGGCTTATCTCTTCCCACCCGTGGTAATGAGCGTCCTACTCGTCATTCCACTCGCCGCCACGCGGACTGACCTCTTCGGTCCCCTCGTCGTTACCTCGCTAGGCTTGTTCTGGACTTGGGTATTCGTCGTCAACCTGGCGATGCGAACGAACACGTCCCGCCGGCGTAGCATCGCCGCTCTCTTGGTTGGTGCCTTGCTCATCCGTGTTCCGAAGGAGGTTCTGGTTGGCGACACGTTGAAGGCGTGGAAGGTAGTAAGCACTTCGATGACACCAGCGCTCACTCCGGGCGACCGCCTACTGGCGAACCCCTTCATCTACCGCTACCGCTTCAGATCACCCACTCGCGGCGAGCTTGTGGTCTACCATCCCGCGAAGCCAATGGAGCAGAAGGTCTTCGTTGGCCGCGTGATGGGTCTGCCAAAGCAGACAATCTCAATCGTTGACAGGAATGTCCTAGTTGACGGCGAACCCGTCGCTGACCCCTGGGGCTATTGGGGACCGAACCAGAAGTGCGGAACCGGGCTCCCAAAAGGACCGTGGCGCTTGGGTGGCGATGAGTTCTTCGTGCTCATGGACAATCGGTGCAATGGATACGACAGCCGCTTCACGGGGGCGGTGCCACGGTCCAGAGTGCTCGGTAATCTGTATTACCGCTATTGGCCGGTGGCGCGGGCGGGGCTGCTGAATCGGGCAGAGGTTAGGTAGAAGCGTACCTTCATCCATGAACGCTGCGTTTGATTTGCCAAAGCCTGAACCGCTCCCCGATGATCAGTGCCTGAACGATCAGCCCGTTGTCCGTAGCCCCTCACTTCTCAGCAAGAATGCCCTCCACCACCTGCCGGATACCTTCCGCTACGTTCACGAGCGCTTCATCTCGGTTCGGCCAAGCAGTAACAGCTTTGCCGTCCTTGGGAAGAGCCAGGAGCTTGGCAAAAGGCGTGTGTTGCCAAAGGCAGCTACGGAGGATGATTGGAACGACGACAGCCTCCTTCTTGGAGTGACGCTCCATCGCATTCTCAAGCTCCACATCGTAGCAGTAGGTTGAGTTGATGAAGTCGATGCTGACCAGAAGAAGGATAACGTCCGCCTTGTCCAAGTTACCCGAGATCGACTTCTCCCACTCGTCGCCAGGCGTGATCTTTCGGTCATGCCACGGCTCTATGCGCCGGAGGCGTCGCAGCGGTTCAAGGTGCTTCACAAGTTCGTTCTTCAGGTCTTCATCCGCGTGTGAGTACGAAACGAAGACGTTGAGTCCTCGCCCTCCAGGGGCGTCGGCCAACCCTACCATTCCACCTCGTCCCCTTCCGACGATGATGACGGTCTCCTCGTGGAGTTGCTCCTTGATACGCTGATACCGCTCCTCATCCCACCCGAGGGCTTCCCTGAGGGCGCGATTCCCGACGAGCGTCTTCCCCTTGTTGGACATCTCCGTCAGCTTGTCTATGAATATATCCCGGTACGTCCGCCTCACTCGCTTCATTTTTAGGGTCCCCTCCTCTGGTTCTCGCCCCGCCAGACACATCTGAGTGACACCCGCACTACGGGGTTGCTGTTTGCCTCAAGCGGCACCGGACGTGCAAGCAGCGGGTCAGTCTCCGGGGCTACGGGCGGACCTCAGCCCCGCCATTCACGAAGCCGGGAGACCTCCGAGGTGCGCGTCCTCAGGGGCGTGAGCACCGTTTCCGCTTCCGTCCGCAGAAGGCGGCGTCACTTTCTCAGCGGTCTCGACCCCATTCCCCGGCAGCGCCAGCAGGAACCGCCCGTCCTTGCCGAACCCTTCGCGTCGAACCTGAACGCCGACCGCCTTCCGGGCGCGGCGCAAGGTAATCTCCGCGACGCCGAGCGCGGCGGCTTCCCGCAGCACCTCGCTGGCGGGACGTTCACCGTCCGCCAGAGCAGCGCGAAGGAACTCGACCGCCTCACCGTGCGCTGCTCGCTCGTCGGTACGCAGGGGCTGGACGAGCAGACCGTCCGCCGTATGGCTGGTCTCTCCACTCCACACGACGCGCACGGCGTTGCCGGTGGGCACGAGGGAGAAGGCGACGGCGGGAGGAGCTTCGCAGAGGTTCTGCTTCACCGGGGCGATCACACGGCGGCTCGGGTCGTCGGGATCGCTCCCAACGAGCAGCGCGGAACGAACGGCGCCCATGATGCCGATGGAGCCGCTGCCTCGATGCTTGGCTCGGGCGGTTCGATTCTTGTTGAGGTGGCGGATCGCGATCACCGCCGCGCCCGTCCGCTCCGCGAGCGCCACGAGCGGAGCGAGGGCACGGGAGTCTCCCTATCCCGCTTGTCCCTTCAATCGCGGGGCAGCCAACTGAGCGTCTTCGCCAAGGGATCAAGGTACTTCACGGTCTTGGTCTTCGGGTCGTACTCCCATTGTGCCTGCTTCCGCTCCTGGCCGTCTACACAGTCGAGGGTCACGACCCAGGGACCTGAGGGTGAACTCCGTTTCGCTGACCACGCCCGTGGGGTGAATGCACCGGAGCTTCCCTTCTCGAAGTACGCTACGACGTTCCTGATTGGATCGGCGGACCGACCTTTTCCCTGGACCGTGAGCCTCGCGTTTTTCACGGCGTCGATCACCGCCGAGTCCTCAGAGAGCGCGGGGAAGGCGACTTCACGCGGTGCCTTGAGATAGCGTCCCGCGTTCGGGAACTCAGGATCGGCTGCTACGAGATCGGGCGACACAGGCAACTTCGTGGGGTTCGGGTCGATGGAGGTTCGGCATTGACTATCCGTGTCCACCCCGAGTTGCTTGACGACATCACATGACTGCCAAGCCTTGCTGAAGTGGGATTCGATTTGCACCCGGTACTTGCCGGGGGACCAAATCGTGCCGGACTGCGTAGTGAGGGGAGGCGTCTCGAAGTGGCCGGTGCCGTCAACGATGATGTCGTCTTCTCGATAGTGTGACTTTTGAATTTTGCCCTTGAGTTCCGGCGCGAACCTCGCCCAATCGTCGGGAATCCTGTCCTGACGGAAAATCTCCCGACTGTCTTGTCGGAGAATCTCGATGGCGAGCTTGGTGCCAGCGGGGAGATGCTGAGCACGTCCCTCGATCACGACCGCGCCACCTTCAACACGCCGCGCAGATAGTTGACCGATGATCGGCTCCGAAGCGAGCGCGGAGCGACCGAAGAGGACGGAGGACGCCAAGGTGAAGGCGAGAGCTACTCGCATAGTGCCGCTGGGACTTGCGTCGCCGCGAGCCACGCCCAAATCCGTTTTCGCCCTCTTACCGTCGCCATCTATGCCGCCTTCTTCTTCGACGCAGGTGGACGACCGGGACCATGCCGAACGCCTGCGGCGGCGCCTTCCCGCGATCACCGTGGAGGCGGCTGACCTACCCGAGGACGTGCTCGCGCTCCTCGGATTCACCAGGTGCGCTGCCGGCTCGATGACATCGCGGGGCCACGCAGGAGGCATGGCTCCCGCTGACCAGCCGCCGGTCCTCCGGGGCGGTCGCGGCGCTTGCCCGGATGGCGTTTCGGATGTAGTGGGCACCTGCCTGAGTTTGAGAGGCATGGTCTGAGTCGTGAACTCTAGTGCTCGCTTCCCAAAATGATAAGCGTCACGCTGGTAGGCACGCATGATGTTGCTGGACCGCCAGCGCGTCTGCGAGGGGAGATGTGCATGGGTACAGAACGAGATTGGAGCAATGAGCTTCGCCAGAAGTCTCTTAATGAGTTGCGACGCCTCGCGACCGAAGACCTTCCCCAAGACCCCAATGCGCGACAGGCACTTGCCGCAGAACTGAACCGGCGAGCGGCGGAAGTTAAGCAGGCAGCTTCGTCGCCCATTCCGCCGACGCGGAACGAGGTCGTTGTCACTGACATCCAGATGTCATTTGGGAGTATGGTGCTATTCATGGTGATGTGGACGATTGCTTCAGTACCTGCGATGGTCATTCTTGCCGTCATAGGCGGCATCTTGTACCTCGTCCTTCGGGTGGTCGCAGGGTTCGTTGGCTAAGCGCCAGGGTTCGTCGCCGTTCGCCATCTATGCCGCCTTCGTCTTCGAGCCAGGACCCCGCCGACGCCTGCGACGACGATGAACGGTCTTCGTCTTCGGGGGTACGGGCACCGCCACCTTCTTCGTGTGCGCCATCTTCGCGGCGACCGCCTTTGGCGGACGACCGGGACCACCGGGGCGCCACTTCCCGCGCGCCTTGCGACGACGGCGGCGCCGACCGTTCGTCGGCTTCAGCTTCGAGCCGGAGACGCCCCCGACCAGCGACTGGATCGCGGAGCCGACCTCCTGCTGCACGATGTCGCGGATCACCGTCACGAGGCTTCGCTGTCGGGGCATCGTCACCTCCTGGCGCCCCCATAAACACGAAAGCCCCGTCACCACAAGGATGACGGCGCTTCCTTACAGGACGAGAACCCCCGGAGGGAATCGAATCCCCTTTGTCCGAGGTAGAAACTCGGTGCCTATCCAGTCAGCCACGGGGGCAGGTGTCTACTCCGTGCCGTCCAGCGTGTCCGAAATTCGGTCCTCAAGCGAGGAGATGTTCGACGCGAGTTCGTCCGTCACATGTTCCTCCATCTCGGAAACCTTCGTGACGAGTTCCTCAACGCTCGCGGCAACGGTCTCCGACCTGAGTTCAGCTTTGATGCTCTGTAGTTCTTCGGTGAGCTTCTCCCTGTTCCTGTCCATCCTCCACAAGAGCACGATGCAGGCGAGGACCAGCCACATAACGAAGCCGAGTTGAGGCTGTCCAACTCCTTGCAGCCGGGTGCGATTACCGAAAGCGCCGCGAATATCACCAGCCGCATGCCGTGCCGGCTCGCCTACGCCGTCCGTAGGACGACAATGATGCCGAACACCACAACCCATGGAGGCGCCTCGAAGTACCACAATGCTGTAGCGGCGAGAGCCGCATGCACTACGGGGAGGACCACGGTACGCCAAAGGATGTCATCGGCTTCTCTACTCGTCATCGCTGTCGCTGCCACCTACCCCTCACGACATTGCTTCGGACGTGCGAGGAAGGTGTGGAGAAGCGCCACAGCCCCTCCGCGTCCGCCTTGAGTTGCTGGCGTGGGAACGGGCAGTGCGGGAGGTCTTCTTGGTTCAGTTCGAGCCGGCGCTCGTACTGGTGACAGCGAGGACCGCCGTCCGCGCCATAGGCGCTCATGGTCGGAGGCACGCGGCGTCGCGGAGCTTCATCACCGCGTATATCGGCAGCCTCGGCGCGATGCAGGAGGCGGAAGCGACCGCCAGGGCGTTGACATGTGTGGAGGGATCGACGCCTCCAGGCGTCCGGTGGCACATAGACGCTCGCCCGTGCGATGAACGCCGACGAGCGCCAAGGCGAGCGGGCTGATCGCCTACGAGCCGGTCGTAGCCGGCGTGAGGTCAAGAACCTGTCCAGCGCGGCGCCTTGAAGCCCGAGCACCAGGGCGTTTCGCTTCCTCAGGACCCCGCTCGGAGCGGTGCTTTGCCGGTGTTCGCGACTCACGCCCTTGCTCGCTACCCTCGTGGGCATGAGGCTATCCATACTGCTGGTCGCTCTGTTCGCCGTCTCGGGGTGCTTGGGACCACGCGCTCTCACGGTGGAAGACTACCAGCCCGCTGCGGCGGCGCGGGCTCAAGACTACTATCAGTGCTTGCAGGGTGGGGAGCGACCGTACTCCGGTGCCCGGTTCGGCGCTGGTGGAGGCGCTGCCTATGGAGTAGCTGCATCAGGGGTCGCACCCAGCGCCAAGATGGTCTGCGCGTGCATGAACTCCAACGGCTACAGCCTGAGGCACGCGACGAACGGTGAGGTGATCACAGACATCATCTTCCTGCCGTTGGAGATTCCGTTCGCGCTCTTGGGTGCTGTACCTGACACGCAATTCGGCGGGGTGTGCCCATGACGTTTCTCGAAGAACGGGCGCCGTAGGCGTCGCCACCGTGACCGACGATTCAGAAGACTGGTACTGGTACGCCGCCAACTGGAGTGTCGATGGGCGTCGTCCCGATGGTGGACCGTACCCGACGAAAGACGAGGCGAGGAAAGCGGCTCAAGACTACTACAACGACGCGAAGAGAACGCACCGCAAGGTGCAGGTTCAAGTCAGGAAGATTGTAGCTGTGACCCTCAAATCTCCTAGCGTGAAGACCGAGGTGTTCCTCGATCCGTGAGGGTCATCCCGCTCTCAGCGTGACGTTGAAGCTGGGTCGGGAGGGCGCCAGGGAGGTGGCGGGAAGCCTTCACAGAGAGCCGCAGACGGGTTTTGAAACGGTCGCGACGGGAACGGGGTAGGAGGGGCGGCGTCGAGGGCTTAGAACGCCGACTTGGCGGTTGCCGTGCTGAAGCGAGAACGGGTGCCGAGCCGACCCACCGCCGCCGGGAGCGTAGGTGATCAGCCGGCGCGGATCGCTACGTTGGCAGCAGCGGTCCGTAGTCCCGCTGGCACTGGTGCAGGAAGAACTCATCGAACTCGGGTACGGCGGGGTAGAGCCGACCGCCGACCTTGACCGGGTAGAACCAGGTCGGCGTCCGAGAGGACTGCGCGAGGTACACCTCGGAGATGGAGCCGGTCGTCTGTCGCCCGGCAGCCACGGCGAACGCCTTCGCTAGGTTGTCACGACCCGTCAGTGCCACGTCGTCCGACTCGATCAGTAGGATCGTCGGCATCCCCTGGTCGAAGTAGGGCTGGAGTTGGTGGCGCTTCGCCCGCAGCCGGTCTGCCATCCCGTCTGCCACCTGCCGGGCGAGGTCATCGGGCACGAGCCGCGTCACGAAGCAGCGGGTCGCGCCGGGAGTCCGCCGGCAAATGAGGACGGTCTCGAAGGGCGGGTTGCCAACTGTCACCGTTCGCCGCTCGCCGTCCGCCAGGCTCTCGATGTCCGAGAGCAAGACCTCACGAAGTGCTGGAAGTGCCTCGCGCCAGGCGCGCTCGGTCGGGAACGCCCGCACGGGCACGCCAACCATCACCTCCCAGCCAGGGCGATGCGCCTGGATCGCCTCTTCCAGCGGGCGGATCACCTGTCCGAACGCCGCGTCGTCGTGGCGCTGACCGTGGAAGCTGTCGAGGCTCGTGTGCTCAACGGCGTAGACGACACCGCCCCGGTCGATGAGGGCATCGCACCCGCCGCGTCCCTGGCTCGCGCAGTCTGGCGTCGCGGTGATCGACACCGCGTGCTGCTCAACGAGCGTCAGGAGCGCGCAGAAATCGTCAATCGTCCGCTGTTCGGCGGGGCGCAGGCACATCGCCAAGACCTCGGACTTGGTTGCCACCCTACTTGAACGGCACCGCCGGCTTCAGGCGCGGGAGAATCTTCAGGAAGGCGTCGAGCGCCTGCTGCACGAAAGCCTGATTCTCGCGGTACTGGTCGATGAGCAAGGCCAACGCGAGGTGGCCGTACACGCGACCTTCGGTGCGCCTCAGGAAGCTGTCGAGCGGGGGTCGTGACTGACGGAATGCCCTGAGAGGAAGCGTAGAGGACCCGGTTCCGCAGGTTCGCGCGGGTCTGGATCGCATCGAGGATGGACTTGGCGCGCTTCGTGCTGGCGACGGCAGCAAGCTCGTTGCTGAAGTCATAGGGCGCGCCGTTCAACGATGCCGTGAAGTGAAGCGGCGGCTCGGGGAAGAAACCGCCGGGAGCGAAGGGCGTCCGCAGCCTCGTGTGCAGTCGCCTGTCCTTCCCATCGCCCCAGGCCAGTGAGAACGTGAACTTGTGCTTGTGCTGCACCTGCGCGGAAGAACCCCTCCACGGCCTCGAAGAACGGGGCGACCGCAGCTTTGTGGACGTGGTTCCTCGGGTCGATCTGGTTCGCACCTACGTACTTTCGCCGCACTAGCGCGTGAAAGATGGCCGTGGCAACTTCCTCCTCCGCAGTGATGACGCGGAACGCTGCCATCTCTGCATCACTGTCCTTGATCGCCCACGCCTTCTGGATGTGGCGGATCGCGCTTCGCCCGCAGTGCTTCTCCGGCGACGGGACACTCGTTCACTGCTTCGGCTACTTTTGCCATGAACTCGTCCCGTGAGGCCGGTGGCTCCGCCGCCCCGCTCGCCGTCTCCTGGTTTGCCTCTTCAGACGCGCGGTCTACCTCGTCGTGGAATCGGGACCCTGGCCCCTGGCTCGTCGTCGCGGGGGCTCCACCCACCCGTTTTTTGGAACCTTCTTGGAACCCTGCCCCGCCGCCTGACGAGAGGTGAGGCAGGACGGACACTTTTCAAGCGGAGAGGGAGGGATTCGAACCCTCGGTAGGGGTACTACCCCTACACACGCTTAGCAGGCGTGCACCTTCGACCA
>Ga0137403_10010165_pt1 | contig 10428 bp, 4 predicted proteins | sample CZOMad2_1_16fung_FD_122057 | JGI IMG/M metagenome (GOLD analysis project Ga0137403, IMG submission 122057) | Vadose zone soil fungal communities from Angelo Coast Range Reserve, California, USA - CZOMad2_1_16fungal (Hybrid Assembly) | ecosystem: Environmental > Terrestrial > Soil > Vadose zone... | reverse complement strand
CAGGCGGAGGCGCAGCGCGACCTCGACATCAAGAAGGCCTCCTACCTGGAGACCGTGAAGAAGCAGCAGGCCCAGGCGGACAAGGCCTACGAGATCCAGACCAACGTGATGCAGCAACAGGTCATCGCCGAGCAGGTCAAGGTGCAGCAGATCGAGAAGCTCGAGCAGGTGAAAGTTCAGGACGCCGAGATCTCCCGCCGCGAGAAGGAGCTGATCGCGACCGTATTGAAGCAGGCGGAGATCGATCGGCAGAGCATCGAAACGCTCGACTGGATGGGTCCCGAACTAGCCGCGATGTTGCGGACCGATGTGGGGCAGTCCTCCCGCCTGCAAACCGTCCCCTCTTCCCGCATTACCCAGATTTTGCATGATTTGCGGATCGCGCCGGATACCAGCATCGATCCCGAAACGCTGCGGCGGATAGGCGACTCGACCAGCGCCGACCGAATGATCTGGGGACAGTTCGCCAAGTTCGGCGATCAGATTCAAATTGACGCCACTCTGCAAGACCTCAAGAAGCAGCGCTCGTTTCCGTTCAAGGCCGTGGCTCCGAGCGAGAAGGAATTGCCGCGCGCCATCGAGCAGTTGGCCGCCGACGTCCAGAAGAGCCTGGCTCTGCCCAGCGAGGTGATCAAGGAGTTGCAAGCCAAGGCCTTCAAGCCCTCCACGCAGTCCGTTCAGGCGCTTCGCTACTTCAATGAGGGCCAGCAATCGCTCCATCAGGGGAAGAATTCCGACGCGTTGAAAAGCTTCCAGGCATCGGGCAAGGAAGATCCGAACTTCGCCCTGGCATACGCCAAGATGGGCCAGGCCTATGCCAACCTGGGACAGGGCGACAATGCCGAGCGGGCCGCGCGCAAAGCCGTGGACCTCGGCGAGAAGCTTCCAGCGCAGGAAAAGTTCCTGATCGCAGCCATTCGCGCCCAAACCGCCAACGACAATGACAAGGCCATCGAGGCTTACGAGGACTTGCGCAAAGTCATGCCGGAAGACCCCGACGTTCAGTTTGCCCTCGCCGGGCTGTACAACACCGTGGGTGCGTTCGACAAGTCTCGCGAGTACTACCGCCAGTTGTTGAGGCGCGATCCGAAATACGTCGAGGCCCTTTATGGCATCGCGGGCGTCGAAATCAATACCGGCAACGTCCAGGCCAGTCTGGACTATCTCAACCGGGCTCTCCCGATCACCATCGAACTGGAGAACGACCACGAGAAATCCACCATCCTCTACGGGTTGGGCATGGCTTACAGCCAGATGAGCCGGGCGGATGAGTCCCTGCGTAATTACCAGCAGGCACTCGAAATTCAGCGCCGGCTGGACGACAAGCGCGGCCTGGCTCTGACGCTAAACGGCGTGGGGCAGGTCCAGAGCATCCTGGGGAAGTCGAAGGAAGCGCTGGCGAGTTTCGAGGAAGCTTTGCGGGTACGCAAGGATTTGGGAGATAAGACCGGGGTTGGCGACACCCTGCTCGACCTCTCAAATTTCTATGAAGCTCGCGGCCAAAACGACCAGGCGCTCGCCATGGCCAAGCAGTCTCTGCAAATCCAGCGCGAGGTGGGCAACCAGGTAAATCAGGCCATTTGTCTGAACAATATTGGAATCAACTACGCCGACAAGGGGCAGTATGACGACGCAGTCACTTACTTCACTCAGGCTCTAGGCCTTCGCGAGAAATTGAAGGATCCCACCGGCATTGCCGATAGCCATGACGCCATGGCGGACGCGCTCACCAAGTTCGGGCAATACGATCAGGCGCTCACTCACTACCTTCGCGCCCTGGAATTGTGGCGCGGCGTCAACGACAAGCGGCGCGCCGCTTTCACTTCCTACGGCATGGGCAATCTCTTCGAGCAGCAGGGCCGCCTGGGTGCCGCTCTGAATGCCAAAGAGGAGGCGCTCAAGACCATTCGGGAAGTGCAGGACAAAGTCGGCATCGCCATGGTCCTCGGCAGCTATGGCGACTCGCTCAATCTGCTGGGGCGCACCAGCGACGCCCAGAAGAGTCTGGAGGAAGCCGTCGCGCTGGCCCGCGAGGTCAAAAACGACCCCTTCATCGGACAGAACCTGAACCTCCAGGGCGACAGCTTCTTCTACCAGGGCGACTTCAAAACCGCTAAGTCGCGCTACGAACAGGCCAGCCAGGTGGCCTCGCGAACCAGTGACCAGCGCCTCACCCTGATTACCAGACTCAACCTGGCCAAAGTGGCGGCGAAGGACGGCCACTCCCGCGAGGCGGTGAACATGCTGCGCAAGCTGGCCGATGAGGCCGATGCGCAGGGACTGAGATACCTCTCCGTCGAGTGTTCCGTTTACCTGGGCGAGGCGTTGATGAACAGCAAGGACTATTCCCATGCGCGCCAGGAACTCGAGCGGGCATTGGCGCGAAGCGAAAAACTCGGCTTGCAGGCGTTGCAGGTGAAGGCTCACTACCTGCTGGCCACAACGCTTCTCCTCTCAGGGAACACGAAGGAAGCTTCGAGCCATTACGCGGACGCCCATCGCATTCTGGACGAAATGCGCAAAGAGGCCAAGAGCGATACTCTGCTGAAACGCGCCGACCTCGCCCCTGTTTACGCAGAGTCCGGGAAGCCGCCAGCATAAAAAGAGCCGGGTCTTTTGGAACCCGGCTCCTGGAGAACGCCCGTCAGCCAAATAGGCTAATTGAGGATAAAGGTCGTGCTGAACGACGACAAAACGTTGTTCAGATCGATTACCGTGGCAAGATATGTAGTACCACCACCGGCTAGTCCCGCCGTTTTCACCTGCAGTTGCCAGGTATTGCCGGTGAAGGTAAACGTGGGAGGTCCGCCGGATTTCCCTGCGACGACGACAGGTATCGAATTGGGGGCAGCATTTGGCACAAGCTGCGTAATCATGAGCAGTGGCCGTAAGGCATTAGACCCCTTGTCGGTCAGGAAGGGACCGCTCCCGCAGCTGCCTGCAGCTGAAGTCCGGGCCTGAAACTTGAACGTAATGCTGGATGTGCTGTTCTTCGTAAAGCTCTGGCCTTTTATTGGGGACTGGAAAGGATTGCCGCACAGAACGTCAGAGCTGTTGAATGTCAACGCCTGGCTGTTCACCGTGAAGATGCAATTTAGCCTGGTCCCGCTGGCCGGGTAGTTGACGACTCCGTCGGTAACGTCCTCGTCCAAATTTCTGAGGAGCCTCAGATTGGCGGTGGTGTCAGCGGCATTCGGACTGATCAGGAGATTCATGAATGTGAAGTCGGAATCGGAAGTCGTTTTGGTTTCAAACTCGAAAACTTCACAGAGTCCGTGATACTGCGAATTCTGAGGTAAGTCTGTCAGCGTGTGGTCGCACGGCATGTTCGCGCCAATCTGAGGTGGGGGCATGCCAGTCTTGATATCCGGGTTGCCAGGGTTAAAAGAGAAGACGGCAGGGTCCGATTGTGCGACGCTAGGTGGAACCAGCGTCTCACGCACGGTCACCTTCACATCGCTCGTAAGACCTACCAGACTCGCTGTGAACGTGGCCCCGCTCAGAGTGTTGAAGGCAATGGTGTTGGTTGTCGATGGGGAGACGATTCCCAGAGGGTTTCCGAGCGGCACGAGCATCGAGGAGGCCGGTTGCGCCGCGCTGAATCCGCCGTGCACGCAGATGCCCCCCAGGCTCGCGCCCGCGCCAGTAGGAGTGTAGGGTCCAGCTTCAATCGCGCCCGTGCCAATGTTAAACCGGTAGAACTGGTGTGTGGTCGCGTCACCAGCCCAAAATGAACTTCCATTCGGATCCAGGCTCAGCACTTCCCAATCATCTTGCCCCGAGGCATCGTAGGTCTTGAGGACGGTCCCTCCGGCTGCCACCCGTTTAATGTTCTTTTTGTCCGCGACTAAGACATCTACACCCCCGGTCCCGTTTTTCAGGAGCCGCAGTGCAAAAAGAGTGTAACTAGGCAACCCTGGCTGGCCAAGATCCGCGAAAACGCCCTGGCCGGTTTGCGTGTCATAGGTGAAGATCTTCCGGCCCGCAGAAGTGTAATAAATAGTTGTTCCGTTGGATGCCAGGTCGATCCAGTCCACGCCGCTGTTTTCAACCGTTGGAGTCCATGACGTCACGATCTGATAGCGGTAATCCAGCGGAGTAGTGTTCAGGACCGGCAACCGGGACCACATCTCGAGACTCTTGCCGCCACCCGCATGGCCCACGAAGAAGTTGCCCTGGCCATCAAGCACGATGGATTTGTTGCCCGTCGACGTGCCATTGCCAGTGGTGAATTGCCCGGCCAGCCCGGCGGGTAGAGGTACGGGAGGTGGAGGTGGAGGTTGAGGTGCAGGCTGCGGTATGTTAGTCACATACGCCGGAAAGTCGATCGAATACTGGTCAACTATCGTGTTGTCGAAATTCGTGCCGAAGAAACGGTAGGCGGAGTCAAACGCGCAGCCAGCCGTTGCGCCGCCGAGGGTGTCGCTGATCGTCTGCAGGAACGTGTAGCTCGGAGGCGACCCCGAATTGGCGCTGTTGTGCCAGACCTGGTAACTTCCACTTCCCGACGCCACAAAGACGTCTCCAACTGTCCAATCCACCGAACTGCTCGTGGCGCCTGGCGCGATACCCGCCAGCGCCAGCACCAGCAGCACCGGCCACACACCGCGCATCATCCTTTGTGGGAATTTGTTGATAAGCGTCCTAGCCGGGCCACAGCCCCCGGCGAGGGATTTCTTTCTTGTTTTCATGGTAGGTTACCTCCGGAAGTCCACAGGGTGGTTGAATCTGCGATATACAGCTTGCGCCGACGGACACATCTCCTCACAAATCTGAGCCCGTCATGCGTATTGGATCTAAATAGCATTGGAATGTATCCGTTAGCGCCTACCAGCAATTGGCTGGGATTCACCGCCACCACAGCCACGGACGACTCGTTCTGTCGCTGTACAGTCATCCGCGGGTCTCGTGAGAATAAGCGTTGGGACCCGGGACCAAGGGCCACGGAGTTTGAGCCCGGCCAGCACCTGCTGCCGCGACGGCAACAAGCAAAGTTAAAGTAGGCGCGTTCATCGTAGTCCCTTTAAAGGACCAGTTGTGCAATGCATTATACGTCTACACTGTTTTTCTGCAACATCCAGTGTTGACTCGTGCAAGGTGAGCCTGGAGCCCGCAAAAGCATCGGATGCCGCCGTCGCGCTGCGCTCAATGCGCACAACGGCGCCACTGCCCGTTACGAGTCCCCAACGTTCATCCAACTGGATCTAGTTAGCTTGCGCTTACCAAGCCGCAAACGCAAGAGGCTGCCACAAGATTTTTGCCGGCAAATGGCTTTAGTGAGGCGGGAGTGCAGGACCTTGCCGTTACGCCGACCGAAGAGTGTCCCAGCCGTTATCGGTAAGCGAAATGGTGTGCTTGGATTGCAGCGTGCCCTGTCTCCTGATTGAAGACACTCCGCGATTCAAATGTCGGCCGCCATGCTGAATGTGGGAGTCATGCCCACGGAATTCGCAAGAAATACATCCACCTTCTGGCGATCCACAAAATGAATTCTCTCCACGGGCATCCGACAGATGCTCCGGGATGCCGTAATTTAAATCAGGATATCCTAACAAAATTGACGGACGCAGGTTCGCGGCGCAAGAGCTTTCCCCGTTGGCCCGATCAAATAGGATGATTGGGCAAACCAAGAAATCGACCGGAGACCGCCATTTGGCTTCTGCATTCAAGAGAATGTCCTGGAGATTGTGGCTTATGCACAGGAACGGCAGGTCAATGTCGTGCCTGAGATCGAGATGTCCGGCCATTCTCAGGCGGCCGTGGACCGCTTTCCCGCGCGCGCTAGAGAATTAATGTTGGACCTAACATGCCTGTTTTCTGTATCACACCCACCCTTCGGTGGGGACGTTCATGCCCGGACGGAAATAAACGCTTGATGAACCCGGTGAGCGATGGTACTATAGTCCTAGTACCACGCAACACAGTTTCTTCAGCGCCCCTTCAGTAAAAACGCGCCCAAGCAATTCTGAGCTTTTCGGTTTGAAAACGGCCCGCAGCGGCAAAAGCCCGAGGTTTGTCCAAAAAGAGGCCGAATTCTGCGGACCAAATGCGAGAGAATTTCTGCCCAGATTCTACCAATTTGTTGGAAGGTGACCTCGGCTGTTCGCTAACCGCAGACATCAGGAATCTGCTTTCTCCGTGGGTTAACTGCAGGAATCGATTCCGATTATCAAAATTTACTTGTCCAAAGGGAGTCTTGAGGAAGCTTAATATTTCTCCTATATTCCTCAGTATCCCGGCGTATATCCCGAGGCAACTAAGGCTGTCTAGGGCATGAGACCGGTAATAGAAGTTGGAATTCCGGTCGATGTGGGATCTGGGAGGATCTCGACCATGTTTTTTGGAAAACCAGCACGCTCGTTTTTTTTCAGCGCGGCCATTGCGCTGTCCATCGCCGCTCTTCCGGCGCAGAACACGAACCCCGCCGGCGAGCGAATACGTCAGCTGAACAATCACTTCTTGCGCATTCACGGCGCGATGCAGCGGATCTCGCCCAACCAGTGGGAGGCGCTTCGCGAAGAGGCCGCGCCGGTGCTGGAACAGCGGTTCGCGGCATTAGGCGAGCTCATTCAGCGGAACCCCAGAGAGGCCCTCAAGCATGCATTCTCGCCTGACTTAATCGACGATCTCGCTGCGAAATTTCCGCAGTCCACCTCGCACCTGGAGCGGCACGGCACCTGGCAGGGGCCGGTGGAGCGCTGGATATTCGACAGCGCCGACTGGAAGTCGTCGCGCGAGCTGCTGCAAATGAAGGCGGGGCAGCAGACCTTCGAGGTGCATTTCGCCGGACCGGAGCCGGCGGGGCTGAATACGGGCGACGTTCTCGAGGTGACGGGTGTTCAAGTGGGCAATCTGCTAGCGGTTTCCGCGGGAGAAGTACAGAACATAGTGACCACGACGGCCTCCCACAGAAACCAGATTGAGTCGATCGCACTCGCCAAACCCTCCTCCCCGACATCGAACCCCGCGGTTGTTCCGGGGGCCCTCGGGGGCCAATTAACGCTGGTCATGCTCGTGAACTTCCAAGACAATACCAGCCAGCCCTACACATCGAGCCAAGCCGCAACCGCCATCTTCACAGATGCGAACGCCTTCGTGCTCGAGAACTCCTACCTGCAGACGTCGTTAACCGGTACCGTGGTGGGTTGGTATACCTTGCCGACGACCACAACGGCCCTCCAGACGAGCAATGGCTGCGACATACAGACGATTCAGAACGACGCAAACGCCGCGGCAACAGCGGCCGGCGTGAACGTCGCAGGGTATCGTCGTCTCGTCTACTTGTTTCCTTACATTTCCTTCTGCGGATTCGCGGGAGCGTCCGACGTCGGCGGGAATCCTTCGCACAGCTACCTCAACGGCGATCTAACCACCCATACCGTCATCCACGAATTAGGACATGCGTTCGGCCTTTGGCATTCCCACTTCCTGTTCTGCGGGTCAGCAATCACCGGCGCCCTGTCGACCTGCACGAGCGTCGAATATGGGGATCCGAGTGATGGCATCGGTACGATGACCGACTATGCGGCGCATTTCAACGCGTTTCAGAAGGAAAGGCTCGGATGGTTGAACTACAGCAATTCACTAGGTATAACCACCGCCACGACGAGTGGCACGTATTCCATCCAGCCTTTTGAGACCGCTACATCCGGGGCGAAGGCTATCAAGATCTTCCAGTCTGTCGACTCTACCACGGGAATGAATATGTACTTCTACCTGGAGGCTCGGAAGGGCGTTGGACTCTACGATTCGTACCTGACGTCTTGGAATAATCCGGCATGCATCAACTACACAACCACCTGCCCGGGTTACTTCTGCGCAAACGGTTACTACCCATGTTGCGATTCGCAGGCGTACGCTGAGAACCTGACAAGTGGTGTGGTCGTACACCTCGGAACGCCGGCGCAGGGCAACACGAGCTACTTGCTGGACATGTCTGGGACTGCGGCCAGCTGGTACGGGCTTGGCACGAACTACGCGCTGACAGTCGGTCAAACCTTCACCGACCCCATATCAGGAGTCACCATTTCCACGGTGTCTGCGGACTCAACGGGCGCAACGGTCGTCCTTAGCAACGTGAAGGCGCCGCCATCGTCGGGGACGACCGGCAGGAGGAAGTAGGGAGCAACAGCGGCGGGCTCAGCCAACCTGGCCGGGTTGTTCGGTTGGATGGTCAACGCCCTATTTCCGAATCCCAGCGGCCATCCGCCGGCCCTGAACTCAGTCTATACCTTCGAGTGCGTCAGCTTGCTGATCCAGTCGCGCGCTGCGACAAGGCGCGCCAGAGCATATCGCGACTGACTTCAACCTCCTGGGCAAGCTGGACTTTGGTGTACTCAGCAAGAACACCCCCAACGGATTCGACTTATTTCTGAACTCGTTGGTGGGCTTCTACTTGCACTGTCGCGCCCCCACGACGTATACTTGCGTATGCGTCATGTGAAGCCTTTCTTTCTGCTGCTAAGCTGTTTCTTCATCGCTGCGGCGTTGCCCGGCGAGACTTCTGACGCCGCGAAAGGCAAACGGCCCGTTGCCACAGTGGACGGCCAGACCATCTACGATGAGGATCTGGCTGCGTCCGCTCAGGGGCAACTGCTAGGGCTGCGCAATCAGGAATACGACATCAAGAAGAAGGCTTTGGATAACCTGATCGAACAGAAGCTGCTCGAAGCCGCCGCTAAGAAGCAGGGGCTTACCACGGAAAAGCTGCTCGTCCAGGAAGTGGATTCCAAAGTTCCGGATCCGAGCGACGCCGAGATCGAAGGCTATTACCTGGCGGTGAAAGACAGAATGAATCGACCGCTGGCGGAGGTGAAAACTCAGTTGGGCGCTTCCGTGAAGCAGGCGAAAACCCAACAAGTGCGGCAGGAATATTTGAAGCGCTTGCGGGCCGACGCGACGGTCGCCGTCCTGCTCTCGCCTCCGAGAATAGAAGTCGGTTCCGATCCGGCCCGTGTGCTTGGCAATCGGAAGGCGCCGGTCACGATCGTAGAGTTCTCGGATTACCAGTGTCCCTACTGCCGCCAGGTGGAAGCCACGCTCAAACAGGTGCTGGCAAAGTATGGAGACAAGGTGAACCTCGCCTACCGTGACTTCCCGCTGACGTCAATCCATCCGCAGGCAGTGATTGCCGCGGTGGCTTCTCGCTGCGCGTTAGAGCAAGGGAAATTCTGGGAGTATCACGACCAGCTCCTTACGGTCTCAAAGCTGGAAAAGGATGACCTGATCGGGTACGCGCGCAACCTGAAGCTCGACGACAAGCAGTTCCAATCCTGCCTCACCAGCGAAAAGTACAAGACGGATATCGAGAAAGACGAGCAGGAAGGCCGTAAGGCCGGCGTCAACGGCACCCCGGGCTTCTTCATCAACGGCCTCTCGCTCTCCGGTGCTCAGGGCCAGGATGCGTTTGCCCGCTTGATTGATGACGAGCTCGGGAGGAAAAGTACCCGCCCGACTGCGAGTATAAGCATCACGCCGGTCGAACGGCGTTAGGGTGGCTGATTCCTCAGACATTGACCTAAAGCACTGCTCCGCTGCCCAAAAGCGCTCGATTCGTCTTGAATGGACCTTCGAGGTGTACTACTGATGTAGCCGCGCCGCGCAATAGGTAGCCGCCGGCAAGGACGCCGCCGGACTCCCACCCTCTGCGCGAAACACAATCAGGCAAAGAAAACGGGCCGGCCAACTTCGGCCGCCCGTCAGATCCAACAGCCGTCTTTGCAGAGCTTGCGAGTGGCCCGCTCACCTTGTCTGTGTTCGAGATGCAAGTGTTCACGTCGACTGCGCTGGTACCTCACAGTCGCGCAAGCAGCAGTGGTACCGACGACACCGCTTCTGTTTGCTCACCAGGTTGTACTCGTCCTGCAAGCAAGTCCCCTCGACGTGCTCTGTGCCATAGCCATCGTGGCGCAACAAAGTGCGACAAGCGATAGCAAAACAAATCGGCTGGTGAGACTCATACAATGTTCTCCTCTGAAAAAATCATTGCCGGGTTCCACCGGCACGTTTAAGCGCTTCGAGCGCGGGTTTGTGCCTTCGGCCACCCATCTAAAGAAGCCGACACATATTGCCTGAACTGTTCGCTAGCCGAGCCGTGCCGCCGGCCCAAAAAGGCGACTGCTAACGGCGCGGTCGTCCTAGTGCGGGGTCATGAACGTTATCGGGATAGAACGATGGTATGCCGGCGAAATGCAATCCGGCAAAGAGAACGGGCCGACCAACTTCGGCCGGCCCGCCAGATCCAACAGCCGTCTTTGCAGGCCTGGGAGTGGCCCGCGCGGCGGGCAACCCCCGCTCAGCGTACTATGGCGTACTAGTCACAGTTGCGGTGAGACACTCCTTCACTGTGATCGTGTTAGCGGTCACCGTGACCGTATCAGCTGCTTCGTCAGCTGCCAAGGTCGCGTTCACCTTGTCTATGTTCGTGAT
>Ga0137403_10010163_pt1 | contig 10429 bp, 10 predicted proteins | sample CZOMad2_1_16fung_FD_122057 | JGI IMG/M metagenome (GOLD analysis project Ga0137403, IMG submission 122057) | Vadose zone soil fungal communities from Angelo Coast Range Reserve, California, USA - CZOMad2_1_16fungal (Hybrid Assembly) | ecosystem: Environmental > Terrestrial > Soil > Vadose zone... | reverse complement strand
CGGGTCGATCGCGACCGGGCCGCGCGGGCTCTCCCACTTCATGCCTTTGGCGGCCGCGACGAGCGACTCGCCGTCGGTCTTACCGCCGGTCTTCTTCAGCGATTCGTAGATCAGGTGCATTCCGTCCCAGCCGCCTGCGCTGAAGAAGTCCGGGTTACGTCCCCAGGCCGCGTTGTACGCACCGACGAATTTCGCGTTCGCCGCGGACTTGTGGTCGTGGTCGTAGTGAAAGGCGGTGATGAAGCCGAGCGCGGCGTCGCCCATGACCTTGAGCGCGTTCTCCTCGGTGATTTCGCCCTGGCCCATGATGCGGGTCCTCTTGGAATCGATACCGAGATCCAGGAGCGCCTTGCCGAAGGCCGCCGGCTGCGCGCCGCCGGGGATGAAAACGAAGATCGCTTCGGGGTTGAGGTCCTTTGCGCGCTGCACGAAGGGGAAAAAGTCGGGATTCGCCACCGGAATGCGCACCGAGCCGACGATCTGGCCGCCAGCCTCCTTGAACGCGCGCTGGAACGCGCCTTCCGCGTCGTGGCCGGGGCCGTAGTCCGAGACCATGGTGTACATCTTGCGGATGCCGCTCTTGTAGGCCCAGGTGCCGAAGGTCTCGTTCAGTTGTGGCACGGTGAGCGAGGTGCGCGCCATGTAGGGCGACCTCGTCGTAATGATGGCGGTCGCGGCGTTCATCACCACCATGAATTTCTTCGCTTCGGCGGAGATGTCCGCCGCGGCGAGCGCGTTGGGCGTAAGCACGAATCCGGCGAGGATATCGACGCGGTCGCGCACGACCAGCTCCTGCGCGTGGCGCTTGGCGACGTCCGGCGCCACGCCGCCCGTGTCTCTGCGGATGAACTCGAGCTTCCTTCCCGCCGCGGTGTCGCCATGCTCCTTCACGTACAGCTTGATGGCGTTGTCCATCTGCGTCGCTGCGTCGGCGAATTGGCCGGAATAGGGCATGATCAGCCCGATCTTGACTGTTTGCGCGCCCGCAGACGACACGGCCGCGAGCAATACGAATGCGGCGACGAAATTTCGAATCATGGCTGGGTTCTCCTCGTGCGGGTTTTCATTCGGGCTGGATATTCGCCAGGCGCACGATCTCCGCGTACTTGCGGATTTCCGCGCTCACGAACTGCTTGAACTCGGCCGGCGGGTTGCCGACCGGCTCCGAACCGAGCGTCTCGAGACGCTCGCGGAACAGGGTGTTGGCAAAAGCGGCGCGTACTTCCGCGTGCACGCGATTGAGAATCTCGGGCGGCGTGCCCGCGGGCGCGAACATGCCGAACCAGCCGCCGTGGTGCTGGAAGCTCGGCATGCCGGCCTCGGTCGCGGTAGGGACGTCGGGCATCTGCGGGTGGCGCTTCGCGTCGGTGTAGGCGAGCGCGCGCAGCCTGCCCGCCTTGAGCTGCTGCAGGATCGCCGGCGGAGTCGAGAACATCACCTGCGTCTCACCCGAGATCGCCGCCGCCACCGCGGGGCCGGCGCCTTTGTAGGGGATGTGCAGCAGGTGCGTCCCGGCGCGGTGGTTGAACAGCTCGCCCGCGAGGTGCAGGGTGTTGCCGACCCCCGGTGATCCGTAGGAAAGCTTGCTGTCGGCCTTTCGCGCGAGCTCGATCAGTTCCTGCAGGGTGCGCGCGAGAACACCGGGGTTCACCGCGACGAAGATGCCGGCGTTTTCCACGAGATTGGTGACCGGCGCGAAGTCGCGCTCGGTGTCGTAGGGAAGCTTCTTGTACATGCTCGGGGCGGTGACGAAGCCCGAGGAGGTCACCATCAGCGTGTACCCGTCCGGCGCCGATTTCGCGACGAACTCGGCCCCGATAACGCCGTTCGCGCCGGGCTTGTTCTCGACCACGAAGGGCTGGCCCATCTGCTGGGTGAGCTGTGCCCCGAGCAGCCGCGCGAGGGCGTCGGGTCCGCCGGGGCCGAAGGGAACGATGATGCGCACCGGTTTGCCGGGATAGGACTGCGCCCAGGCGCCGGACATCGCGAGCGCGAGGACCGCAAGAACAGAGGGCAACAATCTCGGCAGCATGATCGGATCCCTCTATTTTTTCCGCCCGAACTTCCCGGTGAGCTTCGCCTTGCCGATCGCATTGGCGTTGATCATGTACCCGACAAGCGAGGCGCTCGCGCCGCTTACGTCGAGACTGTCCACCTTCAGCGCATACAGCGTGAAGTTGTAGCGGTGCGGCTTGTCGCCCGCCGGCGGGCAGGGGCCGCCCCAGCCCGGGCCGCCGAAATCGGTGTCGCTCTGCGCGCAGCCGAAGGGCAGGTTCGAGCCGTCGGCTTTGCCCGCATCCTTCGCGAGCTGGGTTGCGCTTGCCGGAATGTTGGCCACCAGCCAGTGCCACCAGCCCGCGCCGCCCGTGGGCGCGTCCGGATCGTGCACGAGCAGAGCGAAGCTCTTCGTGTCCGCCGGCGCCCCCGACCACTTGAGCGCGGGCGAGACGTTCCGGCCCGAGCAGCCGAAGCCGTTGTAGACCTGCTCCATGGCGATAGGGCCGTTGGGCCGGATGTCCGGGCTCGTCAGCTTGAACGCGGCGCGTGCCGCGCGTTTTTTCCTGGCTGCCACGGAGACCTCCATGCGTGAGCGGGAGCGACGATTGTAGCCAAGCCGCCGTCCGGCCGCATTAAAATGCAAGCCACCCATTTCTTGAATCCCGGGAGAACGCATGTCGAAGCTCACCCTGAGAGAGGCCAATACCCTGGTCGAAAAGGCGCTGGCGAAGGCGCGCGCCATGAAAATCAAGCCGATCGCGGTCGTCGTGCTCGACGACGCCGGCCACGTCAAGGCCGCGCAACGCGAGGACGGGGCGAGCATGTTCCGTTTCGACGTGGCGCTCGGAAAGGCGTGGGCCTCGGTCGCGATGGGCGTCTCCAGCCGCGCGCTTCTCAAGCGCGCCAAGGACAATCCCAATTTCTTCATCACCCTCGCCGCGACGGCCCAGGGGAAATTCCTTCCGCAGACCGGCGGCGTCCTGATCAAAAACGAAAAAGGCGAGATCCTCGGCGCGGCGGGGGCGAGCGGCGGAACGGGCGAAGAAGACGAGGAAGCCTGCGTTGCGGGGATTGAGGCCGCGGGGCTGACCGCGGACGCCGCGGGCTGAGTCGGACAATGAAACACGCCGCGTTCGCCCCTCTCGTCGTGATTTGTTCGCTCGCCACCTCCGGGGCGTTGCGCGCGCAGGCCGCCGATGTCGCGGGGCTGGCTCTGTACGAAGGCGCCGATCGCGAGCAGCGCCTCGCCAAGGGCGCGCGCGCCGAGCGCGAGATCAACCTCTATTCGTCGCTGGTGCTCGAGGACCTCAATGCGCTCGCGGCGGCCTTCGACAAGCAATACGGCGTGAAGCTGAAGTTCTGGCGGGCCGGCTCGGAGAAAGTCGTGCAGCGCATCGTCACCGAGGCGCGCGCCGGCCGCTTCGATTTCGACGTCGTCGAGACGAACGGCCCCGAGCTCGAGTCGCTGCACCGCGAGAAACTACTGCAGCGGGCGGGCTCGCCGCATTTTCCGGATCTCCTCCCCGACGCGATCAGGCCGCACCGCGAATGGGTCGGGACTCGCCTCAATATGTTCGTCCACGCCTACAACACGAATCTGGTGAAGAAGGCGGAGCTGCCCAAGTCCTACGAGGACTTTCTCCACCCGAAGTGGAAAGGGCGCCTGGGGATCGAGGCCGAGGACGTTGACTGGTTCGCGATGGTGGTGAAGGAAATCGGAGAGGACAGGGGCCTGAAGCTTTTCCGCGACATCGTCGCGAGGAACGGGCTCTCGGTGCGCAGGGGGCACACGCTGCTCGCCGGGTTGGTGGCCTCGGGCGAGGTACCTTTCGCGCTCACCGTCTACAACCATAACGCGGAAAAGCTGAAGCAGAGGGGTGCCCCGGTGGATTGGTACGCGATCCAGCCGGCGATCGCGCGGGTGAACGGGGTCGCGCTCTCGAGGAAGCCGGCGCACCCGCATGCCGCGGTGCTGTTCTACGATTTCATGCTCGGCGAGGGGCAGGCGATCCTGGTCCAGGGGAGCTATGTGCCGACCAATCGCAAAGCCGATTCCGGAACGGCAAGAACGCGGCTGAGATTCGTCGATCCGGCCGCGATGCTGGACGAAAGCGCGAAGTGGGAAAAGCTGTACGCCGAGATCATCACGCGGCAGTCGCAATGAGCGCGAAGCGCTGACCATCGGCTGTGCTCGTCCTCGAACGCATCATTTCGGTAATAGGCCCGGTCTTCCTGATCATCGCGATCGGCTACGGCTACGGGCGCCGCAATCGGCCCGATCTGAGGACGTTCAACCACGTCTCGCTCCATGTCCTGGGGCCGCTCCTCGTTTTCACCTCGCTCGCGGGCGAAGACTTTCAGCTGCAGGGGAATGCCGCGTTCATCGCCGGCGGCGTGGTGGTGATCCTCGTTTCGGGGCTGATCGCGTGGCCGGTCGCCCGGTTGGCGCGCATCAGTCCCCGCACCTTCGTGCCGCCGATGATGTTCAACAATTGCGGCAACATGGGCCTGCCGCTGGCGGTGCTCGCGTTCGGGCGCCCGGGGCTGGCGGCGATGGTGCTGATGCTGGTGGTGAGCACCCTGCTGCAGTTCACCCTCGGAGCCCGCATCGTCAGCCACCACGCGGAATGGAAGGCGCTCGCGACCTCGCCGATGATCATCGCGAGCGTGGTGGGGCTCGTCTTCGGCGCCTTCGCGTGGAACGTGCCTCCGGCACTGATGATCGGACTGAAGATGCTGGGCGACGCTACGCTGCCGATGATGCTGTTCGCGCTCGGCGCGCGGCTGACCGATTTATCGAAGCGCGGCTGGCAGGTGGGCGTGCTGGGCGCGGTGGTCTGCCCGGTGGCGGGGATGGCGGGGGCGTATCTCGCGCAAATTGCATTGCATCTGCCCGCCGAGCAATTCGCGCAGCTCATGCTCTTTGCGAGCCTGCCGCCGGCGGCGCTCAACTACCTGCTCGCCGAGCGCTATCAGCAGGAACCGGAGCGCGTCGCGTCGCTGGTGCTCATCGGCAACGCCTTCGCCATCGTGTTCGTGCCGCTGGGGCTGACGCTGGGGTTGCACCCAATTTGATGTTCGGCTGGACTCGATTTGCCGAGGCTGGCATAGTAAAAGCATGCGACCCGACTTCAGCCGACCCGATCTGCCATTTTTTGTTTGTCTCGGCTTTGCCGTTTGCGCATCCCACGCTACCGCCATGCGACCGTGGCCGTGGCCAGAATCGCCGTAGCTCCGAGAGGCGCCCAAAATCGCTTGGAATTGAAATATTGGATCAACCCGTAGAATCGGAAAGCTCGTACACGCGCGCTTTCGCGATGAGTAGACCACTCCCGGAGCCAAGACTGCCCTCTGTGCCGCTTCGGGGGAGAGGAAGAAGTCCTCTCCCCCGGTCGTGGTCCGTTGCTCCTGCGGTTACTTGTGCGCCTGGTTTTGTCCCTTCAGAGGGGTCTGAGCAGGAACCAGGAGAACTGTGTTGCCGGGGCAGAGCCCGACCGACGTTGATGGAGTGCTTGGAGCGTCACAGATCTCGGTAGTTGGTAACGGGGGCGAATCCGTGATCCGAATGTAGGAGCTATTGTGCTGGGGGCTGCCTTGCCCGTCGATAAATATCCACTCTGCACAGGCAGGTATCGAGGTGTTTCCGTTGCTCCAGGTGCCGCTTCCCAAGGCGTCAAAGGTGTCAAAACCTGCGGCAGGCGGATTTTGATTGCCATAGGTCGTATAACAATTCGCGGTCTGGAGGGTGTCGAGGTGGAAGTGGAAGCCGTTAGGGTCGTGAGAATTAACCTCCAGGTTGTTGGGTAAACTGTTATCGCAGTGAAGTTCATAACCGTTCGTCGTCGGCGAGGTAACATCCACGCCCCCGACGTCACCAATCACGCTCACCAACTTGCCCCCGCCAGTCATACGGCCAGCGCCACAGAACCACGCTAGAGCCGTAGTTGAAAGCAGCACACCCAGGCTGATCGCTGAGACCCGGACCATACCTTTGAACCACGCCGATTGCTTGCTGTCCGTCATACACCCTCCTTGATAGATTTATTGCCCATTGCTTTCCCCCCTTTTCGTTTCCCTCCGTCTCCGGCGGGGTACGTATCGCATTTTGGTCACCGCTACACAATCGGGGGTCGGCATGAACTCGCGGGGCACTGATCTTCAGCATAAATTCTGGGCCGCTGACTTGGATCGGAATAAAGTATGAGGCTCGCGAAAGGTTCCAGGGCGTCCGGCAGGCAGCAAAAGAGGCATAAGGCATTGGCACAATATGCGAAAAGTCGGCGCGGTCGATGATTGTTCCCACCTCTCACCGCCTCAGAAGGAGTGGTAGGCTAATATTCGTCATAGTGGTACGATAAGAAACGTCGGTTCTCAGACTTTCTCGGGAGGGAAGGATGACCGAAACGGCGCGCCGGGACACGCCGAAGTGTGACGTCGTACTTATCGGCCGGAACGATTTTCAGAACAAGCTTCTGGCCCATCTGATCGCTGAGCGCATCGGCTGCAGTTGTCTGGTTCGATCAATCGAGGACCTCCGCGGTCCATCCGTTGACATGAACGTGCTTGCGCTGCTCGACGTTGAAGGCATCGCGGCACCAGACCTTAATGCCCGCCTGCAGGTCCTTGCCACGTGTGCGTCAGTCCGCAACATCGCGCTGATCAATGCCGATGAGAGCGTCAGCTTCGAGCAGATCGTTGCGTGCCCCGGAATCAAGGGCATCTTCTGCCGTGAGACTTCAGAGGAAAACTTTGTTAAAGGCATCCTGGCGATTTTCAAGGGCGAGTGCTGGCTCCCGAGAAAAATGTTGTTTGCTCACTGGGAGCAAACCAGCGCACGCAAGCGTCTTTTCCCTACTGAGACGACTCTCCTGACCCCGAAGGAGATCGATACTCTCAAACTTCTCGTCGGCGGCCACAGCAATAATCACATTGCCCGCACGCTCAACGTGAGCCCGCATACGGTGAAGACGCACGTGTACAACCTGTTTCGCAAACTTCACGTGGGAAACAGGGTGCAGGCGGTCCATTGGGCATTGCAGAATATCGAGGGCGTGGAGCGGGAGTTCAGGTGACGATTCGTGCCGCGGGGCCTGCACCCGATTCTCACTCCCCGACGGGAAAGCGCGACCGGGAAAGCCCTCCGCCTACATCGTGCCTTGCGCCGGGAGCTGCTGCGTGATGGGGATCTGCTGGGTGCCCGGGTTGGTTCCGGGAGGCTGCTGCGGGATGGGCTGAGTGCTGGTTCCGGGGGGAACCTGTTGTGTGATGGGCACTTGTTGGGCCGCCGGGTTGTACACGAATTTCCAGTCTGAATATTTGGTGGCGCCTTCGAATTCCCGGTTCGCGAAGGCGAAATTGGCGACTTTTTTGGGCGCGCCCTCCGAGAGGCTGTAGACGCCCACGATCCCGCCCTCGGGGCCTTTCACCAGGCCCCATTCGCTTTTGCCGGTCATGGGATCGAAGTAGAGCTTTCTCAGGTAGCGTTCGGTGCCGGGCTTGCGCGGGTCTTTCAAGAGGTCCTCGAGCGTCCCGGGAAACTGCCTCGGCCCGCTCACGTAGTACCTCTCGATCGCGCGCCGGTACTGGTTGCCCGCGTAGAGCAGCTCTATTTCCCTGTCCCGCGCGAGGGTGGTCTGCCAGACCTCTCCGGCGAGGGCGAGCCCCAGGCCCATGAAAGCGACCGCGAAAAGGACAGTCAGGTAGGTAAAGCCCGTCTGTCTGTCGATGCTCATCGCTACCAGTCTCCGTAGGTGGAGCCGTCGCTCGCCTTGCCCTGCGCGCCGCTTTTCACGTCGACCACGCCGCCTTTCTGCGGGTCATCCGGAGAGACGACCACCCACGTCGCGGCGCTCTCGGTGATGGGATCGACGGGCACCTTGCGCAGGTATTTTTCCGAGGCGAGGGCGTCCAGCGACTCCGGATACTTTCCCTTGTCGCCGTAGTATTTCCCGATCGCGTCGCGCAGCTGATACAGATCTTCCCGCAGCACCGCCTCTTTGGATCTTTCCAGGCTGCCGAAATAGCGTGGGACGGCGAGAGTAAGCAGAACGGCGATGATCGCCATCACCACCAGCAGCTCGATCAGCGTGAATCCGGAACGGGCTCGCACCGGATTACCAGTCCCGGTAGGGCTGGCCGTTGATGCCCTTGCCCTGTGCGATCGAGAAGACGTCGAACACATCGTCGCCTTCCTTGGGGTCGTCGGGCGGGCTCGCGTAGCTGCGCTTGCCCCAGGTCCCCGCAGCGGAAAGCGTCGGATCGGCGTTGAGGGGGTCGCGCGGGATGCGGCGCAGGAAGTAGATCTTGTCCTTCTTCGGGCTCTTCTGGTCTTCTACGCCCTCGGCGAGGTCCTCGAGCTTCTTGGGATAGCCCGAGTCGCCCACCGACTTGCGGATTCGGCCCTCGTCCGACGCCTGCTTGTAGGCGTCGATCGCCTCGCGGACCTGGCGCAGGGTGCGGCGCAGCTCCTGCTCCTTGGTGCGCTGCACGGCGAGCTCGCTCACGGGCAGCGCGACCGATGCGAGCAGCGCCACGATCGCCACGGTGATGACGAGCTCGATAAGGGTGAAGCCCTGGCCTCGCGAAAGGCGCCCGCCGCCCATGGATGCGACGCGCCCGCGCTACTGCGGTTGCACGCCGCCGAAAGGCACGATCGTACCGCCCGGCGGTGTGCCCCCGGGCGGCGCCGGAGACGGAGATATGGGCGCGGCGGGCTGGAGCGGAGCGAAGGACGGCGAGGAGGTCGCCCCGAGCGGGCCGCCGCTTGATGAAGCTTCGGTGCCTGCGGCAAACTCGGTCGTGCGCGCGTCGGGCCGCACGATCGTCCGCATCAGCCGCGGAGTGATGAGGAGAACGATCTCGGTCTTGGTGATGGTGTCGCTCGTGGACGAGAACAGGCGACCCAGGAGCGGGAAGTCGCCAAGGCCCGGAACGCGGGTGGCGCTACGCCGGTCCTCGTCGCTGATGAGGCCGGCGAGGATCTGGGTTTCGCCGTCTTTCAGCCGTAGCACCGTGCTGGTCTTGCGCGTGCCGATCTGATAGGTGAGCGAGGTACCCGAGGTACCGCTCTGCTGAGTCTGAATCTCCTTCGCGATGTTGCTCACCTCGAGCCCGACCTTGATGCCGACGTCGTCCTCGAGATAGATCAGGGGCTCGACCTCCAGCTGCAGGCCCACGTCGAGGTAGGTCACGTTTTGGGAAACGAAGCCTCCTGCCACCGCGGCGGTCGTGGTGATAACCGGGACGCGGTCGCCGATATGGATTTTCGCCTTTTCCTTGTTCTTCACGCGGATGCGGGGATTGGCGAGCAGGTTGGTCCGGCCGTCGGTCTGCCTGAGCGCGAAGAGGAACAGCGGATCGGTGAACGTGAGGCGCACGAGGTTCTGGTCGCGCGAGCGCAATTCGGGCAGAGTGAGAGTCCCTGGCGTTCCGGCGGCGGTCGCGCCGCCGACGAGGCTCACCGCCGCCGAGCCGGGGAAGCGCACGCCCAGCTCCAGCAGCCGGCTGTAGCCGATTTCCAGCACCTCGACTTCGAGCATCACCTCCGGCTCGGCGATGTCCTGAGCGGCGATCAGCTTCTCTGCGAGGCGAATGGCGTTCGGCGTGTCCTTCATCACCAGGAGGTTCAGCTTTTCGTCGATGAAGATGTCGCGCGTCTTGAGGATGGTGCGAATCAGGTTCGCGGTCTGCCTCACGTCCGCGTTCGCGACGTAAAAAGTCTTGACGACGAGGTCCTGGTACTCGCGCAGCTTCTGAGGCGTGTTCGGGTAGATGAGGGCGGTGGTCTCGTTGAGGACCTTCTGCTCGAGCTGGTTGGTGGCGAGGATCAGCTTGATCACGTCCTCGACCTGGGCGTCGCGCACCACGATCGTGGTCCTCTGGTCGGCGCGCACGTCCTTGTCGAACAGGAAATTGAGGCTCGCCGCGCGCGCGAGTACGTCGAATACGGTGCGCAAGGGCACGTCTTTCAGCTCCAGCGATATGGGCTTGGTTACCGAGCTCCTCAACTGCAGGAGGGCCACCGCGGGTTTGGTCGTCTTCTCCTCGATCAGCCGCTGCAATTGGCGTGCCTCGCGTTGAGCCGGGTTCTCGGCGAGCACCGTCGCGAGCAACTCCCGCGCGTCGCGGTACTTTTCCGCTTTGACGAGCTTGTCCGCTTCGGCGAGGAGCGCACGATGGCGTCTGTCGAGATCGAGTTGCGCGAGACCCTGAGTCGCCCGCGCATTGGCCGGGTCGTACTTGATCACGCGGCGGTAGAGCTCCTCGGCCGCATCGAGCTGCGCGGCGCCCCGCAGGGACTCCGCCTGGACGAGCCACTGCGCGACGGCGAAATCGCGCAGGCGGAAGTACTCCGAACGGTAGGCGTGGTTCTGGGGATCCTCCCGCGTCGCCTTTTCGAGCGAGGCGAGCGCCTCTTCCGTGCGGCCTTCGT
>Ga0137403_10010162_pt1 | contig 10429 bp, 11 predicted proteins | sample CZOMad2_1_16fung_FD_122057 | JGI IMG/M metagenome (GOLD analysis project Ga0137403, IMG submission 122057) | Vadose zone soil fungal communities from Angelo Coast Range Reserve, California, USA - CZOMad2_1_16fungal (Hybrid Assembly) | ecosystem: Environmental > Terrestrial > Soil > Vadose zone... | reverse complement strand
CCACCAGCGATTTTGACTCGGGCGCCACGCTGGAACCGAAACGCGCCACCACGGTGCCGTCCCGGGCGATCAGAAACTTTTCGAAGTTCCACTGAATCGGCCCTGGATATTTGGCGTGTGCGTCCGGAGAGGTCAGGTGCTTGTACAGATCGCACTGGTTCCTGCCGTTAACGTCAACTTTCTCGAACATGTCAAAGGTTACGCCGTAATTCTTCTGACAGAACTGAGCGATTTGCTGAGAGCTGCCGGGTTCCTGGTGCCCAAACTGATTGCATGGGAACCCCAACACAATCAAACCACTCTGGCTGTACTTGTTGTAGAGGGCCTGTAAGCCCTTGTATTGCGGCGTGTACCCACACTCGCTGGCGACGTTCACCACCAGGAGCACTTTGCCCTGATACTGACTCAGGTCGACTTCCTGGCCAGCCAGTGATTTCATCTTGCCCTGGAGCATTGCTGGGGTCTCCTTCTGCCGACTGTTTGTTGAACGCCTCAAGCCCGACCCGCCAGCTTACGCCCTTGCTCAAGGACCGAGAAGGAGCGCGGCGCGCCCGGCATGAGGAAACGGTAGCCGCTGGAGATCAGGCGCTCGATATTGCGTGCATCCGGGTGGGGATGGCCGCACGGGATGTTGTGCTCCTGACAAATCTTCAGAATGGTGTTGATGGCGTCGGCGACCACGGGGTGCTCGTATTCTCTGGGGTGGCCCAGTTCCTGGCTCAGGTCGCCTTCCCCGATCAGCACCACGCCGATGCCAGGGACCTCTTGCAGGATCTTGGGGAGATTCTCAATCGCTCGCATCTCTTCACACTGGATGATCGCCAGGATTTCACCCTGCGGCGCGAGGGGCCACACGTCGGCCCGTGCATAGTAGTCCTGCTGCGAGAGGCCCCAGTAACGAGCCGCTCGAACCGGGGCATCGCCACGGATGCCCGGAGGGTCATAGAGGGGAGACTTCGGCAGCTTGGGGTAGCGGCAAGCGCCTACTGCATTGCGCGCCTCTTCTACGGTGCTAACATGCGGGAAGATGATGCCGAACACGCCGATGTCCAGCACCTGCTTGGCGATCCACTGATTCATCTCACCCCCGTTGGGCGGAATCCGCACCATGGGCGTAACCTTAGGCGCTAGCGTACCGCCCTCCAGGATCTGGCGGCGGTCTAGCATGAACTGCAGGGCATCACGCAGCGCTGGCGCGCTCATCGGAGCATGCTCCATCTCAAACGCAATGCCGTCGTAGGAAGAACTGGCCAGCGTGCTGGCCGTCTCGAGATCCACGGGGGCAAATCCGACAAAGGCGGTCTTGCCCTCCTCCAGGGCTCTGATCACACCGTTGAGGCGAGGAATCTCTGGCATGGTCGACTCTCCTAGCGATATGTGGTTTCAGCCCGCTACGCAACTTGCCGTAAGTTCCTGAAGGCGTCACATGTGGTGGCTCAGTCTAGCAAACGGCTGTGCCAGTGACAAGCGAAACCCCCTTTGGTATACTGCGCGCCGTCTATCCACGAGGGCATCGTAACTGCACCAACGCGGAGGGATCCAGCCATGATCATCGATGCACACGCGCACTACACCACAGCCCCACCCGAGTTGCAAGCCTATCGCGGCCGTCAGATCATGAACCTGGCCAATCCCCCACGCCCCCGGCTGCAGATCAGCGATGAGCAGCTGGAGCGGTCCATGCGTAACCAGTTCAAGCGCATGCAGGACAGTGGGATCGACCGCTTGATGTTTTCACCACAGGCGTCCGCCATGGGGCACCACTTTGGCTCAGAGCTGATCAGCCGCTACTGGACCGAGGCCTGCAACGACCTCATCGCGCGCGTCGCTCGTCTCTGGCCGGACAAAATCTCGCCGGTGTGTCAGCTGCCGCAGTCGCCGGGCATCGGCCCCAAGTCCTGGATAGAAGAGCTCGAGCGCTGTGTCACAGAGCTAGGGTTTGTGGCCTGTAATATCAACCCGGATGTGGCCGGAGGCCGCGAGCCCTTTACGCCCTCGCTCGGTGATGAATGGTGGTATCCGCTGTGGGAGAAGATGGTGGATTTTGGCATCCCCGGCACCATCCATGCCAGCGCAGCCTGCAACCCGGCCATGCATACGACCAGCGCCTACTACATCGGCCAGGATCTATCGAGCGCCGTGGAGCTCCTCAGCTCGCGTGTCTTCCAGGACTTTCCCATGCTGAAGCTGATCATTGCCCATGGGGGCGGGTCCATCCCGTACCAGTGGAACCGGCACCGCGGTATGCATGTGCGCGAAGGCCATGAGCCGTTCGAAGAAGCGGCGAAGCGCGTATACTGGGATATGGCCATCTACGATAAAGAGAGCATGGAGCTACTGATCAAGCGGGTAGGAGTGGACAACATCTTGTTCGCCACCGAGATGTTCGGGGCGATCAATGCCACCGACCCCAGGACGGGCCGGAATTTCGAGGACATCGTGCCCATCTTCCAGTCCATCGAGTGGCTCAGCGACGAAGACCGCCACAAGATCACCGAGGGCAACGCCAGAAAGGTCTACTCGCGAGCCGACTTTGACGTTAAGCCCTAGGCAAACAGGCATTTCAAAGCCCATTGCGGATGTTCCCTGGCTGATCTATTCTGATTTACTCACATATTGCCAGGCTCGAGAGGAACGCCCCCAAGCAGCGTGGGCGTTCCTCTCGAGCCTGGCAACGCCTAGCTGCACGGTGGGTATATGCCGTGACGCAAGGCCGCAGCGCAGTGACTCACACGAATCGAGTCTGAATAGCTGCCATATCATCCCGAGTATTCTCCAGAGACAGCACACCACGTGGCGCTCCTCACCGCGTTCATGACTATAGCCCATCAATTCGAGGATGATGCTTCTCCCCGTGGGCTTTGGCTTCTCTTGGTACTTCTGGGCAAAGGTTCGGATCCAGTTGAGCACCGCCTGGGCGGAGACGCGCAGGAGGAACGCGATGCGGTTCATCGAGATGCCACTCAAATAGAGCAATACCGCATTGATCTTCGTCGTGAGGGGCTTGCCGCATGGGGTGGTACGTGTAAACTGATACCCACACTGCTGACATTGCTTCTTAGGCCTGACGGCGGTGGAGCCGTTGTTGACAAGCCGATCACTCTGGCACTGGGGACATACCTGCATCGCTATACTCCCTCTCAGAGGTATGGCAATGATTCGCCGTTATGCGCTGCAGCGCATAACGGCGATTATGTGCAGTTGCGGATTATGTGAAGTCAAGGTGGTGAACGTGCGTGTGAGGTGGTGTCCATCGTTCTCTGCTGGGCATAATCAAAGCGTGGCCAGAAAGGCGAGCACATCATCCTTCGCCCGGAAACGGGGGACTTCCATGCCGGCAGGAGCCAGTTTCTGTAAGGCGTGTTCTTTGGTGGCCAGGTCCGCCTCCAAATACATATGCGTGGTCTCCGTGCTTTCGTGTCCGAGCCAGAGGGCGATCACCGCCAGGTCCACGCCCGACTGGAGCAAGTGGGTTGCCGTGGTGTGGCGGAGTGTATGGGGTGTGATGTGCTTGTCACGCAACGACGGGCAGGTGGGCGCCGCGCGCCCCACCACCTGCTGCAAAATGTAATCGACGCCATAGCGGGTAAGCTTCCTGCCGCGAGCGCTGGGGAACGCTAGACGCGTCTGGCCGCCAGAGAGTTCCCGAAACCACACTTGCAGGGTGCGGGCCGTGGTGGTCCACAGGGGGATGGTGCGCTCTTTTCGCCCTTTCCCATGCAGCTGTAGGAAACTTTGCGCGCCAAAGCGGCACTGGGACTGTTCCAAGGCCGTGAGTTCAGACACGCGAGCGCCACTGTTATACAACGTCAAGAGCAGCGCGTGATCCCGACGCCCGCTCCAATGCCCCAGCTCAGGTGCGGCGACCATGGCGTCCATCTCGGCCCGGGAGAGCGCTTTGACCACGTGACGATCGGCGCGCTTGACCGGGATGGCCAGGACACGCGCGGCGTGATGGATACTGGCCGGATCGCGTAGGGCGACGAGCCGAAAGAACGACCGGATCGCAGCCAGGCGCAGATTGCGTGAACGGATGGCGTTGTGACGCGTGTGCTCCAGATGGTCGAGGAACGCCAGGAGGACCGGCACATCCAGATCGGCGATGCCTGCTGCGGCAGGCTCAATCCCGTGGGTGTCGCGGAGGAACTCCAGTAATAGACGAAAGGTGTCGCGGTAACTGGCGATCGTTTGTGGACTCGCCCGTTTCTGCGTACATAGATATTCGACAAAGAAGCTCTGCAACAGCGGCCCGAGCGGCGTGGTGTGTGATTTCATGGAAGGTCTCCTTTCCCGGCGTACCGTGCAAAGCGCTGTGCCGCGGCACCCAGTAGTTCTGGTGTGGCAGTCAGATACCAGTAGCTGGAGGCCGGATTGAGGTGGCCCAGATACACCGACAGGTTCGGCAATAGCGCGTGCGCATCGACGCCGGCTTCGTACCATTGGCAGAGTCGGTTGACGGCAAACGTATGACGGAACGCATGCAGCGTGGGCCGCCGCTGCCCCGGCGGCGGCGTGATGCCGAGCCGACGGAGCAGCCGCTGGAAGGTGCGGTGCAGGGTGTGGAGATCGAGGGGTCGTCCCTGCTCTGACAGGAAGAACACCTCTGACAACCCGTCATACTGCAGGGCGCGGCGCCGGTGCGCATAGTGGCGCAGATGCTCCGCGGCCGTGAGATGGAGGGGCACCCAGCGGGATTTGTGAAACTTGGTCTGGCGGATCAACCGGCGCGGGGGCCACTCATCAAGCTGGACATCTGGGACCAGCAGGTTGCGGGCTTCACGTGGACGCAGTCCGGTGCAGGCCAACAGCCCGAACAACGTCTGATGGGTTCAGGGGCGCAGGGAGCCTCGTGGACCCAGCCGTCCGGCTTCGTCAAGGATGCGGCTGATGTCTGTCGCGGAGAAGAGACAGGGGTGCGGACGACGGGGCGCCGCCAGAAGAGAGCGCTCAGGAACCTCGGTCTCCGGCAGACTCGCTTGCAGGTGGAGCAGAAACCCGCGGGCGGTACTCAGACGCGCATGTTGTCCGGAGGGGCCACGGGTGGCCGACGCGCGGCAGGCCCAGTCCACCGCAAGGTGGGCACGAATCGGGTGGCCGTCGCCGTGCTGTGCGAGGTACGCCACAAAGTCTTGCAAAAGCCTTCTGATGGCGCGGGTGGCAAAACCCAGCGCCTCCCGGAGCGCGAGATAGGTATCGAGTCTGGTCTGCAGCTCGTTGATGGTCATGGCGCACCTCCTGGCCAGGGCAACGCGACCTGCGCTAAGGCCGCGAGATCGAGCTTGGCATAGAGGCCAGTGGTCTGCAGGGTGTGATGTCCCAGTACATCGGCGACGTCGTTGAAACTGGCCCCTCGGTTTACGAGCTGCGTCGCGACGGTGTGCCGAAACAGATGGGCGCCGGAGGACTGGCGTGCAATCCCGGCTTTGGCCAGGAGTCGCTTCACGATCTTGGTAATGGCGGAGGCCGTGTGCAGGGGGTGGTACGGGGCGGTATGCGCCAAGAAGAGGTGGCGAGACGATGTCGCTGGACGACCGGTGCGCAGATAGGCTAGCAGCGCTTCTCCCACATCCTGGGCCAGCGGCAGCAGGCGTTCAGCATGCGTTTTACTGGCACGGATGAGGAGACTCCCATGGACCCAGTCCACATCGTGCAGTTGTAGGTTGGCAACTTCTTTCGCACGTAGGCCAAGACGTGACAGCAGCAGTAGAATCGCATAGTTGCGTGTGCCACTGGCGGTAGCGTCAGCACAGCACTGGAGCATCTGGTTGATGTCGGTGTCGCTCAAGTGCTGGGGCAATGCCGCGTGCGACCACCGACGCACCGTCGGGATCGCCCTGTCCAGGCCGGCAGGGAGTCTATTCTGTGCGACGAGAAAGCGCAGGAACGACCGGACGGCTGTCGCCGTGCCATGAGGCCCAAAACCTTTGCGTGGCGTCGCGTCCGCCTGTACGAAGGCGATGATGCTGTCTGCGGTTAAGGCTGACCATGTCATGCCCCCTTGGTGACTCAGCGTCTCCAGCAGGCGCGTGGCGAAGAACAGATACTTCCGGCGGGTGCTAGGAGCCAGTCCTTGCACGTGGTCTAGATGGGCGCCATACTGAGCGAGCCACTGTTGCACTTCCGTCTCGGGCCGACGCTCGATTGGTCGCGGCACCACCACACCGGCACGGCGCAGATGCTCGAGCAGGCGATGAATCGCCGCCGTGATGCGCTGCCGTCGCCGCTTGTGGAGCGGAACGGATGACGATGCCCGTATGTGGAGATAGCGCTCAAGCACCTGCTCGCTGCAGTCCTGGAGTGGGGACGACTGGGCGGTGAGCCACGCGCCGAAGGCGCGTGCTTCCCGCAGATGGGTGCGGATGGTGGAGGCGGCGTAATGCTGCTCTCGCAACGCCATTGCCAGCGTGTCGAGATGTGAGCCGAGCAGGTCACTTGCGGGTACCACAACCGATGGAGGGGTGAAAGCATCTTTGCTCATAAGCTTCTCCTTGTGAAATGGGCCGGAATTGACCCATACGGAGAAGCTCACTGGATTATGTGCAGTTCATCAACCGAATTACACGGGGAACGCCTGATAAAAGCCGGCAGCAGGGAATCTGGAAACTCTGGCTGCAGATAATCCGCAACTGCACATAATCGCCGGAGAATGGGCCACTCCTGGTCTGAACCCACCTTGGGCTCTTGGCCACTTTTGATTCTGCTGGCGAAGTCATTTTTGCGGAAGCTAGCCAGTCTGCAGACCAGCTTGTTGAGTGGGCGCATGGGTTCGGGCTTATTTCAGACTTCGCCAGCAGTATCGCTTTTGGTGAGATGGAGCGGAGTATAGCCGACCTTATGAGACGGTGAATCCGAGAGGGAGAAGCATCGCCGCGTTGGGACGGGTGAAGCGTCTTTTGAGAAGAAAGAAACGAAGGAGCAGAGTATTGGCCGTTTCCCCCAGAGCCTCTAGGCAAGGCTGGCTATATGAACCACATCTGACCAAGCAGGACCAGGCCCGCCAGCATGAGCATGCCACCCATCACACGCCCCACCAACTCGCCGCGCGGCAGCACCTTCTCCACCAAGACAAACGCGGCCATGGCCGCCACCCAGAGGAGGTTCATGACCCCCGCCACAAAGAGCAAGGCCATGAGGACCCAGCAGCACCCGACACAGTAACGCCCATGCCGGAGCCCCATCAGGAGGGCCCCCGAGGCGCCTTCGCGCCATTCCGTCATGAGGAACCCCAGCGGAGAGCGGCATTGCGTTAGACAGGTGGACTTGAGCGGCGTCCACTGAAAGATCCCCGCCGCCAGGAGGAGGAGGCCGCCCAACATTGGACTCGTGCTGACCATCATGGGGGACAGCAGAGCGGCGGTGTGCAGTCCCCACTGCGCGAGGGTCGCCACGACACTGAAGCCACCCCAGACGAGCAGATAGCCTAACGAGAACACCGAGGTGGGCACCAATGGCCCTTGCTGTCCCCGGTGTCGGCGGTTCACGGTGGCAAACATCAAAATCATGGGGGCCGCCGAGGGCGTCATCATGGCAACCATCATCACGGCCCACATGACCCAGGTGAGGAGGACCTCGGTCGCCTCCCAGGCCTGCATGTGGGGCATCGCCATCGCCATCGCCATCTCCCGGTGGGGCATCCGCCAGGCCAGGGCGAGAAGGTAGGCCCAGGCCAGGGCTGAGAGGCCGGCCACCCCCGCGAGCACGATCGCGCGGTCACGTTTCAAGACGGCTTCCAGCATGGAGGCCTCAGACATCGTCACGCTCCGCGGGCCCCGGCCCTCAGGGGAGCGATGGTGACACATCCGCCACCATCCGGTTACCCTCCGCTCCAGGTGAAGGTGCCCACCGCGCCGGACTTGGATTCCCATTGGCGCGGCAGGTCGGGGTCGGACCAGCGCGTGCCCGTGCTAGGGGCCAGCTCCGCCCGCTGCTGGTCGAACTGCAAGGCCACCGCGAACCCGACGTTCTGCATCGTCATCGGCTGCCCCGCCTCGTTCTTCAGCCGCTGGGAGTGGATCTGCCCCACGTTGCCCACCGCGGCCTGAATGGTGCCATTCGTCTCCTGGACCGCGATCGGGGTGGTCTGGGTCGGCAGCCACGTCGTGATCAGTCCTGCCAGGATCTGCATGGGCCCGCCTCTCTGGCCCTGCATGATCGGCTCCAGGGCGCTCCGCTGGTCCGCGGTCGTCGTCTCCTCTAGATAGAGGCGCGCCGTGGCGTTGCCATCATAGAGGGTGGGCCCCGGGAAGTAGAGAGCCAGGGCGAGCGTAAGGCCGCTGAGGATCACGCCGTCGGCGGTCCCGTCCCGGAGGCGGAACAATATCGGGCTGGCACACCACCCTTGGTCCATAACCATCAATTCCTGCACGCCATACCAGCAGGGACAGAGCATGTTGCAACTGCAGGTCTCGATCATTTCGCCGGATAACGTCCACGGCATGGCAGGCCCTCCTTCTGAAATGACCCTGATGGTGAGACTCGTCGTGAAGCCTCCTGACCCCCAGGGGAGGCAAGCCTCCTCGCCTCCCCTGGGGACCGTGGAGGTGGAACATGTACAGTATCATAGCCGAAACACGGGGCGAATGATACGAGCCTGTCGGCGTTAGGGTCGGTTAAGAGATGTGATGGTGAGCCCTCGAAGGGCACACGTGAGGCGATCGTCTTTAAGAAATCCCCTTCCCCGGTGGGAAGAGATCACCGTCGCGCTCAGTGTCTGCCAGCCGTGGGCCTAGCTCATCGTCCACGGCTACAAAGACGTCGCGAACCGCTCCTAGCCGACCAGCTTTCGAGGTCCGGTGTTGATCCACGCCGCGAAACGCTGGACCGCCGACGAGCGGGCGCAGGCCGCGTGGGTCGGAGAAACCCATGGGATTCTTGTGCCGCAATGCCTGGAGCTGGGCGGGATCGTGGGCGGGTGCGAGATCGTCGAGTACGTCACGGCCTCGGACTCCCCGTGGTTCTCGGGGCCGTATGGGTTCGTGCTGCGGCACCAGACGCCTCTCCCCTTCGTGCCGTTGCGGGGGAAGCTGGGGTTCCTTCGCGTGCCGCACGGTGAACGCCCGACCCCTTCTTCCGGCGAAGGGTCCAGTCCCGCGTATCGGGTCTCTCCGGACTCGGACTGATGCTTAGTGGACGTCCCGCTCACAGGCCGCCAGGGCCTGCTGCCGCGTGTCGGTGACGAACACTTCCAGGAGCGCCCCATTCACGCCGTCACAGCACCCACCCCATTGCGTCGGATGCCACCCGTCCTGGCGGAAACGCACGCGCCACATGGCCATATACCCCTGCACGGCGGCGATGACATCCGGACACAGGCGCGCCATCGTGTCGAGCGCCGTCTGATAGCGCGCCCGGTCAGCCGGGGGATCGAGGTGTGTGAGATACATTGTTCGCCCCTCATCCCCTGCAGTGAGATGCCAGATGACCATGCAGGCTTGGGCCAGAATCGTGCGCCGATCCTCGGCAGTGCACCCGTCGAAGGCCCCATACGTCTGCAAGCGCTGCGCTACCGTCACCCGCAGTTCCAGAAGCGATAGGGTGTCCACGGACTCCACGCGCATGCCTCACCTCCTATCCGGCGACCGGTTCATCTACCTCCCATTCATGTCAAGCATGACAAGTGTGCCTGATCCACGTCTTTCAGATTAATATCTCGAGAGTTGTGATTTGGAGCGGTCACACAGGATCATACGAGGACCGTGCCCTGCTGTTTGGCAAATAACTGCGTGAAGACCTGGGCAACCGTGGTGCCATGAGACAATTGGTCATGGACGAACAGCAAGAGCCTCTGGAGCAACACACGCCCCTGTTGCCGACAGGCGTCCCCAATGGTTTGGATGAGGCCCTGCGTTCGATCCGGTCTGGCAGGCAGACACGTCAGGTGCAACAGCGCATAGGCCACGAAGACCAGACACCAATGTTTTCCAATGGCTTCGGCACTTCGCATGCGGTATTCGTTGAAACCCAGGTACCCCTTGCTGTCCTGATAGAACGTTTCCGTCGGCCACCGTTGGGCATACAGCTGGATCATCTTCGCGGCGCTCCAGTCCAGCCGGTTCGTCACCAGCACGACATACCGACCCGTCAACGACTCCTGCTCAAAGCTCACCACGAGCCGGACCTTGCCCAATCCTGGGATGCGAACCGCCAGCGTGAAGCACCAATAGGTGTGTTCGCCAATAGTGACCGGGCGGTATGCATTCGCGGGGATCAGCGGCACCAGTTCCTCGACTGCCAGATGAGGGCCGGGCAGCTTCAGCGTCCAGCCGTTGGCATCCCGCAGCTGAAAACTGGCAGTTTGCAGCCCGCGGTTCGTTTTCAGCAGGCTGATCCAGTCCTTGTGCCGTCGGGCCAAGACTCGGACCACCGGTCTTAACTTAAGGATCTCCCCAAATGAGATATTCCGTCTGCTGGCGCTCACGATGATGCTTGC
>Ga0137403_10010160_pt1 | contig 10430 bp, 6 predicted proteins | sample CZOMad2_1_16fung_FD_122057 | JGI IMG/M metagenome (GOLD analysis project Ga0137403, IMG submission 122057) | Vadose zone soil fungal communities from Angelo Coast Range Reserve, California, USA - CZOMad2_1_16fungal (Hybrid Assembly) | ecosystem: Environmental > Terrestrial > Soil > Vadose zone... | reverse complement strand
TTAGAAAACACTTTTCGCAGCGTCAATATCGCGCTAGCCAATGAAATGGCCAGGATGTGCCGCAAGTTTGGTATCAATGTGTGGGAAGTCATTGATGCGGCCAAGACCAAACCGTTTGGTTTTATGCCGTTTTATCCAGGACCTGGTCTTGGCGGGCATTGCATTCCAGTGGATCCGTACTATCTCGCATGGAAGGCCAAAATGAATGGTTTTGAGCCTCGGCTGATCGAGCTCGCCGCGGTTATCAACAACGAAATGCCAGCTTTTACCATCAACTGGATTGCCGACGCGTTGAACAAAAATAAGAAAAGTCTAAATGGCTCTCATATCCTCGCGCTTGGAATTGCCTACAAGCGCGACACCAATGATACTCGTGAATCTCCGTCCCTCGATGTGGTTAAAGGCCTTCAGGAGAAAGGCGCCATCGTGTCATACTCAGATCCGCACGTGCCGTTCATCAAGCTCGATGGCAAAAAAATGAAATCGACTTCTATTACACCTGGAGTTCTTAACTCTATGGATTGCGCTGTAATACTCACGGACCATTCTGCTTTCAACTATAGCATGATTTCTGAGCATGCGAAGTTGATTCTGGATTGTCGGAGCGCATTACGGGGCTATTCGGGCTCCAACGTTATGCGTCTTTGATAGGGCGTAGTTCGCTGCAAGAGTGACATTAGTTGCGATTATCTGCCAGTCTTTTGCGCGGTCCTGGTTCTTGAGACGTCTACAGCACGAATCGATGATGAGAAAATAGTTAGTATTGAAATCAAAGTAATCGCGGAAGATAGCGAAGTTGGGGGGAACGAATGTACGACGCGCACGACTCAGGAACCGGGATCAAACAGATTCATTTTCCCGAATTGGCCAACGAGGTGCTGAAGCTTCTGCAAATGCGGATGGACGAACTTTTGGGGACATTGGGGGGACAGCTCATGGGGTGTGGGCGACCGACCCGGAGCGCCGGAATGTTCAGTTTTCTCTGCGCCGCCGAATCTGCCTCCAAAGCCGGAAATTTATTCGGCTATCCGCTGTCGGTAACATCTTCATCGGAATGGAGTGAAGGTGTTCAGGCCATTTGTGACGAACTTAGGCGCGTGGGAACGTCGTTCGTTGAAGAGATCAGTCAGGAGTTGCGCGCGGCACTCAATGACAATGAAGAAATCCTTCGAATGTCAGAGCACACCAACCCATCCAGCATCCATGTGATCCTTATGGTGATCGGAGCTATCCTTAAGCTGCCGCGGCAGCTCGAACCAATTTCTGCGACTGTTACAGCCATCCTACTCAAGCAAGGGTTGCGCAATTTTTGCCTCAAGGCGAGTTGAAGAGCAATATTTGATTGGTTCTATAAGTTTCCCGCAATAACGAGAAAATTTTAGTGGGATTTATTATTGCTTTGTCGCCTAAAACATTCTTGCAAGGAAGTGAGACTATTTCCCCTTTATTCGATCGGGGTGTTCTTTAACTTGTATTGAGCGACGTAGACTCGGATCATATGGCTCAGGGAAGCTCATGTGTTCCGTAGCGATCAAGACAAGACTACCTATCACTGTTATCAATGCTGACAGATAAAGTAGCGGGTGTAAGGTACGGCCTGACATCATGCCGGCGACCCAGGCTGTACAGATTAATGCCGCAGTGAGCAGGTGTGGCCGAAGCAGTACGTGAGACCGAGATTGCTCTTTGACTTTGCTGGTCACCACATATGGTAATCGTCTATTTAATAGGACCTGAGATAGCGCTAGAAGGAAATAAGGCCATTTCGCCAGTTGCAAGACGCCAGCCCTCCAGTGCCAACCCCACTCGTTCCGCCGGTCGAGGTAGAATCTCTGACGGTAGAAATCGCAAAGCACCAATGGTGCTAACAACACACCGAAGTCTCTTAAGATAACGTAATTCAATACCCTCGGCGCTAATCCGGTCGCAAGCATATAGGCCATAAGTAAAAGAGTTATGATTACAGTTATCCCCTGAAGATAATAAAATCCATGCATAAAGCTGATAATACGTTCCTTGACGGAGAGTTTCCCTGCTATTTGGCGGTACTTCCGAAGTTTGATATCGATCACGGAACGGGCCCAGCGCAATTGCTGGTTTATGTAGGCAGACCAATCGACGGGAGTTAAGCCTCTAGCGAGAATGCTTGGCACATATATTCCGTGCCACCCGTAGGATCGGTAGAGCAGTGTGATTAAAAGATCGTCGGCGTCGTGAGCCGCGAAGCCGCCTACTTGCTTTAACGCAGCTACCCGGTGCGTGTTGTGGCAGCCGGTCACGACCGGGTATCCCATTGCGAAAGCGAACATTTGCGTGGAAGAATAATATGCGTAAGTCTCTTCGGCCGCACCACGTGCAATAAAACTCGCGTGCTGGTTATAATAGGCCTGAGCCGCCTGCACATAGCCTACCTGCGCGTCATTGAAATAGCCGAGCACCGCGGAAAGAAAGGACGGTTCCGGCACGTGATCAGGATCAAATGCCGCGATGATTTCGTACCTTTCAAACCCGATCTCATGTAACCATGCATTGTAATTTCCATGTTTTGATCGAGCCCGGAAGGTGCCGTCCTCAGTTTGATAGTGCCGGGAATTTTTTCTGCTGAAATGGAAGGCCCCCAGTTCGATGCATAGGGATATGACGCGGGTATCATTCCCCTCGTCCAGGACCCAGGTGTCATGCGGGTAGTTCAATGCAACTAACGCTCTGATCGTCTCTTCCAGCATCTCGATTGACTCGTCGCCGGGCACGAAGGTTGTAGCGACGCCGACCCTCCAACCTGAGCGTGGCGTCATCGGTACTGGTTTCCTCATGAAAGGTAAATACCACCACCTGAACTGGTTAATTGTTAACCTGCCTATGACAATCAGTGTTAAACCCCAAAAGGCGAGCGGATGAGCAAACCAATCTCCATAAGCGAACCAATGCGTCATGAAGTAAGCAATGACGGCACAGCTCACGACTGTTAACAGCGCAAAAAGTATATAATCAGACATGTTGAAGACTTTTTGTGACTGGACGGAGCCATGAAATTCCTTGGGATCAGCAATCATGCGATCGATTTCGTTTTCGAGTGGTGACGGCGATTTCATGATCATTGAATCCCGATAGAATATGGTCTCGATACCAATGCTAAACGTCAGAATTGATGTGGAGCAAAGATAAAGCCACCTAATGCGCTTGTTCCGGATCTCTATAAAGGCCGTCAAATACTTGTTCCTGACGAGATTCTAGAGAGAATCCATAGCTTTAAATAAAAGCTCCTTTCGCATTTATCGTACGATGTATCGGCCTAACGACGGCTCGGTCTTCATCTTTCTGTGACAGTGACATCTGATTTGTCAGACGTGTCATAGGAACTGTCGTAAATGCATTCGTTATGGCAATCGATCAAGGAGATTTGCCGAGCACGCGAGGTTTTTGAAAGCTATCCCTAACGCAACACTCTTTGAATCTTCAGTGCAGTTTGTTCTTGCCAGCTTTTAATAAAATGTGGGTGAGATCGTCCACGAGAGGGACGAGCGAAAGGATATTTGTGTATCACGGTTTCATTCAGCATGCTTTAAAGTCATCGTCGTCTATCATCGAGTATACCTCGTCCTCTTCTGTAAAGTTTACTTACACTGTAAAGCGTCTGAGCTTACTAATTTGTTCTCGGTGTCAATTTTTCTAATAGCTTCATCTCGCGTTCAACTCGTTTTCAATCCTCCCGTAATTGACAATTAGGCTACGGCATTTAAATTGGGGACGTATTACGGCGCGGGCGAATCCCTCCCTTTGCCGTGGAAGCGGTCAAACCGAACGGGACTGGTCATGCCGTAATCAAGTGCCCCGCGCGGAGCGAGTGAAAACCTTGCAGCGCTCGCGTTTCAAACGTTCCGATCGATGTTGCACCCTCAATCCGAATCGGGTATTCGGGTTTAAACCAAAAGAGAACCAAAATATTATGGATTTTCCTGTAACCCAACAAATTATCCAGCACATCGATGAGCCGGTAAATGCAATGGCAGCGCTACTGCCGCGACCCGAGCCAAAGCCAATTTTAAACGGCGGGTTTTGCTGGTCGTATCCGGTCGAGTCCGCTAGGCGGTGAGAATGGCAAGTGGACTCCACGCAGCCTGGCGATTCGGAGGAAGGTCTCATAACAGAGTGTTATACGATCCTCCGAACGGTGGCGGATTTTGCCCTAGAAATCGCGTTTATTGCTGAAGGAATAATGGCGGGAAAATTCAACACTTCCCAGCAAACGTTTATTGATCAGTTTTTCGCACCATTCCCAACGGATCCTGGCGAATTCGTGACAAGAGCTCGAGAGTATTATGTGAATCGACAGAACCCGACCATCGCTGAGAGATAATTGCCGTGGTGACTGAAAGAGAGAAGGCGAGTGAATGGTACCGGCGTTACATTGTCAGTGCCACCGCGAAGCGGTTTAGTTCAAAGCACCGGCGTAATTCCGATAAAAATATTCCGATTTTTCTGAATGTCATTTTTTAGCTTGCTCCTTATAAAAACTACAACTTGCGGTTTTTGTGCCTCGTAATAAGTAACCTGAAGAGCGGAAGAAGTGTAAAAAAACCTTACACTTCAATTGGTTAAGCAAAATAATTTTCTCAACCTGCTTGACATGCCAACGCTGGTTGTCTATGAATTCTCTCTACCAAGGTATCAGCCAAGACATGAGGCCCAAAATAAACGTATCCCATAGCCGGGAAGCAGAAATTCTCAACCGGAAAATCATCCCCAATCGTGTTGCGATTGCGATCTGGCAGACAGATCATTCACTTCTCTTCATTAATAATCACGCCGCACAATTAACTGGATTCGCGAATGCGGATCTTCCCGAAGCCTCCGCCCTTTGGGGTGAGCGAATCCATGTAGACGACAGAGCTACTTTCTCATCCTCGTGGGGAGAACTCCGGAAGGGAACGCGCCAAAGCACATGCGACTATCGTTTCTTCCCAAAGCATTCTAAGACCGCCATTCGCCTCATGGAAGTGTCGGTTTTAACACCCGGCCTCCGGAATGGTCCGGAGCTTGTGGTCAGTGTCTATTTTAGGATTACCGACCTGGGTGAAGAGCCAAAACATAAGGAAATCGAGCGTGTCCTCCGGACCTTGCTGCATGAAATCCAAAATTACCTCCACATCGTAAAAATGGAAATCGAATTGTCTGAGTTGGGCTTGCAGAGCACGCTTGACGTGGCACGGCTTGCCAAAACGCTTTCTTCGGTGGCGCAAGTGCCGCGGGATATGCGTGACTACCTTGGCGCCAACGCGATGAGTATGACGATTGAGGATTTGGAAAGCATTCTCAAAAGAATCGTTCGCCGAGTACAAAACCAACTCCATCGGCAGAAAGCGAATCTTCGACTCGTTCAGCGTCGACCGCTTCCTCCAGTCGAAGTGGACAAGAACCAAATAGATGTGAGGAGACAGCCCTACGCCGAATTGAAAGTGAGTACAACCTCCGCGGAATCTATTGGAATCACCGTCTCTGACTCGTTGCGCTCTTTTGTACGAGTTGGGGAAAATCAAGTCGCGATCGGCCTCGACCTGGCTCGTGATATTCTTCGGCGTTACCACCGCCAGGTAACTTTTAGACAGGAAAACGCGAAGAAGGCAAGTGATAATCTGGATGAAGGATTTACCCAGCTGACGGACGGCCATATGCACTACAACGGAGGTCGGCAAGGCCTGCGCCCATCCAAGTAGGCGAATGCCACATACCGAAAGGATCCAACACGTCCCCCGGAGAATTAATAGTGAGCAGTACCAACCCGATCTCACCCGCGGGGTCAAGCTCGATGGCCCATATTCTCGTCGTCGACGACGACCCGATCATTTGTCAGCAGCTGGAACGATTGTATGCTCTTAGCAACTACCGGGTGACCGTTGCTACTCAAGCGGAAAAAGCCCTAGAGCTGCTTGAGGATCAGGATGTTGATCTCGTCGTCACGGATATCCACCTTCCCGGGATCAGCGGTGTTGAGCTTACGGACCGGATCTTGGTGAGGTGGGCTGACATTCCTGTGATAGTCATCACTGGTTTCGCCGAAATTGACGAAGCGGTGAACGTTCTCAAGCTTGGCGTCAGCGACTATATTGTCAAGCCCTTTGGCGCGGCGGCCATTCAGGAATCCACCCAGGTGGCTTTGCAGAAGGCGTCGCTCTTTGCCGAGATTCGCCGCCTTCGACGCACACTTAGGGAAAGATTCGAGTTTGGCGGCATAATAAGCAAGATGCCTGAAATGCACGGTGTATTTGAAACTATTCGAATGGTAGCGCCGACAGATAGTACGGTAATTGTAGAGGGCGAGACGGGGACTGGGAAAGAGTTGGTGGCGAGCGCGGTCCACCATTACAGTATGCGCCGGCAAGGTCCCTATGTCACGATCAATTGTGGCGGCTTGCCAGAGACGCTTCTTGAAAGCGAGCTATTCGGTTATCAACGTGGTGCTTTTACGGGCGCAGATCAGGCAAAAGCAGGAAAAATCGAATTAGCAGATGGGGGCACGCTGTTCTTGGACGAAATAGAGAACATGCCTCTAAGTATGCAGGCGAAGTTATTGTTGGTCCTTAATGACAAGAGAGTTCAGCGCCTGGGGTCAAACCAATGGATGCACGTTGACATGCGAGTGATAGCGGCCAGCAATGTTCCGCTAAAAGAGCTATTGGCTCAGGGAAAAATGCGAAGAGACTTCTTTTACCGGATAAACGTCATCCGGATCCAGCTGCTTCCATTACGGCAGCGGCTGGACGACATACCGATGTTGGTCGAGGATTTTCTGCGTCATCATCCCGATGCTCTCAAGAAAAGGATAACCGGAATATCGCCGAGCGCCCTTGCTTTACTTATGCGATATCATTGGCCGGGAAATATTCGAGAACTCCATAACGTTCTTGAGAAAGCGGTGATTTTAGCCAAAGCGCGAGTTCTAGATGCGAGAGATCTGGATGTGGACATCACGCACAATGAAGACGGTAACAAAAATTTGTCAACAGAACTTCCTCTATACCATTGGATTCAAGAACAGGAAAAAGAATACCTTATTAACCAGCTTAAGAGATTCCGAGGGAGAATAGATCGTACGGCAAAAAGTTGTGGAGTAGACGTGAGAACTCTTCACCGGAAACTGCAGCTTCACGGCCTCGATAAGAAAACCTTTAGCAGAGTGCCTTAGACGCGGTTCAGCAACTCCGTTAAGCCTCGACAGACCATTAGAAACACCTACCTAAGTTTTACACGAGCTAAACAATAATCCCGAATCATTCTTAATCTAACCGACTCTGGCCGCCACTGCCTCTCGGACAACCCCGCCGCCTATCAGCCATCCCTCTTCTGCTACAGCCCTCGAAGTGTATGGATTATTTCATTCCCACCAGTGGGAATTCAGGCGGAGCTATAACTTCGGCGCTTGATTTGGTGAAGCTAAAAGGTCTTACCTATGTTGTCAAAGTTACATACGCCCATGTTAGAAAAACTTACACACGCCCAAAGACGGTTTTATCTAAGCGTGGTTTCCAGGGCGAAAGTGAATATGCACCGATATAATTCGATTGGAATTAATTAGCAAATAAGGGCAGTTATTCATGATTCACTAACCAAAAAACATCTCGTCGTCGACGAGGTCCTAAGATTTTTTTTCCTCAGGGAGTTGGCATTTTTTATGCATTAAAAGCCTTTTCCGTGAATGCAAAGATTCTTCTAATAGAAGATAACCTAGATCTGATCGAAATAATGCGGATGTATTTAACGCATCATGGATACACCGTTTTACTTGCGCAAAATGGATTTGAAGCGATCGAGACCGCCGGTTCTGAAATCCCCGATTTGGTCGTTATGGACGTCATGCTCCAAGACATGGACGGGGTGCAAATCGCCTCGGAACTCCGAAAAGACGCGAAAACACGTCACATTCCAATCCTCGCATTGACGGCTAAAACATTTAGTGACGAAATCATGCCAAACGTGTTTAACGATATTCTCAGAAAGCCTGCTAATCTTCATCAGTTTGATGCTAAAATTCAGAAACTTCTCCAGGAATTCGGTAGGAAACATCCCTCAAATCAGTAGTCTGATATTGTGGAATTTTTTTGAACTCAACGTGCTGCGCCCAGCGAGAATCGAACTCAGACTTTACATCTTTCCCACACCAAGTATGTGCGCGTGTGGCAATATGTCCCAGGTTTAAACAGTTCGGGCCGATGAGTGTAGCATTCTTGAGAGCGATTAATCCGATTTGAACAAGATGGCCTATGCGCTCAGATTCGGCTTCTGTCGGTCAAGCTGCTGTCGCAGCGTCAGCGCGGGCGCTAGTAGAGAAAGGCGAGATCTACGAGGAAAGCGACAGCTATTCGTCGAGTGGGAAGACCAGATTTAGCCTGAGATTGAATTGATCGATGCGTCTATGCAGTCTCCGAATTATGCTGTGGCAGCGAGAGTTCCAGAGAGCCTGAACGAAGAGCATTGGCTTCATTACTTCAGAATGTTGTTCAAAACACTTGCCAGCCGGACGCCGGCTTTGGAAAGTTGCTCGCGCACGACCGGCAGCGCGCGATTGTCGTATGCGGCGTCGAGGCGTACGCCGTTCGCGCCGCGATCGTCGATGAATTGCTGCGTGCCGGCGAAATTGTAGACAACTTTCTTCGCTTGGCTGAAAGATCCCTCCGCCCAATCTGTCACCGTTCCCTTCGACCATTCGTCGGCTTGTGCTTGGGTGATCTGTTTGTTCAGAGATGCGCCTACGGCCCTTGGGTCATTGCCAAGGCGCTGCACGATCTGGTTGTCCCAGTAGGAGTGAAGGTTGCCAGACGTCGGGGGATCGCCGAAGACGACCGGTACTTCATTTCCGCCGCGATCTTTATTGTCCGCCGTATGCAGCGGCTGGTGCAGGTCGCCGATCAAATGTAACAGAAACTTTAGCGCGAGTATCTTCTCGGGCTTGGCGATCGAGGCATCGCGCAGCTCGGCGATGAATTGGTCGATCTTGTCGAGTAGGCAGGCGTTAGCGGGACCGGTGCTCGCGGCTGTGCCCGCCGGCAATTTCGGGTGATGGTTACAGGCGGAGGCGATATTGCCGTCAGCGATTTCGATATCGACAAAATGCCAGTTACGGGTTGCATTGTAGCGGATCTTCGTGCTGGTTCGGTCGGAGTCACGATACTTGTCCGGCCATGTGGTCCGGCTGACAAAATCCGCTGCGGTCAAATTATCTTTGTCGGCGGCGAGCAGCGCATCGACTTTGCTTTTAACTACCGGCGTGAGGCGCGCGTAGGCAATGACACCGACAATCTCGTGGCCTTCGTCGCCCCAGGCCAACAACGAGGGAGTCGGGGTAATTATAATCATTGACAGTAAGGCAAAAAAGCCGCGGCGAAGGAGTGGAGAAATCATGATCTCCGTAGAAAGATTGCCGGACGCGGGATTGCCACAGGATAGGAAAAGGGGGACAGGCAACTTTTTCAAAAGACGAAAAAGTAGCCTGTTCCCAAAGCCTATCCCCACAGTCACACTTACGCTTTTTTCATTCCCGCCAGCACACGTTCCGGCGTGAACGGCGCCTCGCGCAGGCGCACGCCGACGGCGTCGAAGATCGCGTTGGCAATAGCCGCGGCGATTGGCGCACTGGACGGTTCTCCGCCGCCGAGAGCGGGCATCTCCGGGCGGTTGAGCAAGACGATCTCGATTTCAGGAACGTCAGGAAATCTAAGGATGGGGTAAGTGCTCCAATCAAGAGTCTTGATTCCGGTGGAATCGAACTTGACTTCTTCCATGAGCGAGCGGCTGACGCCCTGAATAATATTTCCCTCGATCTGGTTTTTTAGCCCGTCGGGATTGATGATCAGTCCGCAGTCATGCGACAGAATGAAACGTTTGACCGCAACATTCCCTGTGGTTTTGTCGACTTCCACTTCTGCGACGGCGCCGCAAATGGCATTCGCGCGATTGGAGATCGCTACGCCTCGGCCCGTTGCCTTCGTTGCATTCGATAGCGCAGAAGGGGAGGGTCGTTCCTGCCAGTTGGCTTGCTTTGCCACGGCGGTAAGCGCGTCGATGCCACGTTTGTTGCTGCCAAGATAACGCAGGCGAAATTGAACGGGGTCGACGCGGTGGTCCGCGGCGATTTCATCTATGAACGATTCGCTAGCGAAGCAGCGAGCGATATCGCCTGGTGCGCGTAGATAGCCGGTGCGAAGCGGCGTCTCGTCGGCTTGCACCCACGGGATCAGCGGTGCGGTGCACTTTTGGGTTTCGAACGTATACATTTCGCCGCCGCCCTGGGTGCCGTTGGAATTTCCATCCGCCGTGGGTTTCATGCCGATTTGCCGCGAGGCGAGCAGGCGCAATCCTCGGCCCGAGGCGGCGGTCAGAGGAAAACCGCGGTCGACAAAATCCCAGGCGATGATCTTACCTTGCGCGTCGGCACC
>Ga0137403_10010159_pt1 | contig 10430 bp, 9 predicted proteins | sample CZOMad2_1_16fung_FD_122057 | JGI IMG/M metagenome (GOLD analysis project Ga0137403, IMG submission 122057) | Vadose zone soil fungal communities from Angelo Coast Range Reserve, California, USA - CZOMad2_1_16fungal (Hybrid Assembly) | ecosystem: Environmental > Terrestrial > Soil > Vadose zone... | reverse complement strand
CGGCGTTGACTCCAATTGATTCGCGCAACGGCAGGATCTTCGTCGAAGGCGAATACTGGAACGCGGTCAGCGATGCCCCGATAGAAAAAGGCGAAGAAGCTGAGATCGCGGCCGTGCAGGGATTGACCATCAAATTAACGAGGAAACCTCATTGAGAAGACCAGCACACGCGATAAATCGGCATGATTTTGCCTCGCGGACAGAGAAGTGCGGGTTGAACGCGAGGTGGACCTGCGGGATTCGGGGAAAAATCTCGCCTTGACGATAGCGGTCTTATTTCCGATATAGCCGCCTGTCCTGCGTGGGTTTGGGTTGCGTGGGGCTGCGCTTCTAACTATGCAACGTTTTTGTGGATGGATGCGCCCCCTGCCGGTTGCGATTTGGATCGCCTCCCTTTGTGGGCTTTTGACGACCGTAATCGTACGGGCGCAGGCGCCACCATCGGCTCCGGGACCCCCCATCATCCGCGCCATCGACGTGGAGTACACGGGGCCTGCATCGATCAGCAAGCAACGCATTCTGGCGCAGATGCGCACAAAAGTTGGCCAGCTGTATTCGAACGAGATCGTGCAGGATGACATCAAGGCGCTGTATCGAACCGGTTACATTCGAAACGTTCGAATCTTTGCTCAGCCTCAAGGCGACGGCGTGAAGGTGATCGTTGCCGTTCAAACCCAGGCGATCGTACGCGAGATCGAAATCACTGGTGCCGAACGGATCAAACCCAAGAGACTGCGCAAAGAGATAAAAGTGAGGCTCAATCAGGCGGTTGACGAGCAGGCACTCGAGGAAGCGCGCCAGAAAATCATCGAAGTTTATCAGGGGAAGGGATACAACGACGTCAGCGTTCAATTCCGCGTGGATCCAATCGACGAGAAACGCGGCACAGCGCGCGTCGTTTTCACGGTGAACGAGGGCGTCAAAGGCGCGATAAGCCAGATCCGGTTTGAGGGCAACGCGCACATTAGCCAAGCGGCATTACGCAAACAGATGAAAACCCGTGGCAGAACGTTCATCTATTTCATGGATAAGACAGGTCGGCTTGATGAAGTTCAGTTGGAACAGGACTTGGACAAGGTCCGAGAGTACTATCAAAACCACGGCTTCATCGACGTGGAAATAAAAGAAGTGCGCAAAGATCGCACTCCGAAGGGCCCGATGATCATCACGATCGTGATTGTGGAAGGTCCACAATATCACGTCCGCAAACTGACGATTTCCGGTTACGAGCACAGCACCGAAGCAAGAGTTCGCGCCTTCTTAAAACTGAAAGAGGGCAGCGTCTATTCGCCGAAACAGCTCCGCGACGACGCCAAGGCCGTTGCCGACGCATACGGCAGCGGAGGCTACGTCGATCTCGTGATTACACCCGAGGGCACGCCCGCCGGGCCCGCGCTCATAGACGTGCACTACACTATCGAAGAGGGCACCCGCTCGTTTGTGAATCGGGTGAATATTGAGGGCAACACGCGCACCAAGGATAAGGTCATCCGTCGCGAAGTGCTTGTCGCCCCGGGAGATGTTTTCAACACGGTTCGTGTAGACATCACGAAGAAGCGTCTGGAGAACCTGGGTTACTTTGCAAAGGTCGAGACTTATCCGGAAGAAACCGATATACCGGGGCGGAAAGATCTGACGATCCTCGTCCAGGAAAAGCGGACCGGTTCACTCAGTTTTGGAGGTGGCTTTAGCACGGTCGATAAACTGGTAGGGTTTGCGGAACTCACCCAAGGCAATTTCGATCTGTTCAACTGGCCTTCGTTCACCGGTGGGGGGCAAAAATTCCGGTTACGTCTTCAGTATGGAACCGAGCGAAAGGATTTTATTCTGACGATCACTGAACCTTACTTCCTCGATCGACGTCTTTCGCTGAGTGGCCAGGCCTTTTACAATGAGGCAAATTACTTGAGCTCCCAATACGATCAGCGCAATTACGGCTTCCTATTCGAGCTGCGCAAGCCAATCAACTCGTACATGTACGCCACCCTGGGATATACGTTGCAGGACGTCGATATTTTTAACGTGGATCCCAGCGCCTCTGCGTTCATCCAGTCGCAAAAGGGATCGTCAGTGGAAAGTAAACTTTTTACCAGCGTGGTCCTTGATACGCGCGACAATCCCTTGCTCTCTCGCCGCGGACAACGCGTTACTTTTTCCCCCCTTCTCGCCGGCGGTTTTCTGGGAGGCGATACCCAGATTTACGGGTTCGATCTGGAGGGATCGCAATATTTCCAGCTACCCAAGGATACCATCCTGCTCATCAACGGCGAAATCGGGACGGTAAGCCAATGGGGTGCCGGCAACGAGGTGCCAATTTACGAGCGGCTCTTCCTCGGCGGTTCGAACAATCTCCGAGGCTTTCCGTTCCGAGAAGTGGGCCCTCAGGATGAAAACGGCGAGCCGGTGGGCGGTCAAACAATGGCGCGCACAACGATTGAGTGGACGTTCCCGATCATTGAAAAAGCGCGGGGCGCACTTTTTTACGACATGGGTTTTGTGAATAGCGAAGCCTGGTCTTTTGGCTTCAACCATATGGCTTCGGATATCGGTATCGGACTCAGGCTTGATTTGCCGATCGGTCCGCTACGCCTCGATTACGGGTACCCGGTGATGCGTGACGGGTACAACGGCGGCGGCCATTTCAACTTCAACGTGGGCTATCAATTTTGAACGAATATATGTGGTTGCAGTCTAACGCGATTCGTCCACCGTATCCTCTGTTTCTATGAAAAAGTCTCTGTCAATACTCTCTGCGCTGGCGCTGGTTGCTCCCATTGCGGCCTTCGCGCAGGGCACTGCCAAAATTGGAACGGTCGATATGCAGCGCGCGTTCAAGGATTACAATAAAACCAAGGACGCCGAGGTAAAAATCAACGAGGCCAAAAACGCCGCTAAAAAGGAATACGATGACCGGGCGGAAGCTTACAAAAAGGCGCTCGACGAAATCAATAATCTGAACAAGCAGCTTGAGTCTCCGGCATTGAGCGCCGACAAGAAGACGGGCATGGCCAAGGAGCGCGACGACAAAATCGCCACCATCAAAAGCATGGAGCGTGAGATCAGCGATTTTCGCCAGACGCGGGAGCGTCAGTTGCAGGAGCAATTAATGCGAATGCGCGAGGGAATCGTGAAAGAAATTACCGACGTCGTCGTAGAGAAAGTCAAAGCCAAGAGCCTCGATTTTGTGCTGGATAAATCGGGCGTCAGCATCAATGGCGTCCCTGTCGTGCTGTACGCGCCAGACAACGTTGATTTCACAAACGAGATCGTCGAGACGCTAAACAAACCCGGTCGCGCTACAGCTTCGACCAGGAAGCCTGCGGCAGCCCCGTCCGTCAGCCCGGCGGCAGCAAGAGCAACGAAACCCTGAGGTTCGCCTCGAATTTCCAGAATACACGCGGGCTAAACTCGCGTGTATTTTTTTGTACGGATGAAATCGCACGCTGGCACGGCGATGGTTGTGAGCAGTTGCGAAGCTCCAGAGAATGTTTTTTCGATCCCGATTCCGAATAACGAATTGCGCGATTACGATCCTGCTCGCGTCTTGGACCGGTTCGTTCGCTGCGGATTGGCAGGCAACACTCAGTAAAGAGCCGGCCGGGAATTTTCGAGAGTTGCGCCCTCTGCGCGCGTACTATCGCTTCGGGTGGTCTGGAGTGACCGCGGCCAGCGGTGAGGTTCACTTCACCAAGCCATCGAACGACAGGTTTCAACTCGAAGGTACAGGCCGAACCATTGGCTTCGTCCGGGCGTTGTGGAAACTGGATGTCACGTATCGCGCCGTTGCGAACTCCCAAACACTGGCTCCGATTGAAACGCAGCAAAGCGAAAGCTACCGATCAAAAAAAATCGCCACCCATCTCACTTTTACCAACAGTGGAGTGACTCGAGCACGAACCGAAGGCGAAGGCGCCGCCGCCAAGATAACGAAGCGCGACTTTACCTTGCCTAACTTGTTCGATTTGCACTCCGCGGCGCTTTACCTGCGCAGTCAGCCGCTCAAACAAGGGAGCGTTTATCGCCTGGTGGTTTACGCGGCAACAAACGCTTATCTGGCCACTGTGACCGTAGCCGGGCGGGAAAAAAGCTCTGTGCGCGCCGGCACTTACAACGCGATCAAGCTTGATCTGCGACTCAAGCGCATCGGAAAGCATCTCGAATTGGAGCCGCACAAGAAATTTCGTGGCGCCACAATCTGGGTGTCAGACGATGCCGAGAGGCTCATCCTTCGCATCGATGCACAGGTTTACGTGGGCACAGTTTTCGCCGAACTGCAGTCGGTGCGTTTCGACAATCCAAACCAAGGTTAGTCGGGCTCCCATTGACCACGAATCGGCGGCCCAGGCGGCGGACGCATACGCTGGCGGTAGGGATTGTAAAACGGCTGGCGCGGCCCCGGCAACAAGCGCAGCGCCGCGAGCGTTTCCAGATCCAGCCGGCCAGTCACCGGCAGTCTCGTTCGCGCTTGATAGGCGCGCAGGGATAGTTCCATCGCAGGTCCGTAGATTCCGTCAATTTGTTCGCGATACAGTCCATACCGCGCGAGTACGATTTGCGCCGAGACGATCACATTGCGTTGCACGCCGGGAGGAGCGGTCTGAAATGGCGTGTCGGCAAAAACTGTTCCCGGTGAACTGGCAGGACCCATGGGAGTTGAGGGAAAAACCTGCTGGTCTTGTGGCGCGTTACTGAAAGGCTGAACCGGAGGGGCCGCAGGTGCGGTTTCCGTCTCGTCGGGAGGGAGCTCGCTGGGCACAGCACCCGCCGCCGCAGGAGTCGGTGACGCAGGTTTGGTCGTTGGTCGCGACGACCCGGAAGATTTAATCCCGAGCGATCGCAGCGTCTCATCATTGAGCTCACCGCTAACCTGCAGGCCATTGCGAATTTGATAACGGCGAATCGCTGCAGTGAGATTCGCATTCATGTCGCCGTTGACTTCGCCGTAGTAGAAACCCTCGTCTTTCAAAGCCTGCTGCACGCTTTCAACGAGTTGGTCCGCCCGCATCAGCATCATCGTTCCCATGAAGATCACCGCAGCGGTTGTGATTTTCATGGTCATTCGACGACGAAGCCCTTTGCCTATTCAGCGCCCTTCTGGCCTGTGGCTGCCAATGCTGATTTCCGCTGACTCACCACGTCGCGATACCGCAGAATGCCGTCGGCAACTGCTGCCGCTAATTGGTCGCGATAATCCTCACTCGCAAGTTTCGAAAGTTCGTCCTTGTTCGTAATAAAGCCGCCCTCAATCAAGACCGCAGGTGAAGTCACGTTTGCGATTACAAAAAATTGTTTGGCTTGCGTCCCGCGGTCGATGGAGCGGGTCCGCGCCACAAGTGCTTCCTGAATGAAACCGGCGAGACTTTGGCTTTCGGGCTTCGGCGAATTGGACGGCGGCCGCGAGAAAAACGGCAGCCACGAAGCGAAAGTAGAGCCCGAATTGAGTTGATGCGCAGCGTAGTAAGTTTCCACGCCGCTCGCGACCGGTTTGTTGTCTTCGTTGAAATGAATGCTGATAAAAATGCCGTCGTTCACCCGATTCCCGAACGCTGCGCGATCCGCCAGTGAGACATAGCTGTCCCCGAGCCGGGTCATCAATGTGGCGATACCTTCCGAGTCCAGGAGCCGATCGACACGGCGCGCTACGTCTAACGTCAGATCTTTTTCCATGACGCCGCCACACATTGCGCCGGAGTCTTGACCCCCATGGCCTGGATCAAGAACGACTACTGCGAACGGTTTGGGCGTTCCTGGCTGAGTCGCCTTCGATTGCGCTTTAACAGCCGGTCGGTTTTCTTGATGAAACGAAACCCAGACAAGCGAGGCGATCATCAACAACAAGCCCGCGACCGCCAGCACATTCCGGAAGGCTTCTTTCATTTGTGGTCCCAGCGAGAAGAGTTCTCTTCACAACTTAATCACTGAGTAACGATGGAACGCAATTCCTTATCTGCTAACGAACGATAACGAATTGGCCTGTTGCTATCGCGCTGCAGCACTGCTGCTTCGATTGCAGCAATGGCTAGTTGTTCCTGGCGATGTTGCGCAATGGCATCGCGCGCGGGCAGCTCTTTTGTCTCGCTCGCTTGCAACAACATGTGCCCGACACTCCATGCGTCGAGCGCCGAGTTCACTGCCGTTTCAAAGCTGGCGTCTGTTTTGTGCTCGCTTTTGAGAAACGCTTCCATCAGTTCGACCGATTGGCGCGTGCCGCTGAGCACGGCGAAATCTTGTCGCGCTCGTGCGTACGTGGCGCCGTTGCTCGCGATTTCGCCGTCGTATTCAACTCGCAAAAACAAATCGTCTTCGGGGCGTGCGCCCACCTCCGCAAAAAGCATCCGCGCCAGATACGGCGCCCCGTAGATCTGCTCGAACGCGCTTTTCAGGACGGGGCTGAGCGAATAATGCACGAGCCGTCGTAGTGAAACATCCGCAGCTGAGCGGGTGAAGCCTTCCGTGCTTGCCATTTCAATCGCGGCCATTCGCAACCGCTCAATGTCCCCAGGATGTCCAATCGCTCCCATTGCGATTCGATCGTAGATCTCGAAAAGTTTCTGACGCGTCTGACCAAGCGTGACAAACAGAATGCCTTCGCGGTAACCCAGCGCCGCGATGGGGCTACCGGGGGCGAGCTGCCCTTCGATGTACTCGCGCCGGTTGGCGATGGCTTCGACCCAACGATACGGCTCTTCGATCATGCAACCATTTCTTTGAACACGGCGGCGATTTTGCTCTCGGGCAAAGTGGTGATGCCTTCGCGCGACACAATCTTGATCACGGGATAAATCTTTCCGCTGCGATCCACGCCCGCCGTCGCCGTGTCGGATTCCGCAGCGGTGTCGAGCGCGCGCAGTGCGAGCGATACTGCTTCCTGTTCGCTCAACTTGAGTAGCGGCTTCGCGCCCCAGGTGTTTTCATAATAGAGAATGCCGCGGACCGCAGGCGAGCCGGACCCCGTTGCCGCGTAATCCGCCGCTTCAAATTGCGCGCCCATTGCATCGTAGAAGTAAAGGCGCGCCCCGGGTTTCGAATTACCGTCGTAAGTCGCAAAGATCGGAACTACGATACCGACGCCTTGCATGACGAATCCGAAATTGTCGCGCAACAATTTCGAGAGCGCTCGCACTTTGCCGTCGACACTCATTTCCTGGAGCTGAGTTCGCCGAAAATATTGGAGTGAATGCTCGAGCACACGCGCCATCTCCCACGCGGTCGCAGGCACACCGGCGATGGCCATTATGGAATTCCGATCAATCTCCAAAACCTTATCCGCACGATCATAGACGACAGTGTTACCCGCAGTCGCACGGCGATCTCCCGCAACCAGAACGCCCCCGGAAAATTTGAAGGCCAGAATCGTGGTCGCGTCAGTCGGTTGCCACGTTTGTTGTTGCGTCTCTTTTTGCAGGATCGGACTGACGACTGTCGGGCCCAGCAAACCCTTGCGCCGTAGCAGCGAAAGAAAGTCGTCCGCTGCACCAGAAAAGTTCTGGTCAAATCCCAACTGTGAACGGTCCATTACTGACCCGTGCGCTGGCGATAGCGCTTGGATTGGTTGGGATCGACCCTGCGCATTTTCTTTAACAAGTCCTTTGTGTCCGGTCGCGAAATGTCCGGCGAACGCGGAGTACCGCCATCGCCTTGTTTTGGTCCCCACGGAGCCGGTTCCACCGGCTTTTGAATGCGCTCAGGCATGAAAAAACGTACGAGCAAAAGTTCGAAACGCAAGCTGCGCGCCGCGCGGAATCATTGCACCAATACAGTGGATTCGTTAACACTTGCAAAAACAACGGTCAGCGGCGAACCCGCTTGTCAGATAAATGTCCCGGTGGCAAATTTCGCTGAGATGAAAGTAATCGGTATTTTCTGCGCAATAAGCTCTTTCGCGCTTTGGACTGCTTCTGCGGAGAGTCCCGTGCCGCACGAAGGAAAATCAGCGGAGTCCGCGCAACTTGAAGCTTTGGCAAAGAAGATTGAGGAACAAAACGCCAAGATCGACGCGCTTTCTCAGGAGATTCTCAAACTGGAGCAACAACTCTCGCATGCTCGGCCAGGTGTAATGATTGGAGAAGCTACACCCGCCCCGGCAACCGCTGCCGCCCCTGCAGCATCTCCATCGCATTCCCCCGTCGAAGGCAACACGCACACTGTTGCGCGCGGAGAAACGCTCACGTCCATCGCGAAAATGTACAAAGTGACCGTGGACGATTTGCAAAAAGCCAACCACATCGAAGACGGCCGTAAATTGCAGGCCGGCCAAACCATCATCATTCCGACGGCATCGCCTGCTGCTTCCGGCTCGCCGTCGCCGTAACGGACAACCCTCCCGTGAATCAAAAGTGGTTTCTTCGCAAACACGAGGGCGGAAGCACCTTCGGCCCGGTGCAGTTTGACCAGATCACGCGTTGGGCTGCTGCGGCGCAGATCGCGCCGCACGACACTCTGTCCAGCGACGGCCAGACGTGGGTCAGAGCGCCGATGGTCCCGCAGCTGAGCATGGACTGGCTCGTCGAGCTAACAAGTGAGCATTACTATGGACCGACTACGCTCGGTACCTTGCGGGAATTTATTCGGCTCGGCGAAATTGATGGCGAAACTGTCGTGATCAACAGCTGTGACGGTACTCGCCGCCAAGTCCGGGAAATGCCTGACCTGTGGGAAACCGCGACGTCAGAGGCCGACGAAAACCAATTCCAAATTCAACTCGGCGATCCCGTCGGGCCAGCCGTAGCGAAAATGTCCATTCGTCTTCAGGAACGAATTCGCGATCTTGAGCAAACGCTCGAGGAAGAACGCCGCGCGCTTACCGAGAGCCAGCAGCGTTACAACGAGCTGGAGCGAAAATACCAGGACCTTTTGCTGCGCGATCTCTCCTAACTCAGGGAATCTTGATTCCAGCCAAGTTGTTAGACCGGCAATCGCTCCTCTTCCGGTTCCGCAACTTCTGAGGTGACAATTTCCTCCTGCGGCTCTGCTTGCCGCTGAGGCGACGACTCTAACAAACTCTGCCGGCATAGCTGCGCGTATTTTTGATCCAGCACGAGCAATTCCTCGTGCGTGCCCCGCTCGACAACGCGGCCGTGATCCAACACCAGGATCTGGTCCGCACCCACGATCGTCGAAAGCCGGTGCGCAATCACAATCGACGTCCGATTCGCCATCAAATGTTCAAGAGCCTCCTGGATTAAGCGTTCCGTCGCCGTGTCCACACTGGCAGTTGCTTCATCGAGAATCAAAATCGGAGGATCCTTGAGCAGCGCCCGCGCAATTGAGAGCCGCTGTTTCTCGCCAACGCTCAATTTCACGCCGCGCTCGCCAACCACGCTTTCAAGCCCCTGCGGCAAACGCTCAATGAAGTGTCGCGCGTTCGCCGCATCCACCGCGCGCCATAGTTCCGCGTCACTGGCCGTTGGTTTTCCCATCAAAAGATTTTCGCGAATCGATCCGTTGAAAAGGAAGCTTTCCTGCGTCACCACGCCGATTGCTTCCCGCAAAGCGCGCAGGTCGTACTCCCGAACGGGTCTGTCATCGACGTAAATCTGGCCGGAATCGAACTCGTAAAAGCGCACGAGCAAATTCACCAGCGTCGATTTTCCCGCGCCAGTCGCGCCGACCAAGGCAGTCGTCGTGCCCGGCAGCGCGTGAAATGAAATGTGCCGAAGCGCAGATAACCCGTCGACGTAACTGAAGCTCACATCTTCGTAGCGAATGTCGCCGATGATGGGTGCACGGTAGCCGCGGTCGATGGTCGCGGTGCCGGGGTCACCGACCGCGGCTGCAACGCCGGGCTCGGCGTCTTCATCGAGAATTTCAAAAACACGTTCGCCTGCCGCGCGGCCGGCCTGCACCAATTGATTCAGCTGATGCAACCGGCTGATCGGATCATAAAGAAATGCCATGAGCATCAGGATCCCGACCAGATCGCCCAGCTGCAAGCTGCCGGTCAAAACAGCGTGACTACCAAAGCCCAGCACGAGCAACGCACCGATTGCTTCGAACATCGACATCGACGGCGAGTAAATCGCCCATGTCCTCATCACCACCAGCGTGGCGTGCCGCAGTTGATCGCTGGCGCGATTGAAACGCGCGTGTTCCTCGCGTTCGCGCGCGAAGCTTTTGATCTGACGAACCCCGGCAAGATTGTCGTGCAACAGCGCGTTGATATTCGATGCAGCGCGCCGCTGTAATCGATATCGCCGGTGCGCCGTTAGCGTATAAGCGAGCGCGCCCGCAATCAGCAGCGGCAGCGGCACCAGCGCAAGCAATGCAAGCTTTGCGTTCCAATAAAACATCACCGCCACCACGATCACGATTTGTAAAACCGCGACGACGCCTTGCTCGATTCCGTCGATCAACACGCGCTCGACCGAGTTCACGTCTTCGATCACGCGCGTCATCAGGTCGCCCGTGGCCCGATTATCGAACCAGCGCAA
>Ga0137403_10010157_pt1 | contig 10431 bp, 8 predicted proteins | sample CZOMad2_1_16fung_FD_122057 | JGI IMG/M metagenome (GOLD analysis project Ga0137403, IMG submission 122057) | Vadose zone soil fungal communities from Angelo Coast Range Reserve, California, USA - CZOMad2_1_16fungal (Hybrid Assembly) | ecosystem: Environmental > Terrestrial > Soil > Vadose zone... | reverse complement strand
AATCTCGAACCCGGCCTCGCCGACGAAGCCGACGCGCAGCACGCGAACGGGAATGCCGGCGAGATGACCGGTGCGCACGGCAAGATAGGGGAACGCCGCGGCGGAAAAATCGACGTTGCTCTCCAGGCTCTCGATCACGGCCCGCGCCTGCGGGCCGGCGATGTTGATGCCGGCATAGGCCGCGGTGACATTGGCGATATCGACGTCGAGCCGCCACTGCTGATTCCAGAAGCCCATCAGCCGATAGACTTGGTCGACGGCGCCGGTCGTCGCCGTGACGTAGAAGTGCTGATCATGCAGGCGGCATGCGACGCCGTCGTCGATGATGACGCCGGTTTCGTCGGTCAAAAGCGCGTAGTGCGTACGCCCCACAGGCTGCTTGAGAAAATTGAAGGTATAGATGCGGTCGACGAACGCCGCCGCGTCGGGGCCGCGAATGTCGAGCCCGCCAAGCGTCGACACGTCGATGATGCCGACATTCTCGCGCACGGCCCTGACCTCGGCGACGATCGCCTCCGCGCTCTTCTGCTTCGGGCCATAGTAAGCCGGCCGCATCCACAGCCCCGCCGGCATCATGCGGGCGCCCAGCGCCAGGTGCCGGTCGTGCATCGCCGTGAGCCGGGTCGGCTCATAGCCGCGCCCGGCAAGATGGCCGAACTTCTCCGGCACCAGCGGTGGCCGGAACGTCGTCGTGCCCACCTTCTGGATGTCGCGGCCGGTGGCCCGCGCCACCATGCGTATGGTGTTGAGATTGGCATGGCGGCCCTGACTGGGGCCAAGTCCGGCGGTGGAGTAGCGCTTGACGAGCTGGATGTCGTCGTAGCCGTCGTGCACGGAATCGATGATGTCGCGCGTGCGCAGATCTTCGTCGAAATCGATGAAGTCCTTGCCGGCGGGGGATTCGGTGATCGGCCATGGATGGGTGATATCCCTTGCCGTCGCGTCTTTCGCTGTCGCGGGCGCAGCGGCATCCCGGCCGAGCGCCGCGAGTGCGGCGGAGTGTCCGACCTCCGCGCCATGATCGTCGGCAAACGCTTCCGACCAGACCCCGGCGACCGAACCGGCCACGCTCACACCGGGAGGTAGATCGGTGGCCCGGTGCATCGCGATCGCGGGATCGTAGACGACTTTCGCGCCGGTGTGGCACGCCAGGTTGATGGCCGGCGTGTAGCCCGCGCTCATCAGCACGAGATCGCAACCGATCCATTCGGGGGGACCGCGCCTGTCCTGGTCCAGTATTGACGCGATCGCGACGGCGCCGACGTGACGATGGCCCTTCGCGGCGACGAGGGTGGTGTTCGGCACGATGCGAATTCCGCGCGCTCTGGCCGCCGCGCCGTCGCCGCCGTTTGGCTCTTTCCGTAGATCGACGATGGCGGCGACCTCGATGCCCGCGTCCAGCAGGTCGAGCGCGGCGTCGTAGCCGAAGCGGTTGGCCGTCGCGATCACAGCCCGATTGCCGGGCCTGACGCCATAAAGCCGCATCAGCCTTTGCGCGGCGTCGGCGAACATGATGCCGGGAAGGTCGTTCCCCGCAAACACGATCGGCTGATCATAGCCGCCGGTCGCAAGCACGGTCTGCTTCGCGCGGATCTTGTAGAGGCGATTGCCCTTGAGTGCGGATGCCCAGTTGTCGACGAACAGGCCGCTAACGGTCGTGTCCGACATGATCCGCAGATGAGGCATGCGCAACGCGCGCGACAGCAGGTTGAGCCGTCTTACTTCCGCTTCGGCACGGCCGCCTTGCGTACGTCCGAACAGCAGCGACCCGCCCGGTGTCGGCCACTCGTCGATCAGCAGGACTTCCGCGCCGGCTTCGGCCGCGGCGATTCCGGCGTTGAGGCCCGCGGGCCCGCCGCCGACCACCAGAACGTCGCAGAACAAATGCTGCTTGTCGTAATGGCCGTGATGCGCTTTCGGGTCGAGTGACCCCAGTCCCGCCAGCGCGCGGATCGGCCGCTCGAACAGCCGCCATGCGCCGTGGGGGCGGAAGAAGGTCTTGTAGTAGAACCCGACAGGCAGGAACCGTGCGAACAGGCCGAGCACCGCGAGCCAGTCGAAGTCCAGGCGGCCCATTCGATTGATCGAGGTGACGGCCAGACCCGGTGCGATCTGGCGCCGATCACCACGAACGTTCGGCTCGGCGCCGACTTGCACCATTGTATTGGAATCGTGGCCGGCCATGGTCAGGACGCCACGCGGCCTATGGTATTTGAACGACCGAGAAATCACATGGCGTCCCGATGCCATCAGCGCGCTGGCGACGACGTCGCCGGAAAATCCATCATGCGAAGCGCCGTCGAAACTGAACGTCACGGATTGTTTGCGATCGAGCAGGAGTCCCCAGCCGTCCGCCGGCAGTCTCGTTCGGTCAGCGGTCATGATTTGCCTGCGGAAAAATAATCCGCAGGACTGCTGGTCCACAGAATCTCGTCGGTGAGCCGGTTGCGGCGGGCGATGAACCAGTTGTTGCTGGGCGCATGGATCCACCATTCGTCGACTTCGCCGGCGAGATTGTCCTCGATGAAGAGATAGCTGGTCCATTCGTGATCCGAACAGGCTGGATCAGGCGCGCTCTTGACGTCGCCCATCCAGACGAATTCGTCGATGTTGCGCGGACCGTTGAGGGGGCAGTTCATGATTTTCATGGGCGTAACTTCAATGTCCGACCGAGGCGGCACCCCTTTCGCCGACCAGATCGAAATTGTGGAAGCGATCGAGCGCGAACGGTTTGAGGAGGTCCGGCTGCCGGCCGGTCGCGACGCATTCGGCCATGCGGAAGCCGCACACCGGCGTCGCCTTGAAACCCCAGGTGCCCCAGCCGGAGTCGATGTAGTAGTTTTCGACCGGCGTCAGTCCCATCACCGGCGAGAAGTCCGGGGTCATGTCGGCGATCCCCGCCCATTGCCTCAACACGCGCAGCTCGGCCATGAAGGGAAACAGTTCGAGCATGTGGGCCATGAGGCCCTCCTTGAAATCGAAGGTCGAGCGCGACGCATACAGACCATAAGGATCGGTCGCGCCGCCCATGACCATTTCGCCGCGCGCGCTTTGCGAGATGTAGACGTGCAGCGAGCCGGAGACGACGATCTGGTCCAGGATCGGCTTGACCGGCTCGGAGACGCAGGCCTGCAGCGGAATCGTCTTGATCGGCAGGCGAAAGCCCGCAAGTGCCGACACGCGGCTGGATGACCCGGCGACGGCCTGAATGATCTTGCCGGCATAGATGGTGCCTCGATCGGTCTCGATGCCGATGGCCCGGTTGCCCTGCTTCAGGATCCCGGTCACCTCGGTGCCCGGATGCACTTCCACGCCGCGCGCCATCGCGCCCTTGGCGTAACCCCATGCCACCGCATCGTGCCGCGCCAGCGCACCGGGCGGGTGATAGAGCGCGCCGAGGATGGGGTAACGAACATCCTCCGACATGTTCAGGGTCGGGCACAGGCGGCCGACCTCGTCGGCATCGATCACCTCGGAGTCGACGCCGAGATGCTTGTTCACTTCGGCGCGCCAGCGTGCGGTGCGCATCGCGGCGTCGGTGTGCGCGAGGGTAAAATGCCCGCGCTCCGAATACATGATGTTGATGTCGACCTCTTCGGAGAGCCCGCGAAACAGTTCGAGAGATTCCTTGTAAAAGGCGACGCCTTCCGGCGTGAGATAGTTGGCGCGAATGATCGTTGTGTTGCGCGCTGTGTTGCCGCCGCCCAGCCACGCCTTGTCGAGCACGGCGATATTGCTGATGCCGTGACGGCTTGCGAGATAATACGCCGTTGCAAGCCCGTGGCCACCGGCGCCGATGATGATGACGTCGTAATTTTTCTTGAGTTCCGGCTGCCAGCGAAGCTGCGGCGCATCCCGGTAACCGGCATTGAGGCCGTATTTCAAAAGGGCGAGGGGCAAGGACGGACTCCGCGGGGGCTGCCGGGGAGCCTTTTACGGGGTCCCGACGAGAGCGGGCCGAAATTGCCTCACCCTGGAAACTTTCTCAAGAGGAAAAATTATTTATTGGTATTGAAATTGGGGTCGGGCCTTGGTAAACACCATACATCGTAGCCCCCGGTGCGGGACAAGGACAGATTGCGATGTGCGGGATTGTCGGACTCTTCATCAAGGACAAGGCGCTGGAGCCGCAGCTTGGCCAACTGCTCTCGGTCATGCTGGCGACGATGTGCGATCGCGGGCCCGACAGTGCGGGTTTTGCGATCTACGGAGGCGGCGAGGCGGGCCTTGCGAAGATCACGGTGCAGTCGCCGGATCCCGCGATGTTCAACGGGCTGGACTCCGCGCTTGCCGGCGTGCTTGGCGCCAAGGTCAGCATGGCGACAAAGGACACCCACGCCGTCCTGCGCCTCGATGAGAAGCTGACGGACAGGGCGCGCGAGGTTCTCCGCGGGCAATTTCCACAGCTTCGCGTAATGGGAGTGGGCGAGCGCATCGAGATCTACAAGGAGGTTGGATATCCGACCGAGGTTTCGGAACGCTTCGGCCTTCCGGGCATGACCGGTTCCCACGGCATCGGCCACACGCGCATGGCTACCGAATCGGCGGTTACCACGATGGGCGCGCATCCCTTCTCGACCGGCGTCGACGAGTGTCTCGTCCACAACGGGTCGTTGTCGAACCACAACAATCTGCGCCGCGATCTCAAGCGCGAAGGCAGGACCTTCGAGACCGAAAACGATACCGAAGTCGCCGCCGCCTACCTCACGGCGCAGATGGACAGGGGCCTGAGTCTTGGCGATGCCCTGGAAAAGAGCCTTGACGATCTCGACGGCTTCTACACTTTTGTCGTCGGCACCCGCGACGGATTCGGCGTGCTTCGCGATCGCATCGCCTGCAAGCCGGCCGTCCTGGCCGAGACCGACCGTTACGTCGCCTTCGGTTCCGAATATCGCGCGCTGGTCGGGCTGCCCGGCATTGAGAATGCCAAGGTTTGGGAGCCTGAACCCGCGACCGTGTATTTCTGGGAACGCTGATCATGCCGACAGTTGATCTGGCGACCACGGGTCTGCGCGAACTCAATGAGGCGCTCCATAAGCTGAGCGAAGGCACCAACGAAACGCACTGGGAAATCCTCAATCCCCGGGGGTCTCACGCTGTCGCGGTCGGCGTCAACGCGCCGGCCGAGATCGCCGTCCAGGGGAGCGTCGGTTATTACTGCGCCGGCATGAACCGGCAGGCCAGGATCACGGTGCGCGGTTCGGCCGGACCGGGCGTAGCCGAAAACATGATGTCGGGCGAGGTCATCGTGAAGGGCGACGCCAGCCAGTATGCCGGCGCCACCGGCAAGGGAGGCCTGCTTGTGATCGAAGGCAACGCCTCGTCGCGATGCGGCATCTCGATGAAGGGCATCGATATCGTCGTCAAGGGCAATATCGGCCATATGTCGGCTTTCATGGCCCAGGCCGGAAATCTGGTGGTCTGCGGAGACGCCGGCGCGTCTCTCGGAGACTCAATCTACGAAGCGCGGCTGTTCGTGCGCGGCTCGGTGAAAAGCCTCGGTGCGGATTGCATCGAAAAGGAGATGCGGCCCGAGCATGTCGAGCTGCTGGCGCAGCTTCTGGCGCGGGCAAGCATCACCGATGTGAAGGCCAAGGATTTCAAGCGCTATGGCTCGGCGCGCAAGCTCTACAATTTCAGCGTCGATCATGCGGGCGCCTACGGCTGACCCGGCCCGAATCTTGCAGTCTTATACAAGGTCAACAGGCGCTCCACGAATGTCTTACGTCAATCCTCCGACCGTTCCTCGCAAATCGGCGACCTTCGACGATTATACGCTATCCGAAATCCGCCGCGCGGCAACGACCGGAATTTACGATATCCGCGGTGGGGGCGCGAAGCGAAGGTTGCCGCATTTCGACGACCTGTTGTTTCTCGGCGCATCGATGTCGCGCTATCCGCTCGAAGGCTATCGCGAGCGATGCGACACCGATGTCGTGCTCGGTTCGCGCTTCGCCAAGAAGCCGCTGCACCTGAAGATTCCGATCACCATTGCCGGCATGAGCTTCGGTTCGCTCTCGGCGAATGCGAAGGAGGCGCTGGGCCGCGCCGCAACCGCGGCGGGCACCTCGACAACGACCGGCGATGGCGGCATGTCGAGCGAAGAGCGCGGACAGTCGCAGACGCTGGTCTATCAATACCTGCCATCGCGCTACGGCATGAACCCGGAGGACCTGCTCAAGGCCGACGCCATCGAGATCGTGATTGGGCAGGGGGCCAAGCCCGGCGGCGGCGGCATGCTGCTGGGGCAGAAGATCACCGATCGCGTCGCGGCGATGCGGACCCTGCCGAAGGGCATCGATCAGCGCTCTGCGTCGCGTCACCCCGACTGGACTGGGCCCGACGATCTCGAGATCAAGATCCTCGAGTTGCGCGAGATCACCGATTGGCAAAAACCCATTTTCATCAAGGTCGGCGGCTCACGGCCCTATTACGACGTCGCACTGGCCGTAAAGTCGGGCGCCGATGTCGTGGTGCTCGATGGCATGCAGGGGGGCACGGCGGCGACACAGGAAGTGTTCATCGAGAACGTCGGACTGCCGACGCTGGCCTGCATTCGTCCCGCGGTTCAGGCGCTGCAGGATCTCGGCATGCATCGCAAGGTTCAGCTCATCATCTCGGGCGGCATTCGCAATGGCGCCGACGTGGCAAAGGCGCTGGCGCTCGGCGCGGACGCGGTGTCGATCGGCACGGCAGCGCTGGTCGCGCTTGGCGACAACGATCCCATCTACGAAGCCGAGTACCAGAAGCTCGGCACGACCGCGGGCGCCTATGACGACTGGCACGAGGGCAAGGACCCGGCCGGAATCACCACGCAGGACCCCGCATTGATGGCGCGGCTCGACCCGGTTCTGGCCGGTCGCCGCCTCGCCAACTATCTGAAAGTCATGACGCTGGAAGTGCAGACCATCGCGCGCGCCTGCGGCAAGAGCCACCTGCACAATCTGGAGCCGGAGGATCTGTGCGCGCTAACTGTTGAAGCCGCCGCGATGGCACGGGTGCCACTCGCCGGGACCGATTGGATCCCCGGTCGCAGCGGCTTCTAACGATCTCGTTAACATCAAACGAAAGAGATGGCGTCGTGTCAAAAGATCTGGCTCTCATCGCGAAGGAACGCGGTATCCGCTACTTCATGATTTCCTTTACCGACCTGTTCGGGTCGCAGCGTGCGAAGCTGGTGCCCGCGTCGGCAATCTCGGAAATGCAGAAGGACGGTGCCGGCTTTGCCGGATTCGCGACCTGGCTCGACATGACCCCGGCGCACCCCGACATGTTTGCGATGCCCGACGCCGCTGCGGTGGTGCAACTGCCCTGGCGCAAGGAAGTGGCCTGGGTACCCGCCGATCTGGTGATGGAGGAGAAGCTGGTCGCGCAAGGGCCGCGCACCATCCTGAAGACCGTCGTCGCCCAGGCAGCCAAACACGGCCTGCGCGTCAAGACCGGCGTCGAAGCCGAATTCTTTCTCATTGAGTCCGACGGCGCCAGAATTTCCGACTCGAAGGACAATGCCAGCAAGCCCTGCTACGACCAGCAGGCGCTTATGCGGCGATACGACGTCATCGCGGAAATCTGCGACTACATGCAGGAACTTGGCTGGCATCCCTACCAGAACGATCATGAAGACGCGAACGGCCAGTTCGAGATGAACTGGACGTTCGATGATGCGCTCGTCACCGCGGACCGCCATTCGTTCTTCAAGTTCATGGTACGCTCGGTTGCGGAAAAGCACGGCCTCCGTGCCACTTTCATGCCGAAGCCGTTTCCGAATCTCACCGGCTCCGGGTGCCACGTTCACGTCTCGGTGTGGGACGAGGCCGGTTCGTCCAACAAGTTCCACAGCGACGACGACGAAATGGGGCTGTCGCCGCAGGGATACAATTTCCTTGGCGGCATCATGAAGCATGCCGAGGGCATCGCCGCGATTACCAATCCCACCGTCAACAGCTACAAGCGCATCAATGCGCCGCGTACCGTATCGGGCGCGACATGGTCGCCCAACACCGTGACGTGGACCGGCAACAACCGTACCCACATGGTGCGCGTGCCCGGCAAGGGACGTTTCGAGCTGCGTCTGCCGGACGGCGCCGCGAATCCATATCTGCTGCAGGCTGCTATCATTGCGGTCGGACTCGAGGGGATCAGCTCGAAGGCAGATCCCGGAAAGCGCCTCGACATCGATATGTACGCGCTAGGCCACACGGTGGAGAATGCGCCGAAATTGCCGCTCAACCTGCTGGATGCGTTGCGCGCCTTCGACCGCGACAAGGAATTGAAGGCGGCCCTCGGCAACAAGTTCTCGGAGGCGTATCTGCGGCTGAAGCACCAGGAGTGGAACAGCTATGCCGCGCATTTCACGCAGTGGGAAAGGGACGTAACGCTCGATATCTGACGCCGCCCTCGATCGATGCATGACCTTCGCCCAACTTGCCGCTTAAGACAGTCAGCTTCGTCGCGGATAGATGATGATGGATAGATATGTCATGGGTGACTTGATCAATTCTTCGGGGCCATGGCGTCCAGCTGCATCGAAGAACAGGGAATCGCCGGGCTCCAAAACGTAACTGCGGTCTGCGTGGCGATATCGCACCTTGCCTGTCAGCATGTAGATGAACTCGACGCCGGCGTGCCGGAAGTCGATGTAGGGTTCGGCATCGGCCTTGAGCGTGATGAGATATGGCTCCACGGTGACCTCGCCCCCGAGCGAATGTCCAAGCAGATCGTACATATGCCCGGCCTTGGTGCCGCGCCGTTCGATCCTCACTCCCGTTCCGGCCTTGACGAAGGAACAGTCGCGTTGCTCGCCGGTCTCGCGAAACAGTCCGGCGATCGGAACGTTCAACGCCTTCGCCAGAGCCGACAGCGTGGACAAAGAAGGAGAAATCGAGCCGTTCTCGATCTTCGACAGCATCCCGGTCGAGATACCGGAAGCCACGCCCAATTCTGAAACGGTCAGGTCGAAGCTTTTTCGAAGCCGCCTGACCTCGGCGCCGATCTCGGATTCGAGGGTTGGTGTCGCTTCTTTCGGCGCGGACGAGCCCGTCAAAAGGACGCTTTCTCTTTTTGCCGGCGCAGCAGCGGCTTTCCGACGTTGAACGACGGCTTTCTTCACCATCTGTCTTCCCCTAAGAATCGAACGTCCCGGGATGCGGGTGCATCGTTTGATGTCTCGCAAAGAGCTATCTTATTGTTTCTTGTAAGGAAATATGAATTGTGGCGCCGTCCCCAGTGCTTGCAATGACCCATCGGCGGATTTGGGCGACTAGCCGCCTCGAACTCAGCAGCCCTGAATCTGGATCGGAGCGCGATAATTGGGGCCGGCCGTTGAGGACGACGTTGCGGCAGCCTACGCATCAAGCAGACGCTGGGATAGAGTCTGCATCGAAGCTCGTCATGCCCCGCCTTTGGAGGTTTCTTTCAGCCCCGGCGGGCCGCCTGTGCCTGTCGAATATCAGATCCGGACATATTTGTGGTGCAGGCCGCCGAGAATTGGGCGGCAAAGAATCTGCCCGGCCCGTTCGACGGCACGCGAGAACGGCGCATCCTTCTCCAAGGAGAGATGTGTGCGGGCGCCATTGTAATATGTCATGTACGACAGCAGCAGGTGGCAACCCGGTTTCTTAGGGAGCCGGCATAGTGGCCAAGGGCACAAATTTGAAATTTCCATTAAGCGATGCCCTTTAGGTGCGGGTGGCGCACCCGAGCGACAAGGTGGATTGGGTCACGCCACCCTCGCAGCATCGTTCGAAATGAACAGAACCAGCGCATCCGCAACCGCCGTGGCCGCCTCGCGCAGCGGAAAGTGTCCGACGCCATCGATGACGATACGCCGATAAGGTTCCGTGAAAAACCGCTCCTTCCCTTCGGATGTCGACGGATCGTTGCAGGGATCGCCCCCGCCGTGAATGACTAGACCATCGATTCCATGGAACTGGCGTTATGCATGGGATTCATCTGGCCAGCGAAGCCTTGTAGCCTGAGCTTTGATTCGTTTAACGAGGCGAAGGTCATGGCGGGAACTCGGCGATTGATTGAGTTGTCGATCAAGAGAACAGAGTTGCGGGAGCTGGAGTCGATTGCGCGCTCTCGCACGGAAGCTGCGGGTCGTGTCGAGCGGGCGCGGGTGCTGCTGGCCTATCGGCAAGACCCGTCTTTCTATGCGGTGGGTCAAGCCTTGGGAATGCATCATCAGAAGGTCCGACGCTACATCGAGCGAGCAAAGACCGATGGAGCGATGGCGGCGCTCGACGACCGTCCCCGCCCGGGCAAGGAGCCGACCATCACCGTCGAGGCCAAGACGTGGGTGGTGGCGCTGGCTTGCCGGAAGGCGAAGGAGCTGGGCTATCCGCATGAGGTATGGACGACGCGGCTTCTGGCCCGCCATGCCCGCGAGCATGGACCGGCTGAGGGGCATTCGTGCCTGAGCGGGCTGGC